>Ga0194124_10003836_pt1 | contig 15435 bp, 47 predicted proteins | sample TA2KigCas0mmetaG_FD_148605 | JGI IMG/M metagenome (GOLD analysis project Ga0194124, IMG submission 148605) | Freshwater microbial communities from Lake Tanganyika, Tanzania - TA2015031 Kigoma Deep Cast 0m | ecosystem: Environmental > Aquatic > Freshwater > Lake | place: Tanzania: Lake...
ACAGCATCTTGCTGTCATAGTGCCTGACGGGATCCTCGCCCATGGGCGTGACGTAGGGCCTGCCCTGGAAGTCCATCTGAAAGAGGAATATCATCATGACGAATGTGTCCATTATCTCTGCCTCCGTCGCTTTCTGGGCCTGTTGTGGTGCACGATGGCGTCCACCACCCTGCGCCACAAGACCGATTCCGATGGCTCCCTGTCGCATTCCGCCAGCAGGAAGTGGCGGTGCTCCTGGTTGATGATCCGCTGTCGATACATATAGTCTATCTGCGAGATGATGTCGTCCCTGGGCCTGATTGAGCCCGTGAGTGCGTTCCACAGCCGCCGCTGTTCCCTGTCCAATCGCCTACTCCTAGCCATCCCAGGTGCCCCGTGCCAGTATGTCGTCGATCCTGTGGCTGACCCTGGAGATGTCCTCGTCCTCCATCAGCTCCTGCCACTGGTCGCGATCTATGAGGCCCCACCTCAGCAGGCGGTCTATGTCCCTCAGCTGGTTGCGCCGTGCGGGGTCGTCCCGCAGGGCCAGCCAAAATCTCTTCTGTTGTGCCGTCAGTGTGTTGCCCATGATCGATGCAGATATTTATGGGTGGTGTCTCGACGGTGCTGACCGGGGAGGCCAGCACCGCTTCACTTGTAGGGAGGTAGTGAAGCTCTAAAAAATCGTCAATCCCTTGTGAGGTATTCCATTATGCCGTATGCGACCACGCACAGCACGAGCACGCCTATCACTATCAGTATGTTGGTTATCATCTCCTACTGCCCTTCTTCCTGCCGCGTGTTGTCTTCCTGCGTGATTTCAGCACGGCGGTCCGTGCCACCTGCTGTCCGTCCAGACCCGGATTGGGCCTGCTGTTCTGGTAGGCCTCGAACAGCCAACCACCCAACAGCACCAACGCCCCGGCCGCTATGATGGTGACCAGCATTCCCAGGGTGAACAGCATTATGTAGTTCAAAACTGTCATCTCTTCTGCCCCCATGGCACCCGATCCCACAGTCGCTCGTGTATGTAGTAGCTGACGAACAGGATCAAGCCCAGTATCACAGAGAACAGGGTGGCCTCCTGCCAGCTTCGCCCAAACATCAGCATCAGTGCGTAGGTGCAGACGAAGCAATAGCCCCTCCAAACCAACGACTTCATCAGTGTTCTCGAATGTGTGTCAGCCATGCCTAATATCTCGCTCCTATCCTGATCGGCGCACCCACGATAACCAGGCCGTACCAGGCCCAGGGCAACCAGCTCAAATGGAATATCATGTTGCGGTCCTTCAGCCACACAATCGTGAACCAAAGTGCCAGGAACAGGAAGAAGTGCGTCCACGGTTGCGTGTCCACCACATCCTTCAGCCATTCCGTTGCGGCCTCGAAGCGATCCCATAGGCCCTCCAAGATCCTGTCCAACAGTCCCGGTTTTTCCGTGCTCATCGATTCCACCAGTTCTTGAACCATTGCCAGTCCACCACCAGCACCAGGTATATTACTATCACTATCAGCAGGACTATGATCATGTAGTCCATCACGCCCCCGCCTTCATGCAGGTCTGGTGGGCCAATGATTGGTATCTGTCCGGCGCCATCTTCCAGAGGTCCGCGATCTTCAGCACCATCCTCAGCGACACCTCCCGCAATCTGTTCCTGTTGTCAAATATGAACTGCACCAGACGCTCCTGCTCCGCTCCCGGCATCGCATACTTCTCCAGCATACCCTGCCTGCATATCTGCCTGATCCTCAGCATACGATCCCGCATGGAGTCGATCGTGAGGTCCAGATAGTGGCACCTAGATTGTAGCGCCTGCAGGTGGTCCTGTAATTTCTTGCTCTTGACGTTGTCAAACTTGATGTTGGTGATGAATATCACGCCCGCGTTGAATTCAAATGAGTTGGGCATTCCCTCGTTGTAGAGTGTCCTGCTCTCTGTGTTCCAGTGGAGCATTCGCTTCTTGCCCGAGTCCAAGGCCGCCTTCAATAGATTCAAACTTAGGTCATCGTACAATATGGCGTCACAGTCATCGAAGCAGACCACATGGCCCGGATCCTTGTGCTCGTATAACTTCTTGTAGAGTCCTATGGCGCTCATGGCACCTTTCACCATCTCGAACTTCCGTTTGGTGCCCGCGATGTCATCGAATGTGCTGAATCGCTCCAGGGTGCTCTCCACGCCGAAGCTCTTGCCTATGCCCGGCGGTCCCGACACTATCACGGCCCTGACCTTGTTGGTGGCCACTGCCTCCGTCATCTCGTTCAGTATGGCGAACCTGCAGGCTATACGCTCGATGGCCTGTTCGTCGTTCTCCCGCTGTGTGGAATCCTCTGTGCCCACGGTGGCGGAGTTGATGTCCTCCATGTAGGCCGCATACACGGCCTCCGGCACCACTGTGGCCGCGGATATGTCCGGTATGTTGATACGAACCTTGTCCAACCCCTCGTAGCCCTGTTGCTCCGTGACGTCAACTGTGATGAAGCCGCCCTGCTTGGAGCCCGTGTGTTTCTGATATTCCTTGACCATTGGAAACACTCGCCCGGATTGGTCCTCGCCGCGATATGCTCCTGTCTCGATCTTGATGTACTTCTTCAAACTTTGCCTCCCTTGTGCTTTTAATTATAGACTGTTTTCGTGGCCTGTCAAATGGCCATTTGGTAAAGCCCTATCTCTTGCCCTGCTCCACGGTGCGTCTCAGCACCACGGACTGTGCCTGTGGGTACTGTGCCTTGACCGCGTTGCGGGCCTGTGATGCGTTGTAGCCTATGGCCTCCGCGAAGATCACTCCGCCGCGATTGGGCCCAAGGTTCACTGTGAACTCGTACCTGTTCATGTCTTGTCCTCCACCTGCCGCATATTCTTCAGCACCACCTTGATGCCGGGATATCGGCGCTCCATGAGCTCCTGCGCCACCCCACCTGAGTAGCCCTCGACGGTGTCCGTCGTGGTGCCCCTGTCGGTGAATATGTAGAACTCGTATTCGAATTTAGTAGGCATATTGCTCAAACTTGTTTAATATGAGATCGCTCAGTTTCTTCCTGCCCAATATGTTGCAGGACGCCATGGCGTAGCCCAAATCATAGGCCACATCCTTGTCCTCCATCTGCTGGCAGTCTCTCTTGAGATCCCTGATGTGCTGTGCCAGGATCTGCTCCTGCTTGGTCTGTGTTATCCTAGTGTTTTTCATTTTCCCCCCTTGTTAGTTGTTATCCTGTAAGTGAAACCATCCGGCAAGAAAGACATCTTGAAGCTGTCCAGATATCTGATCAGCTTGGTCAGATTTTTGAATGTGCGTTCTCTGCCTCGGTCATCTCGTATGATGATGTGTTCCTGCATTGTCCTCCCTTTGTTTTTTATGCGGGGCAGATCGGCTTTCGCTTCTTCGTACCCCTACTTGTATTATAGCACGGATCCGCAATAGGTCAACCTGTCCTTATTTGTGCTTGTCAAAAAAATCCAGCACCCTGTTGGTTGAGTCATTGGTCGTGATCTGATCAAATATGTAAGTGACGCTCACCATCGATCCTTGGCGATACATGGTTTGCCGCAAACCATTTTTACTTCGGCAGTCCCAGCAATGGCCTATGTCTTTGTATAGGTGATAGTGTATGGGTAATTTTATCTGTTGGAAATTTTTTATCAGTTGCAGATCTTCTTTGGTAATGCACTCATTGTCAGCTTCGCCCATCAACCACAGTAGCGGTCTGTCCATGTCATTGAATACATACATATGATCCCTCGTGCTGTTAGGATTACTACTGCCTGGCGGAAAAACAGCACAACCATACAGACTGGCATTGGCCCTATACCTTGGTGCATTTGGTGCTGTAAATTTTTTAATGCCAGGTGATGATAGGAACCCTCCAATCATTCCTCCCTCTGATCCCCCGGTAGAATAAATTCTATTTTTATCAATATTTGGAAGCGTCACTAAAAATGCCGCAAGATCATAGGCATCCTTGGTCATTCTCAACCATTTCACAGGTTTGTCGCGGCTCATACCGCAATTGATTCTGAAACCTCGATGATGATCTAGAACGATGGCGGCGTACCCTCGCTCAAATGCTTTCTGCATGAAATCAAGATTATGAGGACCAACACTACCACAGTCCGGCATGATAACAATTACTGGAAACGGACCCGGTTTATCATTTGGAAGAAATATCTGATTTACCCATCTCGTGTCATTTTTATATACAATTGGCTTTTCAAAAGTTAAATCGCTGTGTTCCTTGATTTCATTATCTGGTGAAAAATATGTCGACCAATAATTGGGTGTAAGGACTTTAATATCTACCTGGGCCAATGCAGGCACAGAATGAATGATGAAAGCCAATGCCAACAAAAGTCGGTTCATCAGTTCCGCCTCATCTTGGATATCTCGATAGCCGACTCCTCGTCCCACACCGGAACCAGGTTGCTCTTGTGCATCATGCCGATGCCGATCAACTTGCGTTCGCCGCTGTATTGCTGTTCCGGCCTGCGTTTGGTCTCCCCAGCGATGCGATCCGACGTGGGCGGCATCTCCCGCCTCACCTTGTAGTCCGGAAACGGCACCGGCGATTCCTTCACTCGCTTCTTGAGTTCCTTCTGCGTGAGGCCGCGGGCCTCCAGCCACTCCCTGTGCTCTCTCCTCGCCCTCTCCAGCTTCTGTGTGCGGGCCAATCTTCTTATGATTCTTTTCTTCTGCGGCACTTGTATGAACCCCATAGTTTATTATAACAGAAAATATTTATAAATCAATCGCTACCGGGCCACGCCACCCACAGCAACACTAAGATTGGCAACAGCATTGTGATTATCACCGCTATTATGCTTTGGAAGGTGTCCTTGACGCCCATGTGCCTCAATCTCTGCACGGTGAGCGATATGAGGCACCAGTTCCACACCAGGGCCACCCCGAATACGATCAGGCTGTAATTGATAAGGAAAAAGAAAAAGTTCACTGCCATGGTCAGCATTCCGCCTGCTATGAGAACCGCTATCAGCACCAGGATGAGTACTCCCATTGACGCCAGGTAATTGCTCCTGTTCCTAAACCCCGCGAAGTCAAAGTAGGACTTTGGGTCCATCCAGCTTCTGAATGGCTGTATCACCAATGCCTGATCTTTTTTTGATGTTCTGCCCATGATCTAATTCAAAGTTGGCCTGTTGAACTCTGGTATGTTGTCGGAAGTCTGTTCCACTGTCTCCATGAACAGTTTGAAATCCTCGGGCGTCAAAACAGTCTTGTAGAGCTTGAGGGCTATCGCCAGCATGGTGCTGGCCACGATCTGCGGATGATAGATGCCCATGAGGCGATCCATCTCCCTGATCACCGCCGAATGGCATTCATCCAACAGCTGGTCGTCTTTATTTTTTTGATTCATTGCTGTTCTGTTCTGTCTCCACTGTGGGATTGAACCATCTCTTGATGGTCTGCCAGTCCCTGTTGATATCTGCCTGGCTCTGTTGCCAGCTTTCACTTTGGAATTTTTTGGTCTCTTCCCACCAGTTGCTCACGCCCACGGAGATGTTGTCAGGCATCTGCTGGAGTGTGACTCCTAGGTTGGTGAACTCTTTGCTCAAGGACTGGCTGAAGTCTTCATACCACTTCTCCAGGGCGTCCTGTGGCTTCTTGGCAGTCTCATTGGCCGGTAGCTGGGCGGTCATGCCATAAGCGATCGCCGCCGCCACCATTAGTATTTTCAATAGGTCGTTCATTTTCATTTTTCCTTTCAGTATTTGATGCCGAGTGATCGGCAATAGTCCTTGATTGTGATGTCCTCGTCCTCCTCTAACGATTCATCGCTGGGCCACTTTATCGTGTAGCCGGATTCCTCTATCAGCTCCAGCAGGCTGTTGAGGTCATCTGCTATCAGCTGGTCCTCGTCACCGAACTCGTTGTAGACCTGGAATCCCTCCGTGGTGTTCTCCACTCTGTAGCCCAACTCCGTCACCAATTCCAATGCACTCTGCTCGTCCGCGGCTATCACCGTGCCGTCGTCGTCCAGCACATGGAATCTCTCCTCCATCGTGGTCTCGTATAGGCTCATGTTATTTCCCCCTCGCAATCTCGGCTTCCATTTCCAGCATTGTTTCCACCTCGGGTGGGATTTCCTGCTCCATGGCACCCATCTTGGAATGGTACAGGTCGGAATCGGTCGCTCCCGGACCCGGCATGAAATCGTAAACGAATTCTGTTCTGCCATTCTGGTCTCCCAGTTTGTAGGCCTTCACCACTGTGCCGTAGGCGGAGTTCTTGTCCCCATCCCCCCAGCTGGCATTGGAGTATTGCTCCAGGTCAGCCCTCAACAGTTCCGCGTGGTCCTTGTCTCTCATCTCCACATAGAGACTGCCACCAGTGAATGATGGGTTGTTTCCGTGTGCTTTGGTCGCTAAATCTTTCGCTTCTTTCTCGAACTTCGTTATGTTTATGTGTCTTATGCTCATCTTTTTAGGCCTCCCTGCCTAATTTGTTAAACAAATTAGGCCTCCCTGCCTAATTTGTTTATTGTAATTTTTAACTCGCAATAGTATCATTATAACACAGCTTCTATAAAGGTCAATTGGGTAGATCTGCAAAAAAGCCTTGTAGATCAATGACTTATTGCAGAATTCTCGATTCTCTTTGCAATTCTTCCCTGGATATGTCCTCGAAGGTGTGAGATGCCGTGATCTTCTTGATGCTGTCCTTGATCTCATCAAGCTCGTGCTCCAACTTCACTATCCTGGCCAGGTTGTTGGTGAACTGTAGGTGGTCCAGCTCATCCTCTATGGTGATGCGTTGCCCCTCCAGCTCTCTCAGTCGTTCTTTAGTTGCTTCTGTTATCATGTGTTCTCCTTGCTTGGTTGATGGTTGCCGCCTGTTGATCGGCGGTTATGTGTCCGTGGCAGTAGAGCAGGTCCAGTATCTCCTCCTCCACCAACACACGGCTGATTCTGTATCTCACTCTGTTAGACTCATCGATATAACTCATCTCCCAGTAGTCCTGGGCCCGCTGTGTCTCCCGGATTTCTTCCTGCGTGAATGGATCTATGCCCAACCTAGTCATGGTCATTCTTGTTTTGGTTAAATCTCTTCCAGGTCCTATGCAGGATGTAGAACCACACGCCGTTGATCACGGGCTCCACCACCGCGTCTACCAGGGCCAGTTCCATCGCGGCTCCTGTTATTGCCACATTACACAGCATGGCTATCAGGATGTGCCCCATGGTGTAGATGACCGCCAGTGTGGCACTACTGCCGCCCATCAGGCGCCTCAGCAATCGGAATATGCCCTGCCTGAACTCACTCATTGCTGTCCTGCTTGTATCTGATCTTCACCGTGATCTCGCCCTTGCCATCATCCCGCACATCTGCATCAAAGTTGCTTCGCTCAATGAAACCCGCGATCACCCTGTGGGTGAGTGCCCTCTTCCAAAGATGCTTCTCTGGTTGCGTGGTATCCTGTTTCATGTGATGTCGCTCCAGGCCCTGTGGCCGTAAGTGGTTCCGTATTTCTTGCTGTAAGAATTCTTTTTCAATGTGCCCTTCTTCCTGCCGCCCGCGTTCCTGTGTATCCTCCTGGGCTTCTTGTTGAATGTGTTTTTGCTAAAGTTCCTCATCCTTGGCCTTTTCCTGTGCGTTCTTGATTATGTCGTGCACCTCTGTGATGTCCAGCTTCTCAATGCTGTCCACTTTTTTCATCGCCTCCGCCTGTATCAGCACCTGTTTCTTGTGCTTCTTGGCAAGGTCGGTAAAATATTGCATGGTCTCCTCGTTGTCTCCTATCTCGAAATCTATTATGTCCTTGCGTGGCATACTACTTGGGCTTGTCCTCCACCTTGTCCGGTTGCTTGTCATCCCGGTTGCCAAAGGGTTTGATCTCCCTCACCCGCTCCTCTTCATTTTTCATGTGCTTGGGTATGAACCATTTCTCGTCCCAGCCGGGCCCAACATAGGCGCTACCGGACTTACGCCCCACTACGGGCTCGTCCTGGTATGTGAAGGCCTCGTAGCCGATGTAGGCCAAGAACAGGCAGAATGATATCACCACCCCATAGATCACCTTGGTGTCGGTGTTCATCTAGTAATGCTCCTCGTAATATTTCTCGTCCAAGGGATCCCCGTGCTCGTCCAGTTCCATCTCCTCGTCCCTGTGATGCTTGTGCTTGGCACCACACCGTTGGCACTTGGCCTCCTCCTCTGCCATGGGCCCGTGCTCACAGTCCTCGCAATACCATTCAGTCGCGTCGTAGTCATCGTCTCCCAGTATCAGATCCAGGTCGTCTTCCATTTCTCCTCCTTTGTTAAATTCTATCATCATCCACCCACACCAACAGCATCAGGCCCAGGGCCATGACTCCCGTGCCCAGCAACAGCATGAAGTCCCAGTCCGGATCGCTGACCTGAGGCACCGAGACCCCCGGAATGGGTAGGTTCCAGGTGGCGTTGCCGACCAGGTAAATTCCCAGTATCATCAATAGCAATCCAGCGGCGAATTGCATCAGTCCAACCTCGCCAGCCACAGGGTCAGTGCCACGAAGAATATCGCCATCCCAAAAAGGAACAATAGACCTTCAATCATGTTCAACCTCCTGTTTGTTTCCATCTTCATTCTCTTCCGGATGTATGATGGGCTCCAGTTGCTCCTGTAGTCTCTCCGATTCCGATACGGATTTTGTTTCCGCGTGTCTGCCGAACTGCTTGTTAGCGGGCACGGTGTTGCCCTCTGCCACTGCGGGCTCATCGCCCCAGGGCTTGAGATCCTCTTCCGAGAACACTTCTTCTCTGCCTTCGGCCCTGTCCTGCAATTTCTTCGCGATCCACTCGTACATCTCCCGGTCTTCCTGGCTGATTGGTTTTTTATCTTTGCTGGCCATCATTCCTATTCTCAAAAAACAATTTGTTTAATCTGATCGCGGCCATTTTTAATGCCAGGCCCATCCTTTTAAACAATAGCACAAAATCATAATTTGTCAACAGATCTCCAATCCTGCCCAGCGATCTTGCCAATGCAATTACCATGTTAGATCCACCCTGTTTGGTATTCATTCGTAGGTTGATGGATAGATTTCGTAGCGACGCCATCATCCTGCTCAACCAGTGTTGTGGCCTGTGCTGTGCCATGTCGAACCAATAGTAGGTGAAATACAAAAAAAATATCGTGAATATGAGGCACCCCAACAGCACATAAAAAGCATTGTAGATGCCCGCTATCATTTCTTGAAGAAGGTGTGGTTCCCTATGACCTTGGTCAATTGCAGGGTGTTGGCCCAGGCCGGGTCCGCTATGTTGAGATTGGCGTAATGGGTGGCTCCCCCTGTTGGGTCCTTGATCAGCCCCGCCATCACATCCAGGGCGGCATCAATGGACGCCCTCCAGGCTATCTCGTTGGCCATGATCACTTGCCCGTTCCGCTGGTGTGTCCAGATCACTTCCCGCTTGCCATCGCAGGCATAGGAGAATTGGCATCTGTCTTTCTTAAGATAATATTGTCTTTCGTTGTCGGGCAGGTTGGGGTTCTGTCGGGTCTTCCAGCTCTCCCGCTTGGGCCCTTCATATACCACGCCGCAATAGGTGTTTGGATACTTGCCATTGTTCTTCCTGTTCTTGATCACATGGGCCACGGCCACCTTGCCGGTGTGGCTCTCAGCTCTGGCTTCGAAGTAGATTGCTTCTGCCAGGCAGTAGGCCTCCGCCTGGTTGATCCTGTGCCCCGTGTCCTGCGAGAACGTCAGCAGGATGCTGGTGAATATCAATTTCGCCGTGGATAGCAATCCAAGTTCCATAAAAAATTTTTAGTTAAATTTACTTCTCAAATGGTCCAGATGGCACTCGCACCAGTCCGCCAGCTCATCCGCCATGCCCGAAACTTCTTCTGCGTCGAATCCTTTGCTCAGAGCATCTGTGGTGAATTCTTTCTTGAACGTCTCTGGTGACATCAGCCCCTCGCCGCCATCGTAGCCACAGTAGCCCTCCACGAAGTTGCCCTCGCAATAGTCGCTAACGAATTGATCGTATAAATTTTCCAAAGTGTTTATTTTATCGTACATTTTTGATCCTTTCTTTTTCATGTTTAAGATAGAAATTCATTTTTTCTATCAGACCACCATCTGTCATTCCTTTTTCAATGTTATTTTGTCTGTATCGTAGTTGTCTGTCCAGCTTTTCGCAGGCCATGTCGTTGCCGTCCACGAACACCTCTGTGATAGGATCCCAGTCGATGCCGTTGTTTGAATAGTGCCAAGCACTCTTCATGAACAGGAACAGGTGCCCCACATGGGCTCTAAGGTTCTCGTCATAGAAGCTGATGTGCGACTCCAGCACACCGCCGAAACCTTCCACCCCTTCGTAGTCTCCTTTTTTGAATATTGGTAGCAACACAGCGGATTCCACCAGTGCCACAGCCGCGTCTCTGTTTTGATATCTGTCTTTGAGAAGTTCTGCCAAAACCAATGGCGTCATGTGCCAGCTAGGTTCCACGCCAGTGATGTCGCCGTTTTTATTGATGTAGCCCAGCATCATGCCCGGCTTGTTTTTATTGTTTATCTTTTTTCTCAGCATTTTTAAACCTCCCAGTTAAAATTACTTATAGCTTCATTATAGCATGGATTGGTAATGGGTCAACCACAAAAAAGCCTTATAGATCAGTGGCTTACCTGCGAAATGCTATCTTTTCCTGAAGAAATCTCGATAGATCATCCAGCAAAGATAGCCCAAACCAATAATGACCACGATCCACAGCACGGGCGAGTCCCTCATCAGTGTTTCCGCCATGTCAACCTATCTTCTTGTCCTTCAATGCCTCATCCACATGGCCCACAAATCTATTGGCCCGCTCCGCGAATACCCTCAGTTGCTCCTGCCTTACCCGGTTCAGGGCCTTGGCCAATTGGGCCATCGCTCCGTCGGGATCTCTGGATTGGATCAAATAGAGTGCCTGCTCCAGCTCCTTCTCCAGATCGTTGAGTTCCAGGTGCGTCATGCCACCTTCTCCCTTAGGTATATGGAAACTCTCTCCGCGTCCTGTTTGGGACAGTCGCGTGTCATGCTTTTGGAATTGTGCCTAGGTCCTCGATACCTGCGGGTGATTGGCATCATGCCAGCCAGTCGATCTATCATCGTGATGTTGGTTGGGCTCAATGGCACCTGCTTGACCAGTGCCTGTTCTGTGCCCGCGTCATATTGGTTGATCCATGCCTGTAGGTCCTGCGGCAGGCAGAACTTCTCCAACTCCGTCATCTTCTTGATAGTGTAGTAGGTCCTCTTCTTGGGCTTGGTGGCCTTGTGTATCCTTGGCCCATCGCTGTATCGGTAGATGCTTCTGATACAGTCCGTTGGCAGGCCGCAATTGATCTCAGCCTCGCCTATGCTGTTGGCATTGGTGTAGGTAAAATGAAGTTCATTGTTATCGCTGTAGATTATCTCGTATATGCTCATCGCACCCCCTTCGGTTTGAACGGCACCACATTGTTGGGTGGTGTGGCCGTGTCCTGCTTTGGTTCCTGATGCCATTCCTTCACATGGCTCATGGTATTCATCAGCCTGATGAGGCTGTCCAGCTTCTCCAGGATGTGTTCGCTCGGCACGCCGTTGGCCACCATCAGCCTGATCGACTTGAGTGCGTCCGCCATGCCCGTTGGATTGATGTTCATCTAGTCCGCCCTCGATGTCCAGTTGGCGTTGATCCCATACTTCTCCAACACTTGGGCGAATGCCTCGCAGGCCTCTTCCTTGATGCTCATGCTCTGAGTTCCGCACAGCCAATGGCCCCTCATAATATCATATGAGCTGATGCTCCAGCCCCCGTTCCAGTTCTTGGAGCCGATGTTGTTCTCCTTCAAATATTTCACGAATGATCCCTTGGCGGGCCTTATGACCACATTGCCGAAACCACAATAGAATGGCTCACCATGCTTCTTGTGGTACTCGTCCACGGCCTTCATGCCGGTCTCCTTGGCCTCGTTGAATATGTCCGCGGGGTCCATCGCCGCCGACGTGAATTTCAATAGCGTCTTAGTGTCTTCTGTTATCACTCTCTCCTCCCAGTTATAAGTTTCAGTATAGCATGGATTGGTAATAGGTCAACCATGGAAAAATGTTCTGTATCAATCATCTAGTCGCTCAATTTGTATAGTATCAGCAATTGGATCAGCAATATTACCACGGGCACGATGGTCCTCACCAGTTCCATGATGTGGTTGTATCGATCTAATTTTCTCTCCAATTTCTGTATCCTGCTCCTCCGCCTCATTCCACTATCTCCACTTCTGCTTCTGTGGCGATCACCACTCGGGCACCACAGGACAACAGCGGCCTGTCGTTGCCACCATAGATCACTTCGCTTGGACCCAATATCCTCACTCTGGAGCAATAGGTGTTCTTCGTGCCCTGCTTCACAGTGATCACAGGTTCTTTGGCGTCATTCTTGCGGTTGGATCTAATGACGTGCTGATTGACATGGATGTAGATCTTCTTTCGTCTCATCTAGTCCAGTAATTTCATGTAGAGTTCTGGATAATGCCTTCTGGCCCAGTCCAGTCCCTTTTGATGATGATCATATTGGCCCAATATCTCCGCTCCCTTGATGGTGTCATACACCGCAACGAAGTCGGGTGGACAGCTCACAGTCTCGCCGGAGAACGGGTTCTTGATGTCCTCGAACTCCGTGCCCACGATGCAATCGAATGGCAATTTGGGTGCCGATGATTTGTTTTTCAATTTTTCCATTTCAGTGTCCCCTTGGATAGTTTATACAGGGCATCTTGTAGTGCCATGTGCTCCGCCTGGGCCCTGCCCAGCTCGGTGTTGGGTTGGCTGTAGACATAGGTCCTCTCGTCGGGATATTTGTATCCATTGACCCACACCTTCCAGCCGTTCACGGGCCTGATCTTGCCCGTGGTGCTCCTGTATGTCCTCTCTGAGTATTCGGATCTTACCAATTTTGTCATGCCGCCCTGCCCGTCATTTGTTTCCTGCTGATGTGCCCTAGGTAGTTCTCGTCCTCGATCACTTCCTGGCCATCCGCCAACATCCAGCCCATCCAAGATCTCTCCCGGGCTATGCCGTTGGTTTCACTGCCATCGTCCGCCTGTAGGAACACGAGATCCCCCGCTTGTATGTCTGCGAAGAACTCGTCTCGCAGGTCGTTCAGTGTGCCGTCTACCATTTGTCTCCTCCGCTGATGTAATTTTGCCACATCTCTTCGGCCAGCTCGCTCACCTTCTCCGCGAACTCATCCTGATGGCTCTCCACGAACTTCATCCATGTCTTCTTCTTTATGTCAGAGTCTATGTGGTCTCTCTCGATGTATTGCCATAGGCTGTTGTCTGGTACTTGTATCGTCATTTTGCCTCCTGTTGGTTTTTGTAGTACACTCTCACGAACCACCCCGAAGAAGTGTTCTTCTCCTGGATGTATCCACCTAGATTTCTAATTGGATTCAGCAACATCTCGTATTTCTCTGATCTGGATCTCCTGCTGAACAGGCTGTGATCGGGCTTGACCGATATGAATGGATTGCCCCGATTGAATCGGCAGGTCACATAGACCTGTTGGTCGGTCTTGTTGAAAAATTGCTTGATCCTCTCCTTGACGAACTCCACTCGCTCCAGCAACGAAGCATCGCCAAATATCTTGGGATAGGTTTCCCTGTCTCGCTCGCTCCTCTCCACGGCGTCGATGTAGAAGCTCAGGGCCTGCCGGCTGTCTCTTGCCTGGTTGGTGTGTTGGAAGTCATTGTCGTTCTCCGCTGTTTGGTATCTCATCATTTTGCCTCCTGTTGATTATGTTTGGTCCAGAACTCCTCGTCCTCTCGCTCTCTCAATAGAGAAGAACCCAATTGGGCATCCTCGTCTATCAGCCCCAATTCTCTAAAGTCCGCCAGCATATCCTGGAACGGTATCTGGTCGTTGCTCCTCCATCTCACTATGTGGTCTCCGTCAATATAGGAGTCCATGAAATACTTCATCAATTCTCTGTCCGTATAGTTGGTTTTCACTAGGCCGCCTTCTTTAGGTGGCCACAGTCTATCAGCTTGGCCTTCACTGAATTTACACAAATCCTGGAATCTGAAGATCCCCAGCCTTCGTGCTCGGGCCAATCGCCTGTGTAAAAAATAACCGATTCGTAAATTGAATCCAACGCCGCTGGATTGGAAATGTCCAGATCTGATATCGCTCTCCTCATCATGGAAAGAGTTAGATCAGATTCATTTCTAAATCTATTTGATAGATCTTGGTATATCTCAGTCTTGTCAAACATTTAAACCTCCCAGTTAAAATTGTTTATACTACCATTATAACACGGCTGTATTAGCGTCAATCACAAAAAAGTCATATAGATCAATGACTTGCTATTGGACCCGGGTTTCACGGGCCCAATATTGCGTGAATTATGCCACCTTTTTCAGTGGTGCTGTTGAGCCGTATTGGTACGCCTGGAACCTTCTGATGGGATGGCTCCTGTCGTGCCTTTTGCCCTCCACGGTCTCCAGCTGGATGCCTCTTGCTTTGAGTGCATCTAGGTAGGTGCCGTAGTCCTGGTCCTCCTCCAGGTAGGCCGACGCCTTCTTCATGTAAGAGCAAGATGTGATCTTGTCCGCGATGCCCAGAGCTTCAAGCTCTGCTATCTTGACACACAGCCATCCATGGCCGCCGTCCGCGTGGAACTTCCTCACCACCTTCTTGGTCGTTGTCGTCGTTGCTTCTGTCGTCATTGCTTCTCCTTGTTGTTGGTTATTCAAAGTCTATCTCCACCTTGGCGATCCTGCCATCCTTGTTGTAGTGTGCCGTCACAGGATACACACCATCTCCATAGCCTGTCTGTAAGGTCATCGCTATGGGTATCCGGGTGGTGTCCTTGGTCTCCTTCGTGCTGATCTGTCTATGCCTATCCTGGTCCGGATAGATGTCATAGATGTCATCGCCTTCAATGCTGAAAGCATCGTTGATGTAAGAGGGATCCGATATCAATATGGATCCTGAATCCACCCCCACTTGTCCTATCACCATCTTTTTCATCCGAACTTCCTTTCCATTTCTTTTCTCTCCGCTATGGCCTCATTCAGCTCTCGGTCCGTGTAGTTGCCATAGCCTTTGAACCCATCTGCCAAAATGCTGTCTAATAACTCCAGCCCGGGACCGTCACCCTCATTGATGAACTCAAAGTCCTTCTGGCACAGCCATTGTATAGCCACTTCTCTGTCCGCTTGCCTCTTGATCTTCCTTCTTATGTTCCCCACCATATCTCCTCCGTTTGTTGGTTGGTTTGATTCTTCTGCCATCGATCAAAATGCTCCTGATATCCTTCCACGGTGTACTCCACGAGATCTGAATATTGCTCGTGGTCGTTGTGGTCGTTGCCCCACTTGAGTTCTATCTGTGCCCAACCACTCTCGTCGAAGTCCACCACTGTGCCCTTGCTCCAACCATCTCTCTTGTGGTAGAAGTTGGCCCTGTTCTTCTCTGCCAGGAACTCTGCCCAGGCTGTG
>Ga0194124_10003848_pt1 | contig 15408 bp, 10 predicted proteins | sample TA2KigCas0mmetaG_FD_148605 | JGI IMG/M metagenome (GOLD analysis project Ga0194124, IMG submission 148605) | Freshwater microbial communities from Lake Tanganyika, Tanzania - TA2015031 Kigoma Deep Cast 0m | ecosystem: Environmental > Aquatic > Freshwater > Lake | place: Tanzania: Lake...
CGCCCCCCCAGGGAGCGCACCGCCTCGGGATCGCGCACCACCTCCCACAGGGGAATGCCCAGCTGGTTGGCGGCATCGCTGAGCCGCTCAATGGTGGTTTTGCCGATGCCGCGCTTGGGCACGTTGAGCACCCGCAGCAGGCTCACCGAATCGGCGGGATTGAGCAACATCCGCAGGTAAGCCAGCACATCCTTGATCTCGCGGCGGTCGTAAAAGCGCAGGCCCCCCACCACTACATAGGGAATGCCCCAGCGCACCAGGGATTCCTCCATGGCCCGGCTTTGGGCGTTGGTGCGGTACAGCACCGCCATCGCCCCCCAACTCAGCTCCGGGTGGGCGGCCTCCAGGGTGCGCATACGGTGCACCACCGCTTCTGCTTCGGCGATCTCGTCATCGCAGCGGGTGAGGGTGAGCAGCTCCCCCGCACCGCGGGTAGGGCGCAACAACTTATCAATGCGCTCGCGGTTGTTGGCGATCAGGGCATTGGCCGCCTCGAGGATGGTGGCGGTGGAGCGGTAGTTCTCCTCCAGCTTCACCATCGTGCGGGTGGCGTCATCGCGGGCGCCGTCGCCGAAGTCGTCCTGAAAGCCCATCAGGATCGTGAAATCGGCGGCCCGGAAGCTGTAGATGCTCTGGTCGGCATCCCCCACCACAAACACCGAACGCCCTTGCCAGCCATCGAAGGTTTCGGGGTCGCGGCCGTCGGTCACCAGCAGCTTCAGCAGGTCGTACTGGGTGCGGTTGGTGTCCTGGTATTCGTCCACCAGCACATGGCGAAAGCGGCGGTGCCAATAGCCCCGCACCTGGTCGTTCTGGCGCAGCAGCTGCACAGGCAGCAGCAGCAGGTCATCAAAGTCGAGGGCGTTGTTGGCCGCCAGAGCCCGCCGGTAGCGGCGGTAGGTGTCGGCCATCAACTTGCCCCTCTGGCCGCCGACATCCGCCTCCAGCTGCTCCGGCAGCCAACCCTGGTTCTTGGCGTTGCTGATGGCCCAGCGCACCTTTTTGGGCTCGAAGCGCTTGGGATCTAGCCCCAGCTCCTGGGTCACGATCTCCTTCACCAGGCTCTGGGCGTCGGCCTCGTCGTAGATGGAGAACTGACGCGTCCAGCTCAGGCCATCAGGGTCTTTGTACTTGTCGATGTCGAAGCGCAGCAGCCGCGCAAACAGGGCGTGGAAGGTGCCGATCCAGAGGTCCTTGATCACCTCCCGGTAAATGCGCGAACGCAGCTGGCGTTGATCGACAGCCGCCAGGGTGCTCCAGGGCTGGCCGAACTGGCTCTGGGCTAGCTTCTGGGCCAACAGCAGCTCGAGCCGCTCCTTCATCTCCCGGGCGGCCTTGTTGGTGAACGTCACCGCCAGCAATTCGGCGGGATCCACCCCGTGCTGCCCAATTAGATGGGCGATGCGGTGGGTGAGGGCGCGGGTTTTGCCGCTGCCGGCGCCTGCCACCACCAGTAGAGGCCCCTCGTGGTGATCCACCGCCTTGCGCTGGGCGTCATTGAGGCCGGCAAGGAAGCTCAAAGACGACTACAGCGGGGTCGTGGAGCTTGCTTACTATAGACGCCAAGGCGGCACCGCTGCCAAAAAGGTGCTGATGATTACGTGGCTACAGCCGTCACAGCGGGGGCAGGGAATCAAAGCAAGTCAAGATTCATATCCATAATCCTCAAGATCGACCAGAAACCGACCCAAAGCGCACTTTATGGTCGGGGCTGGAATCATCAACACGATCCCAATTCGTCCTTTTAATAATGGGTAAATCCGTCGATGCAACGTAGTTCTTCTGTGCCAGCGATTTTTCCGCCGCAGCGACGCAGACTCCTCGATGGTCTTCAGTGGATCGCCCTAGCAGGGCTGACACTCAGCATGACATGGCCAGGCCTTCAGCAAGGATTGGGATACATACCAGAGGAGGTGCGCAGGGTCTCGATCGCGGTGCAGATGGCGTCAACGGGCGATCTCAATCCCCATTGGTTCGGCCATCCTGCATCACTCCTCATCTACAGCCTAAGCACAGTTTACAAATGCCTCAGCATAGCAAGCGACTGGGGCGTTCTGAATCGCTCCTGGAGTGATCTGCTCAGTAAATATCTAACCGAACCCACAGGCCTGTTCCTGATCGGCAGGTTTCTCGCTCGGCTGACGGCAGTCGCCGCAGTGATAGCCACCTTTGAAGTAGGCATCAGAGTTATGCCTCGAAACTGGGCATTTGCAGCCGCAACCCTGACGGCAACAAACCCAATTTTTATTACCAACGCAAACAGACTGCGTTGCGATCACATTCTTACGATCTTCCTGCTGCTGGCCACGCGGGCTCTAGCCAAAAGCATACCCACAGCAAAAGCAGAACGAAATCAAGCACACATAGGCATCCTGACAGGCATCGCTATTACCTACAAGTATCTAGCTGGATGCATCCTGGTAGCACAGGCTGCGGTCATCGCCAGCCTAGAGATTCCACTGCCACAGAAACTGCGCTCGATAGCAAGAACCACTGCTTTTGCAGGCGCTGCAAGCTTCGTTGCATCCCCTTTCCTATGGCTGGACCTGCCGCAGGTCTTACGCGATGTGCTCTGGGAGGCAACAAAACAGAACTTCTCCTGGAATCCTTTACTTAGCATCGCAAAGATCATCACAGTTCTTCGCTACGGCTTTAGCGACCTTGGGTGCTCAATTATACTGATAGCCGCACTCTTTGGGCTCTGGAGACTGATTAAAGACGGCCGAAAAGGACTGATTATCAGGCTTCGAAAAGCTGGGCAAAGGCCTTATGAAGCAATGATTCTAATCCTTCTTACATACCTGGGAACTACGCTGCTCTCCACGCGCTGGAATGCAACATGGATGGCACCGATCGTACCATTTTTCACGCTAATTTTGATCAACGAGAGCGTCCATGCAAGTGAAAAGCTGAGCAGCCATCCTTGGATCAGCAAAAGAGGTTATGCTACTAATTGGGTCTTGATGACACTGATCCTCATCACAATAGTGTCCTCACAGCTATCTGAGGACAGCAGTATCCGCTCCATGCGAATACGTGAACCTGCGGTTAGGCAAGCAGAACGCTGGATTGAGCAGCACATACCAGACAAAAGCAGGATTCTGCTCTGGCAACCAATGCCCGATCAGGATGGCTTCTTCCCGCGGGTGCGAATCCAGGGGGCATCGCTCCTGAAGGTGAAACCCAAAGGGTTGCCAGAGCGGATCTGCACTGGTGAACGCGTAAATAGATACGAGACCACAAAAAAAATAACCGAAGAGCCATGCTATCCACGACCACGCATACGCTCGCAGCTTGACGATGGCCATACACCGGTCTTGAATAATATTGATTTCTTGATAACCTCTTCCCGGGACGCCCCCAAAATACCAATTAGAGATGAATCGGGCAAAATCGTGACTCCGACTGCCATCTTCAGCCAGCCGCCGTTCCGACGGCGATTGAGCTATCCAAAACGTGATAATTTTCCAGAAGGAGATTATGGAATGTGGAGGCACATACGCATCTACAAGCTTAATGAAAATATCAATTCATAGGCGTATCGTTGATGATCGATCAAGCCAGCGTAATCCCTCAATCCAGGCTACAGCGCATCAGGCCCGCCTCTATCAGTGCCCCGTTACTGCTGTAGCGGCGCGTTGTGGAATCCTGCATTATCACCTCTCCACGACGTTCGCGTGCAAAGAGCTCCTCATAACAACGGTATTTGCGACTCGCCTGAGAATGCGATTGTAATTCGATCGCCATTCGAGTACGACGGTAGAGATCGTGGGTAAATTTAAAATGAGCTATGGTTAACAAGACACGTCGATCTGGTGCGCGGCGGGCGTGGTGGCTGCCGATAATCCAGTTCCGGTGATGGCGATACAGGGGAACCTTGAACGGTGTCGTTGTATAGGGCTCAGCAATGCCTGCTGCGCGGAATATCCTGGTGGATGCAGATGGGCGGACACTAGCCAGGCCACCACGCCAGCGAAACCGGGTCAAAGGTGCATGGTCGTAGCAAGGGGCGTGGCTGATCAGATCCGCGAAGTCCTTCGGACTGCATGCCGGCTCCAAATCAGCCAGCTGTGGAGGGAAAAACTCCAGCAGAGACGCGCCCACACTGTCGACATGATGTCGCTCCAGTGCCGCAAGCAGGGCATCGGAATCAGGCAGCTCTGGAGGGAGCAATAAGAATTCGTCGGCATCGAGTGCCAGCACCATCCGATGCCGCAGCCACAGCTCAGGGATGTACTGCTTGAAGAAAAAACAGGCCCGCCGCTCCATGGACCGCCCGGCGAGGTCGACACTGCGCACCCTCTCTGCGTAGCTGAGCGGCGAGCGCAGCAGCACACAGTCCGGCTGGGCGGCGATGAAGCGAGGAGAACCATCGGTAGAGCCATCGTCAAGCAGCAAGAACTGACGCACCCCCAACCGCCGGTGATGGGCCAGAAAGGCTGGCAGGTAAAACATCTCATCTCTAATGACCGCGAATACGGCCAAGCCAGGGTTGCCGGTGTCCGGTGTGCCAGCAACGACCTGGAGAGCATCACCAAAGCATGGGAACTGGCGCGGCGGTACGGGAAAGAGAGGAGTTAAAGAGGCGCTGGCCTCGGCCATCACAAATGGGAGCAGAGACGTCACCATAGGAAGACCTAAGCCCCCATACCGCTATGACCATCGCGCCGGAAGCCGTGTTCATCGGCGGCTGTCCCCGCAGCGGGACCACCCTGCTAGCCAGCCTGCTGGGAGGGCTCCCTGGCTGTGTGGTGACCCCCGAATCCCAATTCAAGCAACGTGCAGTGCACACCCTGCAACGACATCCCGGGAGCAAGCTCCGAGGGGCGGAACTTCAGCGTCAGCTGAGCAGAGATCTGCGTTTCCAGGCCTGGAGGGTGCCGCTCCACTCCGACGATCTGGAGGTGGAGCTGGGCTCTGAGGGTCTTCGACATCTTCTGCTGAAGCTGGCATGGCGAGTTGGCACAACGCAGGGCCTCCCAACTGAGCTGACAACCTGGATCGACCACACGCCCCAGAACATCGAATCGGGCCTGGCCCTGACGAAGCTGTTTCCGCGAGCTCGGTTAATCCACATCGTTCGTGATCCGCGAGCGGTGGCCGCCTCCCTGCTTCCGCTCGACTGGGGCCCCCAGTCGCCGGCGGGTGTGGCTGAGCTGTGGAGGCATAGGCTGGCCCATGGCTTGGCTCTTGAGAGCGCGCTTCCGGAGAGCATCCGGCGCGTGCACTATGAACAACTTTGCCGAGAGCCTGACAGGATTTTGGGTGAATTGGCCGACTGGGTGGGGATCCCAAGGCCGGCAACTCCTCTGAAACCAGTCAGCGGCTTTCTGCCCCGCTATACGCTTCACCAACACAGCCTGATCGGCAGTCGACCGCTACCCGACAGGATTGAAGCCTGGCGAGACAAGCTCGCACCGTGGCAGCAACGGCAGATCGAGACCCTCCTGGGAGAACTGATGCCACTGGTGGGTTACCAGCCTGATTCCCAACCAATGGAGCCAGGGGAGCGGCCTCTAGGACCATGGCGACGATGGATCATGCCTGCAGGACGTAGGGTATTGGGGCAGATCCGACATCGCCGCCGGAAGCGCCTTCACCGCGGACGGCAAAAGTAGTCTGAGTTAGTGAGGTAAAGCAGAAGCACACCATGGTCACCAACGTCTCAATTGTCATCGAGTGGGAAAACGTACTGCTCTCCGGTGACAGCCGTGCCAAAAGGATGCTGGGAAGGGTGATCGAACAGGCCAACAGCCTGCCGATCTGCCGAGAGATCCTGATCAGCGCCACCGACCAGCAGACAAATCTGGAGGAACGACCGCCAGAGCTACGAGCTGATATCAGCTGGAGACTGATTGTCAACCCTAGCAGCCACTATTACGACCTGAAAAATCTAGGAGCACGCGATTCCACCTGTGAGGTGATTGTCTTTATAGACAGCGATGTGATTCCTGAACCCGAATGGCTTGAGCAACTGCTTGCACCATTCGAGGACACGAGCACACAAGTGAGCTGCGGTAGGGCTTACATCGAACCAAACAACCTATATAACAAGGCCTTTGCCCTGTTCTGGTTCTTCCCCATACGCCCCAAGGCCGCTGAGATGGCTGGAAGTTCAAGCTGGGCAAACACAGACCACTTCTTCGCCAACAACATCGCCTTCCGACGTGACACGGTCCTTAGACATCCCTTCGTGGCTGGAACGGTGACCTCTCGCGGGGCTTGCCTCGACCTCGCCAAAGATCTGAAACTAGCCAAGATCCCGATTGTTCTGAACAAGCAAGCGCTGGTGGCTCATCCGCCACCGCTACCTGGCAAGCACTTCATCCTGCGAGCCCTTGCACAGGGTAGAGATTGCTACCTTCGTGGCCATGGGGTTGAACGTAATATCTTCTTGAGTTGTTGGCGGTGGGTATGGAACAGCGGCCGCACGGTCTTGAAAATTACCTGGTTGCACCGCAGAGTGAAACTGCCACTGATACAGGTGCCGCTGGCTTGGTTGATCGGGCTCACATACTACGGGCTGTACTGGGTGGGAGAGGTTGCCACCATGCTGAGAGTGCGGCAGGTACTGGACATCACGATCTGATCCCGTACTGCGCACACCAACAACGCAGCCCCCTCCAATACCGCTGCAGGATCTGCAAAAGGCGCGAAGGTGCCCAGCGTGCCAACAACCAACGCAAGGCTTGCTTGAACGTGAGTAACGCTGGATATGGCAAGCCAGGTCCTGCCAATGGCGGCAACCCACTACAGCTGCGCTGCATCATCCAAAGCAGACTCTTGCGGTTCGCCAGACGCTTAATGTAAAAACGTTCCTGCTTCCCCCACGACGACGGCCAAGGTAATGTGCCCATGAGAGCGGAAGCAGCCACCAGAGCAACTGGATGCTGACCAACAGTGGCCGACGGATCTGCGACAACACCACTGTGATCCCGGCGATACCGAGATGTGACGGAAGAAGCCAGCACCACGGATTCACCTAGCAGCAACAGTCGAAGCCACAGCGCATGATCTCCGGCACGGCGGACCCCCTGTTCAGGAAACCCACCCGCCTGCAGGAGAGCGGAACGACGAACCACCATCGAGTTGGTGTGGAACAGATCTTTAGAGGCATACAGTCTGAGCATCTCTGCCGCTGACAAACAGACGGTTCGTTGCACAGCGACGGACTCAGCTTCGCCGTGAAAATCTTCGACAAAACCTGTACAAAGTAAGGCCGCTTGCGGATAACGTGCGATCAAATCGGCGGCTCTGGAAAGGTGATCAGGAAACCAAATGTCATCGGCGTCCAGAAAAGCCACCCAGGGAGAACGAGCCTCACGGATGCCAAAGTTGCGAGCAGCATAGCCTCCTGGCCCAGGGCGTGACCGGCGCAGAACGCGTAACGGTAACTGCGGAAAATCTTGCAAGACATCGAGGCCGCCGTCAGTCGAGGCGTCGTCGACAATGAGCAACTCGTAATCAGTCCAACTCTGCGCCGCAACGCTGGCCAAGGCTTCAGCCAGCAACTGGCCTTTGTTGTGAACTGGGATGACCACTGAGAAAGACGGCGAGGTCATACCCACTCAACAAGCAAATAATGGCACAACTGTCTCAACAAGGTGTGAAGAAAGGACTCCTGCGCGTCCTGCGAGGACAAGGCAACACAAGCTATATGCAGAAAGACAGCCAGAAGCAGTAAAACCTCAAAATGTGCATCCAGCGCAGAAGCGAACAGAACTTGGGCAGGATTCAGACTTAAGATTAAGGGCAAATTAAGCAGAAGCTCCTCACCATTCAACAGCTTAACATTTGAGCGTTAGACAGAGCACACGCGATCCAGCCACATCTGAAACTAGCACTATGAATCCATTATAATGAACGCCATGACAAAAAGGTCACAATATCTCGGCGGCCCTAAGGCCAAAAGCAAACCAAAGTGCCTATAATCAAGTGATTCACAAGAAAAAGGCTACAGGGCTGCGGGCTTGTCCATCAAAACCAAGTGAAACATAAAATGATTAAAGCGCTAGTGCTGACCTATGACAAGTATAGGTGTTTTACAGATCATATGATTCGCTGCTACGAAGAGCTTTGGCCAAATAACCCATTGGTGTTTCATATTCCATATCAGGATAATCTAGAAGGAACTCACTCAAGCAAGTGCGTCTACATCAAGAGCGAACCGTGCATTAAAGGTACCATGAATACGCTTCTGCAAGGGCTAGGAGGCTGTCGCGCATAGATCCACGGGCAGCTCTCCACAGACGCCCCTAAATCAGGCCAGATCCTAGTGCCAGCAATGGATCTGGCTGGGAGAATGGGGTATGCAGAAGCCCAAGTCCTTCCGCCCCTGGCAGCCGGATCAGACCACCTTGTTGCCGCCCTCACCACGTGAGTGGCTGGCCGAGGATCATCAGGTGTATTTCTTGTTGGATCTGGTTGAGGAGTTGGATCTCTCGGAGATCCTGATCCCGGCTCAGGCCAAGGATCCCCGCGGCGAGAAGGGGTACGACCCGCGGATGCTGACGCTGCTGTTGCTCTACGCCTACTGCGTAGGCACGGTGTCGTCCCGCAAGATCGAGCGGGCCTGCTACGAGGATCTGGCTTTCAGGGTGCTGACCGGCAATCAGCAGCCGGACCACAGCCGGATCAGCGACTTCCGGCGCCGCAACCTCGATGCCCTCAAAGGTCTGTTTGTTCAGATCCTGCGGCTGTGCCAGAAGGCCGGCATGGTGAGCCTGGGGCATGTGGCCCTGGATGGCACCAAGGTGAAAGCCAACGCCAGCAAGCACAAGGCCATGAGCCACGAGCGGATGCTCAGGGCCGAGAAGCAGCTGGCGCAGGAGATCAATGCCCTGATGCGTAAGGCCGAGATCCTGGATGCCCAGGAGGATCGCCGTTACGGCAAGGACAACCGCGGTAGTGATCTCCCCGATGAACTGCGGCGCCGCCAGGACCGTTTGGAGCGAATTCGTCAGGCACGCAAGGAGATGGAAGCGGAAACCGCTGCTGCGGCAGCGCGTCAACGCCAGGAGGAGGCTGATGAGGCCAGAGCCAAGGCTGATGCTGCCCAACAAGTCGAGGCCTCGCCTGCTGAGCAGGCGGAACTGAACAAGAGAGCTGAGGCGGCAGCTGCGAAAGCCAGAGCCGCTCGAGAGAAGGCCATTGAGACCGCCAAGGAAGCAGGCCTGGACCCGCCAGATCTGGAACCGCTGGCGGCTGAAGCGATGCCATGCCGAGGGCTGTCGAGGAAGGCCAACGGCACGCCAACCCCCAAGACCCAACGGAATTTCACCGATGCCGATAGTCATCTGATGAAGTCAGATGGCCACTACATCCAGGGCTACAAGTGCCAGCTTGCAGTCGACAGCGACCATCAGGTGATCGTGGCGACGGGTGTGAGCAACCAAGCGCCCGATGTCGAACACCTGGAGCCAATGCTGCAACGCATCGCTGCCACGGCTGGTGCCCTGCCGGAAGTGACGACGACGGATGCGGGGTACTGGAGCGAGGCCAACGCTGAGCTCTGCGCTCAGCAGGGGATCGATGCCTACATCGCCACGGGCCGACTGCCCCATGGCCAGCCCCTGCCACCGAAACGCGGACCAATGCCCAAGGATGCCGATGCGAAAGCTCGGATGGCCCGCAAGATCAGAAGCAAGGCTGGCTCAGCGATCTACGCCCAGCGCAAGGCAATAGTGGAGCCGGTGAATGGACAGATCAAGGAAGCCAGGGGCCTGCGCCGCTTCCTGTTGCGGGGCCTGGAGAAAGTCGACGGTGAGTGGCACCTGATCGCAACAACGCACAACCTGCTGAAATTGTTCAGGCACAGGCGATCACAGCAGCAGACCCTGGCACTGGCGAGCGGATGAGGGGCTCTGGCCCTGATGGCGATAGGCGACCAGGGCTGAAGAGCTCGGCACCACTGAGCGCCGAATGCAGACCAGCGAGCCACAAGCGTTCCACTGATCGACTGCATTCGTGGCGTCAGATGGAGGGAAGCTCTATCCGCGACAAACTCCTAGTAGATAACAAGTCATGCCATATGCGAGCAGGCTCTGACAGAATCCCGGACCAGCCGAGCCTGTTCTCTAGCAACCAACTATTACTCAGAGAAACCCCGTCGGTAGCACCAAATTCGACAAAGAAACCACTTTCTAATACTCCACAAGACTGAGCGTGACATGCCGCAAAGATATCTTGCCCATGCTGAGACCTGGAATAAGGCAATAATGACGATATAAATTCGCGTTTTTCAAAACTAGCTTGACACCAATAGTTTATCCACGGAGCCTCTTTTCTGATCTGTTGATAAGCTATAAGGTCGCATTTGTCGCGATCACTAAGGAATAGATACTTAAGCATCTTTTTAAGCGACTTTTTCATGCTCAGAAAAATTGTACTTATAGTGAGCTTACCATAGACGGTGTGACATGGATCGGTCGTTCAACTCCTCTGTATGATGAATAGATTTCATATATTTAGGCATGCACGTCTAGTTCGATTGCTGTTGTAGGAACAAGAGTGGATACGGCAAGAGTTTAAGAAACAAGATTTTGGCAATTGATTGAGAGGCGAGAAGACCCTGCATTAACCATGCTTAGATGCCATTAGCTGACATGTTGAAGAGCGCGAATGTATTCAAGCATTTTTACTGTTCTACTATCATAATTATAAGCTGCAGAAAATAGACTACGTCCTTGACGCTTGTCGGGCGAATCCACAGAAAGCAGATATGCAATACCACACTCAAAGCTCTTAACATCGGGCTCTACCAACAGGGCTTCTTGATGATAAGGTTGTAGAGACGAAATCGACGTTGAAACTACACCACGACCTGCCGCCAAATATTCAAAGAATTTCATAGGAAACATCGACTCAGTATATGCGTTACGTCGTAGGGGTAAAATTGCAACATCAAAACCCTTTAAGAACGCCGGCAAGTCACGATAAGATTTTGGGCCCAGCAGATAGATATTCTCTAGGCATTCCAACTCTGAGACATCGGTTTCAGGATCTCCCTCTCCGACTAGACCGATCAACACAATAGACCAATCAGGACGAATTATGGCAAGATTTTTGATCAGGTTAAGATCAAGTTTATAAGAACTGATCGCACCCACAAAGCCAATCCTTGGGGTAGGTATATCTATAAAATCCGGTGGCAGAACAACATTAGGATCTAATGCCGAAGAAAAATGGTCATGATCAGCTACGTTGGGGAGAAAGAACGTAGCAGAATTGAAAGGTTTTCTTGTGGTCTCCAGGGCAGGAGATGTAACAAAGACAATTGAGGCTCGGCGGCACAAAGCCTGCTCCCAGTAGTCCAAATCCGAAGAATCCATGCCTGGCTGGGCCTGAATGTCATCGACGCAGTGATATATTAGTCGTTGATAGTTTGTAGTATTGAGATAGGCTAGAGTTTTGGGGTTGTACGTCCACAGCCAGTCAGCTTGAAGCCTTAGCCAGGTGCGTACCAATGCCAAACCGGATGTAAACATCCAACGGTTAATGGCCATCTGCCATGCAGCCCGCACACCAGGAAGAACAAGCGGGGACCAGACCCAGAGATTTTTACCAACCTTTCGGGGCAGACGCAAACCTTGCCTGAGACGCCGCAAGATCCGTTGCCGATCCGACGACTGAGCACGGACTCCGCGAAGACCTAGGGATTCGATATAAAGGACACGATGGCCAAGCCGGGCCAGGGATAATGCAACATGCTGCTTATTCGTCCAAAAAGGGTGGTCCCAGTCAGCAGTAGCCAAAAGAGTGATATCAGCCATAACCCTGCTTTACAAGATCGCGGAAGGAGGCTGAGCGCATTTGCAATTCATCATAGTTACCACAAGCCTTGATACGTCCATGATCAAATTCATAGATGCGATCACAGTGCCTAATCGTACTTAAGCGGTGAGCAATCACCACAGTCGTACAACGGCGACCAATAACCTCCAGAGAATCCATCAACTCACTCTCTGTCTTGTTATCGAGCGCGCTGGTAGCCTCATCGAGCACCAGGAGTTGAGCACGCTTGAAAAAGGCTCTCGCAAGAGCCAAACGTTGACGCTGTCCCCCAGAAAGGCGAACGCCATTCTCGCCGACAATGGTATATAAACCAAACGGCAAATCAGATACAAAGCCTATCAGTTGAGCTGCCTCAAGGGTTTCCCAGACAAGATTGTCGTCAATGTTTTCGCGTTCGATCCCGAAAGCAACATTTTCGCGAATGCTGGCATCCAGCAGAATAATCTGCTGGGGAACCATGGCGCAGCATGCCTGCCATGAATGCAATTCTGAATCCTGTAGGGGAATGCCATCCAGCAGGATAGAACCACGCTGGGGCCGTAACAGACCAAGCAAAAGGTGTGCGGCGGTGGTCTTGCCACCACCGGTGCGTCCAACTATGGCGACTCTGGAACCTACAGGAATCAACAAATCCACACCTTGAATAACCCAGTCTTCAGCTTGGGGATAGCGATACCATACCTGAGTCAACTGAATGACATGCTTGGGCATCAGCCCCGCAGGGCTTGGGGCGAAAGCTTGACGCATCTGCAAGCGCTCAGGATCAAGACGCAACAACATCAAGGCGTCTGTAATTTCAGGCAGACCTCCCCGAAACTTATTGATTGACCGAAAGATAGTCTGGATAGGAGCTGATAGTTTGATTGCAGCAAACATTATGCCAGCAATTTGAGGAATAGATTGCGACAAGTCCTGATCACTAGCATTCAGAATTGCAGGTAATAGGCAGAGCACAAGCAGGATTGTGACCCCTACGGGCTCAATTACAAAACGGGGGATTTCAGGCAGCAACCGAGCAATCCGGTCGTACCTCTTTCCGCGAATACCTATGGCAGAGAACTTATTAATATAGTAGGGCTCAACACCATAGAGCTGTACATCCCTAATTGAGCGAATCGACTCCATTAAAACATTATTGACGTTAGCCATGAATCGCAACTTTTGCTTGGAAGCCAAGCGCAACCTGGGAATAATGGCTACTGAGACCAGGGCATATGCAGCAAAGAGCAACCCAAAGATCAACAACGTCGATGGACCGAGAACAAGTAAAACTCCGATCAACAAAACACCCGACGAGAGCAAACTTGAAAGAAAGGAGAGCAGCGGCAGGATGATTCGATCAGAAATCTGACTCAAAATCAGATTCATTCGTGCTAGAAGATTTGAGGATCGCTGATCCTGAAAGTATTCGAGCGACTGATAAAGGATGTTGGAGTAGATCTTGTTACCATAATCAGACCAGACCTGAGCACTCAAAAAAGCCTGCATCACATTCATCAGAAAACGCAGGCCGCTGGAAAACCAGACCAGCGTGATCAGCAAAGCCGCGAGCCAAAGACTTTGATCAAAACGTCCACCGCCAAAGAAAAGAATATGAGGAATCTGATTAGGCAGCTTCGCTCCACTTAGAGCACCCACTAGTCGAGCCAAAAGGCCAATAAAGACCAAATCCAATAAGCCGACAACAAAGGCAATAAACAACAAAGCGATCAAGCTCTGCAATCTCTTTGGGGGCAAAAAACCGAGCAGTTGCTTTAGCTGAATAAACGTTTCGCTGCGAACTCGGAGGCGAGGCTTTGTGGCCACAAATAATTCGGTTAAAGGCATGCTTTGGGCAACTTATCGGCTGATCTGGAAGCCAAGGAGTGAGGCAAGCCAGTCAGCAAACCGATCGGCCCAGGATTCGGTGGGTCGTTTTCTTCAGCGAGGCCAGGCGACGACGCCACCTCAGCACAGTGGGGCTCGCCGCTTTCAGTGCCAAGGACCCGCTATAACTCCAGCTCCAGTGAACCTCCATCTGCCTGAGCACGCGGTTCCAACGCTCCAAGAGGCGATTCTCCGAACTGCTGTCAAGCAGAACCTGCAGAGCCTCAGGCACGCACAACCAATCGGCGGGTTGGGCCACTGCAGCGGCAATGCGCTCCACATCAGCCTCCAGGCAACCGAAGCCGATTTGATGGCCTAGGGTGCCAGGATCAAGTGTGTCGGCAAGAGCATGATTCAGGCTGCTGAACACCACACAGCCGCAAGACATGGCTTCCAGAGGAGGCAGGCCAAAACCCTCACTAACACCGCGCCCTTTCCAGTACTCAGTTGAATCGTAGAGATAGACGCTGGAGTTGTTAAACAACTCGACCAGATCATCAACCCAGCCGCTTTGTACCTCCACTCGCAATCCCTTGGCACGGAGTGCAGGCACCAGCCGTTCCAGGACATAGACACTGCTCTTGCGCTGCTGTACGAGCACATCGATCGACCGGCGCTCGTTCGCTGGGGTGATCGGCCCTGATGCATCGGCGGCACCAAGGCGAGCCCCCCTCTCAAGCCATTGCGACTCAATGGCATTGGGGAGTAGGAATAGCGGATTGCGGGGAGCGCGATCACCCCAGTAACCGAGCGTGTTCCGACTCACTGCAAGAACCGGAACTCCGGGCGGCAGGTCAAAGCCATAACCACTGCTGTGCGCGTGATAAGCCACTAGCCTTCCCTCAAGACGGCGCAGCAGCATCGGGACATCAAAGCCCCAACTCACGATCCAAAGGGGCGAAGAGGTGGTGTCAGCTCTCAGGGCCTCGTGAAAGTCAGCAGGCTGGATTCGCAGAAGATCATCGAGATAGAGATGGTTCGCTTCACGCTGTCGATAGGTGACCACATGCACCGGCGCGATCCGACTGACCAGACGTGCTGCCTGCAGCTCCACCAGCAAACCGCCGCAGAGGAAACGGCCCGTTGTACCCGGGACCAGGAAGTGGACGGGGCGCAAGATGTCTAAATCGACTACAGCTGAAATCTGCCTCAGGCCACCACCGCTTCGGTACTACCGACGCGCTGGCGGCGGGTGAGGAAGCCAAACAGCACCTTGCCGATGGCGGCCACCAGATTGCCCTCCAGCTCCTGGAACATGGTCATGTTCAGGTGGAAGGCGTTGTTGGCCTCCTCCACAATGCGATCGGCGGTGGCCTGATCGATCGGCAGGGTGTCCATGGCGGCGCGGTAGGTGCCCTTGAAGGCCTTCTCGTCGTCGATGGCGTCGAAGTCGTAAAAGTGCAGGCCGTCGCTGTCGCCCAGGTTCATGGCCTTCTGGGCGATGTTCTTGAGGATCTGCCCGCCGGACAGGTCCCCCAGGTAACGGGTGTAGTGGTGGCCCACCAGCAGCTCAGGCGACTCCTGGGCCACCTGGTGGATGCGCTGCACGTAGGCCGTGGCCGAGGGGGAGGGCTGGATCTGAGCCTTCCAATCAGGGCCGAAGTAGTAGGCCAGATCGCGCTCCAGGGCCTCGCGGCGGTTGAGCTGCGGGAAAGCCACAGGCGCCAGCACCGGATGGTCCTTGAGGCGGACGAACTCCTCCTCCATGGCCCCGTACACGAAGTAGAGGTCGGCCACGAGCTTGCGGTA
>Ga0194124_10003851_pt1 | contig 15405 bp, 10 predicted proteins | sample TA2KigCas0mmetaG_FD_148605 | JGI IMG/M metagenome (GOLD analysis project Ga0194124, IMG submission 148605) | Freshwater microbial communities from Lake Tanganyika, Tanzania - TA2015031 Kigoma Deep Cast 0m | ecosystem: Environmental > Aquatic > Freshwater > Lake | place: Tanzania: Lake...
AAAAGTTGGTGAGGTAGCAAATACTGCAGATCCAGAGCCAGTCTCATCGGTTAAAGCAGCAGCGAGTTGAGCAGAAGTTGCAGTTAAAGTATTGCTACTAAGATTAATCGTTTTATTAGTTAAAGTAAGCGAGTTGGTCTCGGTGGCAACAGTCACACCTTCAATGGTTACGGTGCCAGCAGCACTTCTAGCAATTGTTGTATCACTTGCGTGCCCAAGTTCAAGAGTTCCACTGAGTGATGTGGTTCCTGTAACTCCTAAAGTTCCAGACACAGTGGCATTGTCATCTATTGCAACAGTGCCACCAGCAGAATCAAGTGTTAAGTTGCCCGATGAAGTGTCAATTTCACTTGCTGCAGTAATTCCAATTTGAATTGCATCAATAACAGCACCAGTCGCAAATGTGCCAATACCAGAGAAATTTGTGTTTCTCCATCTTTGTGAACCAGTACCAACATCAAAAGTTGCGTCGGTATTTGGTAAAATACTTGAATTAATATCAGCGCCAAATACAACATTATCACTCGCTGAATCACCAAGAGTAATTGTGCCACCTTCAAATGTGACTGCACCTACGAAGGTTGATACACCAGTTGCTTTGAAGTTTCTGGTTGTAATATCTTCACCAATCGCAGAACCACCTCCAGTAACCTGAAGTCCACCTACAAAAAGTTGATTATCAATGAAGACATTACTTGTTGTAAATGTCGTAACACCAACAACAGTAATACGATCTGATCCCGAATCACCTAAAGTAGTATTTCCACTAACAGTTAATGCACCACCAACAACTACATTATCAGGGAGACCGATCTGAACCTGATTATTTGTAACTGTTGTCTCAATTTCACTTGCAGTTCCAGCAAATGTAAGAGTATCAGTGCCAACAGTAACTGTATCAGTTCCAGTTCCACCAGCAATACTTAATGTTGAGGAAACTGTATCAAAAGAAAGAACACCTGATCCATTCGTCTTTAGAAACTGACCAGAACTGCCATCAGCACCAGGAAGTGTAAAGGTTGTAATACCTGAAAGACTATCAGGTGCCTTCAGAGTAATGTATTGAGTACCATTGTTTGTACCCTCTACAAAGTTTACACCACTACCCGTGGTTGTGGTATTTTTAGTCCAATAGCGGTGTGAACCAAAGAATTTATTGTTCGTTGTGGTACTATCAATGCCAACATAGAGGTCATAAGAATCAGTTGTAAATCCAGGTTCACCTTCCCTCAAACCAGGAAGATTAGCAAGAAGACCTCTCTTAAATTGAATTACCGGAGCAGTCATCTTTATTTTACACTATTTTTACTATTTATTATATTAAAAAGTCCCTGCATCTAAATCAATTTTATCATCAAGTGCAACATCTAGTTCATTTATAATGGCGGCTGGCAATCCACCAGTGACCGCATTGGAAAGCACAGTATCAGGATCTACTGCTACAAATTTTCCTGTAGATGAGTTATAAGTCAGCACAAATCCATTCTGAATACCCGATATACTTACATCTGATAAATCTGCTAAGTTTGCCACTGATGTTCCTCCTACACCTAGAATTGCGGATACTTTAAACTTTGCTACTGATTGTTGTTTAACTGAATAACTGGCGGTTGATGCAGTAGAAACTTTGTAAGTCATATTGATACTGTGTCATTAACCATGGCCATCCCCTGAAAGATTTTTATAACTTTTCCAGTTGACGCATGAGTTAAAATTACATCATAATAATTACGTCCCTCTGATAAATCTGCTGTTACCGTAGAACCCATAGAGATTTGAATTTTACCAGTTGCAACAGTAATTGTTGTAGTAAATGATTTTGATGAAGTTGCAGTGGGATGCTTACGAATCTTTGCAGTTGCTGATTGATTTGTTAAAGAGAAAACAGAATCATCAGCATTTTTAACATCATAAGTTGCTTCAAAACTTGTCCCCTTTTCAATTACAATATTGACGGTAGGTACAGTCATGGTTTTTTAATTATTTATTATCATCAATATCTTTTGATTTCAGTAGTTTAGCAAGTTCCGCTGTTGAACCAACAAAAAGAGCATTGTTAACTGTCGTTGATCCTTTAGATGTTTTTTCTTCCTCAATATCTTTAAGTTTTTTTTGAAGATCCATTAATTTATCTGTAGCATCTGCTACGTTTTTAATTAACTGACCTGCAACTTCATATGCTCTTGGCATTTCACTTTCCTGTGCCAATTCAAGAATACCATTAATCGCTTCTTGTCCTTTTTCTATAAGAGAATATAAATTTCCTCGTGTATATTCGTAATCTTTTTTTACATCATTACTTACCAAATTTGTATCTACTTTTTCTATTGAAATACTAGTATCATCAATATTCGATGACACAATATCTGTAGATACATTAAACGCATCATCCAATTTATCATATTTCTTTGTCATTTTCATAGAGAATCGCTGAATCCAAAATCATCACCAATTTCAATCAAATCATCATCTGATGATGTTATAAGTTTTACTGGTGTTCCGGCAACATGAGATTGTTTAGTTGTTGAATCTTGTCCTCTCTTAACAATTAATTTATTTCCCGATTTAGAATCAATATACATTTGTTCATTGTCAATTACAATATAACTATTTTCTGGAAGTGAAGATGCATCATTAACAGAAATTAGTGTCGAATCAATTTCAATATCTTGAGAAAGATTTGTTATGATGTTATTAGTATAACTTTTAATTGCTCTAGGTTCGACAGCGTAAGTGAGTTCTCTAGTCGGTGTTTTTGTAACGTCTCCAGAAATATATCCAATAGAAACCCTTCTAATGATATCTTTTGACGTAGCACTTGAAGAAGAAATAGGTCCAAATAGATATGTTTTAGCAGTAAATCTTATCGTATAAATTAGTGATCTTCTTGTTGTAAAGTCACCTTCATAGTCATCTTGCATTGTGATATTTTCAATTACTACAGGAATATCTCTCTTTTCTCCGATTGTTTCCACTAAATCAACAGTTAAATTATATGAAGGTTGAAAATATGGCAGAATCTGCTCAACGATTTGAAGCATATCATCATTTAGTTTAGTATAAATTGATAATTCAAATGCCATATTATATGGAACTGGCATATATGCTTTTCTTACATCAGTTCCAACACCTACTACTGATGTTATAAAAGTTTGAGTTGTTGTAACTTTTCTCGTTCCATCATAACTTAATCCCACAAATTCAAATGACATTCGTGGTAATGTTATCTGAACTGATTTATTAAGATTTGGAGATTGTTCTAGTCTTGCCAGAAATTTTTGAGTAGGTCCATATGCTAGAGGTACTTTAATATCGTTCTTGATATTTCCAGATGAATCCCTATGTTTTATTTGAATATCATTAAAAAGACTACCAAAGGAAATTACAGTCCTCCTTAATATTTCGTGATAAAAATATTCAAACATACTATTACTACCTACTTTAGATCAAATTTATGGATAAAAGTATTTATATTAAGGATTTCCAAAAGGATTTGACTCAGAAAAATCTAAAATATCATCTGCTTCTATTTCTATTTCATTATTTTGTGGATATTGATTTATAGTATTATATTTTTGTGTGGATTTTAGTTGATACGATGCGGAACTAGCGGCGCCAACTATCGTTTCTCCTATTCTAAAATCTCCTGTGTTATTTGATACTTTTAATTCTCCATTGACAGAATTCCAAGACTTAACAATTGCTGTTGTTCCACTTGTGCTTCCAGTTATAGTTTCATTGAGAACAAAAGTTCCAACTCCAACCATGTATGGAGAACCTATGGTAATAGTAGGAACTACTGTATATCCAGCACCTGCGTTAGTAATTCTAATTGTACTCACTGTGCCAGATATACTCACAAGTGCCAATCCTGTTGCTGTTGTTCCTATACCAGGAGAACTAAATGTTACCAATGGAGAAGTAGTGTATCCAGAACCACCACTTGTAATAGTTATTATTCCAATAGCATCATTAGAAATTTTCGTTATAGCAGAGGCACCAGAACCACCGCCACCAATGAAAACAACCCCTGGACTTACAGTATAACCATATCCAGGATTTATTATTTGAACACCCTGAACCTTTGATCCTATTTCCGTACCATCACAGTTTGTAATTCCACTTATCAACGTCGCAATTCCAACAGCTGTGCCTCCAGGTGATGGAGAAGAAGATATCGCAACAGTTGGTGCGGAAGTATATTTTTCTCCTCTGTTAGTTACAGTTATCGATACAACTCTTCCATTTGCAATTGAAGTTATTGCAGTTGCTGTTGTGCCAGATGAAACTAAAGTTAAAGTTTGTAAATTTGCTTCTACTTCAACACTATCGTCAATATCAGCAATGCCAGTATTAATAATTTCATCTTCATATCTGAATAGTTCACAAGTTAAAGTATAAATATATGTTTTTTGTAATTGATAAAATGGTTTTTCATGCTCTACAAATTTAATTTCAAAAAGTCTATCTCCAAGAGGAAAATATATCAAATCACCTTCCTTAGGTCTGGTTGATAACTCAATGTCTGGCATGTCTTTTATGAGTGGACTTATATAATTTTCAAATCTTTCTTTTGATAAAGTAATAGTCAATTCATTTAAAGCTTGAATTCCAAATTTTGATAATATTACTGGATTTGCAGAATATCCCTCATAATTTTCTACGTATGCTTCTATAGGATATGAGTCACTAAACTCAGATTCTATAACCTCTCGAATAACAGTGTTTGTTGTTAGATACTTCCTTGGAATATAAAATATTTCAACACCATACATCCTAAGTTGTTCATTAATTAAATCCTGAATCAGACTCTGCTCAGTTTGAGATCCTTGAAGGAAAAATGGATTTAACATTACCCTATTAGATCAAGTGGTGGTAGTTCGTAATTATTTGACATTTTTTCCATCAAAGTATCTATCTCTCTTTGAGCATCATCATATATCTGTCTTCCATTTAATTCTACTCCACCTGGAAGTTTAACACCTTGAAACTTGATTAAATTTTGTCCCCACTGTCTTTTTATTAAAGATGTTAAATAAGGTTTTAAAAATGAATCATTCCAAATTCTTGAATAATCATTTGGATCCAATGTTGAATAACAATCAATAATTAGATATTGATTGCTCTTAACAGTGCTCCAGTCAATATCTAGATACAACCTATCTTGTCTTTTATTGAATCTTATTTGTTTTTGGGTATTAAGTAAAAAATCTAAATCCTCTAAGTATGTTTTAACCATGGCATAACTTAAAAGTTCAGTTGCGCCGAAATAATAAATATCATTTAAAAATAATTGATATTTTATACTAAACATATTATGTGTAATTGTATTTAAACCTTCAAACATAAAAATTTTATTTACACCAATGACATTAGGCGGAACCTGTAGATAATTACTATTTTCCTCATAGGAAAATGTTGTTGCCGTTCCAACTATATTTGCGGTTGCGCTTGTAGTCGCAATACCAACTGCATCAGCATCACCTCCACGAGCTCTACCTCTGTTTATATCATTTTGTGTTACTTTATATTTGTAAAAGGTAGGATATACACCATCAAAATGTCTTTCTTGAAAAAATTGAACTGCATCATCAACTAAATCGTCGATTTGTTCATCTGCGACGTTAATTTCTAAAACTGGATATCCCAGTTTTCTTTTGCAGTAGTCGATTAATTCTTGCCTATTAGACGGTTGTGCCATTATCTTCTACTTTTTAAATATTTATTAATCATATCTCATCAATCCAGAAATAATCTCTTGTTGTTTTAGATATAATTTCATATATGCCTTTGAAATTAACTTAACATCTTCAATATCTTCGATGCAATCAATTTCTATACATGCTTTCGCATATTCAAAATTTTTTGTTAGATTTTCTAATGTGATATCGTCAGGATTCATTTGCTAAATTCCTTAGTAAAAATTTAATTTCATTTAAATCATCTTTTATATTAGCAATATCAACCTCAAGGTTTTGTATTTTTTGATTCTCCTCATTTTTCATATTTTTTCTTGAAATATACTCTTGGTATTCGGACATATTTCGATTGATAATTGAATTTGTTTTTGGATCTCTATAAAGATGAGAATGTCCATCTACTTTTAAATATTCCATATTATGCAAGTGCAATTACTCTAAGATCTCTCATTCTCGGAACATATACCTGATTTGTTGATGTCATGATAAGTTTAACTCTGTAAGATTTAAATGAGGGTAATTCATCTGCAGTAAATGTATATTCTTTGTATTGAATTTCTGAGGCTAAAAATCCAACACTAGTTGATGGTGAAATATATGAATCAGATAATCCATCATTGTCCTCCGGATTAATAATTTGTCCTTTTTGATTTAGATTATTATATCCTGGAAATGGAATATAAATTGGAATAAAGTTTTCTACCTCACTAATAGCATAAAATGCTCTTATATTTGAATAAAGATTTACATGAGCGTTAATCAGAATTTTTATAGAAGTTGCGGGATTTTCTAAAACAATTTCTTTAGACAGATACTGGAAAGAAGTTGGATCCTCTGAAATACTGTTTACTCTATTATCAGTTGTATAATTTGAAATAACATTATTAACCCTATTTGAAGTTAAAATTGTGCTAATTCTCTGAGTATCAAGTACAGGACTTACTTTAGGATTTACAGAATCTAGATTAATTCTAAGATTCATAGATTTATTGCCCGGTAAGGATAGAGCAGCAAGTTTGTTGGTTTCATTAACTTTTGAACAAATTATTCTTGGACTTGACAAATAATTTGCTTTATTTAGAGAAATAATTTCAAATCCAGCGTCAATATAAGGAATTTCGTTTCCACTGATACTAGAACCAGTAACTGTTCTAACTTCTGCATTAATTGAGGTTCCTTGGACTGTCAAGTTATGAACAACAGGTGTTATGAGTTCAAACGGCATGTTCTGAGTTGCTTTAACATTGTATCCACCGGCAGATTTGGTTTGACTTGTATAAAGTTTTGGATAGCTTAATCCGTCTGACCTCCCTATTCCACTAGATCCCATATCTAATTTAATATTGTAAGAGTCAAATGTAATGGGGTTAGATACAGTTACATCTTCTAAGTTATGTGTTTTATTAATTCTTCTTAACGAAACTCCACCAAGTTCATATTTATAGACTGGTGTTCCTGCGGGATAATCTTTAGCAACTGTTCCATCCACAGATCTAGAAATAGTGCCACTAAGAGATCCAGTAGAAGTTGAACTATATGAGATAATTTCATCTCCAATTAAAATATATCCTAAGTTAGTGGTTGCAATTCCTACATTTTCAAATAATCCAAAGTCTGCAGAACTATTAATCAAAATTGGTGATGTAGATGTGGAATCATATGCAGTAGTGAGTTTTGTTGGAATAATATCTGATTGAGCATCGAAAATTGTGACATAATTTTGATTAAAATACATTCCATGATTTTTATGGTTGACAACAATATGAAGTCCATCAGAAACAACATCAATATCAGAAATTTGAACGTTTCCTCCAGATGTGCTATTCAGAGTTGTAGTAACTCCAGAATTATTAATGTATTGAACTGTCTTTCCTACACCAGAGATGATAAAATCTCCCTGAACGTTATCTAATATCAATTGATTGGTGTTTGCAATAGAAACAATAGAAAGTCTAGCATTTAATCCTAGTGAATTAGCACCAATAGTTCCTATACCCAAAACGTCACCAACTGAATAACCAGGCCCAGATTCTGAAATTGTCGCGGCTACAGCTACTCCATTTTGAATAGTGATATTTGCTTTTGCATTTTTACCATTCCCATTTATATTAGTAAGTGGCACTCCGTTGAATTGGAAAGTTCCAGAGGATGGAGTATACCCAATACCAGCGTTAATAATGTTTAGAGTTCCTGTAGCAATTCCGGCATTTCCAACATAATTTCCAGTTGCGCTCGTTCCCTGCTGTAAAACAGTATTTCCAAATGTTAATCCAGAATCTTGTAGTGTTGAACCTAATCCAACTCTGATTTTTCTTGAATTTAAATTCAAAGAATTTGGCATTAAAGTTGGAATTTGATTATTTCCCTCTGAGAGTTCTGGACTATAAAATTCTATAGAACCACTAGGAACAAACTCTGCTCTATACAAAGTAAACTTTAAATCTTCCCATTGACTTGGTTCCCAAGTAGAGGCATTTTGTGATTTAAATAATGATCCTAAGTAAGGTTGATTTGATATAAATGTTTGTGTGAGTAAATCTGTTTCTCCAATTCTGGAAATATAGACACTATACTTTGTAGACAAAGAAGCTAAACATATACTATATTCTGTTCCACCTTCGAGATAAACTGGTGCTTTAAACTGAAAAGTAGTTGGAATCGATCCATCTGCAGAAACTTTGACTTCAGATGGTTCTAAAATAACTTCTGAGAATGGAATTACCCTTTGCGTTGGAGATCCACCCTGCATGGTTCTGAGTTGGAAAGTCACTGGTATATTAAGATCATCTTTAGAACTGAAGAAAACTTCACATTTAGTCAAAAATACTCCAGTTTCATCTTCGACTAAGAATGATTGTGCAAGAGGATCGTACCAAACAATATCTACATTCGTTCTTGATGAAGATGAAATTGCTTGAGTTGAAATGACTTGTGTACCAGTAGTTCTAGATGTAGCTCTCTCCTCAAATTCTTGTTTATTTTCAATTCTAGCATTTCGAACGGAAATAATATTTTCTTGCACTGTTTCTAAAGTTCCACTAGATATGAACCCCTCTTCAGCAATTGTTGTTGCATTATTTTGATCATTAACTGCACTATTTGTTAAAGTAAATACTTTATTTCCTGTTTCAAAACTTGGATTATTGGAAAAATTAGGATTTGGAATATAAAAACTTCCAATTAAAGTTGCAGAAATATCAGAAATTAATCTGACATCAGAAATAGTAGCTTGAGCACCACTCGTTTGTCCAACAAGAATCATATCAGGTTCAACCAAACCAGAAAATCCACCCTCAGGTTGATTTGATAAGGAAAAAGTATCAATGTTTAACACTGAAGAAGTTGAAGAATATGTTGCAGGTAAAGTTTGAGTATTATATGGATTGGTTAAGAATATATTTGATGGACTATTGTACTCACCCTCTTTGTGATTAGATTGTGCTACCCTAAATGTAATTTTCGAATCTCTATTTGTAAAATCCGGAACTAAAAGTCCAGTAGGTCTAGGTCTTCCAATCACAGTTTCGCCAACTTGAAAAACTCCAGACAACATACTAATTTCAAGAAGTTTTGGAACACAGTATCTGGTTACATTTACTCCATCAAAGAATGCGTATAGTTGAGTTGATGGTTTTACTTTTTTAGCAATAAATTGAATGTTTCTTGATCTCATAAATGAAATCAAATTTCTACTTACCACTCTATCTCCAACAGAAGTATTATCAAACTGTTCGGTAACTATTGTTCTAGTTCCATTTCTTGTTTGTACTCCAGTGTCTCTAACTTCTCTTAAAGTATCTTTAAATACAGTTGTCGTTTCTTCAGTAATCCATTCACCACCAGTTAAATTGCCATTACCACGTAGTCCTGTTCGTCCCCAACGTCCACCACTATTTGTAATTTCTGTTCTTTCTCTTGTACCTTCAACTACTTCCTGTCCTGTCCAACTTGTTTCCCAAGCATTCCAAATTGTTGGAGATAGTCCTGTTTGGGGATCTACATTAAGTGTTCTAGAGGCCAAAGCAAGAGTTTCTGCAAAGTTACCTTCTGTATTGATAATTTTAGATTCTAATCTTACGGTATCTACCCAAGTATCAGATGCTGGAGTGAGCTCTATAGAACCTTGCCAAAAACTTACTAAAAATGGAGTTACACTTTCAGATCTCGTAGCGAATGTTTGTTTTAACCACTCAATTTCAGAATAGTTAAGAGTAACAATATCTCCTGTTTTTTTAATATTAGAACCCTCAGGTGCAGCAAAAGCTAAATCTCTATTTGGATTTACATTTGTAACTGGACCTTGTATTAAGTCAATTGAATCAGTATAATGTTGAGGTCTTAATTCTTTATTCGTTATATCAATACTATTTTTAAATGGAACTGAATTTTCTTGAGCAAGAAGAGATGTGAAATTATCTACAAAAAATCCAGACTTAAATCTATTAAGTCCTGTCGAGTCTGGAACAAAAAAGTTTGATGTATTAATTTCTAATAAAGAAAGTGCAGTGTAATATTCAAGAGTTTTTATTCTAGTTTCAAGTTGTTTAATATCGACCATTCTATATCTCTTATGCTCTAAGAAAGTCAATGAAGCTTGAGAAATGCTATAGAGATATGGTGGAAGTGAAATAGATGCAACTTCTAAAGCATCATCGACAGATACTGGTTTTTCTGGTTTTTCTGATGGCGTTCCATATTTAATTTGAAATTTTCCATCCTTTGTCAAATAAATTCTATCAATTCTTCCAAGATAGAATGAAAAATTTGTTACAATTGATTCATTTGAAGCTAGAATATTTGCTGCGGAGTTTCCAGAAGCAGTAAATGTTCTTCCATGAAATTCTAATGGAGATCTTGAGTTTGTAGAGGAAACTGTATAAGTAGAAACTCTAGGTCTTATGTCAATAATATCCGCATTCCTAATAGAATTAACCGTTTGAATTTCTCTTATATAATCAAATTCTCTATATGAATTTATTGTTGTAACATCGCCATCATCTGAAGATTGATAATAACCATTTGAAAAATAAATTACTATCTTTCTACTTGGTTCTTTTGAGTCTGATTTTCTCGTGATAAAACCATAGTCATAAAAAGATTCATTTTGCCCATTATCATACGTATAGTTGAAGGAAATATTGAAACTTGGAGTGTTTAAGGTTGTAACAATTGCTTGAATATTTGACTCTTCAAATACTATGACTTCACCCTCCTTAAAATTAATATTATTTTTTATAATGAATGATATTTGCGAATCTGATAATCTCTCTGCACAAATAGCACTTGCACCACTGGTTTGTCCCGTGAATATTTCTCCAATAATGATATCTGAGGTTTTTCCTGTAGATCCAGTAATTGATGAAAGAACAACTGTTGGAGCTGATGGAGTTGATGTATTTGGAGATTCATAGACTGCATGAATTTGAATAATATCTGGAACGTTTAATGAGATATTTTCATCTTGCACTCTAGTCCCATATGGATATGTTCCATAAGTTAATCCATCATTCAGAGTTGTTGATCCAATGCCTGAAGATGCATACTTTGATTTATCAATTATTAAACTATTAACTCTATTTTTGATTTTTATTTTTGCTTTTGGTTTAATTTTTCTTAAAGTAGCAATAAGTTGAGCATTGGTATCATCCGCTCCTAAATTATAAATTTGAAGTTTTGTAGATCCATCGGTTAATGAAAATTTATCGGACGTTAATATTTCTGTACTTCCATTTGATCTAATTAATACGTATCTTTCCGAATTAAAAGGTAAAAAGGTTTCATTTGTTCCGGCAAGAGCAGTTGTTGAAAGTTGATTATTTACAATATTAACAGTATAAGATTTTCTAATTGACAACGATGCATTTGTTAAATCAACATCTGATATATTTGATTTTGGTAGTTCAGTGTAAAATGAATTGTCTGTAGAAGTTTCTAAATTAGTCGTGACTACTTTTAAATCAGTAACTTGCAAGGTTGTACTTGGGAGTCCTCCTTGACAAACACCCAAGACAGTGGCTACACCTGCGATAGTTGCTTGAGTTGTCCCAACACTAACAACGGAAACAAAAACAGGATCAGACGATATTTGATTACTAAATTTTAAAAGATTACCTGGTTTAATTTTTCCAGGAAATAGTGGATTTGTGCTAGTAATTGTGCTAATTCCAACTGCGTTAAAAGCACTAATTGTAGCTACACCAACTGTGATAAATTCTGCTTGAACAACATCAGCAGTGAAAGTTGATGCTGAACCCACTGAACCATGAACAGATTTTACATCAGAAATTCCGTAAGAGGTAATCGCTATTGCAACTCGACTATTTTCTATTCCATTGAAAATGAAAGGTTCGTTCTTAACAAAATTTCCTGTTTTTTCATAAACAGTTAAAGCTGTCCCCGCAGAAACTGAGCTTTTAAGGAATGCGGTAGATCCACTATATTTTCCTTTTACAAAAATTGGAGTTTCTAATGTAATTGGTTCATTTAAAGTGATTTCAGTTACAGTCTGAATATCATAGAGAGAAATATTCCACTCATTTAGTTGAGGATTATTTGAATTGTAAGATCCAGAATCCAATTTAAAATCATAAACTCTTCCGACTCCAATTTCTTTCCCAACAATGGAAGTTGAAGAAACGCTAACTCTTGAATCTCTGAGGCTTAAAACATAAGTATTTCCTATTCCAATTGTTGGAGAACCATAAACTCTATTAAGTTTTAAAGTTGATCCTGTATTATAATTGATTGATTGATTTTTTAAAGTTTTTGTAGTTCTTGGTTTCGGAACATCTAGAAATGTTGGGCTAATAGTTTCAATTTCATATCCCCTTACAAAAGCTTTTCCTGGAGATACTTGATATAACGCAAGGTCTTCTGATGGAACAGATCCACCATAGGTTAATTGATTTGCATTAAAAATTCCTTTATTTCCTAAATTATTGTTTAAAGATTCTTTAACTGATAAGTCAAAGGGAGTTATGTAATAATCACCTGATTCGGAGTAAGTTCTTCTGGCAAGTTCATCTTCTAGAATATTATACTCTGTTGTTTTCTTTTGAGATCTTATTATACCATCTGTAATAGTTGCTAGTTCAATGAAATTATTATCATCAAAATCATCTAAACTTTTTTTGAACAATGAGGTTGTAATTTTTAGTCTATCAGCGCCTGGAGCTGAATAATTATTAAATCCACTTGAATTGTCATTTAATGATGGATCAAGATCAGAATTAATTATTCCCTCTGTAATTAAAAGACCTATACGATAGTTTGGTTTATTTCCATATTGATCCAGTAAAATTGTTTCACTTTTTACATTTAAAAACTGTCCTTTCGCAAAATAAATTCCATTAGATATTGAAAATGCAGATCCAATGGAAGTTGAATTTGTTGCAATAGTGGAAGCGAATGCCTCTCCCGATGCAATAATCGTATTTGCTGAACTTATTATTGCATTTGAAGAAAGAAATTCTCCATCAGAGAAAGAAACTGTTGAATTATCTTGAGAGTTAGAGTCTAAGTAACTCACATATAATGTTGTATTACCTCTTTCGGATTGATTGGATAAAATAATTTTATTTACAACTGCCGTCACTCCAGAGGTTAATCCCGTTATTTTGGAACCTACCAATTGGTTAATATAATCAGAAAGTGGAATACCAAGATAATTATTTTCAAGTTCTACTGCGTAATAAGATGTACTGTACGCAGTATTTCCCGGTATTACTTTGGCACCCTCTTTGAAAAAATGTTGTCCAAATTTTTCAATTTGATTTTGGAGAATAGATTGTAAAGTTGTTAACTCTCTAGCTTGAACGGGATATCCTGGTTTAAAAAGAACTTTGTAGTAGTCATTATTTGCATTAAAATCATCAAAATATGGTGCTACGTTAAGATTTGTTTCCTGTGACATAATTCTTTAGAACTGCAAAATGACTTTGATATCTTCTTTTTGACTAGTTGATCTGGTTATTGAAGGTCTATTATCAACGTAAATAATGTTTCCAGAATATTTTTCAACTTCTGGTTGTGCTACACCTTGCGTGAATGATTGACCCAAATAGTATGTTCTACTATTTATTACGGTTGAAACACCCGTGAAGGATGTTTGTATTGCCAGAGTTGTAGATCCACCTATAATATTTACTGATCCTCCATTTGGATTTGCAGTGAATCTATTCAATTGAAATCCATAAACAGGAGAAGTATTTTGAGTGCCATTTGTGTTAAATCCAGTAGTTGTCCTATCTTGCCAATATTTCAAAACTCCAGTGGTTTGATCATATGAAATAACTCTACCAACAGATGTTGATCCAACTCCAATTGTTTGAGTAATAAAAGAATCAGCAGTAAAAGTTGCAGAACTGTATCCAATACCAGCAAGTTTTAATGCGTAAACCGCACTTGCTTTATCTAAATCTAAATTTTGTGATGAATTATATGCTTTAGGATTTTGGACAATTCCTATTCTAGAAATCTGATTACCAGTTATGAAATCTGGGTTTTCCGAGTCATTTTCAATCCTGGAATATATTAAAGCGTTTCTTGCACCAAGTTCTCTGTAAATATCTGCACCATGTCCACCTTGAGGAGGAATTATAACATTAAAAACCGGACGTGTTGATCCAGTTGGGACATTTCCAGAGGCAAGATCTAGTGTTCCAAATGAATATCCAGAACCACCGGAAGAAATAGTTACAGACTCTACTTTAGAATTATTATTAATTACTACTGTTGCTTCTGCTCCAGTTCCATCTCCTTTGATTGGAACTCTTGTATAAGTTCTATTTGCGGTTCCTAATCCAACACCTCTATTTGTAATAGTAACAATTTTTAATTGTCCACTAGTTGCTGCGTTATCTCTTACTACAGCATTATCAACACTGGTGTCCCAATTTGTTGGAACAGGCATAAAATTTGTAGAGTCAAATTTAATAATATCACTTGGTTTAATTGTATATAGATATTTCCAAATATATCCATCACCACTTGTTCCTGCCTCTCTTGGCTCTAAATCAGTAAAAGTGGGTTCATCTAATGATGCTCTTCCAGAAGGATTCTCTGGATTAGTTCCATTTTGAAGACAAATGTAAACTTTATAATCAGAATTCATTACATAATAATTTGCATCATATAAACTAATAGCATTTGAGGGTTTTGAAGGATTCTCTGCCTTAATGTCATGTCTGTACATATCATAAGTAATTCCAGATTGCCAAGTTACCTTTCTGACAACTTGTTTGATATCACTAGAATTAACTTTTTTAAGTGCTATTATAGTATCCCAATAATTATTTTCCTCATCAAAATTATCTCTAGGATCGGGTGGACTGGTGTCCCAAGTGGAACTTACTTGAGTTGCATTTGGAAGACCGACAAAGGTATAATATGAGTTGCTAGTGGAAGCTACACTAGCAACAAATTCTTTTGCATTTAAGATACGAAGTTGATCAGTTATGATTGCTGACATTTGACGGTATTTTTTTAGTTATTTATTAAGCATCTTAGATGGTGTTTGGATAAATGCTTATTGTGTTACCCATACCAGAATGATTTGTGCATTGATAATAAAGAGTATTGGGTGCATTAAATGGAACTTCAAATCGTATTGTTCCACTTGTTGCACCATTACTAGTAATTCCATTATTGTATGTAGCACCACCATTACTTACACGAATTAGAAATGGATGAGATGCACCAGAAGTAA
>Ga0194124_10003859_pt1 | contig 15387 bp, 12 predicted proteins | sample TA2KigCas0mmetaG_FD_148605 | JGI IMG/M metagenome (GOLD analysis project Ga0194124, IMG submission 148605) | Freshwater microbial communities from Lake Tanganyika, Tanzania - TA2015031 Kigoma Deep Cast 0m | ecosystem: Environmental > Aquatic > Freshwater > Lake | place: Tanzania: Lake...
AGATCTCACGTTATCTTCGGATAGCGCTTCGATCTTCGGCCTTGTTCTAAGAAAAAATTTCAGCGCTTCTAACATGCCCTTTTCAATTTAATACACTATAATTGGTGATAGCTCCTAGTTTTTCTCTGCGTTCTTTGCGTTCTCTGTGGCCAATATTTTTTTCTGGTGTCAACTCATGAACTCACACCTCCTCTCTACTTTTAGTTTTCTTTTTGGCACGATCATCGGTTCGTTTCTCAACGTCGTCATCGTGCGCTTGCCTCATGGAAAGGGCCTCAACGACCCGAAACGTTCGTGCTGTCCAAAATGTCATCGCTCTCTTTCTTGCTGGGAAAATATTCCCGTACTAAGTTGGCTCTTCCTGCGCGGACGCTGTGCGGGATGTCATGAAAAAATTTCGATCCAATATCCGCTAGTGGAATTGAGCACCGGTTTTCTTTTTTGGCTCTGCTATCATTTTTTCCCATGGCCGATGGCAACAGCTTATGCTCTGTTTGTGAGCCTGCTGCTGGTGGCCACGGCAATTGATCTTCAACATTGGATCATCCCTGATGAAATCACACTCGGCGGCATCGTCGCTGGAGTAGCCTCTTCAGTACTTGTTCCCGAGCTGATGGAGACAAGCTCTCATGGAAAGGCCTTCCTTCTTTCTGGAGGCACAGCAGCAGCTGGTTATGGCTTACTTTGGGGAATTCTGGAATTGGGGAAACGTGTTTTTGGAAAAAAACGGACTCTCTTTGCCGACCCGCTTCCATTAAGGCTCAGCGACGCATCGAAGCCGGTGCTGCACCTTGGAGAGGAACAAATTGAATTGGAAGAATTACTCCTCCGTCCTTCCGACCGCATCGTCGCTCATGCAAATTGGATTGAGGTCGCGGGTCAACGTTTTATCAATCAACGTTTTTTTCTGCAACATAAAGGTCTTCGTATCAATGAGCATGCTTGGCCTTTTGAACGCATTATTCCGTTTCACGCTGAAATCACAGAAGTCATCTTGCCACGCGAAGCGATGGGATTTGGCGACGTCAAATTTCTCGGCTGCATCGGCGCTTTCCTCGGTTGGAAAGGAGTGCTAGCAGCGCTCTTCGGCGGTTCGATTTTAGGATCCGTTGTGGCGCTTTTTTTGTTGCTCGTCACTCGAGGCCGCTTGGGACGGAGTATCCCCTTCGGCCCCGCTCTGGCAGCGGCTGCAGCGTTGTGGCTTTTTTACTCTCAAATAGGGATCAGTTCTGTTATTTCTATATTTTGCTGCCATAGCATTAACTAATGAACTGGCACCAAAATATGCATTATCTGGAACTGACCCCTATGCTAAATCATTGATTTATGTCATCGCGTATTTCTTCTTCGGATCATTTACCTGTCATCGCGTTGCCTGACACTGAAGCTTCCATGCCTCCGCCAAAATCGGTTGCGGCATTGCGAGTCATTTTTGATTCTTCTTCTCACCAAAATCTTTTGGCTGCTGCCGAAAAGGCGAAAAGTCATTTTGAGACGCTTGCTACAAGTGAAAATATCCCATCAGCTGTCACCGAAAAAATTATTCTCAACGAAAGATCAGCAGCAAATAATTTCTCTGCGAGCGCCCTCAACGCGAAGAACCAGGCTATTCCGATTATTAATACGCTGCGTTACCAATGCCACGATCAGGAATTATTATCAACCGTTGCTGCATTAGAATTGCGATTGAAAAGATCGACCGAACAAGCAGTAAAAAGTTCTACCGATGCGGCAGCAGCAACGCAGAAACAGGCCGTTCAAATTGATGCGAAGAGCGCTGCTTTTCATGCCGCTGATGCGCAATTAGCCTTAGCTCAACTAAAACAGTTAGAGCCTCAGTGTTCTGCACAAACCTCTCAAGGAATAGAGAGTGATCTGAAAAAAGCGGCGACCAATTATCAACAAGCCTCAAAGGAATTGAGCTTCTTACTAAAAAAAGTCTCTTCTGATATTGAAGTAGCAACAGACATCGATATCGACTCCCTCGACTCAAACGGAGAGACAAGCGAAACCACGAGCAAAATCGATGCAGAGGATGAACCCCCTGATCTTGGCAATGGCACGTGGAGAGAAGTGAGTGACGAAGAGGCTGCGCTGCAGCATCAACAATATTTGAAATGGCAAGCTTCTCTTGACAAGCTTCTCTTCAAAAAATAGTAGAGCCGATGTAGCTGGAGGAATGAGGATTTAGGAACCGACGAGGCCTCTGACTCGACTGCTGAAGGAGCTCCAGGAATAGCGGTGTTGTTATGATGATTCTCTATTGACTTTGATATTAAAGTTGTTATCTTTCTTCTCCCTCTATGAAACTATCTCGTTATTACTCAATGGCCTTTCCATTCTTTTTGGGAATATTAAGCTGTTTTTTATTTAAATCTTCCCTTGTCGCACAGGTACCTACCACTCTGACAAGTTGTCGGGACGTAACCGTTTATCTTCCTCAGGTCCTTGAGCTACCATTCACACCAGGAGGGAAAGTAGAAGATCCGTGCGACGATATGCGTACAACTTATAAAATACAAGTTGCTCCTGTTAAGATGTCAACCAATGAGAAGATTCATTTTTCACTTGTGACCAATGATACTGGTCTCCAACAAGAGCATCCTTTCTATACTCCAGATGGCATCCATTTTGTGAATTACGAAGAAATGAATTTTTCTCGAGACCAAGAAGGTTTTTGGACACCAACTTTCCAGAAAAATATTTATGATAGCACTTCTCAAAAGCTGCTTTTAACAGTAGATGATATTTATGCAGTGCAAGATCAATATGGTGGCTATCTTGGCTCCCTTCTGCCTCCTGCCCCTTATGATAACCTTGATCTCTACGCCTCTGCTCAGGTCATGTTAATTTCACAAAACGTGGAAGGATCAACGAATATTTATTTTGATATCTTCCTTCCTACTGGAACGGTTGAAAACAACTGCGAAAACTCAATGGCAGTAGTCCATGTAGAAGTACCTATCGTGATCACAAAAAATTAATTTTTATTTCAAGGCAATCATGATGCCTTGAAACTCCTTAAAAAAAGGCAGTTCAGAGCTACTGAGCTGCCTTTTCTTTTTTAAAACTTCTTTGCTGAATTTACTTTAGGCTGCAGCCTGCAGCCTGTAAGCTGGTGCTCTCCCTATGTCTGAATCCGCAAAGCCCAAAAAACTTTCCTTCCCTCAACTCCTACTCGCCGCTTGGCGGCCGTATCGCGATCTCACGGCTTTTTTAAAACCTTATCGCCTGCGTCTTGTCATGGGCCTGCTCGCTGGCATTGGTTATGCCGGAGCGAATGGGGCTGTCCCGCTCATCATTAAAAAAGTAGGCGGTTCTGTTTTTTCTCCAACACAATTGCTCAGCGGAACGGCACCGAGCAGCGATCGTGATATCAAAGAAGTCCTTTGGATCTGCCTGCTGGTGCCTGTCGTCATGTTGCTTCGCAGCCTTCTTTCTTACACCAACACTTACTGCCTGACGTGGGTCAGCTTAAAAGTCTTGCGTGATATTCGTCGTAAAGTTTTTGGTCACTTGATGGAGCAGTCGCTCGATTTTTTCAATCGCTCACAATCGGGACGCCTTCTCTCACGGGTGATCAATGACACCCGCGTCGCTCAGGAAGCCCTTGTCGGGATCACGGGCGACATCATCAAAGAACCGCTCACCGTTATCACGATGGTCTACGTCTTGATGCGGATTGATTGGAAATTTAGCTTCGTCACGCTTTTTCTTTTCCCCATCTGCCTCGTGCCGCTGATCATCTACGGCCGCAAGGTGCGCAAGGCCGGTCGGGCCGAAGAAAATGAGGCCGGTATTATGTCTGTTATTTTGCAAGAATCGTTCGCAGGCATTCGCGTTATTAAATCGTTTGCACGGGAACAATTCCAACTCGATCTCTTTGACAAATCGAGTGAGACTCAATTCAAATCGAGCCTCAGCGTTCAAAAAAGTTCAGCGATTGTCCAACCGATGATTGAGACAGTCTCAGCCTTTGGTGTCTCGCTCGCTCTTTTCTACGTCTACTTCGGCCATCTCGGTTTGGGAAAATTCATGGCACTCATGGCTGGTATGTTTTTACTTTATGAACCGGTCAAAAAAATCAGCCGCATTCATTTAGTCCTTCAAAAATGTTTGAGTGCTTCGACGAGTATTTTTGAATTGCTGGCCACCAAGCCGACGATCGTCGACGCTCCCGAAGCTTGTACACTCCCAGAGCGTTGCCAAGGCCGCCTGGAACTGCAAGAAGTTTCATTTCACTACGGTGTTCAAGGAGCCACCGCCGCTCTAGAAAATGCCAACCTCGTCATTGAGCCAGGAAAAAAAGTCGCTCTCGTCGGAGCCAGCGGCGCAGGAAAGAGCACTATCCTCGCGCTTTTTCTCCGTTTTTACGATCCGCAACAGGGCCGTGTCTTACTCGATGGGCACGATCTCCGCTACGTCGAGCTTAACTCGCTCCGTGAGCAAATTGGAATCGTGACGCAGGAGAATTTTCTTTTCCACGACACGATTTACGAAAACATACGCTTTGGCCGTCTTGACGCGACACGCGAAGAGATTGAAGAGGCGGCTAAACAGGCCTTCGCTCACGAGTTCATCCTCGCACAACCGCACGGCTACGAAACGATGGTCGGTGACAAAGGATGCCTCCTCTCGGGCGGGCAGCAGCAGCGCCTCGCCATTGCTCGCGCCTTACTCAAAGGCGCGCCAATCTTGCTCCTCGATGAGGCCACCTCTGCTCTCGACTCCGAATCGGAGCGGATGATTCAAGTCGCCCTCGAACGCTTGGAAAAAGGTCGCACCGTCGTCGCCATCGCACATCGTCTCTCCACCGTCTTAGCAAGCGACCTCATCGTCGTCATGGACCAAGGACGTATCGTTGCGCAAGGCACACATCAAGAGCTGCTCCAGTCCTCTGAGATTTATAAAAATATTTACGAACTGCAATTTACGCACTCCTAGAGCGTTTTAAAAATTTCTGGTACTGCGAAGACCTCGTCGCTGCAGTTCTCGCGTCATCGAGTATTTCCATAGACACTCGTCGAAAGATTTCCTCTTTGTGCTGCGAGCCTCGCGACGAATCAGTATGAAATTTGCGGTTTAAGCACAAAGCGCATGAAGAAAACAAAAAAATTTTACGCGAATTTTTTTCTTTTCTTTTTTAAAAATCATTTTAAGCATTAACAAGAATTATGAAAAAACCATTCCTTTTACTATCCGCTCTTCTCACTTTGATCTCTCTTCTTACAAAGGGAAGCGCGTCAGAGCCTCATCCTACTTCTGCTGTCAGAGGTTCCAAGGAACATCGTTTTTTCAGCCGAGCTGCAACAAGCACATCAAGATCACATCGCTCCAATAGGTTAACCGCTCAGTCAACCACCTCAACTTCCCCTGGCTCCTCATCACCCTCTGGCTCCTCAACTTCCCCTGGCTCCTCAACTTCAACCTCTGCATCTCATCCTAGTATAAATCCTGTTAATGTGATGGATAAAGTTGAAGGGGTAGAAGCAAAAGCGCAAAACAAAAAAACTGATAAGACAACATCGAAGGAAGACGCTATTCGAGAGCAAATTAATGAGGCAAAGGAATCTCCCAAAGTAAATCAATGAGCCTTTCTTCAACTGCGAGCCGACTCTTCGCTCGTAGTCTCAGCTGGATTTGACTCTGCTTTTCCGTGAAACTTGACACTGAGGAGCTTCGTCACTCCACGCTCTTCCATCGTGACACCATAAAGTGTATCAGCGCGTGACATGGTCCGCTTGTTGTGCGTGATGACAAAGAATTGACTCTGATCGACGAAGCGATCGACAAGTTTAATAAAACGTCCAATGTTGGATTCATCAAGCGGCGCATCCATTTCGTCAAGCACGCAGAAGGGACTTGGCTTGACCATGTAAATTGCAAAAAGAAGAGCGACCGCGGTCATGGTCCGTTCACCACCACTCAGGAGCGAAATGCTCTGAAGCTGCTTCCCAGGCGGGCGGGCGATGATCTCAATACCGCTCTCAAGCGGATTGGTGTCATCAACGAGGAGCAGGTTGGCTTTGCCTCCTCCAAAAAGCTCTGTGAACATTTCTTGGAAATTGAGACGCACTTGTTCAAAAGTCGTTGCAAAAAGTTCCTTTGTCGTTTTGTTAATTTTTGAAATCACTTCGAGCAACTCCGCTTTCGCATTGATCAAGTCAGTGTTTTGTTGCTCGAGGAATTGATAGCGTTGTTCGAGCTCTTCAAATTCTTGAATTGCTTCCAAGTTCACCGGCCCCATTGAATCGACGCGCTCGGTTAATTCGGCGACGATGCTCTCAATATTTTCCCAAGGCACTTCTTCGACCGGCATTGGGCCAGAGGTCGCTTCGCTCGCTTCTTCTTCCGCAGGCTCGGTCGCATTTTTTTTCTCTCCGCGCGTCGTCACCGCCTTAAGCAGCATGTAACGATCTGGCTCAAACGCCGAGATATCTTCTTGATAGCGCCTGGAAACATGATCGCGAATCGATTCGGCGCGCATTCGCAGCTCGGTTACTTTCACTTCATCGCGAGAGCGTTTGTCTTGCAGCTCCAAAAGATTTTTCCGAAGCCCACGCAAGTTGACTTCCATTTCTTCCGTCTGCTCTTGCAATCCTCCACGCTCGCTGGAAAGCCGCGCGACCTCTTGCTCAACGCCCACCAGCTCTTCTTTCCAAGTTCCAATGCTTGCTGTGAGCTCGTGAGATTCTTTGATCAACGCTTCTTTTTTTTCTTCGTAGTTGCGCTGATCGCGTTCGCGCACGGCGATGGTCTCGGCCAGCTCGCGCAACCGAGACTCGATTGGGCCTCGTTGCTGGGTGAGAGCTTGTTGGCGTTGGCGTTCAGTAGCGACGCGCAATTTAACTTCGGAAAGAGCCGTCGCTGCTTCGTTCTCGACGTCGCGCAGCGAAACAATCCGCGATTGAGCCATGGAACGTTCTTCGCGAACGCCATTGATTTCTTGCGTTGCTTGTTCTAACTGTACTTGATCAGCTGCTCCTTGCTCTTCGAGTTTCTGCAGCTGGACTTCCAGTGTTGCGATTTCTCCTACCAAAGATTCTTTGCGACGTCCTGTTTCTTGAAATTCACGGGCGGCCAAGCGATCATCCCCTTGCGCTGTCGCAAGAACGCTCTGCGATTGTTGCAACTCTTCTCGCTTTTCTTTGAGTCGCTCGGAAGATTTTTCTACCGCCGCCACAGCCGCATCCCTGGCCGCTGCCAGGCGTGCCTCTTCTTGACGCAAGGTTCCTAGCTCTCGATCGAGCGCTGCGATTTGTGAACGTCGCAGCAAAGCGGAAGCAGAAACTTCTCCCTCCTTGCCACCGCCGCCATAGGCAACTCCCTCGCGCGATAAAAATTCTCCGGTGCGTGTTGCAAAGGCCAACGCCGGATGTTCTCGCTTGAGGCGAAACGCCGTTTCTAAATTTTCAACAACGACGACGCCCTCCAACAAGCGCGCGACGACCTTGCGCACTGGCTCCGAAGCCTTGATGAGCGAGGAGGCCCAGGCGAGTCCCCCAAAAGGAACCGCACCGAGTGCCGTCTCTTCGTAAGGCCAGTCAGCGGTTGCTACGACCGCACGACCCTCTCCTCCAGCTTTCAATGTTTGCAACGCCGCCTCTGCAACATCTGCATCTTTGAAAATGACCGACCGACTCGCTGCTCCCAGAGCGGCTTCAACGGCCGGGATGTTTTCTTGCGAGACTTCCATCAAAGAAGCCAACGTTCCTAAAATTCCTGCTTGGAAAAAATCAGGCCGATTCAATCCGCGTAGAATCGCTTGCGTTCCTTCGCCGAGACCTTCTCCCTCGCGCTCGAGCTGGCAAAGAATTTCCCGTTTTGATTCCCGTTCAGCAAGTTGTTTGCTCAGCTCATTCCAGTCACGATCGGTTTTTTGTCGCTCGAGTTGAGCCGCCTCGTAACCTTGCTGAGCAGCCTCCAGAGCCTCTCGCGAAGCAGCAAGCGCTTCTTGCGCTTGAACGCAGGCAGCCGTTGCTTCGGCAGCGCGTTGATTCAACGTTGCTAAAGTTTCTTCCATGCCGCTTTGTTGCAAACGAAGTTCTTGTAAACGTTGTGCATTGGCATCACGACGGCCTCCAGCGACGGAAACTTTTCCACGAAGATCAGCGATCCGATTTTCTAAAGAATGAAGTCGATGAGCTAGCGTGTCGATTGCACGTTCTGCATCGACGCGTTCTTGCTGAGCCTTGGCGCAGCGGGCGGTTCCTTCTTGGAGCAACTGCTCTTCGCCGCGCAGCAACTCGAGCAGCTCATGAAGCTGAGCATCGGTTCGTTCAATCTCTTTTTCGTGTTCACTAATCCGTGTGAAGCAGGCATCACGGTCAGCGCATGCACGCACGATCATCGCTTCAAATTCTGTTTTGCGCTCGCGATGTGTTTCGATGCGGCTTTCGCCCGAAAAAATCCGATTGCGCAATGTCTGCATCGCATCTCGCGTTTGATCCATAGTGAGATCAAGTTCTGTGAGCTGTTGCCGCATGTTAGTGCACGACTCTTCATGCTCTGCAATTTCGCGCTCCTGCTCGGCGCGAGCTTCACCAATTTTTTCCATCGATTCCGTGAGGTCTTGAATCGTCGTTTCTAAATTCCGATAGGTCCGATAAGAAAGATGCGTATCCATCACGCGAAGATCGCTCATCAGCTCTTGATAGCGCCGAGCTTTTCCAGCTTGGCGTTGGAGAGAGCCGATCTGACGTTTGACTTCTTTGATGATATCAGTCACGCGAAGCAAATTGGCTTCGGTGTATTCGAGTTTCCGGAGCGCTTCTTTTTTCTGAGACTTGAATTTAGTAATCCCAGCAGCCTCTTCAAAAATCGCGCGGCGGTCATCAGGACGGCTGCTCAAAATCTGATCGAGCTTTCCTTGCTCCATGATCGAGTAGGCGCTGCGCCCAATACCCGTGTCCATGAAGAGCTGATGAATGTCTTTCAAACGGCAAGGCGTTCCGTTCATCAAATATTCGGACTTCCCGTCACGGAAGACGCGGCGCGTTATACAGAGTTCGTTCCAGGGAACTTTTAATTCTTTTTCACAATCGCCAAAGGTCAGTGAGACTTCGGCCATATTGTGAGGATCGCGTGTGTCAGCTCCGCTAAAAATAACATCAGCCATCTCGCCACCGCGGAGAGCCTTGGCTGATTGCTCGCCAAGCACCCAACGAATGGGGGCAAGAATATTGGACTTTCCACAACCGTTCGGACCAACAACAGCGGTGACTCCACGATGAAATTGCAATGTGGTTTTTGTTGCGAACGATTTAAAGCCGATGATTTCGAGAGACTGAAGATGCATGAAACATGGTACGCTAAGTGGATCAGCTCATTTCGTCAAAATAGAAATGAAAAATCAGAAATTTTTTAGTGCTTGTAATAGGCATGGAATAATAGTACGTTCCCCTCATGATTGCTGTCCAAATTGATACTAAAAATAGATTGCACAATCTAGCAAAGAAACCAAAGGTTAGTCATTCGAAGATTTCTTATCTCCGCAATGTCCTTCTCGATCGCCTTGAAGACCTCGAAGATATTTGTGTAGTGACATACCGTTTGCTACGCCCCTGTAAAAAAACCTATTCTTCCGAGGAAGTAAAACATGAATTGGGATTATAGATTTGATCCCCGAGCTTTCAAAGAATTCAGTAAACTTAACCCCTCTGTTCAAAAAATCATCTTGTCTTACCTTAACAAACATGTTAAGGGCAGCCTCGATCCGAGGCTCTTTGGGAAAAAATTAGCTGCTAATTTTACAGGGCTATGGCGTTACCGAGTTAGTGATTATCGCATTATTTGTCAGTTTAGAGATCATGAATTAATTATCTTAATCGTTAGGGTCGGTCATCGAAAAAATATTTACGATTAGCTTCTATGCCAACTTTCGACTCCATCTCCACCCTCATCGAATACCTCCGCTTTCCCAGTGTTTCAACGCAGCCAGAACATACGACTGATGTCGTGGCTTGTGCGACCTGGCTTGAAGCTCTTTTCAAAAAAATGGGGCTCTCAACCGCAATCCATCAGACGCCAGGACATCCCATTGTCATTGCCAAAACAATTCCTGATCCAAAAAAGCGGACCGTTTTGATTTATGGCCACTATGATGTACAGCCATCAGACCCGCTTCCAGAGTGGACATCCCCACCCTTTGAACCACGCATCAATGAGGAGGAAGGAAAAATCTATGCGCGGGGCTCTTCCGATAACAAAGCCCCAACACTCGCTCACATCCTCGGAGTGGCTCAAGCATTGGAAGAGAAGGGGACCTTGCCAGTCAACGTGATTTTTCTTATCGAGGGAGAAGAAGAAATTGGGAGTCCACATCTTGCTGCTTTTTTAGAAAAGCATCGTGAGGAACTGAAGCCAGATGTCATTCTTGTTTCTGACACGGGAATGGCTCCCGGCAATCTTCCGGCGATGACTTATGCGCTGCGCGGTGTGGCGGCGCTAGAGTTCATTGTACGTGGTCCCTCGCATGATCTCCACAGCGGCCTCTTTGGAGGAGCTATTGCCAACCCTCTTACCGTAGCGGCACGATTGATTGCATCCCTGCATGATGAAAAAGGACACATTTTAATTCCAGGATTTTATGATGAGGTCCAACCGCTTCAACCCTGGGAACGCGAAGCTGCAAAAGCCTTAGAAGAAGCTGCAGGCGGCGATGAATCGATTAAGGACCTCGCGGGAGTGAAGGAACTTTTCGGAGAAGCCGGATTCAGTACGCTCGAACGGATCGGGGCACGCCCCACCGTTGAGGTCAATGGCTTTGGCGGTGGCTATCAAGGGGAGGGGACAAAAACGATTTTGCCAAAGGAAGCTTTCGTTAAGTTAAGCTTCCGTCTCGTCGCCAATCAAGATCCTCAAAAAATCCTCGAACTCGCTTCCAATTATCTGCGCCAGCAACTTCCTCCTGGCGTTTCGATCGAGATTCTCCTCGGTCATTCCGGGGAAGCTTGTTTTTCCGATCCGCAATCAGACGATGGAAAAGCAGCCCAGGAAGCCCTTCAGGAGACCTTTGGAAGCCAACCTTTCTTGCTACGTGATGGCGCGAGCATTCCGATCATTGCGAGCTTCAAAAAAATTCTCGGCGTCGACACCCTCCTCATTGGCTTGGCCAATCCCCCTTGCGGCATGCACTCTCCCAACGAAAACATGCTGCTGAAAAATTTCCTTGATGGGATTAAGTTGAATCAAGTTCTGTTGGAAAAATTGCGCTAGCCTCAATGCCGTCAACGTAAGAGCAGAAGAAGAAAGAAATTAACCACAAAGAACGCAGGGAATCATTTGAAGATAGGAGATAGGAGATGGAAGATAGGAGTTGTGGCCTGCTTCGCAGGCTTTATATTTTAATTGCCGAAGGCCTCGACTTCCATCTCCCATCTTCCATCTCCTATCTTCCATCTTCTTAAAACTTTCTTTGTGTTGTGGTGAATTCTTTCAAAAAGTTTTCTTTCGCAACACGGATCTATACTTTTTTGAATTGCTGACACGCTGCGCTCGATAGATGCCTTGACGACTGCTGGAGAAATAAGCGGCAAAGCAGACGATCGCCATCTCAAGCAGATGTCCTGCTCCAAAAAGTTCTGCTCCCATGATGGTGCAAGCGAGTGGCGTGTTGGAGGCTCCAGCAAAAAGCGCGACAAAGCCAAGCGCCGTGAAAAGATCTGATGGCCCTCCAAGCAAGGTAGCAAGCAGGTTCCCAAGTGCAGCTCCGATAAAAAAAAGTGGCGTCACTTCGCCTCCTTTAAAACCAGCAGCCAACGTGATCACGGTAAAAAGGAGTTTCCAGAACCAAGCATGCTCAGGATTGACTCCATGGAAAAGCGTGGCGATCGTAATGTCATGCGGATTTGGAGACCATTCTCCCAGCCCGATGTACGATCTTGTTCCGAGCAGAAGCACAAGAGCGACAATCATCGTCCCTCCTAGCAGGGGCCATGCGGGCGCATACGGAGTGATTTTTTTAAAACAAAAACGCAATGCATGCTCTGTTTTGACAAAAAGTCTTCCTACGAGTCCGGCCGCGATTCCAATGAAAGCAACCTTCAAGAGCAACAGAAAATCAAAATGAATGCCCCCTTCTGCTATTTGATAAATTCCCTCGTGCAATTGATAGATCATATGCTTCACGCCCCAAGCGCGGCAGAAAAAATTTCCGAGCGCTGCCGCTGCAAGCGCTGGCAACAAGGCTTCATAATAAAGATGCCCCACCATCAAAACTTCCAACGAAAAAACAGCAGCTGCAAGAGGCGTTCCAAAAACAGCTCCGAATCCCGCTGCCACGCCGCTCAGGAGGAGGATTCTCATTTCTTCCGGTTTCACGCGAAACAGACTTCCCCATGTACTCGCAATGCTTCCACCCATCTGCACGGCCGTACCTTCTCGGCCAACAGATCCGCCGAAGAGATGTGTTACGAGTGTTGCCAATAAAATCAGTGGTGCCATCCGTCGCGGCACACCTCCTCCCATTTGATGAATCTTTTCCAAAATGAGATTGTTCCCTCCCTCAGCACTTTTTCCAATGTGATGATAGATCAATCCCATTGCAAGTCCTGCCAGCGGCAAAAAATAAAGCAGCCACGGATGGTCAAAGCGGCATTGCGTTACGACATTCAAACTCCAAAGGAAAAAGGCACAAGCCGATCCAATCGCTGCGGCCATCGGGATGAGGAGACATGTCCAAAAAATAAATTTTTTGAACACAGGCCGTAGGCTATAGACTGTAGGCTGTAGGAAAGACAACGCTTCGCGCCTATTGAAACTGAATTTTAAAATTCTTTTTTTAGACATTGATGCTAACCGTTTTTTAAAAATTTTGAATTTTGATAGTTTATCAACATTTCAATTGTTATAACCTACAACCTATAGCCTACAGCCTACAGCCTAATTTGCATGTCCTACTGCAGCTTCATCACTACAATCACCGATCCTCAAAAAGAGTGCCATCGAAAATATCACGATACGCAGTATGGTTTTCCGCTAGAGGATGATCGTGAGCTCTTCGGAAGATTGGTTTTAGAAATTAATCAAGCTGGCCTTAGTTGGGAAACTATTTTGAAAAAGGAAAAAAATTTCCGTAAGGCCTATCACGATTTTAACATCAAAAAAATCGCTTCTTACGGCAAAGCTGATAGAAAGCGGCTTCTAGCAGATGCTGGCATCATTCGTAATCGTTTAAAAATCAATGCCGCTATCGAAAATGCAAAAACGATTTTACAACTCCAAAAGGAATATGGCTCTTTTTCAAAATGGTTGCTTTCTCATCATCCCAAGACGAAAGAAGAGTGGGTAAAACTTTTTAAAAAAACATTTCGTTTTACGGGCGGCGAAATCGTCGGCGAATTTTTGATGAGCATCGGCTACCTGCCTGGGGCTCACGTCCCCGAATGCCCGATTTACAAAGCTGTTTTAAAAGCAAAGCCCTTGTGGAAGAAATAATAAAACTGTGAAATATACGGATTAATTCTTATCTTCCTGTTACCTTAAAAAAAAATTCAATAAAATCTTGATTCATTACTATGGAATTAGCATCCAGCCTTAGCGAAATAGGGAACCAAATTTCACTACCATCAGCAGAGGGCACATCTAAAAAACGCGCCCTCCCTCCTGCTTCTAAGCTTTCTGCAGAAGCTTTGCCGTCCTTAAAATTAAGACGCACCCCAACTAGTCAGGCCTCCTTGTCATCGAATGACTTGACTGGTTCACACACCGACCTTTCAAGCCTTTCTGCTCTCCAAGGAAACTTTCCAACAGAAACAAAAGTGCATGAAAGTTTGAGAGCGTACGTATACCCTTCCACAGCTTCAAACTCCTCTCCTTTTCTATTACCCCCAAGTGCAGCATTTCGCTCTTCAACAGCAGAAACAGAAAAAACGCTCGATAATGATTATTCTGACACAGACACCACTATTACAGAGCTAGCGCAAACCTCTCCTGTTATTTCCTCACCAACTTCTGAGGAAAGCGTTACAGAGGACCTTCCCGATTGGGCTTTCCAAGAACCGGAAGATGTGACACATCTTGAAAATTCTAATGATATTTTGGCAAGCAAGGGGATTCAGCGCTCCCCTCAATTTTTTGGCAAAGGAAATTTCGGAAGAGTCTATGCTGCCACGATTCGAGACAGCCCTAAACCTTACCTCTATAAACATTATTTAAAACCAGTTTCTTTTGACCATGCTGAGGGAAAATTCTGGCGACAAAGTGATTTTGCAGCTTCACGTTTGCATGACATTCCTCATTTGGTAAAACCACTTTTTTTTATTGTCGTGGTTAAAGGATCCGATGGATCTCAAAAAAAAGTTTTCCTTCCTGCGAGTAAAGTTCAGCAATTTGGACAATCGCTGCCCCCCGGAAGCAAAGTTTTTTTACAAGGCCAGTTGATGGAAAAAGCCCTCGGTCGTCCGCTTGACGCATGGAGAGAAAGCGGTCTTATGACCCTCTCTCCTGATAGAGACCATTTCCGTAATATCGCCATAGGCTTGCAGCGTTTTCTGACTGCATCGCGTCCTCACAACCTTATGCATCGTGACTTAAGCCTCTCCAATATCATTTACGATAAAGAGAGCCGAAGAAAAAGCATTATTGATCTCGGTCAAGGGCTACGTTTGAGAAGCCGCGGAAAAGCTGAGGAAACAATGAAAAATAAAATTTCTCCAAATCCAGCTACTTCAAAAGTTTTCACAGGAACCCCCGATTTCATGGCCCCTGCTGTCATTCATCAACAAGATTATGGAGCTGAAGTTGACACCGCAAGCGTAGCACTCCTTCTCTTAAATCTCGTTGACGAAGAAGATTTTGAAAATTTTTCGAGCAGCCGTTTTGCTCAGGTAGGACCTGACCCAAGTCAGCTTCAAGATCTTCATTTTGGAGGCAAAGATCCTGCTACTTTTTTGCAAACTTACTTAGAAAAAATTGCTCCCAACTCCAAAACCGAACGAATGCTTGAACGGTATCCAGCAGTAAGAGAAATTATCGATCTCGCCTTCCGCGCCTCGGCACCAGGAGCAGATGGGGAAGCCGCTTTTTCAGCCTTCCAAAGCCACCCTTATTTTGCGAGCTAGTCATATAGTGTATTAAATTGAGCAGAGAAAGGACAGAAAACGAAATTTGTTTTCTTCTTTATTGTTTTCTGTTTTGTGACCTTTGGAGTAAATTGCTTTATGTTTTCTTCCAAACAACTCTCAGTTTCCACGCTCGTTAATTACTTCCTCCTTTTTGGATGCGGGCTCATTTGGGGATCTCAATATCTGCTGAATAAAATCGCGCTTGAAAGTTTTTCTACTTGGACCATCGCAGCAGGAAGAGTTGGAATTGGCGCTCTCACGCTCACCGTGCTATTGTTAGCTCGTGCTGAAAAATCGACTGCGTCCACTGCCTCTTTTTGGA
>Ga0194124_10003862_pt1 | contig 15382 bp, 14 predicted proteins | sample TA2KigCas0mmetaG_FD_148605 | JGI IMG/M metagenome (GOLD analysis project Ga0194124, IMG submission 148605) | Freshwater microbial communities from Lake Tanganyika, Tanzania - TA2015031 Kigoma Deep Cast 0m | ecosystem: Environmental > Aquatic > Freshwater > Lake | place: Tanzania: Lake...
TTCTACGTGGATTAAATTGGAATGCTAAAGTTATAGTGGCCGATGAGTCTCAAAATATGACCCAAAAAGAATTAATTACATTAATAACAAGAATAGGAGAATTTAGCAAAGTATTTATTTTGGGAGACCCTGACCAAAGTGATATTAATGGTAAGAGTGGATTTGTAAAAGTAATGAATCTATTTGACGATCAAGAAAGTAAAGATAATGGTATTCATATATTTAAATTTACCGAAAATGATGTAGTAAGAAGCGGATTAGTAGCTTACATTATTAAAAAAATTAAAAAGTTGACATGATGTATATTTATATATATACATTTTATGGTCCAAAAAACTATATCAGAATTAAATTTACTCACAAAAACTACTTTATCACGTAGGGATTTAATACTCGTTGCAGATGTAAGTGATAAAGAAACAAAAAACATAGAAGTTTCAGAATTTGTTTCTTTAAATACTAATTTACTTAATAATCTTGTAACTGGTTCTTTAACTGGTAGTTTTTATGGCAATTTAATAGGAGTATCAAATTCATCTTCATTTTCTATTATTTCTGACGCGTCTTTTACATCCAGTTTATTATTATTTACTGGCGAGGTAAATGGAACATCTTCATATTCTATTTATAATGCAGATAGTAATAACTCAATCATATCTTCAAATTCAATTTCATCATCTTTAAGTATATCATCATCTTTAAGTGTTTCGTCTTCATATGCATTAACTACAAGTTCAAATCATTCTTTATATTCTATTTCTTCGACTAGTTCATTGAATTCTGATGTATCACTCACATCCTCTTATTTAAATTATTATGGACAGGATAATGGAACTGTTATTAGCTCAAGTATATCCGAAAGATCTTTATATTCTAAAATTACAGAAAATTTTGAACCTGATTTAGCTTTAATTTCAGACACACCGGTTGGACTTACGAAAAAATCTGATTACTCACTATCTTGTTATAAAGCAGATACAGCAATTTCGTCATCATTTAGTGAATTATCGAATCAAGCTGAGAGTATATTGCCTCGATTATTTGCGGCAGTAGAATTTAGAGTAGATATTTCCGAGGAAAAAAAGATTCAAATTACGCCATTATCTTGGAAAAATATTGACAATATCGTTCCTCCAAAAAAAGCAGGAAAATATTATACAGATTTTATAGTTAAATATAAAAAACAACCCGAATTTCCTTTGGAACGTATTCAAGATGCGGCTCGATTAGGTTTAGTAACGATAGGCGGTGTTCAATTAACAGAACCGTTTACTAATCCTAATCAAAATGTTCCTGTATATAACGTATCTGTGTTTCCGTGCGGTTTAGAGGGAAAAATAATTAGATTTACAAACTATACTGTATATAAAGAAGAAAAAAAAGCAGGTCTATTCCAAATCATCGTAGGAGTTGTTGGTTTACTCGCTGGCGTAGTTCTTTTATTACCAGTCATTGCGGGCGGATTGTTACCCTCTCTAGTGTTTGCTTTTAAGGCAACTGTAGCTGCTTTTTCAACTCTTGGTGCGTCATTTGGATATTTAGTAAGTTTACTATTTAGTAACGACGATTCCGCAGTAATAAATTATGATATTATTCCACTTAGAGATTATTTAAGTGGTAGATTGATATCAGCGTCAGTTTTCTGTAACGTTAGTAATTTTATAGATCAAGGACCAGTATCTGATTTAGCTCAATTATCAAATAAAAAGCACCAATCTGCGTCTGGTGGTAGAGTTAATACTAATCCATTAACTGGATCAAAATTCATAGACATAGAGAAGGAGTTTAAAAATTTTCGCAATAGAACTGAAGACCGAGGAGCAGAACGATTATTTACGAATATTAAATCGATTGCACATTCTACAGGCAATTATAATTTAGTGCTAGTAGAAACTAAGGTAGGAATAAGATTTGATAATTTTATTACAGTTACAGATACATCTGGCGAATATTTAAATGAACTATATTTTCCAAGAACAGGATCAGCGAATAGAGACTCTGTTACGAATTTAAATAAAATAAAACATGATTCTAATTCAGCACTTTATTACGGTGTATCAGGCAATCCAGGAAAATTAATTTTTACAGGTTCATACTATATAAATAATTATCCAGTTGAAGCCTATTACACAAATACAAATACATCATTACCAAATGAAGCGGCTAGAGATTCTGATTTATGGACATCAAATCCACTCTGGAAAGTGTATACTACAAGTAGTTTAAATAATAAAACATTAGTATCGGCAATAAAATTAGATAATAATAAATATATATTAATTACCGATGAGGAATTATCTTTAAAAGACGTAAAAGACGTGAATTCATCAGTAACATTACCAATATATTTTGTCGAAAATGCCGCTAATTTGGCATCGCCACTACTTCAACAAAGCGGAAGCCATGTAAATTTTCTGAAAACACAAAATTTACAACTGGGATATACCGATGAGCAATTTAACCAATTAAACCAACAATCGCAATCGGGTAGAAGAGGAAGAGGTCTTGAAAAAGCAAATTATTCAGCAAAATTAACCGTCAATAAATGTAAATTATTAGATATAACCAAAATTAGTGACACGGAAGTAATTGTGGTTGGAACCAATGCAGTCGTTATATATGGATATTTTTTTGGTAATACATGGATTTGGTTGAGAGTGGATTATCTTGTGGGGGATAACGTCGAAAATAAAAACATTAGAAAAACAATAAATTATCCATTAAATCAATATAGTGTAAAAGTGATTGGAGGGGAGAATGACAAAACAGTTATTATTGTAGGAGATTCTACGGCTATTGGTAAATTCTTAGGTATTACGTTACAATGTAAACTACCAGTCAAAGCAGATCGGAATTTGCAAAATAATTGGAAATGGCAAACTAGTTTGTATAATGTTTTAATATTTGATAACAATGCGAATGTTATAAACAAGGGGATATTTGTGTTGACGAATTTAATAATCATATAATTGCGGGATATAATCAAAATCCTTCAGAATCTTATTATTATTATGGATTTCGAGCGGGCGATGATATCGATACTAATATAAAAATAAATTGTTGTGATATAATTGATGGTGAAAGATTCTTATTTGGTGGAACTAAGAGTAATAAGATATTTTTATCAGTATATGGTAGGTAATTCAACTATAACATATGGAATTATCAAGTTTAAAAAAATTAAAAAGCGATACAATCTCAAATAAAGATTTGATTTTTGTTCAGGACATGAATGATGTTGAAACAAAAGCATTATTAGTTGAAGATTTGTCTAAGTATATAATAACATCATCGAATTTATATAATTCTTTAAAAACAGGAAGTTATTTAGGTCGATTTGTTGGTAATCATTATGGAATATCTACAAATTCAACTAGTTCACTACTTTCTTCTTTTTCAAATACTTCAAATTTTTTAACTTATCCAAATAATTCTACATCATCATTTTCAATAGTATCATTGTCATCATCATATGCGTCATCGTCAAATATTGCTATTTCTTCATCATATTCAAACAAATCGAACTCAAGTTTATCGTCATCATATGTAAATATTTTGACATATAGTGCTTCTTTTAAATCAAACACATCATCATTATCCAAAGTATCAACTTATTCAAATTCTTCAGATTATCTAATTTATGATGGAAGATATAACGGAATAGTAAATAAATCAATAATATCGGATTATTCTTATACATCTTCTTTTTGTTATACATTACCTAAAAATAAATTGATACAAAAAACTACTAGTGAATATAAAATAGATCCTGCTATAAATGGTATTTTAGTAAATGATTCTACATCTTCCGCAGCAATATCATCATCGATTGCTAGACAATCTGAACGAGCAGAATATATAGAAAAATCAGACTTGTCTTTAAAATCTAAAATTACTGATAATTCGGATAACAGTGTATTTGCCTATATTAATTTTAAAATATTTTTAAATACTTCCCTTACAGGGGAGGAGTTTAACAATATACAGAACAAAGATCAAGATCCTCTAAAAAAAATCTTTTTTGATTTTGATGTCTACCAATATAAAAATATTGCACAGCCTGGATTAGGTTATTGGTATGATAATGGATATATGGTTGTATTTACGGGATCTTACCAAAACCCCCCACTAAATAATAAATCTACTGTTGTTTTATCTGATATTGGATTGGCAGTATGGCCGTTACAAACTCCAGTTTCTTTTTTTTACAGAAATTATGGATGGCCATTAGATGGAAATAAATTCGCTGTTGGAATATTTTATGGATCTTCTGCAGATGGAAATCCAAAAGGTAATTTTAGAGGAGCGTCCGCAGAATCTATTGTATCAGTTGTTATGTATTCAAATTCATCAGGAATTGATAATCCAGTATCATGTTCGGTTGAAACGCTCGAGAATTCTGATTTAGCATCTGCGTGTTCAAAGGTATAATATATATGTCTTTTCAAATTACAAATCTTAAGAAATTAATATATTCCCGCATTTCAGGAAGTGAACGTATTATTGTAACTGATGTAACAAGTAGCGGTAAGATAGAAACCAAGGCTATTGAATTAAATGAATTAAAACATTTTTATGTTACATCATCTAATATTAATAATACATTTAAAACTGGTTCATATTATGGAGATTTTTATGGTATTTTTTCGGGATCAGTTGATTCGTCTTCATATTCTATTACAAGTAGCAAAAGTTTAATTACAAATAATTTAGTATATTCAATTTCAAACGGAACGGCATCATATTCGATTAATTCATTATCTTCAAGTAAATCAAAACAATCTGATTATAGTTTGAGTTCGTCATTTAGTAATTTTTCTAATTATTCAGTTACCTCCTCACATGTATTTATAAATGAGAAAATTAATCTTACAAATACATCAAATAAATCTGATAGTTCTATTTCATCTAGTATATCTCAAAAAACCACATTTATAATTCCGTCTAATAATAATGGAATAGTGAGACGATCTATACATAGTGAAAGGAGTGTAAAAGCGGAAATCGCCGAAGGACTTTCTCCTAAAAATACAACTAAAATGTTATATGCTTATGAAAGTGAAGAATCACTTAATTCTTTAACAGCGTCTGTTAGTAAATTTTCTTCATATGCTAATTCATCATTTAGAAGTTCAACCGTTTTCGCAAATACTGATGCATTTGCATATTGTTCATTTACAATAAAAAATAATACAGTGGTTCCTATTTGTTGGTATAATGTTTCAAAAATAAGTTTTATAAAAACTCCGAGAGATTTCGGTGGGCGTCAATTTATAATTTCATATAATAATCCGCCAAGTAGAAATCAAAAATTATTTGTAAAAGCCGACAGTTCTCCATTAATAACGACGGGTGGGAACTATGATGCTAAAAGCATCGCAAATATAAAAAATAATTCTGCATGTTGGGCATTAAATTGTTCTAGAACAAGTGCTCTTATATATGTTCAAAGTTTTATATATGGAAAAACAAGTTGGCAGGGTGGCTGGTGGGAAGAAAAAAGATATTTGAAGGCAGATGAGATACGTTTAGACGTATCAAACATTATATTTTCATTTGCAGCAGTTACTATTGATTTTAATATATCTGGATCTAATAATGAAGATCCTCCAACAACCAATCCAAGTAATTGTTAGTGATTTTATCAACCATCAAATATATATATAGGTATGCCAAAAATAAGCGATTTATTACAATATCCAGGACAAGTTACGGGAAGTGACTTTTTTGCTATTGTGCAAAGCAGTTCACTAGACACTTACAGAGCTTCAATATCTGATGTATCACTCGCTGTATCGACGGGGAGTTTTACTGGATCTTTTGTCGGAAATTTTTTGGGTAATATTACTGGATCGATATATGGAAATCTTGACGGAATTGCTACTAAAACGTCATTATCTTTAAATTCTAAAGAATTGCAATATCCTAATATTTCTACTGCTTCTTTTGCTATTTTTTCTACATACGCGGATACATCAAGCACCGCGTCAAGTGCACAATCATTAAATTACCCAAATAGTTCTACCTCTTCATTTTCAATTATTTCTATTTTTAGTAATTCAGCTAGTTTATCAACTACATCATCAAATTCTATCACCAGTAGTTATTCCAATATATCCGAATTAGCATATACATCATCATATACTTTTTATGCCGAAACCGCATTTAGTTCTGCATTTTCGCCTTCATCAAGTTATTCAATAACATCCTCAAATTCTAATGTTTCTTCATTTGCATATTTATCAAATACATCATCTTATTGTATTTTTACGTCGAGTTATGCAATTACCAGTTCTATATCTATAACTTCTAGCTATTCAAATACCTCAAGTAATTCAATAAATTCGATAACTTCAAGTATAGCTATCACTTCTTCACATTCTCTAATTTCAGATGTAAGTGTATATGCTACAAATGCATTATATTCATATACTAGCAGTCTTTCTCAATTTGCAAATAACACTACATCCGCTTCATATTCAGAGACATGCAGTGTCTTAGGATTTACTCCATCAAGAACAATAACATATTCATCTCCTGGCATTCATTATTTTAGATTCAAAAATAATTCAGTCGGAAGTTATAGTGCCACGCCTACAACATCGTCATTATTATTAAGAATAACTGCGATTGGAGCAGGTGGTGGAGGTGGCGGTGCAACTTCAAATGGAAGTGCTGTAGGAGGATCCGGTGGCGGTGGTGGGGCTTATGTTCAATCTTATTATACATTACCAACTGCATCATCTGATATACTAACACTAGTTGTTGGAAATGGAGGTAATGGCGGAACAGGTTCGTTGGGTGCCGCATCTACATTTGGAAGTAAAGGTCTTGACGGTAATGATTCTTATGTATATTTAACATCGAGCACGATGATTGTTCTTGCCAATGGCGGATATGGTGCCGAAGGCGGAGTTACTACTCCAAATAGCGGTTCAGGCGGAAAAGGATCATTGAGTTCTGGAAGTATAATTGTAAGTGGCGAAGATGGATATACTTCAACCACCGTTTCTGGGTCTGCCGGCGGCGTTTGTTATTTTGGTGGAGCAGGTGGGTCAATGAATACTAATATTTCCGCATCAGGTGTATTATCTTCGTCTTGGTATGGTAATGTAGGCGAATCACCTGGCGGCGGTGGTGGTGGTGCGAGTTCATTCGCCACGACTACGACTGTCAATGGAGGAAGAGGTGGTCATGGCCAAATTATAATAGAATGGCAATAAAAAAAATTGATTTTTTCTTATAATTTGATATATATAGGTTAGATGACTAAAGTTGGCATCCTTGTATGTCTCTAAAGGAATACATGAAAATGGGTCTATAATAGACCATTTAAGAAAGAAAAATATATATGATAGTAGTAAAACATCAAAATAATCCGTTATCTCATGCAATTCATCGTGACGAGTTTTTACAACCGTTTGACCAATTATTCGATGAATTTTTTAAAGCAAACGTTCCATCATTTACTCAAGAATTCGGAATAGACTTTTTTGAAAAGGGGTCTTATCCTAGAGTTGATGTTATTGACTTTAATGATAAAGTCGTAATAGAAGCCGAAGTTCCTGGATTAACAAAAGGTGATGTAAATGTTGAAGTTCAACAAAATGTATTAACTGTCAGTGGAGGAAAGAGTAAAAATGTCACTGATATAGAAGGTGGTAAATATATTAAACGAGAATTAAAGCGATCAAATTTTCGCAGATCATTTACTTTGGGTGAGAATATTGAAAAAGATACCGTTTCAGCAACATTTGAAAATGGAATTCTTCAAATAATCCTTAACAAAGTAAAACCTGTGATTCCTGAGGTAAGAAAAGTTACAATTAAGTAATCGGTTATATATTTATATTAACCCTCTTGTGTTATAAACATGAGAGGGTTTTATTTTTTTACTATATATATCAAATATGAAAAATATATTTAACTTTGAAAAACTGGTTGGACTATCTTCTCTTTTTATAGCGAGTTGTGCTGCTTTTTTCAGTATTATTGGTATTGGAATGTTATTTAGTGGATCATCTATTGCGGCCATGATTATGGCAAGTTCACTTGAAATAGGAAAACTAGTTGCCACAACATTTTTATACAGATTTTGGAAAAAATCTCAATTTTTTTTAAAGAGTTATCTAATAATCGCGGTGTTGGTTTTGATGTTTATTACTAGTGCTGGTATTTTTGGGTATTTAACAGGTGCGTATCAACAATCAGCTTTAGAAATGAAAATTTCTAATCAAAAAATAGAAGTAATAGAAAGTCAAAAAAAGTATTCTCAAGATAAAATTGATGTTTCTAAAAAAAGAATCGAAAATGTTATAAGTTTACGCAATAGTCAGGAATCAAGATTGAATGAGAGTATGACAAATAGTCTTATTGCTAGAAATCCTATACAATTACGTCAAATACAACAACAGACTGCAGATTTTATTGAACAAAGTCAAAAAGATATAGAATCGGAAAATCAAAAGATTCAAAAAAGTATTGACGAGTTACAGTCTTTTGATAAACAAATTACAGATTTGAGAATTAAAAACGGATTAAAAAAAGATATTCAGACATTTCAATTTATTGCAGACGAATTCGGAGTTCAATTAAATAAAGTAGTTAAGTGGTTTATAATCGCATTGATTTCTGTATTTGATCCTCTTGCCGTATGTCTATTAATAGCATATAATACTACATTATTTCCTAAAAAAGAACAAAAGAACGATATGAATGATGATGATTCAAAAAATTATATTCTAAAGAAAGTTCCTGTTGAGAAAGAAGTAATCAAAGAAGTAATCAAAGAAGTTCCTGTTGAAAAGGAGATTATCAAGAAAGTTGAAATTCCTATTGAGAAAGAAGTAATCAAAGAAGTCCATCATAACAATGACGGATTGAAAGGATATTTTTCTTTTTGAATTAAAATTAAATATTTTATTGTTTTTTTCATTTTAAATACTATATTTAGATATCGATACAATTATGGACCAAGCCGATATAAAAGAAATTTTGAATTTATTGAAATCATCACATAAAACTGAAGATTGGGATATTGTAGAAGAAGCAATCTCTTATCTAGAAGAATATTTGGATGAATCCGAATATGATGATTACGACGAGGAATAAGATATGATAATATTATTAAGTATTTTATTGACGATATCTATATGCGTAAATATATATTTAGGAATGTCAGCGGATCGGTTATATGACAAAATAGATACATTATCAAATTGGATGATGGAGTATAAAAAACAGGCAGAAAATACTCTTATAAAATTAAAAGAAATTGATGATAGACAAATTTTTCAAAAAGATGATGAAGTAGGTTTTGTTTTTTCTGAAATTGTAAAATTGATAGAAAAGCTCAACAAAAGAACTGAATGAAAAAAATTAAAAAATTAAAAAAAACCAAAAATGTAAGAAAATTATTATCTGAATTTAAAAAGATAAAAAAAATACGAAAAAAGAATAAACCTTCTATTAGTATAAAAAAGGAAATTACACCTATTTTACCAGTGTTAGATGAAACCAAACCCGTAAAAAAAAGGAAAAAAAGGAAAAATTCATCGACAAAAATGTATTTCACAGAAGATACAGAGAAATATATTATATTATATCATCAAACAGAAGATCAAGCTGTTCGTAATGAAATATATGAAAATTATATTAAAAACGCATTTGATAAATTAGTAGAAAATATATTCAATACTTTTAAATTTACATATTTTGACAACAGCCCATCCGAAATTAAAAAGGAAACGGTAGCTCATTTAGTGGCTAATATGCATAAATTTGAAAAAGGTAAAGGCAAAGCATTTAGTTATTTTAGTATAGTAGCTAAGAATTATTTGATTTTCCATAACAACGGAAATTATAAAAAATTTAATCAACATGTAAATATATCAGATACTCCAGATGAATCTACTGTATGTTTACAAGTGGAAGATGCACATCATAAAAATGTGGAAATGTCCGAATTTATGAAAATTATGATTGATTATTGGGAAAAGAATATCAATAAGATTTTTACAAAAAAGAGAGATTTAGGTATTGCAAATGCAGTTATTGAATTATTTAGGAATGGAAATAGAATAGATTGTTTTAACAAAAAATCTCTGTATTTATATATCCGTGAAATAAGTTCATGTAAGACTCAACAAATAACCAAAGTTATAAATAAAATGAAACATTATCAAAGTATTATAACTAAATCATATTTGGATAAAGGGTCATTACGAGCTGATTTATATAGGTAAAATTACTTCATAACCATATATATAAGATATATGGATTTAGATTTTGAATTATATAAAGGTAAGAAATATTCTTCAGTTTTGAAGGATATTGTAATTAATTCCGATGACAAAAGAAATCAGATTGATATATTGATATCTGATCTTCGTAGTATGATAAAAACCGCCAACGATGCGATTGTCATTGTTCCTTTAATTAAAGATTATTTAGATGTGGGGGTCAGAAATGATGAACAATTAGTAAAATTAGCAGCTATTGTCCAACGATTAATTAGTTCTAATGCACAATCTGGGGAAAACGATTCTGGGTTTGCGTTATCAGATGACGAACGTAAAGAATTGATGAAAGAAGCAGAGAAAATCACTAAAGAATTGAATATCCCATTAGAATTTACTAAAAAATAAATATGTATACAGACGAAAAAAAACAATTTTATGAATTAGAACCGGCAGTGGTATTGGATGTAATTCTCGATGAGAATCATCCAATATTTAAGACTAAAACTGTAATTATGGATAATACATCCGTTCCTGATAAGTTTGACGGAAAGCCGGTTTTAGAAAATTCTATTGATTATTCATGGATCGGAAGAATATTAGTAAGACCTTTGGTATCATTTTATAATATAGATAAAGATAATATAAATGATTGGGCAATTCCGATGGAAAATACAGGCATTATTGAATGTCCATTAGTAAACGAAGTTGTAATTGTTGGAAGATACTTTAAAAAATTATATTACTTCAGAAAATTAAATGTTCCTAATGGATTCTTAAATAATAATGCGGATTTTTCAAAAGAAAGATCATCCGGTCCAGCAAAAATAAATTTGGAAAAAAGGATAAATCCAAATGACATACCAAGACCGTATCAAGGTCCAGAGTCTATTTTGGTTTCTACTAAATACGCTACAAAAGATGATAAAGGAGTTTTGGGAAGATATTTTGTGGCTAATAAAAATATTAGATCTATAAAAAAATACGAAGGGGATACTGTGATTGAAAGTCGATTCGGACAATCCATAAGATTTTCTGCATATGATTCCAATAGAGATAATGACACAGGCATAACGGAATATAGAGATTATTATAATAAAGTAAAAAATCCATATACAAACAAACCGTCCGGCGGTGGTAACCCAATGATTCTAATACGGAACAGACAAAGACCTATTAAAGATAATTCTACAGAATCTAATCCTGGCGGATTTATATCCGAAGACATAAATAAAGACGGATCGTCAATCCATATTACATCCGGATTAACTCAATCCCCATTTATATCAACCGTAAATAAAAAAATATTTCAATCACCCGACGTATGTCCATTAGAAAATCCTGCATTTTCTCCTAAAGATTCAACTAAGTTTGTTTTTCCAAATAAATTAATCGGAGATCAAATAGTTATAAACACTGATAGATTGATATTAAGTAGTAAAGCAGAAGAAACCTTTCATTTTAGTAAAAAAAGATACGCAATAGCTACAGACGATGAGTATACAGTTGATGCATCGAACCAAATCGTTATAACATCTAATACAAAAACCGTGTTAAATTCTCCTGTAATATTTTTGGGAGAATATAACCAAACAAATGAACCTGCAGTATTAGGACAAACATTAGTAGATTGGTTATTTGATTTATGTAATTGGTTGTTAGACCATAAACATGGAAATAATCATATACACCCACATCCACACGTTCATACACATCCACATATTCATCCAGACCCTCACGTTCATGTAGGCGGCGGCACGGGAGGAGGGGTGACCGGCCCACCAATACCACCTCTTACATTAGATGGTATAACTACAGGTATACCAGATGATGGAACTATCGCTGCTCTAACTAGTATGGCAAGTCCGTTAAGTTTAGATACTACGAAAACACTCGGAACTGGTCCTACATTAAATGCCGTGCCAACAAATACATTAAATGCCGCGCCAACAAATACAGAAATTTCTGTAGAACAATTAGCATTACAAAAATTACGGGACTCATTAGGTTTAATTTTGAGCAAAAGAGTATTTTTGACAGGCGGTGGATATGCTCCAGGATTATATTCTTCGGTGCTTACTAAAACATTTATAAATCCATATACAGGAGAAGGAGTTCCTGGTGGATATAAATCTGCTCCATTTGGAAATGTCAGAGGACCAAATCCGTCTGACATTCATAAAAAATTTTCTAATTTATAAAAAGTATGGCAACACTAACACCACCACGATCATTAAATTTATCGAATCCACTTAGCGGTGTTTCAAATACTGCTAATTCTCTCACTGATATTAAATTAGCAAATCCAATTAAAACAGAACCAACAAAGACTGTTTCTGGTTTAAAATATAAAAAACCATTGATTGATTGCACTAAATTTCCACTTTTATCTTTGGATACAATACCATGTCCTCCTTTACCTGAAAGACCAAAGATAGGATTGCCTAGTAAACAGGAATTAGTAAATAGAGCTACCCAATTTATACCGAAAGCTCCCGATTTACCATCTATCCCAGGACTTCCGACTTTGCCTTCAATTAATCCTACAAATGTAGTCCAAAATGAAATTAAAAAATTGGGATTGGTTCCGTGTCCAGCCGTTCCAAGTTTAAACGCTTTAAAAGGTATAATACCTGCATATAAAGCACAGATAAAACTTTGGTTAAATGAACCAATTACATTGCCAAAAATCAAAGATTTGCTTCCTAATTTACCTACAATTCCTAAACCGCCATATTTTACCTTACCATGCGATTTTAAAAAACCCCCTACACCATAAATTACATATCAATTAATCTAATTTTATTTTATAATTATACTATATGAAGACCAACGAATTAAAATCTATAATAAGAGGTATTATTCAAGAAGAATTAAAATCTATATTGCCTACTATGATACCACAGATATTAACCGAAATATTGTCTAATAACGTTAAAGGCAATATCCAAGAATCATCTAAATTCAAAGAATCTATTCAAACTCCTACGGTGTCTCAACCTACAAAACAGTTTAAAAAGTATACAAGCAACGAAACATTAAATAAAATATTGAATGAAACTGTTGGGGGCGTTCCAAAAGAAGGATCATTTGTAGGATATTCAAGTCCTATACAATCCTCTGATGGAAATTCTTTTTTAAATGAATCTGTGGAACAAATTTCAAACACTGTTAATGATGAACAGTCAAAAGTTCTTGGAATCATCAACAAAGATTTTAGATCTTTAATGAAAGCAGTGGATAGAAAGAAAAAACAAGGTAATATATCATCTCCGATGGTTCAAACTGAATAAATATGACTACTATAGGATTAACTTTACCGATACAAAAGGGTAACAGTGGATATTTTCAACAATCATATGATTCGTTGACACAAATCCGTTCTAATTTATTGAATTTTTTTAATACCAAACCACTTGAACGTAGATTTAATCCAGAATTTGGTACAAGACTCTATAATTTTTTATTTGAACAAAAAACAGAAGATTTTGAGGAAATAATAAAAAACATCATAACAGAAGATATGCAAACTTGGTTTCCAAATGTTTTTGTGAATCAAGTATTTTTAGATATTTCTTCTGCCGAAAAAAACAATGATGTTAATAATTATATAATAAGAGTGAAAGTTCAATTTACATTTAATAAACAAACTAGTAGTTTTTCATTTGTAACTACCAATAATATATAATTAATATGCCTGATATTATACAAAAATCATTTCAACCTCTAAATAAAGATGTTAAATATCTAAATAGAGATTTTAATTCTTTTAAACAGGGACTGATTGATTTTGCGAAAAATTATTATCCAAGAAGTTATCAAGATTTTAGTGATGCATCACCTGGCACAATGTTTATCGAACAGGCATCATATGTCGGAGATGTTTTGTCATATTATATTGATTATCAGTTTAAAGAAAGTTTAATGCCATATGCAGAGGAACGCAAGAACGTTTTGACATTGGCAAAATATCTTGGGTATCATCCTTCGGCTACAAAATCGGCAACTACTCAATTAGAACTTTTTCAATTAGTTCCATCAAAAAGAGACAATGATGGAAATTATATACCCGATGATAAATATGCATTATCATTGAGACAATATGCTCAATTCGAAAATATATCTGGTCAAAGATTTTTAACAAACGAACCGATTGATTTTTCGGTTGACACAAAGTTTTCACCAAGAGAAGTAACTATATATTCAAGAGATTCGTTGGGAGTTCCACAATTCTTTTTATTAAGAAAAGTAGTAAATGCATTTGCCGGTGAATTAATTGTAAAAACAGTATCAGTTGGGGATTCCACTCCTTTTTATAAATTAGAATTTGATGAAACAAATGTTTTAGAAATTGTAGAAATAAAAGATAGCAACAATAATAAATGGTACGAGGTAGATTATTTAGCACAAGATGTCATATTTACAGATATTGATAATATTGAGACTAATGACGGTAGTTTTTATATATATAAAACAGAAGTTCCTAAAATAATGAAATCATTGAGAACTTCACGAAAATTTACAAGAAATATAACTGCAAATAATACAACATATTTAGAGTTTGGAGCAAATTTAGACAATTTTTCTGACGAAATTATATACCCAAAATCTGATATAATTGGCATCGGGTTATCTAATATATCAAATATTGATATTTCATTAGATAGTAGTAATTTTTTGAAAACAAACACCTATGGCATATCTCCATCAAATACTACTTTAACTATAACTTATATATTAGGGGGTGGATTATTATCTAATTGTAATGTAAATGAAATTATAAGAATAAATTCTTACAATTTATTAAATGATGCATCATCGTTTACTCCGATTGAACAAAATTTATTTAATACAATGGTTCAATCTTTGAGAGTTAATAATTTCATACCTGCGACAGGCGGAAAAGACGAAGAAAGCATTGAGGAAATTAGACAAAATGCAATATCATTATTTGTTTCTCAAAATAGAGCAGTTACTAGAGACGATTATGTGGTTAGATCTCTTTCTATGCCTTCTAGATTCGGCAGTATAGCAAAGGCATATGTAAAATCGGATGTGGATTTGAATTTTAATTTACAAAAAAATGTAAGTGGATTTGTAGACTATAACAATAATGCTACAGGTACAACTAATGCTATTGAAAA
>Ga0194124_10003870_pt1 | contig 15352 bp, 13 predicted proteins | sample TA2KigCas0mmetaG_FD_148605 | JGI IMG/M metagenome (GOLD analysis project Ga0194124, IMG submission 148605) | Freshwater microbial communities from Lake Tanganyika, Tanzania - TA2015031 Kigoma Deep Cast 0m | ecosystem: Environmental > Aquatic > Freshwater > Lake | place: Tanzania: Lake...
TTTTAAATATGATTCCAGAGAGCTCACTTGAGTATGAGTATGGCTATCGCTACGGCTACCCAAGATATTATGGAAATCACTACCTGCCTTATGGAAGTAAAAAAGAGGCGGTTGCTGGTTATCAACCTAGGCAGGAGGATCTAAATCGTATTGAACGAGAGGATTCCTTTCAACACATTAAGGGTAAGCGGTTTAAGGAAGAGTTAATGAGGGATGCAAAAGCTACATCCAAATTAAGAAAAGAAAAGATTTAGTAGGCACCTTTTCCTTTAAATACCGCGCCAACTGTGGCGATGATTATCCACAGATCTCGGGTAAAGCTCCAATTGGTTAGGTAATTTAGATCTAATGAGATGCTAGTTTGTAAATCTAAATCAGATCGGCCAGATATTTGCCAAGGTCCAGTAATACCAGGTTTTGCATTTAACCTTCTCTCATAGGTTGAGTTATAAAGACTCACCTCCCTAGTCAACGCAGGGCGAGGACCAACCACCGACATAGAACCATTTATCACATTGAAAAATTGAGGTAGTTCATCGAGGGAGTACTTGCGAAGAATTCTTCCAATTGGGGTGATGCGTGGATCTTCTTTATTTTTAAAAATAACATGATCTCGTTTATGAATATTTTCTACCTCTAATAACCTTTGGTCAGCATCTTTAATCATTGAGCGGAATTTATAGAATTTAAAGGTTTTACCATTTAACCCGACCCGGGTTTGAGAGTATAAAATTGGATAACCACTTGAGATTAAAACTAGTAGCGCAATCAAAAGAAGAACTGGGCTGAAGATTATTAAAAATACCGAGGCAAAGAGTAAATCAAATGTACGCTTTATGATGCGCCAAGGTATTGAGATCGCTGATTTTTCAAAGGTTAAAAATGGAATGCCCTCTTGAGGGGTTGGGATTAACCAATAACCAAGGTTTCCTGAGTCCAATGGTATCCAGTTAATGTTGATTTCAAGATCTTCACAGTAGTGAATAAATTTTGAAAAATTCTTATCGGATTCCATACCAGGGAGCAAAAGAACCTCATCAATTTTCTTATACCTTAAAATGCGGTCAAATTCCTCAATCCATTCACTTGAGATTTGGTTACAAATAATCCTTGATACAACTGAATAGCCTAAACTTCTATTTTCAATAATCCACTCGCTATGGTCTTTTAAATCTTTAGCTGATCTTCCAACAATCATCATTTTTGAAATTACTTTCTTTTTTAATATCAAAGGTTTAAGAATTAAGAAGTAAGTTATCAGACGTCCTAAAATTAAGTAGATCAGTCCAGAGACCAACATAACGCCAAATACAATACGTGAAAAAGATGCCTTAAGGATAAATGAGATAAAACCTAAAAAGAAAAAAAAGTACACAGATCTTTTAATAACGAATTGAAGGTTTAATACAAATAAGTTGGCGTGCTTAAATCTGTATATACCTGTGAGTAGAAATAGGAATAACCAGCTAAAGATAATAAGGAGTAAAATACCTCTGTAATCAAATTGTGCTATTGCGGGCTTGGAATCTGTATCCAGGCTATTTTGAGGAAATCTAAAATGGAACGCGGTAATTGCTGAAAGGCAGGTAGCAAGTAAATCTGAAAAAACCAGCACAGGGACAATTAAAAATTTTTTGTCTTCTTTTAGATACTTAGTAAAATCGGCTTTTAATTTTTGCATATACTCCCTGGTTGGGTAAATATTATCCCTACTCTAGGTGGTAGGCGTGCAACTTATAGCCCTTCGTAAATCATGGTCGAATTCTTAGGTCATCTAGATTAATGAGTGTGTTTCTTACGGTGGTCATTGGCAATTAACTGGAACAAATGTAAAGGATTCATAAACTAGATTTGAGCCAAAGACTTTAACAACACAGTCTAGGTCTAAAATTGATGCAATATCGGCCACATGTTGTTGGACTGCACCGCAGGTGGTAACACCTCGTTTGCACCTTCTAGTTCATGGATGGCATTTAAGGTCAAAAGCACATCGGCAACCCCAGTTTTCTCCCGATGCCAAGCCTCAAAAAGATTTCGCTGCCTAGATCCAATGAACTGACCTGTATTTTCCTTTAAGCCTAGTTATACGTACTTAGAGGGAGTGAACTTGAGAATCCTTTCATACTCATCGAACCCGGTACTACTTATCGCCGTACATTCCATTCTTGAAACGACTGAATAACCCAACAATCGATTCTTAATGACCCAATCACTATATTGTTGAAATTCGCGCATAGTGTGACCGACAATCATTAAACGAGTAGAGAGTCTCTTACTCTTAATTATAGGTCTCATAAATATGAAATACAGAAGGGTACGAACCAGTATTAAATTAATAAGCCCTGAAAGAAGAAGCGCAATAAATACTGTTCGAGAGAAGGAAGCACGTGTAACAAACGATAGGAAACCCAAAGAGAAAAAATAAACTATTGACCGCTTGATGAGGCTTTGTAAATTCAAAATAAATAAACTATTGTGATTCAAACTATAGGTGCCACTCACGCCAAAAGTTAACAACCATCCAAGAACGACGAAACCAAGAATGAGTTCGTGATCAAAAGCGGCAATAGTCGGTTGCACCTCGGATTCAAAGAGAGAGGAACGAAATCGAAAGTTATATGCGATAACAGCAGCCGATAGGAGAGCCAAGGCATCCGCGACAATTAGCGCCACACTGATAGTGACCTTAACTTCTGCAACGTAAGAGACTCAACCACGCTTAGATTCTATGAGACTGTTGACCCAATCTAAGTACTTCCTTCTTCCGATTTCTGCATCAAGATTTTTTCTCGCAAATTCGAGACCTTTAGACGCTAAATCTTTTCTTTTCACTGGATTTTGGCTCAATTCCCTTATGGCGCTGGCAAGAAGTGACGGCTCTCCTGCCTCCACGAGTTCGGCCATTCCATCCAAAAACTTCCACGTTGCCCCTCCTGGTGGTACCGCAGCCAATACTGGGCGCGCGCTGTGCAAGTACGAAGTCAACTTGCTAGGCAAACTCATCTCCATCTGTGTACTTCGCTCATTGACCAGCAATAAGTCTGCCGCCGATAGCAGAGCTGAATACTCATCATCTGCAACTGCCCCCATGACTGCAATATTTTCAAGCCCTGCACACAGCTTTCTCAAATTGGCCTCTTGATTACCGTGACCCACCAGATAAATCTTCACTTTTACATCTCTACTCAAAGTTTTTGAAGCTTTAACCACATTCTCTAAGTCCTGTTTTGCCCCCATATTGCCAGTATGAACCACGACAAATTCATCACTTTTCCAACCGAAGTTCTTACGTACGAAATCACGGTCAACAACTTCAATTTTTCGAGCACAATAATTTGATATCTCCAATATTTTTGATGTTGAAACTCCCAAACCCGTAACTACATCGCGCATCGCAGGTGATACGACAACCATCGAGTCCGCTGCCTTCAGAACCGATCCCTCAACGGCAAATGCAACTTTAGAAATTAAGGCACCACCACGAAGTCCTGACTGTCTCGCCCCAGCACCAGATAAGTCTTGCGCAATCAAACCAAACGGGACTGCAAGCCGCCTAGCGATTCTCTTTCCTACTACCCCGGCTGCCACAGTAGGGATACAAGCGATAATTACATCAAACTCATTATTTTTGAAGCGCTTTGAAATTCGCTTTAGATTCTTCCACAACGAAATCTCAAAGCGCGCCCTGAGTAACGCATTCATCTTTGATGGCACAAAATGCTTTGTGCGAATAATCTCCACTCCATTATGGGAAGCAACGCTCTCACCAAGATGGGCAAAATGTTTAGGAAGCTTCCACCAAGGGTAGTGAGGCAAACTTGTCAAAACAGTTACCTGGTACTTATTGGTTTTTAACGTTTCTGCTAAATCTGTCGTGTAAATAGCGATACCAGTTGGTTCTGGCCAGTAATTGGTCGCGACCAAGAGAACATGCATACCTAATTACTTCAAATCGTTTTAAGTTTGGTGAGAATATCTAATTGAAGGAGTTGTCCTTTTTTGGTCTTGATTCCGCGGAAAACATCTACAACTTCATGTCCGTTATTGGAAAGCTCCATGAGAATTGGTAGGAATGTGATTTCTCCTTCATACAGGGGAGTAATGGATACTTCTAAGTAGCACAAGGGAATCTTGGATAACGATTGAGAAGCACCTTTCAAAACCTCGGCCTCGAAACCTTGCACATCAAGTTTTAGTAGAAGCTCTTGTGGTCGGATTCCTAAGATTTCTAATTCCTTATCAATTGTAGAAATTGAGATTGTCTGTTGTGAAACGGTTGTAGAACCTGGAAAATTTTCAAGATGAGTAGTTCCCATTTTAAGTAACGATGAACTTAGGCCATCATTACCACTTATGTTGATTGAACGCACAGATTCCTCTGCACCCAAGCCCAGTTGAAACGCTTTCCACGGTTGATGTCGCCTTATCGTCTGGGACAATAATCTAAAAGTCTCACTTACGGGTTCGTAGGAAACGATTTGACCCTGAAAACCGTACCTGCGAATATCAATGCCAAACTGACCAACATTCGCCCCAACGTCCAAAACGCTAGAGACACTTGACTCTTTCAAATTTCGAACAATTGATGTAAACGGTGAATCTACTCCCGAGATCATTCTTGATGAAAATTCTCGCACAGATCGCGCAAAGGGATTCCTGCGAAGTCCCGCTTCAATTCCCATTAAGATTTGTCTCCAGTTCCAAAAATATTTCTCTAGGCCCGTGCCGCTAGTGTTGAGTGTAAGCTAGGGAAGTCACTAAAGCCTTCCATCTAAGTGCAATTTTTGACCAGTCTAATGATTTTTCTACTGCCTCAAATGCCGCCTCTCTATACTTAATCTTATCACCCTGCAAAACTTTCATTATTCCATTCGCCACCGAGATCGGTGTTAGGTCATGAATAACTTCACCTGCATGGTGTTTGGCGACGATGTCTGAAGTTCCGACGAATCTCGATACTACACATGGCAATCCTGCGCTCAGTGCCTCTGCTACGACAAGGGCGAAATTATCATTTTCTGATGGAAGTACTAGGAGCCTGGCAGTTGCGAATAATTCTTGCATTTTTGAACTATCAATCCAGCCGTGAAATTTAACATTACTTTCCAGTTTCAAGGAGGAAACAAGACGTTGCAGCTTCTTGACTTCATTTGAATTTCCAGAACCTGCAATATCCAATATCAGGCTGGGATATTGCTCTAGAACTTGAGGCAAAGAGGCTATCAATAGGGGTAGATTTTTCTTTTTGTCAAAACGCCCGCTAAAAATTATTCGTAAATTTCTATCACCACCCGGCAACGTTGACAGCGAATTTTCTCTTGAGACAGTCATCGTCGATCCGTAAGGTAATTGACATACCTTTATCTGAAGGCCGGGATTCAAGTCGGCTTTCTCGCTCTCGCAAGTAACTATTATTGCGTCCGCTTCACGTAGAATTCTAGAAATTAGAAGCCATTTGGCTAAAGTTTTTATCAGCTTGCTGTCGGATTCGTGATATTTCGTCAAAGACCCGTGAGGTTGAACTGCATACGGAATTCCGTTTTTCTTTGCATACCAGTAACCGACAAGTGTGCTAAAAGTGTATATTTGATGAAGAACGATAAAATCTGGCTTCGACATTCGAGAGAGCGTTCTATGTAAACCTTTTAATGAACCCAACCCGTAATTACTTTGGAACCTAGACGTTGTATAATTAAACTCAACACCAATTGACCTTAGATCTAATATCTGTGGTGAGTTTCTTGTCAATTGAACTTCTGTATTTCCAGTAGAAACGATTTGATTCTTAATTCCATATTTTGTCAGGAATTTTGCGATCATAAAAATGCCTATAGGAGTCCCACCCTGTGAAGCGTCCAAAGAAAAGCAAAAGTGGCAAATACGCAATTAATCCAACCTTCTTGTCGTACCGTTCATTTGCTCGAGCCAAGAACATGTCTCTTCAACTGCTATCTCAAAAGCAATTGGTGAAGGTCCTAAAAGTTCTAAAGTTGCCTCAAGCGGCGATGGGTTCGAAGTCACTAGATTGCGGTATCTACTTCTGTATAAAGGAAATTTAAAACCGAATTTATTAAGGCGTTCGCCAATTTCACTTATGATGTATAAAACAATTCTTGGAATCTTTCTCATCTTTTTACCAGTAAGTCGAGTTACAAAAGCACTAACCCATTTTTCCTGATGAATATTCTCATCTGCCAAATAAAACACCTTTTTATCGGTGAAGCAGTTTTCAATCTCTAATAGTCTAGCTATTTGCCAGGCTGAATTCTTTACATACCCATACGCCTTAATTGTGTTGTCCCCTTTAGGGTGTAAGTACCGTCCTTTTACAATCTGCATCCATAATCCATCTACTAGAATAGGGTGCCACGATCCCCATATTGTAGTCGGTCTAATTACTGTCCAATTTGAGCTACGTAATAACTCTTTGGTCATTTTTTCTCCCAGTAGCTTACTTTCACCATAGAAACCGTATGGTTTCAGTTCATTATAGTTTTCCGAATATGGATAGCCTGGGGAATTAACATACTGCGTAGAGGTAAATATGAATTTTTTTAAGTCCGTCAATGAATTTGCAGTTTCAATTAGATTTTGTGTGCCCTTTAAATTCAACTGAAAATCATCTAGTGACTCTGCATTCTGAGTCGTCGTTGCCGCGAGATGAACAATATAATTTGGACTGAAAGCATCCATATAGACTTTAAGAGAATCTCTTTCTAATAATGAAACATTTGTCCATACGTTTAGATTTTTACTATCAAGGGGTTGTTTAATGTCAAGATTAAAGACCGTATAACCTTGCTGACAAAGCAATTCAACAAGGTGAATACCGATGAATCCAGAACCACCTGTTACAACTACACGTTTAGCAGTCATGCTATAAGTCAGAGCATATACTAAAGAAATCTAGACTTCTAATCTGTGGGGGCGGAGATACAAACTATGTGTAGTCAAATTTGAGAAGTGTCAAGAGTGCCTCAGTCTTTGACAAGCGCTTATTTTTGGCGGGTGGATTAGCGACCTCGAGAATTCCAAAATTCTTGCGAATGCAGATTGCTTTCTGCTAACTTCGGAAGATGAGAATTTTGCAATTGCGGCTGGAGAAGCTCTTGCTGCCAGATTGCCCTGTATTCTATCTCGTCACGTTGCACTTGCTGAATTTGTCTTGAAATATTGCGCAAGAAAGTTTCTTTCGAATTTGACTCAGCGGTACATCGCGATTGCAGTAACGGAAATGTTCAATTCAGTTCCATCTGAGATGCACCGGCGCGCTTCTCAGTCCAGTTTAGAGTTCACGTGGGAAATAGTTCTAGTTAAGCGGGAACTCGAGATTACATCTATAGTAAGAGACAAGAAATGAAAATTGCTTTAGTGACTTTTGACTTCAGTGCAGAGCGATACGGTGGAGTCAACAGTGTTTGTTTGAAAATCCTAGCAGCACTGAATAATACAATGCGGTGCGAAACTGAAATCATTTCGTTTGCGAATTCAAAGAGAAACTCCAATTCAGTGAGTTTGTGCGATCCTAAGACTTTCCGAAACAAACGTATAAGTAGTGAAGGTTTTTTTCACGGCACTCCTGTGACAAAAATTGGGTCAGTGGGTTCCGAAATGGAATTTATGCGATATCGAAAAAGAAGAGAGCTGACAAAATTTTTCAATCAATTCGATTTAATTATTGTTGTCACCGGTATTCTACAATTTGCCAATATTATTCCAAAAGTCGCCGTACCAGTATTTGTTCAATTCGCGACTCGACTAAAATGGGAACGTAAATCACAATATTCCCAGATGCCCAAAATTAAACAGTTTGCACTTCGAACCCAACTGCCATTTCTAGCATTTCAAGAGCTTCGAGTTATTCGCTCCAGATTCCAACTTCTTCCAGAAAATTCGATGATGCACTTATGGATTAGTAAAAGATCGAAGCGTGAACCATTGATTTGGTATCCAGGCTTAGAAGCTCCTCAGGGATACTCACAGAGGAGCACCGATAATCTCAAGAAAGCTCCGTTTATTTCTGTTGGCAGGTTCGGGGATAGGCGAAAAGGTTGGGCGCGATTGATAGAAGCTTATAAGGTGGCCTACAAAGCAAAAGGAAAATTACCTGATCTCATTTTGATTGGTTCAGGTGAGTTAGTTGACATTGATAAAGGCGTTTTAGAGGAGATTCAAAGTCAGTACCCAATAAGAATATATTCAAATCTTTCCGATGCTGAGCGCGATAGCCTACTCTGTAAGGCATCGATATTCCTGCAGGCATCTTTCGAGGAGGGGTTAGGTATAGCAGCCATAGAAGCAATTAGCTTCGGCCTACCAGTTCTCGCTTCAGATACACATGGAGCTCGAGAATATGTTGTAAATGGAAGCAATGGATTTCTAGTTCCACAAGGGAACGCGTTTACATTGGATTTCGCAAAAGCATTATTGAGAACATATGATTCAAATCTTGGGGAGATGAGTCAAAAATCAAGAGAAATCTTTGAAAAAAAATTCGAAAGAAAAGTCTCAGAATCTAATTTGCACATGATTTTGAGTCTACCTATTGCCTAGATATCTTTAGTGTGAATCTAAACTTTTTGCTTGCGTCTAGTGTTCCTTGTCAAGTTTATGCAAAGGCTGAGACAAATCCACACTTGCAATGAAACCGAACCTTGACCTGTCAAAGAGCCCACCATTAGGTTGGTGAAACATGCGGACAACAGCAAGTAGATGAAATCCTTCTTTTCTGTTTGAGAATTCTTAACTTGAATGTGAATAAAAAGTGGTAATGCCCAACGTAACACTATGATTGCAATACCTAATATAGATCCAGCTTCAACAATGATCCTTGTAAGATCATTTTCAATCCAAACTGATCTGTTTTTAGCGAAACCGATAGAGACTGATGAGTAAGAACTCAATCCCTGGCCCCAAAGTGATTCTCCAATGTCCTTATACCAGCCAAAACTCTGATTGAGTATTCTATTAATGGTATTTTCTTGAGCTAACGCTGCGCTGATTCGATTAGCAAAACTTTCAAGAACCCAACTAAAACTAAATCGCAACAAAACAAAAGCCAAACCAAGAGCGATAATAATGCGAATAACTAGACCTAATGCCCCTAAACGGCTTTGTTCCCTTAAAGATCTTCTTTTCAGATAAACTAATGTCAATATAATCAATGCGAGATTTATGAAAACAGTTCTACTACCAGACAGTAAGTACAAGAACCCTAATTGAAATAAATTAATGGATCGCTTCATTTTAGTCTCTGACTCAAATTGATAAATTACAATTACTGATGCAACACTCAAAAAAGTGGCATATCCAGTGGGATGGGTAAAAGTTCCAAGAGCTCTTAAGACGTTGCCATCTGTGGTCATTGCCTCACCGCCAGTTAATGGAGATATTCTAAAAAACTCCAAATTTCCAATAACTTGTAAAGCAACAAGAACGAAATTGATTGGGATTGCAATTTCTATAGAACGAATCAGCGGTTGAAGTAACTTGCAAGGCTCCGAGTTAAATCCTATGAAAATGATTGTAGGTGCCATTCCATACAGAATTAATCCAGTAAATACAACCTTCAAATCAATTGACCGAAACAAATAGTGCATTGTCTGAAAAGTAAAAATCAAAATTAAGAAAAGTAATAGAAATACTCGGATTGTCTGCGCTGATTTGAAAATTGGGCGAGCGACGAGAAAATAAGTAAAAGCAATTAGAAAAGGCAGTAGATAAAGCACATAGTTTAGCTGTGGTAAGAGATTACGAAGTATTCCAGAGTACAGCCACAAAAAAAGTAGCCCTTCCCAAGCGAAGCGACTTTTCATATATTTCGATTATAAACCATATCCTAGAATATGTTTAATAATTCCAAATGTTCATCTTTTGATTCAAACTTATGAGTGCATTATTCATGTGCTCTCCTCACGCGGGTAGACGTTTTCTATATGCTTCTACAACTTCATATGGTGCGCATGTATATGAGAGTTCATCTAGCAATGATTTCAATGAGATATTTGCACTATAGGCAAAAAAATCAACTCTTAACTACAATTCCGCTTGCTCGAATTTAGTTGAAGTTATCTAGAAATCAAAGTGCTAGTAATTTAGTTAATCGACACTTTAGTTTACGTATTCGGCAATTTTATCTGCCATTGGGAAAAAGAGTCACTAGGTCACCTGCGACAAATTTTGAAGTTACTTTCCTTAGCAATCGGCAAAGGCCAGCAAAGGTGGTAAGATATAAATATAAATGTGATAACTAACTAGTAAATTCCTAAAGAGTCCAGAATAAATCCGGAGAAAAATTATGATTCGCCAAACCCAGACCGATGACGGAATATGTAAAAAAGAAAACTTTTAGATGTTGTGCCAGCGTCCGGCTCTGTCGAAACTTTTAGAAGCCAGAGTCTAGAGAGATATTAGCTCCACTCCGGTTTAGTCTTGACAAAAAAGAATCAAGAGACTTACTCAATAGCGTAATGTCATGCAAAGGTGCGGCGGGTTCACTTTTTTTCTCTTGCAATATCTTCCTTACGAACAGATCGACATTCATATGATCAACTATGTGGAGTCTTGGATCAGAAATCCATTCAGTCAACCCCACATACCTTGTTGCAAATACGTTTGTTCCCTGCGATAAAGCTTCGTCAACTGCCAATCCATATGACTCTATCCCCGGTACAAGTAATGCAAAACTTACGCTCATTAAGTCCAAAAGCTCCCTGTGAGGAATGTTTCCAATATAATTCACAAAAGGTTGTTTTTTTAGCCAAATAGTAGTCACTTCATTGAAGGTACCGACCACATCGATCGTTACTCGCATTTTTTGCGCAACCTCAACAGCGATATCTAATCTCTTTTCAGGATTAGATCGCCCCACGTAAAGAAAATTCTGTCGAGAGCTACTTGAAGTTCTATTTGTATTGCGTGTTCTTGAAGGATTCGTTAGGGGATGTACAAAGATTTGCGTTTTTGGAATTCCTAGAAACTCAAGTGAGTCTTTGGCCACCCTTGAATACGTAACTAATCCTCCAAACGCAATTAATTCCTTCTTGTTTGCGGGAGTTGTTCTTTTAGTAAGTGAAGTAGAGTTCAACATGTAAGGGGAAATAGGTATTCTGAAAGAATCAATAAACTCTTGTGTTATCCAACGAACTTCAAGCAAGGTCATTGGTCGCAACCGCGGTTCTACACAATCCCAAAAGTCCGAAGGGACTATGACGAGATCATGCGACTTAACTAAATTTGCTATACGCATTTTAAAGAATTTGCTTAAAAGCCAGTAAGAAAGATCCGATAAACCTGAAAAACTCGAATATCTTGAAAGCACAAGCAATTCCATTAATGCGCTTGAGCGATACTTAACGCAAAGATTGTCAACACCTACATATCGACTAGACAATTTGCTCGCTAATTTAGATGGTAATTGTGCGAATTTTCTATACTTCCTGGGTAAATTTAATAACCTTAAGACCGATAATTGGTGTGACGCAGAGATTTGTTGCTCCAAGAAAGTTTGCTGCCGATGTAGACTTACGTAAAGAACGCGCATAGTGTTAAATCATAGCAGGTTGCCTACAAGGAGAGAAAGTGACTTTTGTCGAATGGTCTCTTCAAAAAGGTGGTCGACTGTACCCAATTACTTTTTGTTCACAATTGGTACAAGGGCGAAGTTTTATCAATCCCTCTATATTTGTATTTGCAAGCAATAACGCACTACTCGTCTTTCGATCTACGGATTATCGGTACCTCAGACCAAATCAAAATTTTGAATCATTAACTTCTACAGCCGCAATTCAGTATCTCTTTTTCAAGAAGCATGGCAACGCCGAGCCTTTTTTTTTCGCTACAGTGAATTTGCAAACAGTCGAAAAGGGTCAAGTGATCCCGATTAAAATAACAAAAAAGATTCATGCTGATCTCCAAGTAGATAGAAATTTCAAAGCGACTACAATTGAGGATTTGCGATTGTCAATGGCTGACGAACGTATTGTTATGCTTGGGAATATTGAAATCGGTAGCGGTCAGCGCAGACCGATATTTCTCACAAGCGAATCTGCAAAGGTGAATCAAGAGAAAATCTCTTTGCAATGCGAATTTGTGATTGACTACGCGGGACTGCAACAAGTTGAAAAAAATTGGGTTCCTATAGAATCTGAGCGAGATAAATTTGTCAGGTTTCCATTTCCTGCTCAGCTCTCTTCATCAAGTGCCTTGTTAAATAGGGAATCCGTCAATTATGAGTTGTATCAAAGTAGTGGCGAAAAAATGATAGGTATGTTGGGTAGCACACAGTTGGCTCGTTTTCACAGTGGCTATTTGGCTTTGGTACACTCAAAGACGCTAGGAAGCCGTAAGAACAATCATCGTTACTGGCATAGAGTCTTTTACTACGACAAAACTTTTAAGGCTAAAAAAGTGTCAAAACCCTTTTCATTCTTAGGTTACGAAACCGAATTTTGCACAGGATTATCAATCTATGAAAACAACGTCTACCTCTCATTCTGCTGTAATGATGGCATAAACTTTGTTCTTGTTATAGATAGCTTAATCCTTTTCAACGAATATATGGTGGAGTTTTTGGCTGATGATTAGCACTCTGGAGCAACGATATATTAATGCTTTGATTTCTAATTCTGCCGAGGACTTATATGCTCTTTCGCTTGGATATTATTTGAATGGTGATTTGTCGGGTGCGGTAGCCTTAAGTCAATTATGCATTTCGTTGAAGCATCACGAAAGTACAGCCATTCTCGGAAAGTCCTTGATTGTCCTATCTAGGTGTCTTCGCGCTTCCGAACTCAAGAGACCTAAGTACCTGAGGCCGCTTTCTATAATGTTGTTGAAATGCAGACCTATTCCCTGGAAGGAACTTATGCAAGAGTTCTACGATCAGAATCTAAAAGAGCAAATTCTCAATTACACATGCACAATAGCAATTTTGCTCAAAATAGCCCTTATTGAGTCTCAGGGTTTTTTCCCAAGGCGCGTTCATTTTGATTCGGTAAAAAATCGTTTAGTGAAGGCTCTTTAGCCTAATGGGTCGCTTCAAACTTATTAGAACTAAATTGTCGAGATTGTTTCCCAATGCATCGCTGGTCATACTCTTGAGATTGATGATACTTGCTGTGAACTTGGTAACATCGTCAATTTTAGCTCGAATGCTAGATTACCGGGGCCGCAGTGATGTTGCTGTTCTCGTGGCTACCGTGGGAATTTCCATTACTTTGACGACAAGTGTTATCGGCGAGGAGATATTGAGGAGAAAGTATCACTCTGCAAAAGAACTAGAGTCTGAAAAAGTGCGGCTATCACCGTCAACTCTCGTTCTTGTTTATTCTGTGATGGTCCTTTGGATGCTAAATTTTACAGAAATCTCTTTGAATTTTATGTTTAGTTCTCTGTTTGTTCTATATATGGTCTTAGCCACAGCTAATGGTATTTTGATATCTGAACATTTGTGTATTCATGGAATATTGAAGATGCAGATTCTGCAGTTTGTTTACCAAAGTTCAATCTTTATGGGTTCATTCTCAATTTTTATTCTCGTCTCTTCAAGTGCTCAGAATTGGCTAATTGCAGTGATTGTCAGCGAATTTCTAACTTTGTTTTTGCTTGTAAGAAAAAGAAGAAATGTGACCCATTTGTTTCGGTTTCAGCTGTCAAGTTGTTTTGAAACTTTAAGGATTTTGGATCGAGAAGAACTTTTAGAGAGATTGTCAGTATATTTGGGTGCCATGCTCATACCGGCAATTGTTCTAATTCTGGTTACCCAAAATTCAAATGCTTCCTTAACATCTAAATTTGTGATTGCAATATCGATATCTACCTTGGTGTACTTACCACTTGGTGCTTTCTTTCCCCTTTTTATAAGTGAAGCAAATCGCTACAAGTTAGCTGTTGACAGGATCGGAATTAGAGAGATTATTTTTATTTTGTCACTTCTACTCATGTACCTAGCAGGCTTGAACATACTGTTTCAATTTTTGATTCCCATACTGTATGGAGATAAATACGAGGATTTAGTAAAGGAGTCTCTGGTAATAATTTTCTCTGGTTGTCTTCTTGGATGTGTAACGGCAATATCTGCCTATCTCCGTGGTCTTCGCGACTTTTTTGGTGGCTTCTGCGCAGTTGCAATCTCAATGCTGGTATTCACTTCTTTGATAATGTTTCTACCCGACACCATGTTAACGCTACGCTTGAGTCTGCAGTTCCTGATTTTAGGACTGGCTATGGGAGTTTGCTTTGGGGCATTTCGTGCATTAGTTAAACGAATTAGTTAGGTAGCGATTAATTTATGGTCAATATCCTGAATCATTTAATCCACGGTGATAACTATGAAATTCGAAAAAAGTGCTGACCCGAAATTTTCGTCAACTTGCGTTACAAAGAAAGACCTAAAAACAGACCCGCTTTTTAATCCAAAAAGAACGACAAATCCACTAGAGAGTTCGCAACCACATTTTGATTCTATGCCTCATCCTCATTCGAAACGCATTCTGTAATACTTGCATCTTGAATCTTCTGGAAATAGCAAAAATGTCTATCCATCTAACACTATCAAAAAAGCCGAAACTATAGTATTGCAAGAGTTCTTCATCAATCCACCAATCTTCAAACGGTTTCCATGTCCCGTCGCTATCTTTGACTCTTGGAATAGTTTGTAAATTACTTACAACGCACACGTAACCATTTTGAGTCAGAATCTGCGAAGCTTCTTGTTTTATGGCAAGGCTCTTGTCGCTTGCATATAGGTCATGCTCAAACGTAATCACAGAAAACCTATACTTCTTCAAAGGCAATTGTTTCATTGCCAATAAAGTATTTGTGGGAGGGTCTATGTCTAACTGCAAGTAATCAATTCGAGAAGGAAAACTGCGTAATTTAAGTTCCAACTCATAATTTAAATTGGTGGCGTCTCCCAAGAGCACCTCGTTCTTTCTATTATCATTAAAAAGGCCTACCATTGACTGATCAATATCAATTGAAAGTCCAGTCCATTTGTAACGTGTTTCTAGTAGGTAAGTGTTACTTCCCCTTTGGGGAAACGAACTACCGATCTCTAAGTAAAAACCGGATTCTTTGCCATGCAAAACGCTGAGTACAAAAGAGTCTTGCAGGGCCTCACCGTTACTTCCCGAGAAATGCCTGAAACGCTTCGTTGCGTCAAACTTTTGTGGCGCCATTAGACAATAGTAAACGGGTTGTCAGGAATTCAAACCGCTGACCCAGTGGAAATTGAAATAATCTACCCCACCTTGTTTAATTTCGCCTCACTCCCGGTAGTATTCCCTAACTAGAAATATCTCCTAAATAGGGGTGATTAATTGATCAGTAGGTTCACCCAGGGATGTTGAAT
>Ga0194124_10003871_pt1 | contig 15350 bp, 13 predicted proteins | sample TA2KigCas0mmetaG_FD_148605 | JGI IMG/M metagenome (GOLD analysis project Ga0194124, IMG submission 148605) | Freshwater microbial communities from Lake Tanganyika, Tanzania - TA2015031 Kigoma Deep Cast 0m | ecosystem: Environmental > Aquatic > Freshwater > Lake | place: Tanzania: Lake...
GAGGTGAGCGGCACAGCGGCGGCGCGCTGGTTCGTGACGCGGGGTGCAGGCGGCGGCGATGGCCGTTCCGAGCCGGTCGCGTTCTGTCACCGCCGCCTCGAGGAGCGGCGAACGCCATGCGGAGCTGGTCGTTCGCGATGCAGCGGGTGAAGCGCCAGCAAGACCTGCAGGAGGACGAAGGCCAGCGCGGTCGGCGGGGAAGAGGAGCGCCCTCGACGGCGCTACGCCGCCGACCGTCACGCGGTAGCGCCGCGCGCCGTCGGGCCTACGTCGTCGACGGGGATGCCGCCGCCGCCCGCGCCCGCAGCAGCGCCCGCGCCGCCTTGCCGCCCTCGACGTCGTCGGGCCACGGCCACACCGCGTCGGGCACCCACGTCTTTGGCAACGTCGCCCGCACCGCGTCGAGCCACACGGATGGCGCCCACGTCCGCGCCCGCACGAACGCCACCGGCCGCTGCCCCCAGCGCGGGTGCTCCACCGGCACGACGACGGCGTCGTCGACATCGACGCAGGACAGGATCGCGCCCTCGATGGCCTCGGGCTCGATCTTCTCGCCTCCCGACACAAGGCGCAGCCCCGCCCGCCCGGTGACGACGACGCGGCCCTGCGCGTCGAGGTGACCGCGGTCGCCGGTGACGAAGAAGCCGTCGGCGTCGACGGGCAGCGGGGAGAGCCCACGCTCGTCGACGAAGCCGGCCGACAGACCAACCCCCCGCACGCCGAGCACGCCGTCATCGTCGACGCGCACCATGCGCCCGCGCAGGGGCTGGCCGCACGTCGCCGGCTCCCCCAACAGCGACGTCGCCACCTGCGCGTGGGTCTCGGTCATGCCCCACGTCTGCGCCACCGGCAGCCCGCGCCGCACCGCCTCGTCGAGCAGCGCGGCCGGCGCCGGGCCGCCGCCCACCAAGACGACGGCAAGCCGTCGGACGACGTCGTCGAACCGTGGCGAACGCAGCAGGTCGACGAGCTGCGCCCGCACGAGGCTCAGGTGCGTCGCGCCCAGCCGCAGCGCCGCGTCGACGATGGGCTCGCCTGCCCGCGGGATCGCCAGCGCGCCGCCGCCGCACAGCGCCCGCGCGACGATGCCGAGGCCACCCACGTGCACCAGCGGCAAGGACACCAGCCAGCGCTGCCCCGGTCCAAAGGGCAGGTGCGCGTTGCCGGCGCGCGCCACGTCGTCGTGGCCTTGGCGCGTGTGCGCCACCGCCCGCGGCGCTCCGGTGGTGCCTGACGTGAAGCCGACGTCGGCCAGCCCCGCGCGCGCGTCGGCGTCGAGGACGCGCAGGCCCGCGCCGACGCGCGCCGACGCCTCGCGCGCCACCGCCGCCGGCCAGCGCGGCGACAAGAGCACCGGCACCGCCCCGGCGGCGCGGGCGGCCAGCAGCTCGAGCAGCAGCGCCGTCGACGTCGGTGCCTGCAGCGCCACCGCCGTCTCGCCGCGCCACGGCACCGCCCGCGCGGCCACGCGCGCGAAGAACGCGCCGCGCATGGTGACGCCGTCGTCGTCGACGACGAACGGCAGGTCGTCGTCGGTGCTGCCCGCGCGCCCGTCGTCGCCGCCGTACGCGCGCCCGGTCACGGCAGGGGACCGCGAAAGAGGCCGTCGTCGGCGAACAGGTCGCGCGTGTCGTCGCGCCACGTGTACGTGCCGAGCCCGGCGTCCAGCGACCCGACGACGGCGTGCAGGGCGACCAGCGCGCGCAGGCCGAAGGCGTCCTCGCCGACGGCGCTGACGACGACGTCGAGGCTGTGGCGCCGCGCCGACAGCGCGAGGTCGAGCGCGCGGGCCGGGCCGAGGGTCGCGGGCTTGACGACGACGGCGCAGGCGCCGAGCTGCAGCGCGTCGTCGACGTCGAGGTCGTGGTCGAGCAGGCTCTCGTCGAGCGCCAGCGGCAGCCGCGCGGCGCAGCGGGCGAGCAGCGCGGGCGCGCAGGGCTCCTCGACGAACTGCAGCGCGCTGCCGGCGACGTCGGCGAGGACGACGGAGTCGTCGACGGAGAGCGCGCGGTTGCCGTCGAGGCGCAGGCGCATCGAAGGGTGCGACCGGCACACGGCGGCCAGCGTGGCGGCGGTGGCGGGGGGCGTCTTCCACTTCACCGTCGGCGTGGCGGGCACGCCGCCGTGGCCAGCGTCGAGCACCAGGCCGGCGGTGCGCACCGTGACCGCCGCCGGGCGGCCGAGATCGCGCGCCAGCAGCGTGGTGAGCGTGGTCGACGAGCGCTGCGCCCGGCGCGCCACGGCGGCCTGCCACGCCGCCCACGCCGCCGGCGCCGGCGCGCGGCGCACGCGGTAGGCCAGCGCCAGCGCGTCGTCGTCGTGGGCGTCGTCCAGCGCCCGCCACGCGGCGACGACGTCGTCGGCGGTGCAGGGCGCGGTGCGGCCGGCGAACGCGGGGGCGGCGCCGCGCCAGCAGGCGTCGCCGTCGACGACGCGCAGCGCGAGCCCGGAGCGGCCGTCGCCATCGATGTGCACGGCTGCGGCGCGAGGGACGAAGGTCATGGGCGTACGCCTCCGGTGACGATGACGGCGAGGGTCAGGGCCGCTGCCCACAGGACGGCGAGGGCGGCGGTCTGGCCGAGGCGGCGGTCGAGGGCGTGGCCCTCTTCGCGGCGCACGGCGTGGAAGACGAAGTGGCCGGGCACCAGCACGACGAGGGGCGCGGCGGCGGCGGGGCCCAGCCGCGGCCACAGCGCCAGCGGCAGCAGCGCGCCGCCGACGACGCAGGCGCCATGGGCGACGACTCCGAGGGTGCGGCCGAAGCGCACGACGATGGTCCGCTTGCCGACAGCGGCGTCGCCGTCGCGGTCGCGCACGTTGTTGACGACGAGCACGGCGGCGGCCAGCAGCCCGAGCCCGATGGCGGCGACGAGCACGTCGCCGTCGACGCGGCCGGTGTGCAGGAACATCGTGCCGCCGATGGCGACGGGGCCAAAAAACACGGCGACGACGGGCTCGCCGAGCCCCACCCAGCCGAGCGGCCACGGCCCGGCGGTGTAGAGCACCGCGCAGACCAGGCCAGCCACGCCGACGGCCACGATGGGCCAGCCACCGCGCGCGACGAGGACGGCGCCGAGGGCGACGGCGACGACGGACGCGACGACGACGGCGCGCTTCATCTGCGCCGGCGTGATGGCGCCCGAGGCCACCGCGCGCTGCTCGCCGCGGCGCTGCGGGCCGTCGGCGCCGCGCACGCCGTCTTCGAGGTCGTTCACGAGGTTCGACACGATCTGCAGCGCCATCGCCGCCGCCGCCGCCACCAGCGCGAGGACGACCGACGCGTCGCGGCCGGCGAGCGCCGTGCCGACGACGACGGGCGCCACCGACAGCGGCAGCGTGCGCGGCCGGCACGCCTTCACCCATGTCGACAACGACGGCGCCGCCCGCGCCGCGGCCGGCGGCGTCGCCGCGGAAGAAGAGGACAGCGTCGTCGTCGTCATCGGTGGTGCCTTCGTCACGGCCGGCGCGGGAATTTCGTGAAGTCGGGGGCGCGGCGCTCGACGTAGGCGTCGCGGCCCTCCTGCGCTTCCTGCGTCATGTAGAACAACAGCGTCGCGTTGCCGGCGAGCTCCTGCAGGCCCGCCTCGCCGTCGCAGTCGGCGTTGAACGACGACTTCAGGCATCGCAGCGCCAGCGGCGACAGGCGCAGCATCTCGCGGCACCAGCGCACGGTCTCGGCCTCGAGCTCGGCGAGCGGCACCACGGTGTTCACCAGACCCATCTGCAGGGCCTCCTGCGCGCCGTACTGGCGACAGAGGTACCAGATCTCGCGGGCCTTCTTTTGTCCGATGATGCGCGCCAGGTACGACGCGCCGAAGCCGCCGTCGAAGCTGCCGACGCGCGGGCCGGTCTGGCCGAAGATGGCGTTGTCGCTGGCGATGGACAGGTCGCACACCACATGCAGCACGTGGCCGCCGCCGATGGCGAAGCCGTTGACCATCGCGACCACGGGCTTGGGGCACGAGCGGATCTCGCGCTGCAGATCGAGCACGTTCAGGCGGTGCACGCCGTCGTCGGCGTCGTGGTAGCCGTCGTCGCCGCGGATGCGCTGGTCGCCGCCGGAGCAGAAGGCCTTGTCGCCGGCGCCGGTCAGGATGATCACGCCGATACTCGTGTCGTCGCGGGCCTCGGCGAGCGCCGCGCGCAGCTCCTTGATCGTGCGCGGTCGGAAGGCGTTGCGCACCTCGGGCCGATTGATCGTCAGCTTGGCGATGCCGTCGGCGGTCGTTTGATAGAAAATGTCGGTGAAACCACGATCGTGCGTAATCCACTCGGCGTGGCCATCAGGAACGGGCAGGCGCAACATGGGTCCTCCTTGGTGACGCAGACAAAACCGACGAAGCCACGGGCGGGCGATCAGGCGACGCGCCCGACGGCGCCGCCGCCGACGATGACGCCGCCGCCGCCGACGTCGCCGTGACCGCCGCCATGACCGCCGCCACAACGGCGCCGGGCGCCTCCAGCGGCAGCACGTGGCCGACGCCGGCTTCGACCGCGACCCGCGCCTGCGGCAGCGCCGCGGCGGTCGCGCGCGCCACCCGCACCGCCGATGCGTCGCGTCCACCGGCGAGCAGCGTCACCGGCACGGCGACGGCGTCAAGCGCGCCGGGCACCAGCGTCCCCGACGAAAAAGACGTCAACGTCGCCGCGTGGGCCGCCGCTGCCGACGATGAGAGGCGCCGCCGCCGCCGCTGCTGCGCCTGCCACGCCGGGCTGCGCGCGGCGTCGGCAAACAGCGGTAACGCGCCCCACGCGTCCACGAAGTCCGGCACCGACGCGACCAGCGCCCGCGCCCGCTCGGCGTCGAGCCGCGCGCGGTCCGCGCGGTCCGCCGGCGGCGTCGACGACAGCGACACCAGCACCGCCGCGCGCGTTGGCAGCCCGGCGCTCAGGGCCGCGAGCAGCACCCGCGCGCCCATCGAGTAGCCGACGACGACGTCATCGCCGTGGTGCGAGAGCGCCGCGGCCAGCCGCGCCGCGCGCTCGGCGGGAGCGACATCGGCCACGGCGTCGACGAGCGTCGTCAGCGGCGCGACGTGGACGGGCAGCCCGGCCTCCACCAGCGCCGCCTCATCGCCGGGGGTCCACAGGAAGCCGGGCAGGAGCACGACCCTCATCGCGCGCTCCGCAGGGCGACGGCGACGTGGTCGACGCGGCGGCGGTGGCGGGCGACCGAGGCGTCGCCGTCGATGACGGCGACGAGCAGCTCCAGGCCACGCAGCGGCGCGGCCAGCCGCGCGCGCAGGGCGGCGACGCCGTCGAGGCGCTCGGCGGGCACGCCGTAGGCGCGGCCCACGCCGACCAGATCGACATCGTGGGGCGTCGTGAAGTACGGCGACAGCAGCGCCTCGTGCCGCGCGATGGGCAGGTGGTCGAAGATGCGGCCGCCGCGGTTGTCGACGACGATGACGCGCAGCGGCAGCCCCACCTGGCCCCACGCCGACAGCGCCGAGAGCGCGCCGGCGTCGTGCAGGAACGACACGTCGCCGACGAGGGCGAGGGTCGGCCCCTGCGCCAGCGCGAGGCCGGCGGCGGTGCTCAACAGGCCGTCGATGCCGCTGGCGCCGCGGTTGGCGACGACGCGCGGCGCCACCGGGCAGAAGCGGTCGACGGCGCGGATGGCCACGCTGTTGCCCACGAACAGCCGCTGCGACGACGACAGCGCCGCTGAGGCCGCCAGCCGCGCCACCCGCGGCTCGTCGAGCACGCCGTCTTCGCCTTCGTCGTCTTTGTCGTCGCCGGCCCGCAGCGCGGCGGCGGCGACCTCGTCGTCGGCGCGCAGCGCGTCCCACGCCGTCGGCCTGGTCGTCGTTGCCGTGGAGGCCGACGTTGTCGTCGTGCTGGTCGTGCCTTGTGCGCCCGGCGCAGCAGCCAGCGCGCTGACCAACGCGCGCGCCAGGGCGCCGGGGCTCGCGTGCACGACGGTGGTGGCCGCGGCGTGCTCCAGCCGGCGGCGCTCGTCGTCGTCGACGCGCACCACCCGGGCGGCGCGGGCGCACAGCGCGGCCACGGCGTCGTCGACGACGCCGCCGCCGGTGCGCACGACGACGTCCACGGCGGGCAGCGCGCGCCCCGCCCGGGCGAGCAGCGGCGCCAGCGCCAGCACCGGCAGGTCGCGCCACGACGGCGCCCGCAGGCCGCTGGTGGCGCAGGCGACGACGGGCCAGCCCAGGGCGCGGGCGAGGGCCGCCATCCCGGCGGTGTCGTCGTCGTCGCGGGCGCTGCCGGCCACGAGCAAGCCGGTCCCGCCGGCGGGCAGGGCGACGAGCTCGGCGAAGGCGGCGGCGGTGGCGGTGTCGACCACGGGGGCGGGCCGCAGGTGCCCCCTGTACGCCGGACCCGGCGACGGCGTCGATGTGGGCTCCAGCGGCTTGCGGTAGCGGGCGTTCACGTGCACCGGCCCGCGCGGCGCCCGCTGCGCAGCGGCGACGACGTCGAACACGGCGTCGGCGAGGGCTGAAGGCTCGGGCTGGTCCTCGGGCGGCGGCACGTCGACGAACGCGCGCGCGTAGGCGCCGAAGAAGAAGCGCTGGTCGATGGTCTGGTTGGCGTCGGTGCCGGTGGCCTCGGCGGGGCGGTCGGCCGAAAGGACCACGAGGGGGACGTGGTCGACGCTGGCCTCGACGACGGCGGGCAGGGCGTTGGCCACCGCGGTGCCCGACGTCACCAGCAGCGCCGCCGGGCGGCCGCCGCGGCCGAGGCCCAGGGCGACGAAGGCGCCGCTGCGCTCGTCGTGCACGACCCGGCAGCGCAGGCGCGGGTCGGCGACGCACGCGGCCACCAGCGGCGTGCTGCGCGAGCCAGGCGCCATGACGACGTCGCCGATGCCGGCGGCCACCAGCGCGTCGATGAGCAACCGCGCCCCCCGCGTGGCATCGAGGCGATCGTTCGCCGCCGGGCTCGGCGGCCCGTGCGGCGCGCGCGCGTGGCTCATGCCGCGCCCCGTCGCAGGCCGAGCGACGACAGCACGGCGTCGAGCTTCAGGCGCGTCTCGGCGTCTTCGCCGTCGACCGTGGAGCCGGGGACGACGCCGGCGCCGACGGTGATCAGCAGCCCTTCGTGGGTGACCAGCGCGCCGCGTAGCGCCACCGACAGCGCCGTACGCCGCGGACCGACGACGCCGACGACGCCGCCGTACAGGCCGCGATCGAAGCCCTCGAGCGTCGCCAGCGTCGCGCACGCCTTGGCGATGGGCCACCCGGCCACCGCCGGCGTCGGGTGCAGCGCCCTGACCAGTGAGCTGACCGGCGTGTCGCCACGCGAAGACGCGGTCCGCGGCGCGCGCACGACGGCGTGCCGGTGCGCCACCGCCCCCACGGTGCGCAGGCCGCGCGGCTCCACCGTCGCCGCGCCCATGACCGTGTGCAGCGCCCGCTGCAGGTGCTCGACGACGAGGGCGTGCTCACGCGCGTCCTTGTCGCTCGACCACAGCTCGGCGGCGCGCGTGGCGGGGCGCGTGCCGGCCACCGCGTCGGTGGTGACTTGCGTGTCGTCGACGACCACCAGCCGCTCGGGGCTGGTGCCGAGCAGCGCCACGCCGGCGCGCGGCGCCAGGAGGTAGGGGGCGCCGCCGCCGTGGGCCGCGTGGGCCAGCAGCGACGTCCACAGCGAAGGTACGCGCGCGAACGCGCTGGGCAGGGGCACGAAGAAGCGCCGCGCCAGCACCACCTTGTCGACATCGCCGGCGGCGATCGCGGCCAGCGCCGCCGCCACCGCGGCCCGGAAGCGCGGGCCGTCACGGTCGACGACGTCAACAACGTCCTGCGCGTCCGGCGCGACGCGCGTCGTCGCGCCGGACGCCGGCCACGGCAGCACCGACAGCCGCGCCGGCTCGACCCACAGCGCGCCACCAAACGGCGCCCACGCCGCGTCGATGTCGTCGCCCTGGTCGTCGTCGCCGGCGTTGGCGTCGTCGTCGCGCGGGCCCTCCCGGCCGGCGGGGGCGAATCGTGCCGCGCCGACGACCACGGCGTCGGCGGGCAGCTCGGCGAGCGCCGTCGCCGCGTCCGTCGCCGGCGGCGACGCGAACGTGCGCCGCGCGCCCTCAGCCACCACCAGGCGATGGTCGTCAACGAAGGCGGCGCGCGGATAGCTCGCGTCGGACCACGTCGAGGATGACGACCCGGGGGCCCACGGCGCGGTCATCCGCGCTCGCCCACGGTGATCCCCACCGCCCCACCCACCAGCGGCTCCTGCCACGTGCGCGCGAAGCCGGCGGCGTCGAAGCGCGCGCGCAGCGCCTCGCCCGACGGGAACGTGGCGATGGTGCGGTCGAGGTAGCGGTAGGCGTGGGCGTCGCCCGACAGCGCGCCGCCGATGCGCGGCAGCAGGTGCCTTCGGTACTGCGCGTACAGCGCCGCGAACGGGCCGGGGCGCGGCGTGCCGAACTCCAGCACGATGGCGCGCCCGCCGGGCACCAGCACGCGGCACAGCTCGCGCAGCGCGCGGTCGACGTCGAGCACGTTGCGCAGCCCGAACGACATCGTCACCGCGTCGAAGCTCTGATCGGGAAACGGCAGCGCCGTCGCGTCACCCGTCTGCAGCGACAGCGCCGCGCCGCGCGGGTGCTCCGTCGCCTTGCGCCGGCCGTGGGCCAGCATCTCCGTCGACACGTCGACGCCGGTGACGCGCTCGACCTCGGGGCGGTGCAACAGCAGCAGCGCGACGTCAGCGGTGCCGGTGGCCACGTCGAGGACGCGCAGCCCCGCCGCCGCCGACGGCTTCGGCAGGTGGCCCAGGGCGCGCTTGCGCCACCCGGTGTCGAGCCCGAACGACAGCACGCGGTTCAACGCGTCGTAGCGGTGGGCGATGCGGTCGAACATGCGATCGACGCCAACGCGGCTCTCTTCACCGGGGGCCGCGACCGAGGAGGGCGTCGAGGAAGACGACGAGGGCGAGGGCGAGGGCGAGGCGGGAGAGGGCGACGACGTCGTCACGGGCGCTCCGGCAGCGGCGGGTGGAGGGTGCGGCCGACGGCGGCGGCGACGCGGGCAACGTCGGTCATCAGGCCGCGGAAGGCGTCGAGGGTCAGCGCCTGCTCGCGATCCGAGCGGGCGCGGGCGGGGTCGTCGTGCACCTCGACGAGCAGGCCGTCGGCGCCGGCGGCGACGGCGCCCTTCGCCAGCGCGGCGACGAGGCGGGCGTCGCCGGCGGCGTGGGACGGGTCGACGACGACGGGCAGGCGCGTGCGGGTCTTCAGCAGGGCGAGGGCCGACAGGTCGAGGGAGAAGCGCACGCCGTGCTCGAACGAGCGGATGCCGCGCTCGCAGAGGATCACCGACGGGTTGCCGGCGGACAGCACGTGGTCGGCGGCGCCGAGCAGCTCGTCGACGGTGCAGCCGAAGCCGCGCTTCAGCAGCACCGGGCGACGGGTGCGCCCGAGCCGGCGCAAGAGCGGGATGTTCTGCATGTTGCGCGCGCCCACCTGCAGCAGGTCGACGCTCTCGGCGAAGGCGTCGACGTCGCTCTCGCCGAGCACCTCGCTGACGACGGGCAGGCCCGCGGTGCGGCCGGTGTCGCGCAGCGGCCGCAGGGCGTCCTTTCCCGGCCCGTTCCAGCCGTAGGGGTGCGTGCGCACCTTGGTGACGCCGGCGCGCAGCAGGGCGGCGCCGGCGTCGCGCACGGCGTGGGCGATGTGCTCGACGCGGCCCTCGTCGTCGACGCTGCAGGGCCCGGCGATCACGGGCAGCGCCGCGCCGCCAAACGCCACGCCTGCCACGTCGACGACCAGCGGCGCGCCGGCGGACAGCGTCGACAGGAAGGGCCCGGGCTCCCGCACCTCGACGACGCCGTCGAGGGCCCGCAGAGCCTCCGAGCCCGGCCCATGGGCGACGACGGCGAGCACCGCCGGCTGGCCGTCGGCGAAGAGGTGGACGACGACACCGTCGTCGCGCAGGCGCTCGGCCGCGCGGGTCGCCGACGACGGGGAATCGAACACGACGAGCACGAGGACTCCGGGCCGCGGGGGCGACGTTGGTTTTGAGGTTCAAGACCACGTGAACCTTGTGAACGCTACGAACCACGCCGGGATCTGTCCAGACCGCCGGCCTCGCAGCGGCGTCGCCGGGTGGCCCAGCGCGCGGGCGCGGTCCGATCAGAGCGGGTGGACGACGACATCGGGCGGCGGCTCGAGCACGAAGGCGCCCTCGGGCAGGGACGCCGGGTTCCACGTCGCCTGCGGCAGTGACAGCACGACGACGCCCGGGCCGCCGGCGGGGGCGTCGACCAGCGTCAGCTCGAGCCGGCGGGCGAATGCGGCGCCGCCGACTTCGACGAAGTCGCTGCAGCGCGCGCGCACCAGCGCGCGGCCGTCGCGGCCCTCGACGACGACGCCGACGAGGGCGTCGTCGGTCACGCGGGCGGTAACCACCCAGGCGCCGCGCCGATCCGCCGCGTCGCGCTCGACGCGCGCGGTGTACGTGCCGTCGTCGTCGTCCACGGCGACCAGCCGGACGCGCGGCAGCGCGCGGTCGGCGACGGCGTCGACGGGCGCGCGGCCGAGCAGCAGGGCGACGGCGTCGTCGGGCAGCAGCGGCAGCCCGAGCACGCGGCGCAGCGTGCCCTCATCGGCGGGGCCGCGCAGGAACTGTGGCGAGCCCGCGGTGGCGTCGTAGAGCGTGACGACGTCGCCGTGGGCGACCACGATCTGCTGCGGCGCCTCGAAGAACGAGCGCACCGCCACCATCAGCCGGTCGGGGGCGGCGGCGATCACGTCGACGGTGACGCTGGCCACCGCGCCGCCCACGCCGGGCAGCCCGGCCTTCGCCACGCCGTCGACGGCGTGGCGTCGTGCGGCGGCCACCTGCAGCCGCGTCGCGACGCTGGCGTCGTTCAGGGCGTGCACCGCCGGGAAGCGCGGCGCGTGGGCGCAGCCTGCCACCGTGATCGTCCCCGTCGGTCCTGCCAGCGCCAGACCAACGAGCACCAGCAAGCGGCGCCAGCCCGCCGCGATCATCGCGCGCCACCGGGGGGCGTCGTCGTGGGCGTCGTCGTCGTCGCGGCGTCGAGGCGGCGCAAGAGCCGCGCGGCGCGCGGCGAAGGCGCCGCGACGAGCAGCGCGCGCGCGCGCGCCGCGGCCAGCCGGGCCTCGTCGACGCTGGCGCCCGCGGCGCCGCGATCGAGCGCCCGCTGCTCGGCCACCGCGCGGTGGAACCACACCTCGCCGTCGTCGGGCAAGAGGCGCGTCGCCCGGCGCAGCGCGACGACGGCGTCGTCGACGTCGCCGCGGCCGAGCAGCGCCCAGCCCCACGAGTCGATGACGGCGCCCGACAGCGGCGCGCGCACCACCGCGCGCCAGGCCCAGGCGCGGGCGTCATCGGCCCGCCGCGACGAAGGACCGGCGGCGACTTCGTCGCCGTGGGCGTCCTGCTCGGCGGTGGCGAAGGCGAGCAGGTTCAGCGCGTCGACGGAGGCGCCGCGCCGCTCCACCAGGCGCTCGACGAGCTCCACCGCCGCGAGCGCCTGCGCCGGCGACGTCGCCTGCTGCTCGAGCAGGCGCGCCCACGCCAGCGTGAGCGCCGGGTCGTCGGGGTGACGCAACAGCTGCGCCTGCAGCACCGCGCGGGCCTCGCCGGGGGCGCCCACGGCGTCCTGCACGAAGGCGATGCTCCACGCCTCGGCGGGCGACGGCGGGCGGCGCGCGATCAGGGCATCCATGGCCTGCCGCGCCGCCGCCTGCCGTGACGGCCGGGCCTGCGGCGCCACGGCGGCCAGCGCGTCGAGCAGGCGCTCCGCGGGGCCGTGGCTGGCGAGCACGTCGAGCAGGCGGGCGATCGCGTCGTCGGCGGCGCCGTCGCCGGCGGTGGCGCGCGCGCACAGCGCCGCGGCAAAGACGCTGACGGCGACGTCGTGACCGTCGCCGCCGTCGGCCCCCGGGGTGGCGCGGTGGGGGGCGGCGCGGTCGCCGGCGTCGACGGCGCATGCGGCGGCGCGGGCGGCGCCTGCCTGCCCGCGCGCCAGCAGCAGGCGCGCGCGCTCCAGCGTGAGGACATCGCTGCCTCCGGTGACCGGCAGCGCGGCCAGCGCGTCGTCGAGCAGGCCGGCGCGCTCGAAGGCATCGGCGACCAGCAGGCGGCTGCCCTCGCCGTCGTCGTCGGCGAGCCACGCGCGGGCCAGCGCGCGCGCCTCGTCGGGGGCCGACAGCGCAAGCGCCGTCAACAGGCCGGTGCGCACGTCGGGGCCGTCGCCGTCGTGGCGGGCGAGGGCGGCGGCGGTGCGGGCGGCGTCGTCGAAGCGGCCGGTGGCCCACTGCAGATCGCGCTGCAGGCGCAGGGCGTCGCCGTCTTGTTTGCGGATGGACAGGGCGCGCTGCAGGTGGACGAAGGCGCGGTCGACCTCGCCGCGGTCGGCGAAGACGCGGGCCAGCGCCACCCAGCCGTCGACGGCGCCGCCGGCGCGAGCCATCCAGGCGGCGACGACCGCTTCGGCCTCAGCGAGCGCGCCGCCCTGCACGAGCAGCTCGGCGAGGGCGGCGGAGGCGCCCGCGTCGCCGGGGCGGGCGGCGAGGGCGCGGCGCAGGGCGGCCCGGGCGGCCTCGCCGTCGCCGAGCAGCGCGCGCGCGGCGGCGCGCGCCTGCAGCGCCAGCACGATCGCGTCGACGTCGTCGCCGGCGCGCTCCACCGCGGTGGCGGCGGCGACGTCGGCGGCCTCGGCGTCGCCGGCGACGAGCAGGGCCTCGGCCAGGCGGCGGTGCAGGAACGCCGAGCGGTCGTCGTGGCGACAGGCGGCCCGCAGCTCGGCGATGGCCGCGGGCACGTCGCCCTGCTGCAGCAGCACCTCGGCTTGCAACGCCGCCCGCGTGGCCTCGGCCGACGGCTCGCGCCCCGGGGGCACCGCCGCCGGGGCGGGGGCCGTCGCCCCGGTCGCCGCCGTCGCGGCGGCGGCGGCGATGGGCGCCGCCGCCCCCGCCGCGGTGGACGACGTGTCGACGACGACCGCGGAGCCGGCGGCGCAGCCGCTGATCGACATCGCCAGCCCGCTCAGGCCGAGCGCCCAGCGGGCGCCGAGCGCGGCCGCGGCGCGGCGTCGTCGGCGCGTCGGAGGGCCAGCGGTCATCGTCGTCACTCGAGGGACTTCAGCACGATCCGGGCGTCGGCGACGTCGAACTTGCGCCAGTCGTGGGGCAGCGCCGGCGCCTTCTCGTCGAGCACCTTCTGCGCCCACCGCCGCGCCTCGTCGTCATCGCCGTTGTCGCGCTTCAGCTGCGCGAGCCGCACCATCGACGCGGTGAAGTGGGGGTTGCGCCGCAGCACCTCGAGGTACGACGCCTCGGCGCGATCGTCGGAGCCGCCGGCCAGACCGGGGACGGCGTGGTCGATCTCGCCCAGCGTGTTGCGCGCGAAGTGGAAGTTCGGGTCGAGGGCCAGCGTGCGGTTCAGGCCGCTGCGCAGGTCGCCGATCATGAACAGCGAGTTCATGACGCCCTTGGTGCGGCCGACGCAGGCCATGTTGGCGCTGGTCCAGAAGATCGCGGCGGGGTTCTTGCCGTCGACCTGCTGCGCCTTCATGCCCGCCGCCTGTCCCTTCTCGTACCAGACGAGCTTGCTGGCGCCGCCCTTCTCGAGGTCGCCGAGGCGCATGTACGCGCGGGCGACGTCGGCCCAGCCGTCGCTTCGTACGCGGGCGGGCAGCGTGGCGTCGGCGAGGGCGGCCTCGTACAGCGCGATGGCGCGCTGCAGGTTCGCCGGGGTGTTGGCGTCGGTCTCGACGAGGCGTCGGGGCTCGGCGAGCGGGTCGGCGGGCGGCGTCGCCGGGGTCGCGGCGGGCGCGGGGCCGGTCGCCGGGGCGTCATCGGCGCGGGCGCCATCGGCGGCGATGAAGACGGCGAGCAGGCAGCACGACAGCAGCGGGCGCTTCATCGGGACCTCCACGAGGCAGACGATGGCCCCGGCGTCGTCGTCGGGCAAGCCCCGCGACCGGCGTCTCAGGGGACCGCGGGTGCGCGCGCGTGGCGCCGTCAGTGCAGGACGGTCGAGTCGTCGGGCAGCGTGCGCAGCAGCAGCGTCGCCAGCGCGTCGTTGGCGAGCTTGAGCCGCGCGACGAGGTTGGTCTCCTCGAGGGCGCGCTGGCGGGCCGGCGTCTCGTCGAGCAGGGCGGCGCAGACGAGGTCGGAGACGACCTCGGCGTCGGCAAGGCGCAGCGGCAGGTCGCCGAGGGTGTCCTTGCACTCGGGGTGGGCGTCGAGCAGGCGGGCGTAGCAGCTGCGCAGCGTCGTCAGCTGGGCGGCGATGCCGTCGCCGCCGGTGTCGGCAAGGGGGCGGGCGCGCACCCGGCGGTACAGCCGCCCGCCGTCCAGCGGCAGCTCGTCCTCGAAGGCGACGCGTCCGACGCCCTGGAGCAGGATATGGAACCGCCCGTCGGGCAGGCGCTCATGGTGCACGACGCGGCCGAGGCCGGCGACGCGGGCGACGCCCAGGGGAGCCTGCCCCTGCGTGGCGTCGAGCAGGACCACCGCCATGTGCTGGTGACCGGCGAGCACGTGCTCGGTCATCTGCCGGTAGCGCGGCTCGAAGACGTGCAGGGGCAGCAGCGTGTGCGGGAAGAAGACGGTGCCGGGCAAGGGGAAGATGGGCAGCGCCGGCAGGGCCGCAGCGAGCAGGTCGGGTTCGTCGTCACGTGGCGCCATGGGGAGGGGGTCTTTCACGTCGGGGTCTTTCATCCTGCGGCAGCTTGTGCGACGTAGCAACCGTGGCCCACGACGACGACCATCACGGTCCAACCGCTGGATCCGGCCCTGCCCCGGGGGGCGCGCGCGCAGTGGGCATCGCGCCCGTCCGACCGTTCGATGGCGCGGCCTTCGAGGCGGCGGTCACCGCGTTGTTGCGCGCCTGCGGCGTCGACGAAGCGCAGCTGACGACGGGCCACATGCGCTCGACGCCGCGCCGGGTGCGCGAGCTGTGGGAGCGCCGCCTGCTCGGCGGCGCCGCGCAGGAGCTGGCCGACATCCTCGGGCCCGGCTTCGAGGATCCCCGCAGCGACCTCGTCGTCGTCCGCGGCATCGCCGTGCACGGTGTCTGCCCGCACCACCTCGTGCCGTTCCGCGGCGTCGCCCACGTCGCCTACCTTCCCGGCGGCCGCCTGCACGGCTTCGGCCGCATCGCCCGGCTCGTCGACGCCATCGGCCACCGCTTCACCTACCACACGTGGCTGACCCGCGACGTCGCTGACGCCCTCGTCACCCACGGCGGCGCCCGCGGCGCCGCCTGCGTCGTCGAGTGCGAGCAGCTCTGCCTGCTGCTCGGCGAGGATCGCCGTGGGGACGAGCGCGTCTGGACGTCGGCGTACTCCGGCGTGCTCGAGCAGGACGCCACCCTGCGCGCCGAGGTGCTGCGCACCCTCGAGCTGCCGCGCGC
>Ga0194124_10003875_pt1 | contig 15341 bp, 10 predicted proteins | sample TA2KigCas0mmetaG_FD_148605 | JGI IMG/M metagenome (GOLD analysis project Ga0194124, IMG submission 148605) | Freshwater microbial communities from Lake Tanganyika, Tanzania - TA2015031 Kigoma Deep Cast 0m | ecosystem: Environmental > Aquatic > Freshwater > Lake | place: Tanzania: Lake...
ACGCGTGTATAAATCTTTTCGACCTTCATCGCTTGTTGAAAATACGTATAAGGGAACCATATCGAGTATCACTTCATTCAATATCAAATACAGTAAGCACAATAATGATACACGGGAATTCTCGTCGATACCTGTCGTCGTCGTTGTTTCGCCGTATAAAAGTAGTTTCACATGTTCTGGTGTGGGTGGGTTTCCTTTAATATCATTAAATTTTTCATGTATTATTGGTGCATATTCTGATGTTGAATGAAACGACAGAGGATTCACGTCAGTTCCAGACTCATTTGGCGTAATAAAGTAATTCTTTAATGTTAATATCAGACCTGGAATATCGTTTTTATTTTCGTATGGAAGACACGCGAATACAGTAGATAATGTTTCGATATCCGTCGTATTCAGTATTGTATTTTCGTATAGGAATATATTTTCCGAGGAGTCGCGCAATGATGAAATGATTTCATTTCGGGTTTTCCAATAGTTCTCTTTTTCTTGGTCGATTTCTTGGATGACCTCTACCAAACGGTCAACACGTTTCATTTCTTTCAGGAGAGTATCTCGCTCGAATCGGAGCGCTTCTTGCGCTTCTTCTTGAATTGGTCTCGGTGTCGGTGTCTGTCTCGGCGTTGGTGCTCGTTGTGGTGACATGGATTGTTCCGTTTGAATTTGTCTATCGATTTCGTCTAATTTATTCTGTAATTTGGACCGATGAGAATCAATTACTGTATTTGAAATGGAATGGTAATACTCCATGATGGTTTTGGGGTTATATTCCAGTTCGCGTTCGAACTTATCTTCGGATGACGGCAGCACCCCACCCGTTTGGGTTGTTCTGGTTCGTGGTTTTCGTCCGCCTCCGTGGTTGCCTCTAAGTCCGCGTGTTCTTCCACTTTCCTTCTCCTTCGCAATCCATTCATCGAATACATCTTTACCGACCACGCTTTCATTCAATACAAAAATCCGGTTATTCACACGCGCAATTTTACTGTATTCTGTCGTAGTTTCAACACATTTATAAGATGGATTGGCATGTATTTCATCAATATGACGTGAAATTTCGGACAGTCGTAGCGATTCTTCGGACAGTCGTTGCGATTCTTCGGTTTCGGTTTCTTGTTCCTGATTCACTGACTCTTTCAGTTTTATCACACTATCAATCGTTGTATACAATTCTTCTATTTTCGTATCTATTCGCGTTTTCAGTTCATCAAAACAATTTCGCGGAAAAGGTTTAACGGCGGTATCTGGGTCTCGGTATCTCAATACAGACAATCCAGACGCAAGCGCTTTCGCCAATGATTGGCGATACCGTTCTATATTTCGTATGGTATCATCCGCAGTCATAGACACTTTATTTTTCATTTGCGCCAATTGTTCTTTGGGTGTAAGTGGTGTCGCATTATAGGGATTGAATACTTTTACCTCACCATTTCCAGCACCGTGATACGTACATGGAACGTTAAGCGCCATACATTGTAAATATACAACGCGGTCACATGTCACCATATTTGTGCTTTTCATGATGTCTTTGAAATATTCGGACGCGGTCTTGTCGGACCCGGGTGCCGACGCCATATGCGCGGCCATGACAATCACATTGGATATCAGCGCGTATACTTGACAACAGTCGCCGTTTTCTTTGCCAATCATACATTGTAGAACCTTGAGTTTGTTCGATTTGTTCGATTTGTTTTTATGTGACAAATATGTTTGGTAGAGTTTTCCATTTTCAGCATTGCCTTGTAAAAACTTGGATAAACTGCCGAGTTCTTGTCGAGATGTTTCCTTCCATGTCGGTTGACAAATGTTCGGTATGGACGAGTATACCAGCGCATTGACGGTGTCGCTGGCATCCGACGACGCAGTGACCGAATATGTAACGCGTGACGCGCCATCTGGAACCGTGTGTGTCGACGTCAGACCTAGTTCACGTCTTGCGGCATCTAATTCATTTGGGGTAGGAATATCTTGCATAAGTTGAATACGAACCGGTGATGTATCGGGAATACCATAAACCACCCGGAACCATTCTTCATTCATATCAAAATGAATGGCGGGAAACATAGGGGATTGAATTGGAGATGCGGGGTCCATAATCGTCGCAAATGTTTTTCCTTGGAACGCATACCCATCCGCAAGAATATCGAAGAAGTTCTGTGTACCGTCCCACCAACCGTTGTATTCTTTGTCTTTAAACGCATTACATGCTTGCCAGGCGCCTTTTTCAAAGATTTTAAATGTCGCGAATTTGGATAGTGCGCCAGTTTCAAGAACCAGTAATCGCGCAGGTGTTACACACATTTTGTATAATCCAGTCTCGTCGCGCTCATCCCATTTTGGTTTGGGGGTTCGCGTGATTACCGGTGATTGCTGTGGATACGTGTTTTCCAGTTTATCTATTAATTCATCAATATCCGTTTTCATATCGATATCACATCCCAAAACATCCTTCATAATGGCTATCATATCACCGCCGCTCATTCCTCCAGCTTTTCCATCCTTCTGTATATCCAGTATGAAGCGCTGAAATCGGTCGTCGCTTGTGAATGTATGTAGATTCGTGTCGATGGCGATTTCGATATTACTGATGTCGGATTTAACTGGGTTATCCGTAGTAGACATGTTTGCCATTTTATTGGTTGGTGTACGTGAAGACGGTGTTGATGCCGGTTTTATTTTTCCAACACGAAACACTAGTTTATGATTCATTGATTCTGTTTTGTCGATTCCATTGAAATCAACAGAATATTTAATTCGTTCTCCTCCTTCCGAACCGTATCGTAGATTATCCATTCGTGGTCCATTTGGAATGGGTATCGGTGTTGGTATTACATCGTTTGTTACAGCCACCTCACTAGGTCTTTTTGACATTCTAGTAAAAATACCAGTATTACTACTACATTATCACGATAAAAAATAACACACCTTTTCAATCGTCACCTTTCCTATATTTCGTTTTCCGTCGCCCACATCTTTGAAACACTCGGATACGTGTTTGAGTTTATTCTTATTCATTGGTTCTGGCGCAGTCGCAGTCGCAGTCGCAGACGACGATGGGGATGATGGAGACAATTCCGGCGAGAGGCTATCTTCGTAGTCATTCAATTTACGGCGCAAATCTGCTAAAAATTCGTAGACGGACCCATCATATTTTTTCATGATACTTGTCGCGATTTTGGGACTTATACCTGGAACTTGCGCCAGCATAATCTCGCCAATATTCTCTCGCGTAATGAAATCTCGTTTCTCTTTTTTCGATGCGACCTCACTGTATCTCTCCGTCTCCGTAGTGCCTTCCTTCGCTACTTTATCCGCAAACTGTAAAATAAAGTCAGCAGTTTCAGATACATTCATTGTCCGAAACACGGAAAACCCCTTGTAATACAACAGTGATACCATAGCGCTTTGAAGCGCGGACTTGGTAATCCGATGATGTTTCATTTCATATTTCGAGAGGTCACCTTCAATAATGTATACAATATTATGTCGAGGAAATCCGGTCTCCGTCGCGGTCTCGATAAGACGAAATGATTGCTCTTTATATCGTCCGTCTTGGATACTCGCGGCGAGGTCGTTCAATGTTTTTCTCTCGAAAATAACAATGTCGATCTTTTTTGAAGGGTCATGAAGGATGATGTCACCTAGTGGTAATCTCTCGGATTTGATTTCATGGGATGAAGGTGTGGGTCCAGGTCCAGGTCGCGGTGCTGGGCGCGGGCGCGGTTTTCCACCCGTTGCGATTTTTTTTGGTATTGGCACTTTCATTGTCATGCCATCCCCGAGGTCCATGATATAATGGTCGGGTTCGGCATGTTCGGCAGGTTCGGCGGGTGTCGCGTGACTTTCCGAACGGTCGGTCATGATATCCAACAATTCTTTCTCTCGACAATCGATTTTAATAAGCATTTTGTATCGTATTCTCGTGTCAATACATAACATCATACTCGTATGTTTATGTTGTTATATCATCCGCTTCCGCTTCCGCACATGGGGGGGTTGTGGGGGGCGTTCCCCCCACCCATTTACAGTTTAGGGCCAGAATGACGAGCCGGAGCCAATCTCTCGATGAACTTGAATACAAACTCCTTATTCTTCGCCGGTTCGATAATGGTGTTTCTCATTGCGAAACTACGCATTTGTCCCGTTCCCGATGGAATTGCTCCGCCCTTCTTATCTCCACCACCATTTCGGGTGTCCGTGTGGATTGCGTTGGTGGAACCAGTGCTGTTAAACATAACACGGCGTGCGACTTTGCTATTTACCATAATTACAGTTATATAATTATCGTATAAATAAAATAAATTACAATGCGCGATTGCGAGCAGTTGCGGACAGTTTGCGCGCATTTATGCCTTGCAGTTCTTGGTGAATGGCTGACGACCAATACCACCAGTAAGCTTGCAGTTGAAGATAAGGTTCTTATCCTTCAAATACTGATACTGTGCGCCGCAACTTTGATGACGAATCTTTCCGAGACAGTCACATGTCATTCCGTTTTGGCTGTAGGCAATGGAAGTCCAAGAGCCACGACCCACCTTGGGAGCGGAACCGGGCATACTGCCGAAATGGCAGCCACTGCTCGTCAAAGAACTGATTCTGGAAACCTTCTTGGGACCACTTAAAACCATTTGAAATACCGAATTATAAATATAGTCGATATAAAAAATTGATTGTAATTTTGCTTAAATACAGTTGTCGATAGATTATAGTCTCTATTCGATTGAAATGTTTCGTCTTCGAGAAAGTCATAAAAATACGCCGGGTGTTGGGAAAGGTTCAGGAACCGGTTCAGGTTCCGGTTCAGGAACAGGTTCCGAAACCGATGAAAATTCAGAAAACGAGAATATATTACTAAATATTGTTGAATCGGGTGTGGGTTCGGGTTCGGGTTCGGGTTCGGGTGTGGGGGCGGGGGCGGCGGGCACGGCAAGCGAAAGTGCGCGAACCGGCAAAAATATATACAACGACGACGACATTATTCGAATCGATGATGATAACTATGTCTTCAATCCGTATAATACCGAAAACGTGGAAGTCAAGCAAGAAGATGTCGAAAAAATCCTCGTGAAATACGGTGTTCCATCCCAAGTTCATAATTTCGAACTATACAAACGCGCATTCGTTCATAGGTCGTATACCAAACGCCCTAAAGCCCTCAATGACCTCGAAAACATGATATTTGTCGAACGCCCGGAAGGCGCGATGCCTCTTCATACCAAATCGAATGAACGCCTGGAGTTCGTCGGGGACGGTGTTCTCGAATGTATCACCAAATATTACCTGTATCGCCGTTTTCCTAAAGAAAATGAAGGGTTCATGACCGAGAAGAAAATCGCCATTGTGAAGAATGAGACCATTGGGAAATTCGCATTTGAAATGGGTCTCAACCGGTGGTTTATTATTTCGAAACACTCGGAGGAAAAGAAGACGAGAAACAATCTCAAGAAATTGGGGTGTTTGTTTGAAGCATTTGTCGGTGCGTTGTTTCTGGATTTCAACCGCGTTCCAATTCATGATGAGGATAAATGGTTTGAGAAGGTGTTTACGACAGGTCCGGGTTTTCAAATCGCGCAGGTGTTTATCGAATCTGTATTCGAACAACACATTGACTGGACGAATCTCATCAAGAACGATGATAATTACAAGAATATTCTCCAAGTGAAGATTCAGAAGGAATTTAAGACGACACCGGATTATATTGAATTGTCGCGCGATGCGGAAGCCGGATATGAAATGGGGTTGTATTTATGTTTAGGACAACCGTTACACGAAGTTATCGGGCAACCCTCGGCCGCAATTCCGTTTGAATCTTTTGCGGATGGTTTTGCGGGAGTTCATCGCGTCTGCGAACAAGGAGGCGGAAAGGCGTTCATCTTCTTCGCGAAGGCGTCACATAAAATCAAGAAAAAGGCCGAACAAATGACGTGTGAAATGGCGATTAAACAAATCGCGCGGATTGCGAAATAAATATAATGGTATATGTTAGTAATAACGAATGAATGTACTGAAACAATATCATTTGACAAATCGTCCGGTTCTACGGGCAACCTCAAATGCTGCGAAAGGCGTCGTTATCAATTTTAAATTACCATCCGCAGTTTTCAAGAAACCGACGGGGGTTTCCGGATATGATACGATGCGGCGTGAAAGAGAGGAGGAATTTGAACCGGAATTGCCTATTCAAAATGTGGAGGCGGAATCGGAGGAGGGCGCGGGGGAGGGCGTTGGGGCGGAAAGGAATAAGAATATAGGACTGGTTGTGGATAAACGCCATACATCCGATATTGACCGTGACGCAATTATGGCGAAATTAAGAGGTTCAAATGTGCGTGTGGTTGCGCCATTACTGCCGCCATCTTTTTCATCTACATATTCTGATACTGGAAACCAGCGCAAACCGGATGCCGAAACGGAACCCGAGGCGGAGACGGAAACGGGGACGGGCGCGGCAGCGGGAGTCGTCGTCAAGTTAGGAAAGCGCGCAGTATTACCATCCGAAGATATCGAACGTCAGTCCAAATTGAATGCGGCTGCCGCAATCGCAGAAGAACATCAACCCACTGAATTTGAAGAAATTCGCCCCCCGGTCGCAGCCGAGGCCGATGTCGCTCCCGAGGTCGCGGTTGCTGAAGCACCAAAAAAACGCATGATTCGCCCCAAACCAAAAGCCGCGGCCGTGTCGGCAGCTGCCGTGAGTGTAAAGTCCGTTGTAAAGAAAATCCAAGAACGCGAAGAATCTACCGTAAATATTGCTGCGTATAAAATTGGAGACACGATTGTCGCGACCCGTCTTCCGCCTCCACGCCCGCTTCCACAAATCCAAGCATCCGATTTTTATATGAATAACCGCGCCAAATTCATCCAGTATATCAACGCATTGTTCCGCCCTTATCGCGATGAATTGACCTCCGGTGAAAGCGATATTACATGCGAGTCGCTTTATGGCGGCGATGATACCGCGTCGGTGGCGCTTTTGACTCATCAGAAAATCGTCCGTGACTACCTCAATATTTATTCGCCATACCGCGGATTGCTCCTGTTTCACGGGTTGGGTAGTGGTAAGACATGCTCCTCTATCGCGATTGCCGAAGGTTTGAAAACATTTAAGCGTATTATCGTCATGACTCCCGCGTCACTTCGTATGAACTACATTGAAGAAATGAAATCGAAATGCGGTGATTTAATGTATAAGAAAAACCAGTATTGGGAGTTTATTGATTCGCGCGGGAACGCGGAATTGACGCGTGTATTGTCACAGGTTCTCATGTTTCCCGATGATAAATTCGTTTTTGCGAATGGCGGGGCGTGGATGGTAAATGTCACCAAACCGAGCAATTATGAGACGGAACTTACACCGAGTCAGCGTGTTCGGGTCGACCGACAAATCGACGAAATGATAAATACCAAATACGAGTTCATCAACTACAACGGTCTTCGCGCTGAAAAACTGAAAAGTATGACGGACGGGTATACGCGCAACCCATTTGACAATGCGGTGATTATTATCGATGAGGCGCATAATTTTGTAAGTCGGATTGTGAATAAACTGAAGCGCACGACGTCCATGGCGTATCGTTTATACCACTTTTTACTGTCGGCGCAGAATGCGAAGGTCGTATTGCTGACCGGAACACCCATTATCAATTACCCGAATGAAATTGCGGTGTTGTTTAATATCCTGCGTGGAAATATCGACAATTGGGTGTTTACTGTCAGCGCATCTGGCGAGGGCGCATCGGGCGCATCGGGCGCATCAGGCGCAAGCGGACGTCTGAACTTGGATACATTCAAATCGATATTTGGTCTCTCCAGCGCGGGCGCGGGCGCTACCGGTCGTGGAAAGGGGGGTGTCTCCGATTTTGCGAAGGGAATTGGACTTTCATTTTTTTATATGGACTATAACACCAGAACAAAGAAGTTGTTGATAACACGTAATCCATTCGGATTTGTTCGTGACTATGACCCTGTTGGCGCGAAGTATCGCGGTGTTGTTCGCAAGGGAGACCCCAGTGCGATTGCGGGGGCGGCGGAAGGGACGAGCGCAGGGGCGGGAGCGACGAGTGTCGCTGTCATTGACACAACATCCACTGAAAACGGTCTTCTCTCGGACGCCGCATTTGAACGCGCCATCATTCAGAAACTCCGCGAAAATGGAATTTCGGTTGTTTCGGCGTCTACGAACAAGCAAACACCATTCACCGCACTGCCGGACACATTAGATGAATTCAATAGTTATTTCATCGACCCCGCGTCATTAGAGTTCAAAAACCGTGACCTGTTTATACGGCGTATTTTGGGTCTCACTTCCTATTTTCGAAGCGCACAAGAGAAATTATTGCCGGCGTATGATGCTGCGTCCAATTTTCATCTGGTTGAAGTGGAGATGAGTGATTATCAATTCGCGATTTATTCACGTGTGCGCGACCTGGAACGCAACCAGGAGTCAAATATGAAGAAGAAGGCGAAAAAACGTGGGGCGGCGGGGGCGGCAGGCGCGGGTGCTGGCAAGAAAGGCGATGGCGGCGAGGGTGGAGACGGTATCTACGATGATGTTTCATCCACCTATCGTATCTTTTCTCGCGCGTTCTGTAATTTCGTATTTCCGCCATCCATTCGCCGTCCACTTCCCAATGACGATGATACTGCTGCGTCCGAGTTGGATAAATCGGCTGCATTAGGTCGTTTGCCCGATGCGGGTGTTATGGGCGAATCACACGAAACTGCGGAAATGTTGGCGAAGCGTATTGCGCGGGCGATGGACTCGGGGGCGGGCGCAGGGGCGGCGAAACGCGGAAGAAAACCGAAGAATGCGGCAAAGGGTGCGGGTGCGGGTGCGGGCGAAGAACAATTGGACGAAAATATGCTTGACGGTATTCACGCCTCGAATAACGGTGATGGCGACGGCGATGATGACGCCGAAATGGTGATAACCGGCGAACATTCTGATGCGGCCATCCGCGCAATGGTTGTCGCGCCGACCGGCAAAAAGGATTACATCGCGCAATATCAAGGCGCAATCACGAAGGCGTTGCGCGACTTGGAAGTAAGTGCGGGCAGTTTTCTCATCCCAGAAGAACTCGCGACATACAGTCCGAAATTCCTTCACCTGCTTCATAATGTCCTTGATAAACAACACATCGGTCTCCACTTGATATACAGTCAGTTCCGCACATTGGAAGGTATCGGGATTTTAAAACTCATTCTTGAGGCCAATGGATTCGCACAATTTAAAATCAAACAGTCATCGATGGGTGACTGGACGATTGATATGACGCCGGAAGAACAGGAACGCCCATGTTTCGCACTTTATACGGGAACAGAAACACCGGAAGAAAAGGAAATCATCCGTAATATATTCAATAGCAAGTGGAAGAATGTGCCGAAATCCATCACGGATAAACTCGCCCTTCGAACCACCAATAACATGTATGGCGAAGTGATTAAAATCCTGATGATTACCGCATCGGGGGCGGAAGGTATCAACCTGCGAAATGTGCGCTACGTCCATATTACGGAACCCTACTGGCACCCGGTTCGCACAGAGCAGATTATTGGTCGCGCGCGTCGTATTTGTAGCCACATCGATTTGCCGGAAGACCTGCGAACAGTGGATGTGTTTCTCTATGTTATGCGATTCACTGCGCGCCAAATGGCGAGTGACAATGACGAATCTCTCAATATTCGGATGAATGATAAGAGCAAGACGGACGGAGTGACGCCGATGAGTACAGACCAGTCGCTTTACGAGATATCCAATATCAAGGAACGGATTACCCGACAGATATTGACGGCAGTCAAGGAGTCTTCATTCGATTGTATGATTCACGCCAACGCGGATGCGAAGGAACGCCTCCAGTGTTACTCGTTTGGAATGGGGACCAACGAAGATTCACTCGTGTATCAACCAAATATTGCGTCCGAAGAGGATGATAAGACGAAGAAGTTGAATAAACAGACGAAGAAGGTCGCATTGCGTAAATTAATTGTGAATGGGAAAGAATATGCGGAAGACCCCGACACGCATATCATTTATGACCTAGAATTGTATAACATGGGGAATTTGGTGGAACGAGGACGGCGGACAATATTGCCGGCCGACCCACAGAGGGGGGTGAGCGAGCAGTCGCGGGTCGAATTTATATAATTACGACGTCATACGTCGTCATACGTCGTCATACGTCTTCATTTACCATCGGTTTTCTTTTTAGTTTCAGAAAGATTGGGTTCGTATCTTCCTGAAATCTCACTTTGCGTGTGTCTTCCGATTCTTTTGCGGTGACTTGCGGTGGCATGGTGGCCTTCATTCTCTCGGAGATTTCATCCAGGTCTCGTTGACGCGCCGCAATTCTCTCGGCAATCAGTCGTTCCATATCATCGCCGAGAGGACTGTCGTCGCTATTGTTGCGCGACACATTATCCAAATCCACGATTTCTATATTCGCAGATGCCGCTGGCGCGTGTTCGGGTGCGTGTTCGGGTGTGGGCGCGGGCGCTGGCGCCGGTCTTGTTTTGATTCGTGGTGCATGGTCTCTCGGAAAATCAGAAAAATCGATTTCTGGTGGACGTGGAACTTCAAAATACGACCGCATCTCGGCTTCTTGCTCTCGCATCTTCATCTCGATTTCTTGGCGTTTCTGGGATTGGAAATCCTCCGCATTATAAATCTCTCGAACGCCACCGCTGCTGCCGACGCTGCCGCCAGTCATTGAATGCGCCGTTGTTGCAGATGGTGTCTTCGTCGGAAACACCCGCGTCCCTAATTTTATCGAACTTATATCTCTCGCGAGTTTTGGAATGTTAATCGCGAGAGATTCAATCGCGATTTTATTCAATTCCTTCAATGAGAATGAAGATGCGCGAATACGGTCGATTTCCATTTTGATTTGCTTGGCTGCTTCATAATCTTCGGCTTGTATTGCGAGTTGCTTTCGGACCTCCAGTTTCTCTAATCGCGCCAATGGCGCTTCCATTTCGTCGATGGTTGCGCGGATATTTTTGGCTGCGTCGTAATCTTCTTCGGCAATGGCTTGCTGCTTTGCGTGATGGAGTTCTTTCAACTTGGCCGCGTGAAGGGATGGAATGGTTGCCGAGAGATTTTTCAGGATTCTCTCGAAGACATGCTTGACTTCTTCTGGAGTGACATTCTCGGGAATACCGTCGAATATTCCTTCTTCGGATAATAATCCCCAGAGAAGTTCTTTGTTTTCTTGGGATACGAGAGATGACATTGTCGTAATAAATGATATATACCGTCTGGGGTTTATATAATTTATGGAAGATTTTGGGTGGTGAGGTGTGTGGAGAGGGGTTTCAGATGTTCGATTATCTACCAAAAAAACTTCTGAATCCTGTTGCTACGTTTGTTGCTTTGTTAGCAACACCCTCAACTAGTTTAGTCGCATTTATTTGATTACTAGATGTTTGTTGTGGAGGAAGAACTGATTCCATATATTTTGTATATGATAGACCAAAATCGATAAATTTACGGTTTGTCAATTTAGTGGTCACCTTTTGTTTTGAGTCCCATCCAGTTGTTATCTTATCTAAAACATCATTAAAATCACTAGGTGATAATATGGGACGAGACCCTACTACTTTTTCTGCTCCTTCTATACCCAATAATGAAGACACGGCATTTTTAGCTTTGTCTGTTACATCCGACCCAATTTTAATTGGGTCATAAGCGTCAATCATCATATTCTTATTCTTATTATAAAATGTTGAATATCCTGATTTAATTTCATTTGCGTTTTCTACTATACCATCAATATTTTTTAGATATCGATATAATGATTGTGTGGCAAATGTATATCCGGTCTTTTTGAATGTCTCTATGCTAACTGGATTAAATCTGTCGGACAGCATACTTTCTGCTCCGGATTTCACACTGGACGCTATTTGTTTCGAACTAGGTGTAAACGGAATCCACCACAACCCACCCCGCATCGTCTTATTTTTACGCACTCTGCGCTTCAACCCGCGACGCGTTCTCTGCCTCCGCAATGTCTTTTTCATAGTTACGTTATACTATACAGACAGATTATAAATACAAAGCGACCCTATCACTCTATCACCCTATCACTTTATCAACGGTTCACCTTATCAAAATGTATGAATGAAATTGCCGACCGTCAGGTCGGAGGGCTGGTGGGCGGGCCAGCGCCCCCTATCACCTTATCAAAATGTATGAATGAAATTGCCGACCGTCAGGTCGGAGGACCGGTGGGCGGGCCAGCGCCCCCTACCAAAAGCACCCCAAAGTTTGTCCGACCGCGAGGTCGGAGGGCCGGTGGGCGGGCCAGCGCCCCCTAAAACTCCACATTCGGCGTCGGGACTTTCTCATCCACATTAAAAAACTTCCGCCGAAACCGTTGCATATACTTATCCGTCAATTTCTTCTTATTATCCAAAAAATCCTCCACCGTCATCTTCCCTAGAAGCATATGAATCAACATAAATATCGAATACACACCGCATTCGGAATCGTTTTGCTGATGATGTATATTGTTAATGTATTCCTTGAAATGGATACCGTGCGCTGCGCCCTGTTCGCACACCATCCGCATAAAATCGCGTATTCTGCGCTGTGGGGCGTCGCCCGTGCTATCAAAGAAAAAGACGACTCTCGCGCGCACATCAATAAACATGGAAACCCAATGCTCGCCTGGTTTATCGTGCGGGTCTGTATTGAATACAATCCCGATTTTCTGTTTTCCGTTCTTGATATGTTTCATAATATCGAAATGACAGAGTTCGTCCCATACACATTTCCCGTCGTCGAGCACTTCGTCATAATCCATCGGTGATGGACCGATGAAGACAAACGATGGAACCGCGTGTTCGTATTGCTTGAGTGAGTTCGCAATATCAATACTCGATAACCACTCATGGATATCTTTCTTCCATGTGGTGGGCGCTTGTGGCGCGAAAGTATAATGAAGTATCTCGCGGTCCATTCCGGAGGATGCGAAATTCTGGCGCAACCAGCACGCTTCCTGGTGACATACTCGATTCATATGCTGCTTCAATGCCGTCCATATGGCGCGCGGGTCAGTGTCTTCGATTTTCTGGTCGGGGTGGCGTTTATTCCAAAGCGATTTCAACTTTTCGAGAGATTTGGAGGAATAACAGGAGAAATCCTTGGTTTCATTGATATCCGGGTCAGTCTCATCTCTCGGAGCACACGCAACATGTTTGAATTTCTTGCCGGAACTGGCGGTTGTCGATGATTCGTTATTGCTAGCGCCGCCGATGGTTACTGCTAGCGGTGGCGCGGGTGTGGGCGCATCTGTCGTATACATTACAATACTAAACTTATACTATTCTATCATAAAAAATTGAACCGTTTATACTCACAGGAGAAAATCACACACATCGTATTATTACGGAATGGTTGCTGTTACTCGCTCTCGCACTCGCTATCGCTCTCATTACAACACTGGCGGCGCTGACAGTCCGTCAACATCCACGGAGGAAGAACCGTCTCGTGTGAATTTGTTTACGCCATCTTATCGCGAGGCAAGTATTCGGAACTATAAAATATATACGCCAATCAAGAAATCACGTCGCCATCGCAGTCATCACGACGACCACAAAGATGAAATGACCGACGCGGCCGAAGCGTTATTGACACTACACGTCCAGGAACAGGAACAAGAACAAGAACAAGAACAGGTCCAGGTCCAGGAGACTCGTGCGAATATGGACGCACAGTGTTGTTTGAATCCGATGCGTCCCATCACTAGGTTCATTTACCGCATATCTGTTTATAATATGGCCCAGACCACCCACTTCAATACGAGTTATGTCATATATAACAATGAAAACCGTATGTTTTACACATACACGATTGTTTCGACGTCGGTCCAAGGAACTGCCGCCTCCACCGCGATGGATGACAACGGACTTCCTCAACCTCGCAATACAATTCAAACCAAGTACGTCGTTACATTTACCAAAACCCAAGATTATATCATGAATGTCATCGTTCCATTACACGATTATTGTATTCTATCTGATATTATCGGTGTTGTATCCTCGGAGGAAGAGTTCAATCGTATCGCATTTGACCCTGAATCGTCCTATTACGATATCGATGAGTTATGGACCAGTGACACCTCGAGTGAAACAATGACAGGTCATAAAGCGTTTATCATATCACCAACCCGCGTATTTTACAAGAATGTGTCGTGGTTTGAATCGCCACTCAACGACGACGGCGAGATACAATCACATCCGCACTGCCATTGTGAGGCGTATACACCTATCATATTGAATACAATCTTACGTATATTACGACAGTAAACCCGGGGATTTGGGGTGTGACCGGATTTGACATGTGACCCGGGGGGTGTGGGCGCACTATTTTTTTTCGGCGCGTTTCATTATCTCATGATGATAATCGCGAATCTTTGGTAACCTGTCGGTGATTTCTTTTTCGCGTTCGGCCGATAATGGTTTCATCACGATAAAATCATCCATTGATTTCTTGCGAATACACATTTTGTTCGCAAATGAAACGATACGGTCTTGAAATGGTGGTGGTCGAGCGACGCTGTCGCTGTGGTCGTCGCTGTGGTCCTCGCTGTGGTCGTCGCTGTGGTCGTCGCTGTCATCCGCCAGAATCGGCGTCTCATCGATTTTCTTCTGTATTTCATTTCGCGCAGTCAACAAGGCGTCGTGTTCGGCAGCGTCGTGTTCGGCGTCGTCGTCGTCCCGCCGTTCCTTTCGGTTATCCTCTTTCACCAATTCAGTGATATCATTCCACTTCAGATATTCAATACACTCTTTCAGGTATTCGTGATGTGCTTTATTTATATTATCGTTTTCACACCGTTCATGAAACAGGTCCTTCGTCATTGCGAGGATGCGTTCTTTATAATACATCTTCTCTTTATAAAAGAGGTCTATCTCTACATTCGAGTCCATGGATTTGATTTTCACATACTTCTCGTATCGGTTACGATTCGCCATCACCGATAGGGTCAAATCGTTTAGGTCATTCCATGAATTGCGAGAGGGTTCCATGTTGTGCGTAATATAACAATTGTCGTATTATATTACACCGACGAAAACGAACGTTGTGATTGGATTACATCCAACCTCGCATCGTTAAATGTTCGCGCGCATTCGATGTCGCGGTTGCGCGAGGAATATATGTTGGAAATTTCGATGGTTTGCCATTGCCGTGGTTGCCATTGCTGCTGCTGTTGTCCGCAGGAATACGTTCACTTGAAAATCCTTCTTCAATATGGGAAAAATGTTGCTGTTGCTCCTTTTCCTTCTTCTTCCTGTCCAACTGCTCCTTCGGAATGTAATTCGTCGCAGGTTCGATGGTCGGTCCG
>Ga0194124_10003876_pt1 | contig 15336 bp, 16 predicted proteins | sample TA2KigCas0mmetaG_FD_148605 | JGI IMG/M metagenome (GOLD analysis project Ga0194124, IMG submission 148605) | Freshwater microbial communities from Lake Tanganyika, Tanzania - TA2015031 Kigoma Deep Cast 0m | ecosystem: Environmental > Aquatic > Freshwater > Lake | place: Tanzania: Lake...
CCGGTTCCCTGCCCTCCGCCAGCTCCAACCAGGCAAACGACCTTGGCGCACCCTTGTTGGCCAAGCCGGCCGGCCCAGGATTGAGAAAACGTGTCTCCTCCACTTTTTGATCCCGCGGCACATGGGTATGGCCATGAAGCAAAAACTTCGCCCCCGCCGGGGCATGGCCCGGCGGGATATGGACCAAATGAAAGTGGTGGCCGAAGCGCTCCAGCTCCACGCTCATCGGCCAGACGGGCTGGTGGTCCTGATTTCCCCGGACAACAAAGACCTTGGGACCAAGATCCTGGATGATGTTCAGCGTCGCCTGCTCGCAGACATCGCCAAGGTGCCAGATTTCATGGGCCTGCCGGATGGCTTCGAGCAACGCGGGAGGAAGCCGGTCGTGGGTATCTGCGATAACGGCGATGCGAAGCGAACCGGCCACCTAGCGGACGTGCGCCCCGGAAAGCCCTGGGCGAACCTTCCCCGGACTGCGCCGGGCCGACCATTCGATTCCGGCCACAAAGAGCGCCGTGAACAGCAGATCTGAAATCATCGAAGCACGGAGAAAAGTCCAGGTGGGCGGAAAACCGGGCAGCCCGACCGTCAGCGCCTGCCACCAGCCGGCCGCACTTTTGTCATAACCCACGTTGCCCCACCACGAGACCGAGTTGGTCACGAGATAGAACACCAGCGAGGAGGCCAACGCGCCCCCGAACCAACTGCCCCAGGAGGGACGCGCAGCTAACCATCGGCCCAGCTCCACAATGAACAGGTAGGCCGCGGCCGCGGCCGCGGTGTTCGGGGTGAAAATTGCCTGTCCGTAGTGCAAATTGAGAACCGCGTCGGAAATGAGTAAAGCCAGCAACGGGCCGGCCCAGTTCCACGGTTTCTGAAAGTAAAACGCACCGCAAAGGGCCAAGGCCGCCAGCGGGGCGAAATTTTCGGGTCCCCCCACCCAGGGCCGCAGACATCGGAACAAGGCCACGCCGCTGATTAACAAAATCGCCCAACGCATCAACTTATCTTGGGCATTCTCTTTTCGAAATCAACCCAGCGGTTTGCCTTTTATTTTTCCGCCCCATTCTGATCCTCGTCAAAGCCGAACCTTGACCCTGCTGATGGGTTGCCTCACTCTTCACGCCCATGGGCAAGCAGTACAACAAAGGAATTAAGAAGCGCCGCCGGCTCCGTTATTGGAAGCGGAAAAAGGCAGCCAAGAAAGCGGGATCTGCGCCCAAACCTGCCGCGGGATGAGCCCTGCCGCGCGGTCCGATAAGGAAGCCGCGCCCCGTTACCTGTTGGTGGACGGACACAGCATTGTTCATTCCTGGCCGGAACTCCGTTCGCTGCACAATCGTCAGCCGGCTCAGGCGCGCCGGGAGCTGATTCGCCACATGTCCGATCTCCACGACTCAGGCCGATGGCGGGTAACCTTGGTTTTTGACGGCCGCGCGGGCGGCAAAGAAGAGACCCCCAAGGACTCCTTGGCTGTCCTGTACGCTTCCGGGGTCCAGACCGCCGATAGCATCATTGAAAGGATTGTTCAGGCTCATGCCGGCCAAGGGGAGATCGGCGTGGTTTCTGCGGACCATGCGGAAATCACTTCGGTGGAGTCGTTTGGCGCGTTCGGCTTGAGCCCGGAGTGGCTGCGAGACGAATTAAGGGCGGCCGGGCAGGAGGTGGCTGATTCCCTGGAAAAATACCGTCGAAAGAAACTCACATAAATTCGCAGTCCCGCCAATAAGTCTCGAATAAAAAAATCAAAAGCCTTTGGGAATCAAAGGGTGGGGCGGAGACTTTGCCCCAAGCCAAATTATGACGATTGCGGGAAAAATCAGCCTAGGGGGTTCCGTGGCCCTGTCGCTTGCGACAGCCGTGCTGGCCTTTATGGTCAGTGGCACCAAAACCCAGTTTGCCAACCAACTGCGCGCCGTGGAGGAGAGTCTGCGCGGAGGCAAGTTCCCGACGCTCGGCTTGCAATACACGGGCGATTTCATGGCCGACACGGCTCAACCGGCCGCCTCAGTCGGCCAGGCCGGTGAAAAATGGAACACCACCAACGAAGAGCTCATCAGCAACCAAGGCAAATTAAAAACCTCCGAGGAAAACCTCACGGAACAAAAAGCGAAAAATCAGGAATTGACGCTGCAAGCCGACAAACTTTCCAAAGATCTGGATTCCACCAAAACGGATTTGGAGTCCACCAATGCAAAACTTAAGACTACCTCCGCCCAGTTGCAGACTTTTGAAGAGGGCCTCAAGGGCAAGAAGCCCGACGAACTTTTCCAGGAGATCAATGACCTTTCCGAAAAGGTAAAAGTGGCTGAAGGGGAGCAAAAGATGCTTACCGCCGCCAAGGAAAAAACCGAAACGGAACTGAAAAAACTTCGCGAACAGATTGAGATGACCAAGCCGGGCGGAACCAAGTCGATGTCCCTCTCCGGCCGGATTCTGGCGGTCAATCCCACCTGGAACTTCGTGATCCTCGACCTTGGCAAGAACGACCAGGTCGTGGAGGGGCTGACCATGGTGATTTACCGAGGCGAAAAGATGATTGGAAAGATCAAGACCGTCACCGTCGACGCCCAAACCTCCGTGGCCGACGTCCTCCCCGGCACCCCAGCGACCGCCATTGAAGTGGGCGATCAAGTGGTGTACTGATTGGGGATGAAGCAAAGGCTCCTTCTTTCCCTCCTGACAGGGCTTGCCGCGGGGTTGCTGGCCTCCTGCGCTTCCAGCGGCGGCGGCACCAATCCCGATGGCACGCCCAAGGACGAGCACAGCGTCAATACCCTGCCCTGGAACAAGCCCGCCTCCTGGGAAGGCGGCGGCACGATTCCGGGCATGGGCGGCGCACGCTAGCCGCACCCTCGCCTTACCTGCTTAAAGCCAGGGCTGCTCGTTTACGGCTACGAAAGATCACTTATTCAAGGATTCAATCTGGGTAGGGGCCGACGTCCCGGCGGCCCACGCTCCAAACGGCCCGTCCGGAGGCTGGGCCCTACCTAGCTTGGATTTTGATTTTTCCGTAAACGGAATCGTAACCGTAAACGAAGATTTTTGGGCTTAGGTTTTTGAGCTGATCAATCGTTCCGCGATCTGCACCGCGTTCCAAGCCGCTCCCTTGAGCAGTTGATCTCCGCTGACGAAAAACGCCAGGGAGTTTGGGTCTCCCGGAACCTCCCGGATCCGTCCCACCAAAACATCCAGCTCGCCGGAGGCATGCTTGGGCATGGGAAAGAGGTTCTTCTCCGGTTCGTCCACGACCCGAACGCCCTCCGCCTTGGCCAAGCGGGCCTTGGCCTCCTTGGCCGAAAGCGGCTTGGTAAAGCGGGCGACCACCGCTTCGGAATGGGCTCGCGCCACGGGCACCCGCACGCAGGTCGGAACCATCCTTAAATCCGGGAGGCCGAAAATCTTTCGCGTCTCCTCCACCATCTTATTCTCCTCCTCGTTGTAACCGTTTTTGGCCACGGGGCTGTTATGGGAGAAAAGATTGAAAGCCAGCACATGGGGAAACACTTCGGCCTGGGGCTCCTTGCCAGCGGCATGATCCTTCACCTGCTTTTCCAATTCCGCCATCGCCTTGGCACCGGCTCCGCTGGCGGACTGATACGTCGCCACCACCACGCTCTCCAATCCGGCTTTCCGGTGCAAAGGGGCCAAGGCGACCGCCAAAATGGCCGCCGAGCAATTGGGATTGGCGATCAACTTCGGATGCTTTTCCAAAAGTTCCCCGTTCACTTCTGGCACCACCAAAGGCACCTGCGGATCCATCCGGTAGGCGGAGGAGTTGTCGATGACCACCGCCCCGGCCTCTTGCGCCACCGGCACGAACTCCCGGGAGCGGGAGGCCCCGGCGCTGAAAAAGGCGAAGTCCACCCCGGCAAAGGCCGCGGCCCCCAGTTTCTGCACCTTGTGCCTTTTCCCGGCAAAAGCGGTTTCCATGCCGGCAGACCGCTCGCTGGCCAACGGCACCAGTTCTCCTACGGGAAATTTTCTCCGCTCCAGCACGCGAAGAATTTCCTGCCCGACCGCCCCGGTCACACCGACCACGGCCACGTTGTAGGATTTGCCAGCCATCGGGTCAGCATGCCCGTTTGGTGGGTAAGTTTAAGCCGGAAGTTTAAGCTACCACGGAATCCAATCAGCTCGGGTTTCACACTCGTTTTAGCTTCCCAAGTTCCTGATTCTTTCCGCTTTCCGAATTTCGATTTTCATCCACACCCGTCACACGCAACCCGCGACCCGCCACCCCAATCCCCCGATTGACTCCCGAACCTGGGACGCTCAAGTTTAGAGCAGTTCTTTCCCCCGGAGGATCCAGGGAAGGCCGTGTGAACCGGCCACAGTTGCGCTGCGGTATCGGGTGACAAGTCCCCATGCGAAAGCGGCCAATCCGGAAGTTCCGCTCCCAAAGCGAAACGGAAGGGTGAAGGCGGGGAGGAGGCAACCAGCCCGGAGTCCGAATATCTGCCCGCCGGGGCTCATCGCTCCCCTTCCGCAAGGAAGGGGGAAACCCTCATCGCAAAAATGAAGGGCGAGAGTCCGGATCCCCCGCATCCCGTGCGGTACCTTCTGGCTCACGCCGGAAAGGTCACATGCACCCAAGATTCACCCCGCAGGCAAGCCGGCAGCAAATCATCCAAGCCCTTGCCCTCAGCCTCAGCCTCCTGACCCCTTCTGGGCAATCCTCGGTCGTCGGGTTCGAAGAATTAGCCTTGAGCCCCGGCAACTACTGGAACGGCTCCAGCGGAGCCGGCTCCTTTACCTCGGGAGGAGTCACCTTCCCGAATTTTTATAATTCCGCCTGGGGCTCATGGAGCGGCTTTGCCTACTCCACCGTGCAAAATGGAACCACCCCGGGCTGGGGAAATCAGTATGCCGCCCGGCCCGGCGGCGGTGCGGACGGCTCCCTTCACTATGGGGTGGGTTACCAGCCCTCCAGCGCCCCATGGGCGATTTCCTTCGGCGGAAGTCGGGATTTTCAGGGGCGCGGGCTGCTCGTCGCTAACACCACCTATGCGGCGCTCGACATGCGCGATGGTTCCGGTTTTTCCAAAAAGTTCGGCGGCACCCAGGGCCTGGATCCGGACTGGTTTCGTCTCACCGTACAGGGCCGGCTCGGGGGCAACCAAACCGGGGCGGTGGATTTCTACCTCGCCGATTACCGGTTCACCGACTCCGCCCAGGACTACATCCTCAACTCGTGGGCCTTCGTTGACCTGACCTCGTTGGGGACGGTGGATGAGTTGCGTTTTGCTCTCGCCTCTTCCGATCACGGTTCCTATGGCATGAACACGCCGGCTTACTTTGCGATGGACAACCTGGGGGCTGTGCCGGAACCGGCCTCCGCCTCGCTGGTTTTGACGGCCGCCCTGGCGCTGGCGGTGACGCGGAGAAACCGGCGTGCTTTCCGTCCCTAAACTTCGGCTCACGGCGCCCCCGTGGTCAACCCTCCTTACGGGTTGGTTGACCACGGCGATGCTCCAGGCCGGCCCCTTTGCCCCCGGACCGAGTACCGAGGGGACGACCGCCATTGATCTCTTTGCGGATGCTGCCATGACCCAGCAAAATCCCGAGCTTGTCGCTTGGGCCAACGCCGTCGTCACCTACTCGCCCGGGGGAAATGTCAGCTCAGAGTTTCAGACACCCCTCGCCGCCCTGGGACCCGCCGACGACACCGGCTTCTACCAGACGGGCGTTGCCACGATCGTCACCTTGGGCGAAGGAGGATTCATCACCCTTTCCTTTGCGGCCCCGATCCATGATACCGATGGCTTTGACCTCGTCGTTTTCGAAAACGGCATTGCCACCACCGCCGGCCGGGGGTTTTTTGAACTGGCGTTTGTCGAGGTCTCCTCCGACGGCATCAGCTTTTCCCGGTTCGCCTCCCGGTCCACCACCCCCGTCCCCGCCTCCCCCTATGCCTTTCTGGAACTCGACCCCACCGATGTGGATGGACTGGCCGGAAAATATCCTGCCACCTATGGGACGGCTTTTGATTTTGCCTGGCTTGGACTGACCTCCGTCTCCCACGTCCGGATTGTGGATGTGGTGGGTGACGGCCTGACCCTCGATGCGGAGGGGCGCCCCATCGTCGACCCGTATCCCAGCACCGGCAGCGCGGGTTTTGATTTGGATGCCGTCGCGGCCCATGTCACCCGCCGGTACGGCACTTGGCGAAAAGCCCGGTTTGCCTGGCAGGATAACTTCACCGCCCTCTCCGATCCCTCCGCCGATGCGGACAGGGACGGCAGTTCCAACCTCATGGAATATGCCTTCGCCACCTTGCCCACCGACCCGTCAAGCTGCCACCAACCAATCCTGACGCGGGCAGGCCCCGAGCTGCGCCTGGTTTTTCGGCGGGATCCCGCCAAGACCGACCTCCGCTTGGCGGTGGAAATTTCGGTGGACCTGGCAACCTGGTCCGCCGTCGCCCTTTCCACGGGGGGCCTGCCTTTTGAAATCATCTCCACGAACCTCCCCGGCCTCACCGTGACGGAAAATAGTTCGTCCCAGCTCCGCGAGGTCACGCTCACCGCCCCGCTCCACGGCCATCGGCATTTCTTTCGGGTTTCCGCTGCACTCGCCCCTCCGCCGTGAAACCTCCCGCCGCCTTTTCGCTGGTGGAGCTCCTGGTCAGCTTGGCCGGGGTCGGCTTGGTGGCCGGCCTGACCCTGCCTGCCCTGCAAGCCGCCCGAATTTCCGGGGCTTGTGCTCGCTCCGCCGGCCAGCTTCGCCAGCTCGTCACCGCGAATTTCGCGTACGCCGCCGAGCACGGCACCTTTGCGCCAGCCATGGACCGCGCCAATCAAAACCGTTGGCACGGCCGGCGCACCGGCCGCACGGGAGGCACCTTCGATCCCACCCAAGGCTACCTTTCCCCGTATCTGGGCCAAAGCCGCTCGATCACCCTTTGCCCGCTCCTGCCCGCCCGCGCTCTGCAGGGAAGCTCCTTTGAAATGGGAAGCGGCGGCTACGGCTATAACGCGGCCTACCTTGGCGGGACTCCGGGGGAAAGTTTTCAGCCCGCCAGACCCGCGAGCGTTTCCAACCTGTCCACCACCCTGATGTTTGCCACCACCGCCTTGGCCCGCTCCGGAGGCCTTCAGGAGTATCCTTTCGCCGAGCCCTATTTTGCACCCACCGCGGAGGGCCGCCCCTCCTTCTTTCTCCAGCCCAGTCTCCATTTTCGGGCCAACGGGCGGGCCCTCGTCGCGTGGTGTGACGGCCACGTCAGCCTTGAAAAACCCGCCCGCTTGGGCGGCCCCAACTATTACGGGGGGAAAAATGAGGAACATCAAATCGGCTGGATCGGACCGGAACAGGAAAACGGATTCTGGAACCCCTCCCGATCCCCATCCCCATACTGATTTCCGCCTGTTCGAGTAACTCTCCGCCACCTTGGCGCCTCACCCAGCTGGCCGGGCCGGCTCCCCTCGCCGTCTCCGGCACCGACGCACCTACTTCAACTTAAAACAACTCCTACCGCCACCACGGTCCGCGGTTGGTCATCCGGCTGAGTGCCGCCGCCTGCACCTGCGCCGAAATCGTTGAACTTTGCAGCAACTGCCGGGCTTGCGCCTCGTCCTTGCGGTACAGATCAATCAACGCCCCCGCAATCGCCCGCTCCTGCGACCCCGGGTCCGCCACCATCGCCGCCCACTTCAAGCCCGAAGCCGGATCATCCTGCCCGATGTGCCGGGCGAGGGTCCCCGCCATCGTGTCCCGGCTTTCCCCCGCCGGCTGTCCGGAAACATAAGCCGCCGCCCCATTTAAATCGGCATCCGCCCAGTTGGAAATGGCCGTATAGATGGCTGCACGCTTGTCCCGCCCCGCATCAAGCGCCGCCGCCCAGTTCGCCGCCGCCGCCGGATCCCGCTTGGACCACTCATCCGCAACCGTCCCCACCAAGCCCCGCCAGCTGTCCGGGTTTCGGTTCGCCGCCGCGTAGGCCGCCGCCGCCGTCGGACTGAGGTCCGCCCACTGCTCCAGCAAATCCCGGCGGATGTCCTGCTGCAGGCCGTCGTTGAGGTTCATCGCCGCCAGTTGATTGACCGCCGCCTGGGGATCCTTGTCCGCCCACCCCGACAAAGCCTCGCGCAAAAGGCTGGGATTCCCGGTCTCCGCATAAACCTGGCTGGCGTAAGCCGTGGCCCCAGGTCCATCCAACTGCCCCCAACGCTTGAGGATTTTTTCAAGGGCCGCTTTTTTCATCGGTCCGTCCGGCAGGGCGTTGGCCCAATCCAAAGACTTTCTGACTTCCTCCAGACTGGCCTTGGCAAGCACCTCCTCCAACGCCTTCTCCCGCTGGCGGGGACTGCCCATCGCCGCCGCCCCGGCAACATCTGCGGCGGTGCTTGTCTTCACTCCGGTCTCCACGGTTTGCCAAGCCGGCTCCTGATTCTCAGCCTCTTTCGCAGAGGATGGCATCACCCGGTCCGACTTCTGCTCGATGGCCGCCGGAGGCGCCGTCACCCGTCCCAGTCCGAATCCCACCAGCATGGCCAAGCCAGCCGACGCCAAAACGGGGGTCAGACCAGCCCAGAGAGTTCCGGAAGCCGAAGGGAGCATCGAGAGAATCTTAAAGCCAGCTGTCTGGCTGTCCAATGAACTTGAGAACCTACGCCGCCACCTTGAGACACGCCTTGCTGCCGCTTGCCCCGCAGCAATTCTTGAACTTTTTACCCGGATCCAGCGGACAAGGATCGTTCCGCCCCAGCTTCGGCCCCTGCCGCTTCATGGGGGCCAGCGCTGCTTCCACCCCGCCCGCCGCACCTCCGCCCATGCTCAGCGAACCCTCCGTGGGCTGAGCCGGCGCCTGCATCGGCAGTTCCCCCCGACCCGTCCGCTGCGGCAACGCCGCCAGAAAATGCTCAAACGCCGAAAGGCTGGAGGCCGAGCGGAACAAATTGAGCACCGCCTCCCCTTTGATCCGCTCCATCAGTTCCTCAAACATCCCGTAGGCCTCCCGCTTGTACTCGATGAGCGGATCCTTCTGGCCGTAGGCCCGCAAATTAATCGAGGTTCTCAAACCATCCATTGCATAGAGATGCTCCTGCCACAGCCGGTCGATCGCCCCCAAAAGGACATATCTCTCCAAGGCTTTCACCGCCTCCGGATTCTCAAACTTCACCTTCAGCTCGTACGCCTCCCGCACCCGCTTTTGCAACAACTCCTTCCACGCATCCTTGCCCCCCGCATTCTGTAAATCCTCCTTCTGGATTCCCAGGGGCATCGCCGTGTTCGCCCAATGCACCAACCCGTCCACATCCACCGGGTCGGTCCCCGCCCTCGCCTCCACCTCCGCGCCGATTTTTTCGTCCACCGTTTCAAACACCTCTTTCCGCGGATCCTCCGTCGTCAATATCTCGGTCCGCCAGCTGTAGATCACCGTCCGCTGCTGGTTCATCACGTCGTCGTACTGCAGCGTGTGCTTCCGGATCTGGTAGTTTCGCTGCTCCACCCGCTTCTGCGCCGTCTCCACCGACCGGTTCAGCCATGGATGCTGCAACCCCTCGTTATCCTCCATCCCCAGCTTTGTCATCAGGCCGGCAATCCGCCGCGAATCACCGAAGTTGCGCATCAGGTCGTCCTCAAAGGAAATATAAAACTGGCTCGAGCCCGGATCCCCCTGCCGCGCGCAACGCCCGCGCAGCTGCCGGTCGATCCGGCGCGATTCGTGCCGCTCCGTCCCCACCACGTGCAGCCCTCCCAGCTCCGGCACCCCGGGGGACAATTTGATGTCCGTGCCGCGCCCCGCCATGTTCGTCGCGATCGTCACCGCCCCACGTTCCCCCGCCCGCGCCACGATCTCCGCCTCCTGCTGGTGATACTTCGCGTTCAGCACGTTGTGCGGAATGTTTTCGCGCCGGAGCATCCGGCTGAGGATTTCGGACGACTCCACCGACGCCGTCCCCACCAGCATCGGCTGCCCCGCCCCGTTCCGCTTCTTGATCTCCTCGATCAGCGCGTTGAGCTTCTCCCGGCGCGTCTTGAAGATCAGGTCGTCCGCGTCCTTGCGCACACAGGCCCGGTTCGTCGGGATCACCACCACGCCCAACCGGTAGATGTCCTTGAACTCGTTCGCCTCCGTCTCCGCCGTCCCGGTCATTCCCGCCAGCTTCTCGTACAGCCGGAAATAGTTCTGGATCGTGATCGTCGCCAGCGTCTGCGTCTCCCGGTCGATCTGCACCCCTTCCTTGGCCTCCACCGCCTGGTGCAACCCGTCACTCCAGCGCCGGCCCGGCATCAACCGCCCGGTGTACTCATCCACGATGATCACCTTGTTTTCCTGCACCACGTAGTGGACGTCCTTTTCGAAAACGCAGTACGCCCGCAGCAGCTGGCTAATGTTATGGATCCGCTGGCTCGCCTCCTCGTAATTGGCCTGCGCCGCCTGCTTCTGTTTTAGCTTCTCTTCGGCCGACAGGGCCGAGTTGCTGTCGATGTCGTGGTTGGTGGTGATCAGGTCGGGCACCAGAAAGAAAAGAGGATCCGCAGGGTTGAGGAATTTGCGGCCCATTTCGGACAAGTCCGCCTCGCTGTTCCGCTCGTCGATCGTAAAGTACATCTCCTCCTTGGTCTTGTAGAGCTCGGTCCGGCGGGTGTCCTGATACATCTCCAGCTCCGCATCGTCGATCGCCCGCCGCGTGCCCGGATCCTCCATGAACTTCAGGAGCAGCTTGTTCCGGGGCGACCCCATCTTTACCCGGAACAACAACCGCCCCGCCCCCGGCAGATCCCCCGCCTCCACCTTCTCCTTGGCCTGGTTCGCCCAGTCCGTGCACAGCCCGTTCTGTTTCCGAACCAGTCCCTCGATCGACGACCGATACTTGTCGAACTGGTGGGTCGAAACCGTCACCGGCCCGGAGATGATCAGCGGCGTCCGCGCCTCGTCGATCAGAATGCTGTCGACCTCGTCGATGATGGCATAAAAATGCCCCCGCTGGACCTGATCTTCGGGTGTCGTCGCCATGCCGTTGTCACGGAGGTAGTCGAAACCAAATTCCGAGCACGTCCCATAGGTGATGTCGCAGGCGTACTGCGCCCGCCGCTCCGCCTGGCTCTGCCCGTGCTGGAGGCATCCCACCGTCAACCCCAGCTCCCGATACACCTCGCCCATCCATTCCGAATCCCGCGCCGCAAGGTAATCGTTCACCGTCACCACATGCACCCCTTTGCCGGTCAGCGCGTTGAGATAGGTGGGCAGGGTGGCCACCAGCGTTTTGCCCTCTCCCGTGGCCATTTCCGCGATCCGGCCGGAGTGCAGGACCATTCCGCCGATCAGCTGGACGTCGAAAGGGATCATCTCCCAGGCGATCTCCTGCCCGCGCACCCGGATCTTTCTCTTCTCCTCCGTAAAGCGTCGGCAGCAGTTTTTCACCACCGCGAAGGCTTCCGGCAGGATGGCGTCGACGCTCTCCCCCTTGGCGATTCTTTCCCGGAACGTGTTGGTTTTGGCTCTGAGCTCCTCAAAGGAAAGCGGGCGCAACGGCTCCTCCCGTTGGTTGATCTGCTGGACGAGCGGCATCATCCGGCGGACTTCCCGCTGGTTCTGCGTCCCCAGGATTTTCTTTAAAACCCAGCCAATCATGAATTTGCCAACCTACCCGAACCCCGCCCCCGCTCCAAGCCCCCTCCACCTGGGGCAAGTCGTTCGAAATGATGGGGAAACTTCTGGAACTCTTCAGTGGCCGTTCTTGCCAGTTCTGCGATTGGGTTTAAAATCATATTCATGAAAGTAACTGCTGTCGTTCACAAGGCTGATGAAGGCGGATTTTGGGCAGAAGTTCCTTCTCTTCCGGGTTGTCGCACTCAGGGAGAGACCATGGATGAACTGAAAACCAACCTTCGTGAGGCGGTAGAACTTTATCTCGAAACCGACCCTTCCGGCCTCACCGCAGATAAAAACTCCCAGCTGCTTGAGTTGGCTGTTTGAAGCAGATTATTGGAAAGGACTTTTATCGTCTACTAACCGGTAAGGGCTGGTCATTGGCCAGGATCAAGGGCAGCCACCATATTTTCTTCAAGGACGGTGTTCGAGAAAGAATCGTCATCCCGGTCCACGGAAACAAACCGCTGAAGATTGGTCTTCTTAAGGCCCAAATGAAGGTCGCCGATATCAAAGAATCCGATTTGTAGCTGTTGATTGATCGCTGATTTGCAGCGGACTGCATATCCGATGCTCCCCACCAAAATCAGGAAAGGGGTCAGTTGGAAAAGGTAAGAATGGCTTTTAATTCATCGGGCCGCCGGGATTTCGCCCCCTACACCACCCCCGCGCAATCACATCACCCGCTGATCGTGAAAAGCGCCAGGCCGAACGCATCAACAAAACTGAGAAACCGGACGGGAGCCCGCCACCGGCAGATGTAGATCCAGGTCAACGCCCCGGCCACCAAGCTCACCGTCAGATAACTCGGTTGGGCCAGCCAAAAAACCGGGTTCCGGTCCAGCAACAGGTCCCGCAGCGATCCGCCCCCGACCGCCGCCACAAAGCTGACGAAAACCACGCCCACCATGTCGAGTCGCTTCCGCCCGGCCGCGAGGGCACCTCCCACCGCGCAGACCATCGTCGCCGCCATCTACAGGCCGAAGATCAGCAGGCTGGTTCCTGGCACGTCGGTCATGCTTGATGCTGTCCATCCCCCCAAATCGGTTCAAGCCCATGACACATGGAGGTTTCATGAGTGGAAGGCGGGAGGTGCTGGTTCTCTTGTTTACGGCTAGAATGAATGTCATCCATGACGTTGACACGGAAAACGCCCGATAACCTTTCGATCTCTCGTCTATGTGATGCCTTTTCGTTTGCTCCGATTTTGGCCTCCGCCCATGCCCAAGAGTGGGGACACCTTTACGAGAACTGGAACCAATCAGTCGCTCTGGCCGATTTTGAAATGGAGAAAGCAGGCTCCGATTTGCCCACCACTTGGGTGATCCACCATCCCTCGGGTTCCCTGATGGGCTCAATCAGCGTGGTAAAGGATGACTTGCCCAATCATCCCGAGCTAAATCCTTGGCTGGCCAGTCTGTACGTGTTTCCCGAGTTTCGCGGTCGGGGCCTGGGCAAACTTCTGGTCCAACAGGCCCTTGATTTTCTCCGCCAACAAAAATACCCGCACGCCTATCTCTTCACCGAAGACCAAGTCCCCTTCTTTGCAAAATTCGGTTTCTCCATTCACACCCCGGCCCAAGCCAATGGCCACCTCGTCACCGTCATGAAGTGGACGGATTCCGCAACCCCGGCGCTTCGCGCTCGATGAGGTGGAACGATGAAGATTAAGAAGGCTTAAACTTTGTGACCGTAAGCCAACTTAAACTTAATCTTAATCCTAATCCCTCCGGCGAAGCCGGAGCGGCCGCCAGGCCTGTTCACTGCGAACGAGTTATCTCCCCTGTGCCCCGACTCTTATTCGCTACGAAAACCGGGTACTCCGAGTTTTATTGAGGATTGGTTGGGGATTCTTTCGGTGATTTGTTGACTTGTTATGGACGAAAGCGAATAGCCCTTTCTTTTGGCCTTACTGAGGGAATCATTCGACCTTCCATAGCTCGATTATGCCGAGCCTGACCTGTATTTATTTTCTGCAATAATTCATCGAGTCTGTTACCAGGCGCACAGCTTGAAGGACCTTCCGCAGCGGGAATGATATATTTTGCCATAAGTTCACTGAATATCGCTCCCTCATTAAATTTTTCAGGCTCAAGGCAACCTGTCATCGTTACCACAAGCCCCAGTTCTGGTTGAATAGATATTCTTTGCCCTTTCCAGCCGTTAGCTTCTAGAAATGTCTTTCCTGATCCATAGTTAGGATGCCACCAATACCAACCATAATTTGGTGGTGCGCCATCACCCGCATTGCTGATGTAAGGTTGGAATATCGTCTCAACCCATCGGGATGAAAGAACCTGCTTATCCTTCCATTTTCCTTTCTGCAAAATGGTTATTCCTATTTTGTGCATATCGATTGGACGCAGACGCAAACCATATCCCCCCATATTTATCCCTGTTAAATCCTGATGCATCCATTCCATATTTTTACATTCGAGTTCTTTAAAAAGCGTTTGGCACCCGTAATCGAATGCTGATAACTGGGTCTTGTAGGAGAGGACCCCAGATGCCAAAGATGGTGTTTCGTCATTATACAGAAAGTCCGTTCCTACATTTTTTAACAAGGGCTGGCCAAGAACAAATTTAAGATAGTTTCGGCTTTTAAGATAATTGTTTTGTCGCTCAATGGCACTTGCGCTCATGTCCCTTGGTGGGTCCGGCGTGTTCAGGGCTGACATCCCCATCACATTTTGAAGATTCACCTTCCGAAATTCTTGGATATCCATTTTGCTTTTGAAGAGTTTTGCAGGCACCAATTCGGATATCGGGGTTGTCGTGCTTGGTATTTTTCCTTGATCGACAGCGATTCCGATAAGGGTTGAAAGAACACTTTTTGTAACCGACATCAGATAATGGCTTTCGTCAGGCTTAATTTGGCCTGTATACAATTCAAATATGAGCTTTCCGTTTTTGGATATGAGAAGCGAAAAAATAGAAAGCCTTGGATCGTCTTCGATTCTTTGCGCCAAATCTAAAAGCTTTACCTCATCCACACCCTCTTCTGATGCTTTGCCTAATGGGATCTCCGTGGTTTCGCAGTGACTAAACTGGCTGACCATCGTTGCAAAGAACAAGAGAGTGAACCTCTTCACCATGACTCGCTTGCAAAAATACCCTTCCGCTTTTCCGTAGCGAACTGAAAAATCGGGATAATCCCCTACTTCCCTAACCCTATCGGCCAGAAGGGGTTTTTACGTGCTTTAATTCATCGGGCCGCCGGGATTTCGCCCCCTACACCGCCCCCGCGTAATCACATCACCCGCTCCGCGGATTCGTAGGATGGCGCTCCCGCGCAGGATGTTGCGGCCCGCACACCCACCCCTCCGCTTTGCGGTTTCCCCTCCGGGTTAGGGGACTTGGGTGCTTGCGCACCCGCGCAATGAACCCGGGACCCTTTCACGGTAGGGACGGCTCTCCGAGCTGTCCGATTGGACTCGCAAGGGCAAGGGGTTGAATTCTAAAGCTACCAGGCTGCGCTACGGCCCGAATGAGTTAGCTCCCATACACCGCAATCTACTTCGCAATGAACAACTCTCCGTAACCACTTCGCACAGCAACATTCTGAATTCCACATTCTCTGTGGAGACACAGAAGATCTGCGGTGTGAGTAGCGGATTGGTTGGGGATTGAGAGAAATTACGACCGACGACGCCGGATCATCGCCAACCCGCCTAAACCAACGGCGAGCAGCGAAAAAGCGGAGGGTTCGGGCACGGCAAGACCAGCGATCTGAT
>Ga0194124_10003904_pt1 | contig 15218 bp, 16 predicted proteins | sample TA2KigCas0mmetaG_FD_148605 | JGI IMG/M metagenome (GOLD analysis project Ga0194124, IMG submission 148605) | Freshwater microbial communities from Lake Tanganyika, Tanzania - TA2015031 Kigoma Deep Cast 0m | ecosystem: Environmental > Aquatic > Freshwater > Lake | place: Tanzania: Lake...
CGCCCAGTCGCAAGCGATCGCGGGTAGTGGGGCCGAACATCTCGGCATATGCTTTGCGAGAGATCGTGCTCATCGGTTCGCCCCTTTCAGCTTGCCCATTACCTTGCCGTTAAACCCATACACCTCACGATCACCTGCGAGATCAACTAATTCAACCGTGCGTTCTTGCCCCGGTTCAAAACGCACCGCAGTGCCAGCCGTGATATTCAGCCGCATGCCGTAGGCAACAGAGCGATCAAACTGCAAGGCCGGATTGGTTTCATAGAAATGAAAATGCGAGCCGACTTGAATCGGTCGGTCTCCGCTATTGGCAACTTTGACGGTCGCTGTGTGTCGACCCACATTGAGGGCGATCTCACCTGCCTCAATCAACATTTCACCGGGAATCATGGTTTGCTCCTCACGCTTTAATACCAATATCAAGAACCAGATTGACGAGTCAGATAAAAAACTGCCACGACGATTTGCTGACTCATCAAACCAGCATTTAAGGAATCGGATCGTGCACGGTGACCAGCTTGGTACCGTCGGGGAAAGTCGCTTCGACCTGTACACCGGGAATCATCTCCGGCACGCCTTCCATCACATCCTCGCGCGTGAGTACTTGTGCGCCTTCAGACATTAACTGAGCAACTGTCTTGCCATCGCGAGCGCCCTCCATAATGGCCGCAGAAATCAGCGCGATTGCTTCCGGATAATTCAGCTTGAGTCCGCGCGCCTTTCTGCGTTCGGCCAGTAAGGCGGCAGTAAAAATCAACAGCTTGTCTTTTTCACGCGGTGTCAGCTCCATTGACGCTCCTTCATTATTCGTCTGCGTGTATTCGACTACGTGTTCCAAATGCGCAGTTCAGTAGATGCTCGACCCAGCATCGCCGGCCGCAAAACACGCCAAGCGGATAGCATGACCTGACGCGCATTTTCACTAGCGTTGCCCAGATACCGGACCATTAACAAAGATTTCATGTGGGTTGCGCCAAACTTGGCTTGCGGCTCGGCCCACGGCGCTACGGCAGCGCGCACTTCATCAATCAGTGCGCGTTGAGACGGTACGCCGACACACAGCAAGCTTGCGCACACTGAATTGCCAGCCAAACCGAGTGGCCCGTTAGCATGGGCGCTGCCCGCAAGCAGGGTTCCTTGTTCCAACCATAGCGGCCTATCGTCAACGGATACTTTGTATGTCTGCCTGACTTGGCCTTGTGAAAATCTTTCGCCCGACGCAGTGCGACCGAAGCACAAGATTTCACAACCGATAAATCGCGCCGAGTTATGCAATGACACTTGGGTTTCTAACCCCACGTCGGCTTGATCAAAAAATATAGTCTCTTGCGGCAGCCATTCAATCGCTGCGCCTGCGTCTGCCTTTAAATGCACGCGTTGCCGGGCCAGCCGCCCATTGGCGCGGTACCACTTGGCAGCGCCCGGGGTGGAAATCAGGACGTGTGCGTCTTGTTCTGCCTGGATATCTATTTCAAGCGTGTCTCCACCCACAATACCACCTGGCGGATGAACAATAATTGAATGACAGCAGCGGTCGCCTTCCGGGTACAGCGGTTTTTGAACCAGCAGTGGCCCGTGATGTTGGCGACGCATCAGTCGCGTGCTACCGGCGGACTGACTGAAAATAAGTGAGAGATTGCCAACCAAGCCCCTACTGCTTGGTTCCGTGCGGGTTAGGGCGGCGGTTGTCATGGCGTTATTCTGGTTCAACTCATGCAGATACATGAACAATTAAACGCAACAGTGACCATAAAAACCAAAAGGGACCATGAAAATCAAAAATGACAACTCACCGCAAAAGCGCTTTTTGCACATCAAAAAAATTTTGATGATTATGTTTTGATAACGCACAGGGTCTTTTCGAGTGCATGCAACCCGTACCGAATTGGTGCACTCAATCGCAGTTTGCATCATTTCAGGGCGTGGTTAATTAAAATGTTTTCTGTTGCAGTGCAACTTCAATTTCAATTTTTATTTGGCTTAAGTTGATTTAAAAATATCTTTTCTGATCTAACCAATAATTTCGCGCGCTTGTATTGACAAAAGAATTTTCGTCAGAGTACCCTTCGCAAATCCTGCAAAGGTGCAGGATCACAATTCGAGGCCTTTCAGCCAAAACTGCCTGAGCAGCCCGTCGGCAAAATTGCCCAGATTGAGCGCGAGCTCGTCTGGGCATTTTTTTTGCACGCGGTCTTCGAGCGCATGGCAGAAACAGCCGTCGCGTGATTGTGACGGCTGTGTCTGGGGTGTTGTCTTCGTTAAATGGCGAAGGGGATATCGATTTCCATCTAGCCCAAACCTGAGAAGAAGTCTGTGCTTCAAGGCATTTAATGACCAACCAAATATAAGGGGTAAACAATGTCGAACAAAACGAGAGTTCTGAGCAAGTTGGAGAGCCCGTCCCGCCGCGAGGCGATCGGTCGGCTGGGTGTCACTGCGGCGGCGATTGCCGGCGTAATCCCTGGCACATTGCTGTTCTCGCGCGAAGTTTCTGCAGCAGATAAAGTGAAGGTCGGTATTCTTCACTCGCTCAGCGGCACCATCGCGATCGCAGAGAAGTCGGTGGTTGATGCGGAAATGCTGGCGATCGAGCAAATCAACAAGGCCGGCGGCGTAATGGGCAAGCTGATTGACCCAGTCGTCGAAGACGGTGCCAGCGATTGGCCAACATTCGCCGAGAAAGCGCGCAAACTGCTCGAGAAAGACAAAGTTGCTGCTGTCATGGGCTGCTACACCTCCGCCTCGCGTAAAGCCGTGTTGCCCGTGTTTGAGAAATTGAATGGCTTACTCTACTACCCCACCTATTACGAGGGTTTGGAGCAGTCGCCTAACATAATGTACACCGCGCAAGAGGCAACGCAGTCGGTAATCGCAGCGATGGAATGGCTGTACGCGAACAAGGGCAAGTCGTTCTACATGATCGGCTCAGACTACATCTGGCCGCGCACCACGATTAAGATCGCCAAGGCAACCCTGACCCGTCTGGGCGGCAAGCTGGTCGGCGAAGGCTACTACCCACTGGGTCATATCGAGTTCTCGTCAGAGATCAACAAGATCAAGGCAGCAAAACCTGATGTCATCCTCAACTGCGTGGTTGGCGGCTCGAACGTTGCATTCTTTAAGCAGCTCACAGCGGCTGGCATTACCGGTAAAAACCAGACCGTGCTCTCGCTGGCTGTGTCGGAAGAAGAAGTGTCCGGTATCGGCGCGGCCAACACTGCAGGTACGCTCACTTGCATGGGGTACTTCCAAGGCCTCGACAACCCAGAGAACAAGAAATTTGTCTCTGAGTTTAAGAAGAAGTACGGCGCCGATCGCGTGACCGGTGACACCTTGGCTTGCGGCTACACGTCAGTGCTGCTGTGGGCAAAAGCTTCCGAAAAAGCGAAGAGCTTCGAAGTGGCCAAAGTGGTAGCGGCGTCGTCGAATCTTGAAATCAACGGCCCAGAGGGTAAGGTCAAGTTCCATCAGTCGAATCATCACCTGTGGAAGCATGCACGTATCGGCGCGTTCCGTGCGGATGGTCAGGTTGACATGCTGTCCGAGTCGAAGCTGATCGAGCCAAACCCGTTCCCGAAGCTATAACCCAAGCCTGACCTTTCAGGCAAATCAGCGCAGTCCCCAGCGCGCACCGCAAAGCTTTTGGTGCGTCTGGGGTTATTCGTGGCTGAATTTTTTATCTGACGTTTCGATCTCGTACTTCACATGTCATTTGATGCCTTAGTCATGCAGTCCTTCACCGGGCTGTCGATTTTTACCGTGTTGATGCTGATGGCGCTTGGCCTGACCATCATCTTTGGTTTGATGGGCGTGATCAACATGGCTCATGGTGAGCTGATGGCGCTGGGTGCCTATTGCACCTTCGGTACAGCAAAAATCTTTCAGGCGTTCTTCCCGCAGCTGATGGAAGGCTTTGTATTTGTCGGCATTGTGCTGGCGTTTTTCGTGACCAGTGCAGTGGGCTATCTGCTGGAGCGCGGTCTGATACGCCACTTATACAAAAGACCGCTCGATACCTTGCTGGCCACCTGGGGTATCAGTCTAATCATGCAGCAGCTATTCCGGCAATTCATTAATCCGCGCGAAGTCGAAGTGCCCACAGTGAGCTGGTTGCAGGGCGCGGTTAGTTTGACCGAAGGGGTGGCCTTGCCACTATCGCGACTATTCATTGTTTGTTTGGCGATTCTTACGCTCTTATTCGTTTATTTTTTACTGTACAAAACGCATTGGGGTATCTCCATACGCGCAGTAAGCCAAAACCGTCCGATCGCGAGCGCGGTTGGTATTAATACGGAAAAGGTTGACGCGACAACTTTCGCGCTCGGCTGCGGATTGGCAGGTATCGCTGGAAGCTCGTTCACCATGCTCGCATCGACCGGTCCTACCACTGGGCAGGCCTACATCGTGGATACCTTCATTGTGGTTGTTTTTGGTGGCGTGGAGAGTTTGCTTGGTACCGTGCTCTCGGCGTTCATTATTGGACAGATGCAGTCGTGGCTTGAATATGGGCTGAGTGGTTCGATGGCGCGTGCCGCTATTCTGGCAGCGGTGATTCTGGTGCTGTTCTTCCGGCCGAACGGGCTGTTCTCACAAAAAGTGAGGCGTTAAGCATGAAACTGCTCGACAGATTTTTTGGTCCTACTGGCGCCGAGGTTGGTTTAAGTCGCGTGGGCTTTGTGCTGGTAGCCGTGGTGTTGCTGTTGGTGCTGCCGTTTGCACTGAACGTGTTCCGACTGGGCCTCGCAGCAAAGTACCTCTCCTTGGCGTTCTCTGCGGTCGGCATTGTTTTGATTTGGGGCTACGGCGGCATTCTCAGTCTGGGGCAGGGGCTATTCTTCGGGCTAGGTAGTTACATGCTGGCCATGTTCTTAAAGCTCGAGGCGACCAACTCGGACAGTTCGGCGCAAGCCTTATCGGCATTTTTCGGATCCAACCTGCCCGACTTCATGGTCTGGAATAGCGTGGAAGCGCTACCGATCTGGTGGGAGCCATTCAACTACGTGGGCTTTACGCTGCCAGCGATTATTCTGTTACCTGCAGCACTGGCCTTCTTTTTTTCCTACGCTGCGTTTCGTCGCCGAATAGGCTCGGTCTATTTCTCGATCGTTACGCTGTCACTGTCAGCGATCATGGCGATCATGATTATCGGGCAGCAGGGCGTGACAGGTGGCGTAAACGGCATCAATGATTTTCGCTCATTTATGGGGATCAATCTTGATACCGATTCCGCAAAATTAGGCATGTATTTCATCACCGTAGGCCTGCTACTGCTCGCGATGCTGGTAGCCGGGTTTGTGCTGAATAGTCGTCTTGGTCGAGTCGTGATTGCTATCCGCGATAACGAAGACCGCGTGCGTTTTTCCGGGTATGACCCGGCGCTCTTCAAGGCGTTTATTTTTTCGATCGCAGCTGTATTCTCAGCGATCGGCGGCGCGCTTTTTACGATACAGCAGAGCCTTGCGTCACCCTCTTTAGTGGGCATCGTACCTTCGGTTGAGATGGTGGTCTATGCAGCAGTAGGAGGCCGGCTTTCGCTGGTCGGTGCTGTGCTGGGTGCCATGCTGGTGGGAACTGCCAAAACGGTGTTCTCTGAAAACTTCGCCACCTTGTGGGTTTACTTCATCGGCTTCTTGTTTGTGTTTGTAGTGATGTTCTTGCCGAACGGCATCGTTGGTTTATCGGGTTGGTTCAGTCGACTCAAAAATAAGCAACAAAACGGCGTAAACGAGGGCTGAAGAAATCTATGGCGAGCAAACTCGTGCTGCAGATTGAAGGCTTGACCGTTTCATTTGACGGATTCAAAGCGGTCGACAGTCTCAACTTTTATCTCGAGTCCGACGCACTACACTGTGTCATCGGACCGAATGGCGCTGGCAAGACGACGCTGCTGGACATGATTTGCGGTAAGACCAAGCCAACTGCCGGCAAAATCTATTTCAAAAATACCGATATCACCGAGTTGATGGAGTATCAGATCACACGTCTGGGTATTGGCCGCAAATTCCAGACACCGTCGGTTTATGATCAACTGACGGTACTTGAGAATCTTGAGATTTCACACCCCAGCCCGCGCGGCGTGCTGGGTTCGGTTTTCTTCTCGCGCTCGGAAGTGATCACGCGAAAAATTCATGAGATTGCCGAAAAAATCTTTCTGATTGATCACCTTGATGATGTCGCAGGCATTTTGTCGCACGGCCAAAAACAATGGCTCGAGATCGGCATGCTGCTGATGCAGGATCCGGAGTTAATTTTGCTTGACGAGCCGGTCGCCGGGATGAGTGCCCGCGAACGAGAGAAAACCGCTCATTTGTTAAACAGTATTTCTGTCGGTCGCTCCATCATTGTGATCGAGCACGATATGGCGTTCGTGAAAATGGTCGCCAGAAAAGTCACCGTTCTGCATCAAGGCAAGCTGCTGGCTGAAGGCACCCTTGAAAAGGTTCAAGAGGACGAGCAGGTAAAACAAGTGTACTTGGGCCACTGACTTGATGATAAGTATCTCTGCCGGAGACGATCTTGCTTTCTGTTGAAAAACTCAATGTCTTTTATGGCCAGAGTCATGTGATTCATGATCTCAGCTTCAGCGTTGCCAGCGGTGAATCGGTCGCGCTCATGGGGCGTAATGGCATGGGTAAAACCACGCTGCTGAAAACGGTCATTGGTTTGTTAAAAGCGGGCTCGGGTCGTATTGACTTTCGTGGTGCCTCGGTAGCTTCGCTCGCGCCGTACGAGCGTGTATCAGGTGGGTTTGGTTACGTGCCACAGGGCCGCATGATTTTTCCGTACCTAACCGTGGAAGAAAATATTCTGGCCGGGATGCTGGATAAAAAAAGAGGTATCCCGAGCGAGATTTTTGAATTTTTCCCGGTGCTGCTCGAGATGAAAAATCGCAAGGGCGGCAACCTGTCCGGTGGCCAGCAGCAGCAGCTAGCGATTGCGCGTGCGTTGGTTAACGACCCGAAAATATTAATTCTTGATGAGCCAACCGAGGGCATACAGCCTTCAATTATTAAAGAGCTGGCCCTCAAATTAGTCGAATTAAAGAAAAAAAAGAATTTCTCCTTGATCGTTAGCGAGCAGGTGCTTTCGTTTACCAAGGCGGTAGCTGATCGCTTCCTGATTCTTGAGAAAGGTGAGGTGGTGTACGAATCTTTGAGAGAAGATCTTGATGACGATCATGTGCATTCACTGCTAACGATCTAGTAAAGTTACGCTCGGATGTCGCGCAGTACGGCGATAGTTGATTTATTAAAGTTTGAGCTTTTGCCAAAAAAGCTCGCGATTGGTGGTACCCACAACGGAAGAAAGGGAGTGTAGACATGAGACACGGAGATATTGCTAGCAGCAAAGACTGCGTAGGGGTTGCAGTAGTCAACTACAAAATGCCCCGCCTTCACACCAAAGCAGAGGTGTTGGATAACGCACGAAAAATTGGCGAGATGCTGGTTGGTATGAAGCAGGGTCTGCCAGGTATGGACCTTGTGATTTTCCCGGAGTACTCGACCCACGGCATCATGTATGACTCGAAAGAGATGTATGAGACAGCGTCTGCTGTGCCAGGTGAGGAGACCGAAATTTTCGCAGCGGCATGCCGCAAGGCGAATGTTTGGGGTGTGTTCTCGCTGACGGGTGAGCGTCACGAGCAGCACCCGAACAAGGCGCCTTACAACACGCTGATCCTCATGAATAACAAGGGTGAGATAGCGCAGAAGTATCGCAAGATCATGCCATGGGTGCCGATCGAAGGCTGGTACCCAGGTGATTGCACCTACGTCTCTGACGGCCCCAAGGGGATGAAGATCAGTCTGATCATCTGTGATGACGGTAACTACCCTGAGATCTGGCGTGATTGCGCCATGAAAGGCGCTGAGCTGATCGTTCGCTGCCAAGGCTACATGTACCCCGCCAAGGAGCAGCAGATCATCATGGCCAAGGCGATGGCATGGGCCAACAACAGCTATGTCGCCGTAGCGAATGCTGCCGGCTTCGACGGTGTTTATTCTTATTTCGGTCACTCTGCCATCATCGGATTTGATGGTCGTACCCTGGGTGAATGTGCGGAAGAGGAAATGGGCATTCAGTACGCCGAGTTGTCACTGTCGCTGATTCGTGATGCGCGTAAGAACAATCAGTCCAATAATCACTTGTACAAGCTGCTGCACCGCGGCTACACCGGTAAGATCAATTCCGGTGAAGACGCGAACGGTGTTGCTGCATGCCCGTACGAGTTCTACGGTAAGTGGATCAACGATCCTGAAGGTACCCGCAAGATGGTTGAGGCTATCACTCGGGATACCCCGGGAACCGAGGATTCCCCGATCGAGGGAATCCCGAATAAGGCAACAGCCCACCGTTAGGCTCGGTGTCTTCGTTTGCACGCCCCAACTTCCTCTTCTTGGGGCGTGCATTTTTGATTCCTTGTGATGAACGAACTGATTCAGCCTTACTACACCAAGTCCGAGCCTTATTATCAAAGTGCCGGTAGCGAAGTAGCGTTGTTTGAGGCCGCCTATCAGATGCGGCTACCCATGGTATTGAAAGGGCCTACCGGCTGCGGCAAGACCCGCTTCATGGAGCACATGGCCTGGCGCTTGAAGCGTCCGTTAATTACCGTTGCCTGTAACGAAGATATGACAGCGTCCGATTTGGTCGGGCGCTTTTTATTAGATGCCAACGGCACTGTTTGGCACGACGGCCCACTGACGATCGCGGCGCGCTACGGCGCGATCTGCTATCTGGATGAAGTAGTGGAAGCGCGCCAAGATACGACCGTCATTATTCACCCGCTGACGGATAACCGTCGCACCCTACCCCTAGATAAACGCGGTGAGCTAATTCACGCGCACCCTGATTTTCAGCTAGTCGTATCCTACAACCCTGGCTACCAAAGCCTTACGAAAGATCTTAAGCAATCGACCAAGCAGCGCTTCGGCGCGCTGGATTTCGACTATCCGCAAGAAGCCATAGAGGCTGACATCGTGGCGCATGAGAGCGGCGTAGTGGCAGACATCGCGAAAAAATTAGTGGGCATCGCTCACCGCTCGCGCGCGCTGCGCGGTCGCGGTCTTGAAGAGGGTATCTCGACACGCATGCTGATTAATGCGGGTGGTTTAATTCATGCCGGTATCTCCGCGCGCGACGCGTGTCGGCTGGCGATGGCGCGGCCGATCACAGACGATCCCGATATGCTCTCGGCACTCGATGGGTTTATCGATGCTTACTTCGGTATCTGAGCGCGCGGCCTCGACTGCCTTGCATCCTGCCTTATCGGAGGCCGTGGCTACGCTGCCAGCGCATAAGCGGCACTCCGCGACCCACGACGAGCTGGTTGGGCTATTAACCGATGCCGCGCAAGAAGCTCCTGGATTAGAAACTGCGCTAGCCTCTCATCTCGGGTTTTTACTGAACTCGCTGGATATTGGCGGGCTGCGTCGCTGGATACTCACTGGGCTGCATCTTCATCCTAATCATCCTGCGCAGCTTGCGGCTTATTTTCGTTTAGAGGATGCTGCTGCAGCGCAAGCCATGGTGGCCGAGGCCAAGGGTACGTCGTTTGAGCGTGCGCGCGGCGCACTGCAGTACTTGACAACCGGCTTCGGACAGCCCGATTTATCGCTGGTGGCGCGTCGGCAGCGGCGCTTGAATGCTTTGCCATTACGTCCAGTCATTAGCGAGGGCACGCTACTACTGCCTGACCATTATCTTGCGTGGGATGGCGCAGCACGCGGCAATATCTATCGCGCCGCAGTCGCACACGCATTGGCGCATCTGCAGTATTCGCCAAGGCATCAGGCAGCCGGTAAAAAGAAACCATTGCTGCTTACGGTATTGTCACTGATCGAAGATGCGCGGGTTGAGCGCTTGGCGCTGCGACATTTCCCGGGTTTGTGGTCGTTATGGTCGTGCTTTCATACGGCGAACGGTGAGAACAACGAGCTCACATTTGCTTCGCTCTCTGCACGATTATCACGCGCTTTACACGACCCAAATTATCAAGACCCTAATCATTGGGTAAACAAGGGCCGCGAGTTATTTGAGGCTGAGGCAGCGCATGGGCTCGACGACCCCGAACGCTTCGCCGAAGTTGGAAAAATACTGGGCAACGACCTGGGCCAGATGCGAGTCCGGTTTTTTCAGGAGCTGTATGCCGTTCAGCCCGCCTTTCGTGATGACCATAGTTTTTTATGGGAGTTCGAGCAAGACCCGCCCGCAGACACCCCACCCGAAGAGAGCTTGTCGCGTACTTCAGTACAAATCGAGGCCAGCGATCAAGAGGCCGAGACGGCAATGCATGTCTCACCGATCGAGCAGCCACCCGGGCAGCGGTTTGTGTATCCCGAGTGGGATCAACGTGAAAAAATATTAAGAGATGCTTGGGCTACAGTGCATGACCGATTGGCACGCGACACCACAGAGAAGGTGTTGAGCGGTCGGCAGCGCAGCGCTGTGCGCGGCGTATCGCTGGATACGCGGGCTCGAACGCTCGACCGCGCGGTGCGTTTACGCAGACAGCATGAAGGCGAGACGCTCGATTTGAACGCAGCGATCGACAGCCGTATCAGTTGGCGCGCGCGGATTACCCCAGACCCAAGGATTTTTCAGCGACCAGGTAAACGCCGGCGACATGCTTCGATTCTTTTGCTACTGGATCTCTCCGAATCGACCAATGACCGCGTGAAGGGCTTCACCTCTATCCTGGATATTGAAAAGCAGGCCGCTGATCTGCTGGTGCAGTCGGTCGATACTGATTACGACACGTTGGCAATTGACGGGTTTCATTCCGATGGACGCGCGAAAGTACATTATTTGAGATTGAAGGATTTCGATGAGCCTTATGAGCAGCCGCAGCGTCAGCTGCTGATGCGCCAGCAGGGCTCGCTGTCGACGCGCATGGGCACCGCGCTGCGGCACGCTGGTTTTAGACTACAGCAGCAGCGTACTGAGAAGCGAATTTTGCTGCTAGTGACCGATGGCGAACCCTCTGATATTGATGTCGTTGATAGGGATTATCTGGTCGAGGATGCCAGACATGCGGTACATTTCTTGGGTATGACAGGCGTTACGGTTTATGGCGTCACGCTGGACAAGGCAGCGGGCACTTATATGAAAAATATTTTCGGGAGCCGTAATTTCACGATCGTCGACAATGCGCTGTCGCTACCCGTTCAATTGACACGGGTATTAGCCAAAGTAGCCGCGCGCTAGTCGGGGGTAGTTTCAGTTAAAAGAAGTATTGCGGATTTGTCGGAATAATAGCTATGGCAAATAAAGATCCGGTCAAGGTGGGTGTTTTGTATTCGCAGACCGGCGTTACCTCAGCGATCGAGTCGTCTCAGTGGCTCGGGACCTTGCTGGCGATTGAGGAGATCAACGATAACGGTGGTATCGATGGACGCGAAATAGTCGCCATTGAATACGACGCTGCGTCCGATCCCTACCAGTTTCGTAATCTGGCCGAGCGTCTGGTCGCCATCGACAACGTCAATGTGATTTTTGGTTGCTACATGTCGAGCACGCGCAAGGCAGTGATGCCGATTGTCGAGAAATATAATCGCATCCTGTTCTATGCCACGTTGTATGAAGGTTTCGAGTTTTCCAACAACATCATCTACACGGGCGCTGCACCCAATCAAAATAGTGTCCAGCTCGCTGATTTCATGATGTCCATGTTCGGCGGGCAGGTCTATTTAGTTGGGTCAGATTACATCTATCCCTACGAATCAAATCGGATCATGTCGGATCTAGTACATCAGCGTCCCAGCGGTAGCATCGTGGCACAGCGCTATGTGCCATTAAATGCGGGACCGAAAGATTTTGAAAGTATCGTGGCAGAGATAAAAGAGTGTCAGCCAGACTTCATTTTTTCTACAGTGGTCGGCGATGCAACGCAGCACTTCTACAACGCATATGCGGATGCAGGTCTGGATCCAAAATTAATGCCCATCGGTAGTCTTACTACGTCTGAGGTTGAGGTTGCGCAGATGGGTGCCACGGTAGCTGCTGGACATTTCACAGCAGCGCCTTATTTTGCGTCAATCGACTCAGCTGAGAATCACCGTGTACTGCAACGCTTCCGCGCACGTTTTGGTGATCAAATTCGACCCAATGCTTGTTGGGAGGCAGCTTATTTTCAAGTACATTTATTTGCTAATGCCATGCGTGGCGCTGGTACCGATAGCGTGCCGGTGCTGATGCCTGAAATTTTGGGGAGTGAGTTCCTCGCACCTCAAGGACGGGTGCGTGTTGAGCCAGCGAATCACCATACCCATTTGTACCCGCGTATTGGTCGCGTCAACGCCAGGGGTGAATTTGCGATTGTGCGCGCATCGAGGAATGCGGTGGTTCCTGACCCGTATCTCGTAACGCATTCACTGGGCGACTGGACGCTCGCCCTCGAGACCCTACAGGAATAATGGCAAAGCCCAAGACATCGACGCGGTCCAGCATGCGCGTCGTGCAAGAGGCGCCCCAAATCTTGCGCGATCTGCGCTCATTACGCGTGTGTGTGTTTCATCCACGTGATCAGGATGGTCAAGGTCTGACACGCCAACTCGAACGTATTGGTTGTCAGGTTCAGGCATTCTGGCCCCCGCTTCCTGAGTTACCTGAGGGTACTGATGTCGTGTTTTTGGCGCTACCTCCGGATATGCTTGGTGCCGATTATGCATGGCGTCACAACGAAGATGCGCCACCCGTGATTGCAGTCATCGCCTACGAAAATCCAACACTGATCGAGGCAGTGCTTCAACTTGGCGCAATTGCGACAGTTGCCTCACCGGTGCGTTCATTTGGTTTACTGTCGGTGCTTGTGTTGGCTCGTGACTGGCACGGCACGGTGCGTAAGCAGCAAAAGCGTATCGCTCAATTGGAGTCGAGATTACTCGGTGCAAGACAAATCGCAGAGGCGCAAGACATCCTCTGTTCTCAGCATGGGATTTCAAAGGAAGAAGCCTACCGCGTGATTCGTGAGCAGGCCATGCAAAAGCGAGTCACTGCGGAAGAAATAGCGCGTTCGATTATCAATGCTAACGAGATTCTAGGGGTAAAAAAATTACGCTCGTGACCGGTCAGAGAGAGCGATAGACATTGGTTCGGTTAGCACTGCCCTGATCAGCGCTGAATCCGATTAATCGAATCAATGTCAACATCAACATCAACATCAACACCAATACTAGCTTCAATATCAGCATCAAAACCAACACCGCCGCGACGACTTAGAATACCTAAGTCTATAAACTCTTGATTAGTTTCAGAATGTCTTTGAATGCGGGGTGGTCAGCACGACCCATCCACTCGAACAGTGCCATCTCTGTAGAAACAACTTGAATTCCGGCATGCCTGAGTCGCTGCATGGCAAGCGTCTTGTTTTCAAGGTGGCGCGAGGCGACTGCATCAGCAACCACCAATGGCGCAAAGCCCTGCTCGGCTAGACCCAGCACGGTTTGGAGCACGCAAACATGTGCCTCCATTCCGGTCACCAGAATTTGCTGTTTTCCGAGTTGTTTCAGCCTTTGCGTAATTACCGCGTCGTCGGCACAGGAGAAATGCCGCTTGGCGAGAATCTCTTCGTCACGCAGCAGTGCGCGTAGATCGCTCACCGTTGGCCCTATCCGCTCTGCGCAGTGCTCGCTGGCGAAAACGGGGATATTCATTATTTTGCCTGCCTGAATCAGCGCATGATTGGCCTGAATGACCGATTCAGGCTGGTGCATCGCGGGCGCCAAACGGGTCTGAATATCAACCACCAGCAGGGCTGATTTTTCGGTATTAATCCGCATCGATTTCATCGGTATTCAGTGATTATCATGATGATAAAAAGAAGGCGCGCGGTGCTGAAAAATAAAGCAGTAATACAGCAGAATTGCTTATTGATTTCCTTGCCGCTAAGTGTTCCCTTGGGTAGACTCACCTTAAGCGTTGTCGTTGTTTAATTCAAGGATTTTCCGCCTGCGTCGGGCATTATGCTTAAGTTACTAGAAGTTATCGGACCGGTAACCGATCCGGTTATTGCTGATAAATTGCATCATCTCGAGCACCATGGTCGAGTCGAGTACATCACGTTGTCCGAAGAAGATACACAGCGCCGTCGCTTACGTGTCGTGACAGATGCCGGCACTGAATGCGCACTGGTGTTGGATCGAACTGCCGAGTTGTATGACGGCGCAGTCATGCTGCTTACTGATACGCTGGCGGTAGTGGTTCGTACGCAGGAACCAGACTGGTTACGTCTTCGTCCACGCGATGCCGCTGCCGCACTTGAGATTGGCTATTTTTCCGGTAATATGCACTGGACGGTACGTTTCGCTGGTGACGTACTCGAGATATCTCTGCAGGGTGAGCCATCAAGTTACCTTGAGCGTCTTGCGCCTTTTCTTTCTGATGGACGAGCGATCCATGTCCACAGCCACTGATCTGATTAGCCAGCTGAGCGCGCTACAGCACGCGGATAGTTTTTTCCCGAGTGGTGGTGTGTCGTTTTCGCAGGGCCTTGAGACACTCTACACAGACCGTGAGGTTAAAGACGCCGATACGCTGGCTGTGTTTGTAGAGGGCCAGTTGCTGCATCGCTGGCGCCCTTTTGATGTGCCGGCCTTAGTGCTTGCGCATCAGTTCTCAGCAGATCTGAATGCACTGGTAGAGATTGATGCGGCATTTGAAGCGATGAGTCTCGCTACCGAATTACGTGAAGGCTCTCGTCGTGCTGGCGGTGCATTGCTGAGTGTTCATGAAAAACTGGGTACGACGCAGGCTAGCGCCTACCGTCAGCGTATTGCTGACAAAACGGCTTTTGGCCATTTACCGATTGCGCAGGGCTTGGTATGGGGATGCTGCGGCGTATCCGTCAACGATGCCCGAGCAATATCTGCGCATTTACTTTGCACTGGCTTGGTCAGTGCGGCGTTGCGTTTGGGCTTGATCGGACATCTGGATGCGCAGCGGGTGCTGCTACGCGTTCGGCCCGTACTGATCGATCTGTTAGATGACGCCTGGCCTGACCTGAATAGCGTCGAAGATTTATTTGATTTTTCTGCCTACACGCCAGCGACTGAAATCGCGGTCATGCGTCATGAGACCCATGACGCTCGTCTATTTGCGAATTAATCCTGAACCAGCACGGGGGCTTCATGCTACTTACGCCAACCGAACTTGAAAGACTCACTATTTACACCTCTGCCGAGCTTGCGCGTAAACGTCGTGCGAAAGGACTCAGGCTGGGG
>Ga0194124_10003909_pt1 | contig 15193 bp, 17 predicted proteins | sample TA2KigCas0mmetaG_FD_148605 | JGI IMG/M metagenome (GOLD analysis project Ga0194124, IMG submission 148605) | Freshwater microbial communities from Lake Tanganyika, Tanzania - TA2015031 Kigoma Deep Cast 0m | ecosystem: Environmental > Aquatic > Freshwater > Lake | place: Tanzania: Lake...
GCTGAAGGGTTTGGCCACCATGGTTCTTGGTGGAGCCGTTTACAACTCCAACAACTTCCCTGCTGCCCAGGTTGCCCTAGGTACCGCTGTAGCCCCCGCTCGTCTGACCAACGGTCTGAGCTTCAACTACGACGTGCGCCTCAACCTCGACACCAGCTTCACTGGTAAGGACCTGCTGCGCACCCGTCTGCGTGCCGGTAACTTCGGCGCCAGTGCCTTTAGCGGCAACCCTGTTGCGCTGACTGCGATAGAGACAGCCTTCCAGGAACCCACTTCCGGCCTTGCCAACGTTGTTGGCATCGACCGTCTCTTCTACCAGTTTCCGATCGGCAGCGGTTTCACCGCAACCTTCGGTGGCCGTGTGCGTCAGGACGACATGCTGGCCATGTGGCCCAGCGTGTACCCCGCTGATTCCATCCTCGACTTCTTCACCGCCGCCGGTGCTCCTCAGGCCTACAGCCTGAACCTCGGTGCAGGTGCAGGCCTGTGGTGGCAGAAGAACGGCTTCAGCATCAGCGCCAACTATGTGTCGGGTAACGGCAACGCAGGTAACCCCAGCCGCCGGCTGGGCGGTGGTGGTATTGGCAACACCAACTCCACCAGCACCTTCACCACCCAGTTCGGCTATGCCGCTAACAACTGGGGTGCTGCGCTGGCCTACACCTACGGTCAGAATTTTTCCAGCGCTCTCGGCACGACCCAATTTATTGGTTTTCAAACGGTCTCGCCTGCCACTTCTTCCAACAACCTTGCTATCAGTGCCTATTGGCAGCCGAGCCAGAGCGGTTGGATTCCTTCAATTAGTGCCGGTTGGGGCATTGGAACAACAAACTTCTTGACTGCAACCGGTGCAGGCAATCTTCTTGGAAACATGACAGCTGCCTCCTGGAGCGTTGGTCTTCAGTGGGACGATGCCTTTATCAAGGGTAATGCTCTCGGCTTCGCCTTTGGTCAGCCCACCATGGTTACTCGTGCCAACAACGTTACTACTGCCAACGATGGCAATTGGGCTTGGGAGTGGTGGTACAAGTTCCAGGTCACTGACAACATCACTGTGACTCCTGGCCTCTTCTATCTCAGCAAGCCTCTTGGCCAAGCGACTCCCAACACCGCGGCTGTTGGAACTGCGCAAGGCTTCTTCAATAGCTTCGGCTACTTGATCAAGACCACCTTCAAGTTCTGATCCTCATCAGATCCATTCAGGGCCCTACCCTCACACACAGGGCCCTTCTCCTCTTTCCTCCTCACGCCAAACCTCGGCCTTCCTCACTCGATCCGAGTCCTCGGCACTTCTCAACCCCTCCTCAATGCACCCGGTTGGTTCTCCAGCCGGGTTTTTTATTGGTATTCCTCGGCCATGTTTGTTCTCTCGGTCATGACAGGAGACAATCCGTGACTGATCAGCAATCCGAGTCGGCGCACCTTTGAAAAGGCAGACTGGCCATGATCGACATCAGCCACGCCTTCCCGCTTGCCGCAGCGTCGCACCCCAGCCAGCTCTGATCCCTACATGGTGCTGGGCGTGCCTCCCAGCGCCACGGCGGCCGAGATCAAGGCTGCCTACCGCGCCCTGGTCAAAGAGCACCACCCCGATGCCGGCGGGCAGGCTGAAGCGATGCTGGCCCTCAATGCGGCCTGGGAAGTGCTCGGTGATGACGTGCGCCGCCGCCTGCATGACCGTAACCATGTTGTTGCAAGGGAGCCTTCAGTCGACCCCCATGCAGCGCAGCCGCGTGCCCGCAACGCCAAGGCCTCTGATGCCGAGCTCGAGGCCTGGTTGCAGCAGGTGGTCGCACCGATTGATCGCCTGCTGGCCCAGGTGATCAATCCTTTTGAAGCCCAGCTCAAGGAGTTGGCGGCCGATCCCTATGACGACGCGCTGATGGAGGCGTTCTGCACCTTTCTCGAGCAGAGTCAGGCCCGCCTGGAGAAGGTGGAAACCTTGTATCGCTCCAGTGTCATTCCAGCAGGAGCACAGGCCTTTGCTTTATCGCTCTATCACTGCCTGAGTCTGGTGAAAGACGCTCTGGTGGAACTGGACCGCTACACCATGGGCTACGTCGATTCGTACCTGCACGACGGACGCCAGATGCTGCGCCAGGCCCGCCGCCGCCGCTCAGAGCTGCAGCAGGAGCGCCGTCAGCTGCTGGGGTAGGCCTCGAGCTGATCGAGCCGCAGCCACACATCGGGCACGGGGCGGCGCCAGCGCAGCTGGGCATGCTCGCCCTGCACCGCCAGGATCTCGCCGGGGCCTTCAAGCACATAGCCCGGCAGCACCGTGTCGCTGGCGGTGGCTTCGAGGCTGCCGGCGTAGGCCTTGGCGTTGAGCCGCACCAAGCTGCCTTTTTTGAGCGCCGGTGCTGCAGCTGCAGTGGGGTCGGCCATGGCGATCGGGGGCGGGCGCACAGATGCGGCTCAGGCTAGAACCGGGTCTGGGATTGCTGGTTGATCGCACCATGAGCACCACCCTGGCGCTGCTGCTGGCGATCTTTGGCGCTTTGCTGCTTACGGCCGGTTTTCTCGATGACATTGCGGCCCGCATCCGGGTGCCGGGCATCCTGCTGGTGCTGCTGCTGGGCTTGCTGACCGATAACCCCCTGCACCCGGCGCCGGCGGGCCAGGCCACGGCGCTGCTGAGCCTTGAGCAGGCCGATCAGATCGGCCAGGTGGCCTTGGTGCTGGTGCTGTTCTTTGGCGGCCTCACCACCAACTGGCACCAGATGCGCAGCGTGCTGGTGCCGGCGGGGCGCCTGGCCACCCTGGGTTCGGGGCTCACCGCCCTGCTGATGATGGCGCTGGTGCTGCTGCTGGGCCGCATCCCCGGGGTCGATGTGACGGTGACGTTGCCGCTGGCCCTGTTTGTGGGGGCCATGCTCTGCAGCACCGATGCCTCGGCGGTGATGGCCCTGCTGCGGCCGCTCAAGGGCCGCCTGCCTGATCAGCTGGTGCATCTGATCGAGTGCGAATCAGCCTTCAACGACCCGGTGGCGGTGATGCTCAGCGGCATCGCCCTGGCGATGGCCTCGGGCAGCGAGGCCGTGTCGGCCCCTTCGCTGGTGATCGAGGTTACCCGGCAGTTTCTGCTCGGTGGCTTGATCGGCTTTCTTGGCGGCACCCTGGCGCGCCAACTGCTCTCGAGCCGCAGCAACCGCTCCAGCACCTCCCAGTTGGCGGTGATGAGCCTGGCGGTGCTGGCGGTGCTGGTGGGCGGCACCCAGCTGATCGGCGGCAGCGGCATCCTGGCGGCCTACGTGGCCGGCCTGGTGCTGGGCAACAGCCCCGAATGCGATCGCGCCGTGCTCGAGGAATCCCACGCCGGCTTCGCCAAGATGGCCGAGCTGCTGCTGTTCCTCTGCATGGGGCTGGTGGTTGACCCCGAGCAGGTGGTGGCCGCTGCCGGTTGGGCGTTGCTGCTGTTTGCGGCGCTGCAGCTGGTGCGCTGGCTGATGGTGGAAACGGTGCTCTGGCGCGCCGGCTATGGGCGGGCCGAGCGCAGCCTGATCACCCTGGCGGGGTTGCGCGGGGCGGTGCCGATCGCGATGGCGATCCAAGCGGCCGCGGGCCGGGCGCCCTGGGGCGACGCCATGCCGGCTGTGGCCCTGGCGGTGGTGCTGCTGGGCCTGTTGGTGCAAGGTTTTGCCCTGGTGCCGGCGGCCCGGCGTCTGGGCCTAGCCTCACCGGGCTAAAGCGAGGTAGGACCGTCACGTGCGCTTGTTGCTGCTGGGCTGCTCGGGCTTTGTGGGCCGCGAGCTGGTGCCGTTTCTGCTGGAGCTGGGCCACGAGCTCACCCTGGTGAGCCGCCAGAGCCAACCGTTCGCCAACCTGGTGGGCGAGCGGTTGTCGGTGCTGCGCCTCGATCCGGCCGACCCCGCCAGCTGGAGCCACAACGGTCTGGATGTGGCCCTGCGCCAGGCCGATGGCGTGGTGAATCTGGCCGGCGAACCGATCGCCGACAAGCGTTGGACCCCCACCCACCGCCAGCTGCTGATCAACAGCCGGGTGAAGACCACCGAGATGCTCATGGCTGCGATGGCCGCACTCGAAACCCCGCCCGGGGTGCTGATCAATGCTTCGGCTGTGGGCTATTACGGCACCAGCCTTGAGGGCCGCTTTGTCGAGAGCAGCCCCAGCGGAGATGATTATCTGGCCGAGATCTGCCGCGGCTGGGAGGCCGCCGCCGATCAGGCCCCGGCCGGCTGCCGGGTGGTGAAGCTGCGCATCGGCATCGTGCTGGGTCCCGATGGCGGCGCCCTGGGCAAGATGCTGCCGGTGTTTCGGGCGGGCTTCGGCGGGCCGGTCGGCAGCGGCAAGCAGTGGATGAGCTGGATTCACCGCCACGACCTCTGCCGCCTGATTGCCGCCGCCCTCGATGATCCGGCCTATCAGGGGGTGTACAACGCCGTGGCGCCCGAGCCCACCACCATGGGTGCCTTCGCCACTGCACTGGGCAAGGCCCTGGGCCGGCCCAGCCTGCTGCCGGTCCCGGGGCCGATTTTGCAGCTGCTGCTGGGCGATGGCGCCCAGGTGGTGCTCGAAGGCCAGCAGGTGATCCCTGAGCGGCTGCAGCAGCAAGGGTTTCGCTACCAGTACGGCGAGCTCAGCGCTGCCCTCGCCGCTGCCACCAGCCCAATGCGCCGCTGAGCAGCGCCGCCGCCATCAGCAGCCCGATCGCCGGGGTGAACAGCGGCTCCCACAACTGCTGAAACAGAGCCAGTGGCTTTTCAATGTGCTGGCTGTGCAGCACCACCGCCAGCCCGAACCACAGCGCCCCAGCGATCACCACGAACACATCGGCCACCAGCAGGGCATCGAGTGCCCCCTTGAGCTTTGCCATGGCTGAGCTGCCTGCATCCATGGGGCATCGCCACAAGAGTTGGAGCGATTCTGAAGGCTCCTTAAGCTCAGGCCAATCGCAAGGCTGTTTTGGAGATCACGGGTGCCTTGAACCCAGAAGGCGAGCACCAGGCCGGCGATCTCCTGTTCATCAGCAATGGCCATGGCGAGGATCTCAACGGCAGCTTGATCTGTGCTGCGCTGCAGGCCCTGGCCCCGCAGCTGCGTCTTGCGGCCCTGCCCATCGTTGGTTCAGGTGGGGCTTACCGAAAACGTTCGCTGCCGCTGTTGGTTCAGGGCCGCGATCTGCCATCGGGCGGCATGGTCTACCAGGGCTGGAATCTGTGGAAGGATCTCGTTTCCGGCTGGATTCCCCAGACCATCAGGCAGATTCGTGCAGCGCGCCGCCAAGGGCCCGGTTTTCAGCTGGTGCTCAGCGTCGGTGATCACGTGCCGCTGCTGTTTGCCTGGCTGAGCGGGCGGCCCACCGTGGTGTTTCTGGTGTCGACCTCGAGCTACTACGAGGGCAAGCTGCGCTTGAGCCCCTTGACCCGGTGGCTCAGCCGGCGCCGTGCCGTGCGGCTGGTGCTCACCCGTGATGCCTTCACCGCGCGCGATCTGCAGGCCCAAGGCCTGGCGAAGGCGCAGTTTTTGGGGTACCCGATCATGGACGCCCTTGATCTACCGCCAGCCCGATCAACGGAGCTGGCGCAAACCGCACCACAGCAGGATTCTGACGATGGCGTTGCCATCGCGCTGCTGCCGGGCAGCCGGTTTCCTGAGGCGCAGGCCAACCTGGCTTTGATGTTGCAGCTGTGTGAGCAGTTGGTGCATCGCGCCCCGCAGCGGCCCTGGCGGTTTGAGGCAGCACTGGTCCCTGGCACCGACGACCACGTGCTTGCGCAGCAGCTGAGGCTATTGGGCTGGCAGCGCAGTGGCGCAGACGAGCTGGTCAGTGCCACTGGGGCGGCTCGGGTGCGCTTGAGCAGCGATGCGTTTGCTGCGATCCTGCAGCGCAGCCGCTTGGTGGTGGGCATGGCCGGCACCGCCGTTGAGCAGGCGGTGGGGCTGGGCAAGCCGGTGGTGCAGCTGGTTGGCCGCGGGCCCCAGTTCAGCTACGCCTTTGCTGAGGCGCAGATGCGCCTGTTGGGTGAGGCGGTGTTCACCGTGGGTGAGCAGCCCGCAGGGCAGCGCGAGCTTCAGGCTGCCAGCGCTTTGATCTGCACCCTGCTGGACGATCCAGATCTGCCGCAGCTCTGCCATCAATGCGGGCTTGAGCGGGTGGGACGGCCAGGCGGCTCAGTCGCCATTGCCCAAGCCTTGCTGGCTCAGTTGGCCCAGCCAAAAGGGCCTGCCCAAGCCTGAAGCTGTCTGGGCCTGTTTTTGCTCACCCAGCCAGCCAGGCTTTGACTTTTTGAAGGGCCTGCCAGTCGGGCTTGCGCTGCAGGCCATCGGTAATGGCGTCGTTGATCTCATCGGCCATCTCTGGGGCCATGGCCAGCACCCGCTGCACCACCTCGATGTGCTCGCGCACGCCCTTGGCCCCGGTTTCGAGCATGGCCAGGGTGAGGTTGATGCGGGCCTGGGGGTCCTGGGGGCTCAGGCGCACCGCCAGGCGGGCTGAGCGCAGCCCCTCGAGCGGCTGGTTGTTGAGCAGCTGCAGCCAGGCCAGGCAGGTCCAGCAGGCCGAATGCCGCGGGTTCTGCTCCGCCAGGGCTGCAAACTCCTCCACCAGCTCAGCCACAGGGGCGCCGGCGCCGTAGCGCTGCAGGGCCGCCTCGAAGGCGGAGGGTTCGGCATCGGTTGGAGCCATGGGGGAGCCGCGCCTCAGGCGTGCAAAGACATCACTGCCCCTCAGATTCCCATGGCGGCAGCATCACACCGCAAATGAGCTGCCGCAGCCGCAGGTCTGGGTGGCGTTGGGGTTGGTGAAGTTGAAGCCGCCTCCGATCAGCGCGCTCGAGAAGTCGAGCTGCATGCCATAGATGTACAGCAGGCTTTTGGGGTCGCAGACCACCTCAAAGCTGCTCGCACCCTCTGGTTCGTAGGTGTAGCGCTCGTCATCAGCGCGCATCTCGGCCGCATCGATGAAATCCATCGTGTAGCTCATGCCGCTGCAGCCCCCCGAGCGCACACCCACGCGCAGCACCTTGCCGCTGCCTTGCTGTGCCATCAGGTTGGCCAGCTGCTTCATCGCCGGCTCGGTGATCAAGATTCCCTTGCCGTCCTTGGCGGTGAAGGTGGCGGGCGCAGCCTGCTCCAAGGCGTCATGCCTGGTGTCGCTCGGCCTGGCTTCGGTTGCTGCGCTGTCGGCGGCCATGACGTTGACTCCTGGATCCGTGGGGTCAATGTAGGCAGGCTGTTTGATCGATGCCTGATCGCCTCTGGGGTGTGGGCTCTGGAGGACCTTGTCAATTCGGACCATGGTCATGACCATGGTCACCTGCACGCAGGGCCCTGCATGAAGTGCCCTGCAGGGAAGGTGCCGCCGCCGCCCCAGGCCGCCGCTCCATAGAGTCGCAGCACTGTTTGCGTGTTGAGGCGTGCGGGTCGCCATCGTGGGTGCGGGTCTGGCCGGCTTGGCGGCAGCGGTTGATCTGGTCGATGCCGGCCATCAGGTTGATCTCTACGAGGCGCGCCCGTTCATGGGCGGCAAGGTGGGCAGCTGGGAGGACCCAGGCGGCAACCACATCGAGATGGGGCTGCATGTCTTCTTCTTCAATTACGCCAACCTCTTTGCCCTGCTTGAGAAGGTCGGCGCCAGAGACAACCTGCTTCCCAAAGATCACACCCACCTGTTTGTGAACACAGGTGGCGATCTGCGTGAACTGGACTTTCGCTTTGCCCTGGGGGCTCCGTTCAACGGCCTGAAGGCCTTTTTCACCACGCCCCAGCTTGACTGGATTGACAAGCTGCGCAATGCCCTGGCCCTGGGCACCAGTCCAATTGTGCGCGGTCTGATCGACTACGAGGGGGCGATGAAAACGATCCGCGCCCTTGATGCCGTCAGCTTTCAGGACTGGTTCGTCGGCCACGGCGGCAGTGTGCAGAGCATCAAGCGCATGTGGAACCCGATCGCCTATGCCCTGGGGTTCATCGACTGCGAGGCGATCAGTGCACGCTGCATGCTCACCATCTTCATGATGTTTGCGGCCAAGACCGAGGCCTCCAAGCTCAACCTGCTCAAGGGCTCGCCCCACCGCTGGCTCACCGGGCCGATCCTCGCGTACATCAGCGCCCGAGGCGGCCAGCTGCACCTGCGCCACAGGGTCAGTGAGGTGCTCTTCACAGAAGGCGCACCTGCTGCCGATGGTCTGCCTGAAACCTCCGTCAGTGGGCTGAAGCTGGGCACCCCAGACGGTGAGATCACGGTGACCGCCGATGCCTACCTGGCCGCCTGTGACGTGCCCGGTATTCAGCGCATGATTCCGGATGCCTGGCGCCGCTGGCCCCTGTTTGAGCGCATCTTTGCGCTCGAGGCGGTGCCTGTGGCCACGGTGCAGCTGCGCTACGACGGCTGGGTCACTGAGCTGGGTGATACCCCCGCCGCCCAGGCTGCGCGCGGCGATCTGAGCCGTCCCGCGGGTCTCGACAACCTGCTGTACACCGCTGATGCCGATTTCAGCTGTTTTGCCGATCTGGCCCTGGCCAGCCCGGTCGATTACCGCAAAGAGGGCGTCGGCTCGCTGCTGCAATGCGTGCTGACCCCAGGCGATCCCTGGATTCCCAAGACAACCGAGGAGATCGTCGCCCACACCGATGCCCAGGTGCGGCAGCTGTTCCCCTCGGCCAAAGACCTCAAGCTGGTCTGGAGCAACGTCGTCAAACTGGCCCAGTCGCTTTATCGCGAGGCCCCCGGCATGGAGCCCTACCGCCCCGACCAGCGCACGCCGGTGAGCAACTTCTATCTGGCGGGCAGCTACACCAAGCAGGACTACATCGATTCGATGGAAGGGGCCACCATGAGCGGGCGGCTGGCTGCGGCTGCCATGCTGAACACGTCGGTGCAGCTGGCCAGTAACGCCGCCGTCGCCTGAGGAGAGACCCATGGGCCGCTGGCTCGATCACACCGTCACCACCGAGATCCAGGCACCGGTTGAGCGGGTCTGGGCTGTTTGGAGCGACCTCGAAGCGATGCCGCGCTGGATGCGCTGGATCGAGTCGGTGGTGACCGTGGCGGGCGACCCCGATCTCACCGACTGGACCTTGGCGGCCCAAGGGTTCCGCTTCCATTGGCAAGCGCGCATCACCCAGCGGGTCGAGGCCCAGCAGCTCCATTGGCAGTCGGTGGGCGGCCTGCCCACCAAGGGGGCGGTGCGTTTTTACGCCCAGGCCCCAGAGCTCACCGCCGTCAAGCTGAGCGTGAGCTATGAGTTGCCCGCAGCCCTTGCGCCGTTGATGGAACCGACCATGCTGGGGGGGATGGTGACCAAAGAACTGCAAGCCAACCTTGACCGTTTCCGCGACCTGGTTGAAACCGACACCGGCGCTGGCCCTGGCGCTCCCTCTGCTGCTGAGCGCTTGTCAGAGCAGTCCTGATCCGCAGGCGAGCGCAGTCAAACCGATTCCGCCCCTCCAACCAGGCAAGGTTGAACCTGGGCAAGCTGCTGAGCAGCCCGAGCCCACAGGTCTCACGCCGCTGCCAAGCCCGCAGCAGGTGGTGACAGCTCAGCCGGTCGGACGGCCTGATCCTTTTCTGCCGGTCATGGCCGCAGCGGGGCCTGGCGGCTCGGGTACGCCGGGTCTGCCGCCTGGATTCCGCTTCAGCGGGGTGATTCGCAGTGGCGGCAGGGCCGAGGCGCTGGTGCAGTTCGGCGGTGAGTCGGGCACCCTGCGCGCTGGCGATGTGGGTGGCCGCACCACCAAGTTGCTGCCTCCGGGTTGGGCTGTGGGAGGCATTGATGTGGCGCGCGGCCGGCTGATTCTGCGGGCCTCGGGTCAGGCGATCCCGGTCAGTCTCGACGGCCAGAGCTGAGCGTTGCGCTGCAGGCTGCCACCAGCCCTGCCAGGTCATGGGGCTGGGCCTCGCCATCGACGCGCCCCAGCAGCTCCTGGCAGGCCCGGCTGGTTTGCGGGCCGATCGAGACGATCGCCAGCGGCCGCTGCCGTCTTGGGTGGCTTTGCAGCAACGCCGGCCAGCTCGGGCCAAAGGCTGCCTCGAGCATCTGGGCGGTGTGGCGGACCGTTTTGGCACTGCTGAAGGTCAGTGCGTCGAGGCGCCCCTGCTCGAGTGCGGCCACCGCGCCGCTTGGCAGACCTTGGGGGCAGCGGGTCTCATAGGCCGCCACCTCCACCACCCGGGCACCCGCCTCGCCAAAGGCGTCGGCGAGCACGCTGCGGCCGCCGCTCTGCACCCGCGGGATCAACAATCTGAGCCCCCAGGCCGAGCTTGGAAAATGCTCGATCAGGCTGTCAGCGACAAAGTCTGGCGGCACAAAATCGGCCGGGGCGCCCAGTTCGGCGAGGCGCTCAGCCGTTTTGCGGCCCACCGCGGCAATCTTGAGCCCATCGGGCCGGTGCGCCAGGCTGCTGCCCAGCCGGCGCAGGCGCGCGTCCAGGGCTTCGGCGCCGTTGCTGCTCGAGATCAGCAGCCAATGAAAGCTCTCGAGATCAGACAGCGCATCATCAAGCGGGCCCCAGTCATCGGGCGGGGTGACCACCAAGGCGGGCAGATCGACCACCGCCGCGCCGGCCTGCTCAAACAGCTGCCGTGCCTCACCGGCCTGCGCCTCGGCGCGGGTGACGCCGATGCAGCGCCCGGTCAGTGGAAGGGTCGTGCCTGTCAACGCGTTCAGCCCTCCAACTTGACCATGGTGCCCGCCTGCTGAGCCAGGGCGCGGGCTTCGGCGCTGCGGCCCTGCGCGTCCAGCAAGCGGATGGCGCGGCTGAAGCCCGCTCGGGCGCCGTCGAGATCACCCCCAAGCAGCAAGGCCACCGCCAGGTTCTGCTCGGTTTCTGGGTGATCGGGCTCGCGCATCAGGCTCTGGCGATAGGCGGCGATCGCTGCGGCGATGTCGCCGCGGCGGCGCTCAATCAGCCCCAGGGCGCGCCAGCCCAGCGCCAGCTCGGGCGCCGATTGGCTCGCCGCTGCTGCCCAGTGAGCGGCCTCGTCGAGCTGCCCCTGCTCCAGCAGCAGCAAGACCAGGTTGATCTGGGCTCCCAGGGTGAGCCGGCCTGGCAGGGCCAGGGCCAGGGCCTCGCGGTAGTGGGCGGCGGCCGCCTGTACAGCGCCGCTGCTGGCTTGGGCTAGGGCCAGGTGCAGCAGCAGCTCGTAGCGCTCGCTCGGGGCATCCGTTGGGCAGTTCTCCAGCCCCTGCTGCAGCAGCTGCAGACCCTGGTTGGTGTTGCCGGCGCTGATCTCCAGCGCGCCGAGCTTGGCGCAGGCGTAGGGGTCGCCGGGGCGCTCAGCGAGCTCGGCTTCCATCGCCTGGCGCAGACGCGCGGCTTTGTTGCCGCTGCTCAGCAGTTCAGGGCTGTACCCCTCGTGCAGCAAGGCCGGCACTGGGCAGTCGAGCACGCGCCAGTGCGCTTCGCGCTCGATCAGCGCGGCAACGCTGTCGTCGACCATGCTGTGGTAGCGGCCACTCCAGCGCACGGTGCTGTGGCGGCGAAACAGCCGGCTCACATTGGAGTAGGGAGCCTGGGCGGCCCCCAGCTCACGGCGCAGCAGGTTGATCAGCAGCACATCAGGCTCGGCCATGAGCTGGCGCAGGGGCTCTTTGGCCTGCTCGAGCAGCAGCTCGTCGGCATCGAGCACCAGCACCCAATCGCCGCGCACGTGCTGCAGGGCCTGGTTGCGGGCCGGGGCAAAATCACCGGGCCAGGCCATGTGGTGCACCACAGCGCCGCAGCGCTCGGCGATGGCCGCCGTGGCGTCGCTTGAGCCGGTGTCCAGCAGCACCATCTCATCGACAAAGCCTGCCACCGAGGCCAGGCAGCGTTCGAGCCGCTCGGCCTCATTGCGCACGATCATCGACAGGCTGAGCATGGTCATCGGCGGGCTGCTCGCATGTTCGCTGCTGGGGCTCAATCGGTGAAGCCTGAGCTGCCGGCCCCGGCGTGGCGCTCTGCCCCCAGTCCCAGGGCGCCAAGGGCCATGGCCTGCGCCTGAGGCATCTGGCCGGCGCTGTACGCAGCCGGGATCTGCGGCTCCAAGAGCGGTTGCAGCCGCTCCCACAGGTAGGGGCTGCCGTAAACCACCAGGGCCCCCAGCCGCCCGGCGCGCTGCAGTTGCACCACAGCTTCGCTCCAGGGTTCGCGGTTGGCCTTGCTGCCGCTGAAGGGGTTGCCGCGTACAAACAACTGCAGCAGCACCGGCCCCTCGCCAAGGCGATCCAGCGCCAGCGGGGCTTCGGGATCGCCGCTCCAGGGGCTGGGGCTGCGCGGCTCGAGCAGCACCGGCCGCCAGCCGCTGCGCTCAGGCAGCGTCAGGGCCGGCAACTGCGGCACGGCCTGGGGTGCCTGCAGGCAGCTCTCCAGCCGCACCAGGTTGATGCCCTGAGATCCCAGCTGCCCCGCTGCGGGTGCGCTCAGGCTGCCGCCCTGGCGCTCGAGGGTGGCCTCCAGCAGGTGCGCCGCAAGCGCCCCATCGGGTTCGCTCAGCGCAACAACTGCAGGGCTCGATGCCTGCAGCGCTGCAGCTTTCAGCAGGGCTTGCTGGCGCCGCGCCGCGCTGGCTACGAGCTGTTGCTGCGCCAGCCGCCCGCTTTCAACCGCCTTGGCAATGGCCGCGATGGCCCCATGGGCATCGGCGGGCATCAGCACCAGGTCGGCGCCTGCCTCAAGCGCCATGACGGCGGCTTCGCCGCCGCCGACGTGGCCACTGATCGCCTCCATCACCAGGGCATCGGTGACCACCAGCCCCTCAAAGCCAAGTTGCTCGCGCAATAGGCCACTGAGCACCGGGCGTGAGAGGGTTGCCGGCCGCTCCTGGTCGAGGGCGCTGAGCACCACGTGGGCGCTCATGACGGCGTCGATGCCTGCGCCAATCGCAGCGGTAAAGGGGGGCAGCTCCACGGCCTCAAGGCGCTCGAGGCTGTGGGGCAACAGCGGCAGCTCGAGGTGCGAATCGACGCTGGTGTCGCCATGGCCTGGGAAGTGCTTGGCGCAGCCCAGCACCCCTGCGGCCTGCAGCCCGTGGCAGAAAGCCAGCGCCAACGCCGACACCACCGCGGGGGTTTCGCCCCAGGCGCGCACGTTGATGACCGGGTTGGCCGGGTTGTTGTTGACATCGCACACGGGCCCCAGCACCCAGTTGAGTCCGATCGCCCTGGCTTCGCGCCCGGTGCAGTGGCCGTAGCGTTGGGCCAGCTCCAGGGCACGCCCAGGATCGCGGCCATAGAGGCGCCCCAGGCTTAGCGGCGGCGGCAGCCAGGTGGCGCCTTCAAAGCGCTGGCCCACGCCCTCTTCGACATCGGCGCAGAGCAGCAAGGGCCCCTGGGCCCACTGCAGCAGCTGGCGGGTGCGCAGGCTCACCTCAGCAGCGCTGCCCCCCAGCAGGATCACCCCGCCCACCCCCAGCTGCAGCAGCTGCTGCAGCTCGGCATTGCTCAGCTCCCACTGCGGGTAGCGGCGTTGGGCATCGAGCAGGTGGCCGCTGCAGCGCACCACCAGCAGCGAGGCGATCAGGCGCCTGAGGGCCGCTTCACTCACTGAATGCTGTGCCGCCCTCGGCGGGCTCACCTTTGACCTGGCGCTCGGCCTCGAGGCGGTTGAGCAGCCCCAGCACCGAGGTGCCCTGCTCGAGGCCCCGATCGAGCACGAAGACCACCTCAGGGGTGCGGCGCATCTGCAGCCGGCGTCCCAGCTCACCCTTGACGAAAGGGCTGGCTGAGCGCAGCCCGGCCAGGGCCTGCTGCTGCGCGTCGTCTGTGCCGTAGACGCTCACAAAGATCTTGCAGTGCTGCAGATCGCCTGCCACATCAACGTGGGTGATGCTCACCATGCCCTGGCTGACGCGCTCGTCCTTGATGCCGCTCAGCAACAGCTCGCTGACCTCGCGGCGGATCAGGGCCGCCACCCGCTCGACTCGTCGCCCCTGTGCCATCGCTACACCACCGGCGCTGAGCTCACCATGGCATGCAGCACCAGCGACAGGCTGATCAGACCACTGATGCCAGCACCGATCAGGGCCACCGCGGTCACCGGGTTGCTGGCACGGGCCTGCAGCGGCTCAAACACCGAATTGGCCACGCCCAGGCCGAAGGCGATCAGATAACGCGGGTAACGCGTCACGTTGAGAAAGAACTCCTTCATCAGCCTTCATTCGCCCTGGCTACTCTGCCGCCCATCGGGCGCCTTTGGCATGCAGCTGCATCAGTTTCGTCAGTCTCCCTTCTGCCACAAGGTGCGGCTGGTGCTGGCAGCCAAGGGTCTCAGCTACGACGTGGTCGAGGTGACGCCGGCTGTGGGGCAGGTGGCGCTGTTCCGGCTGTCGGGTCAGCGCCAGGTGCCGGTGCTCGTTGATGGCGAGACCGTTGTGGCCGATTCCACCGCCATCGCCCTGCATCTGGAGCAGCGCCATCCGCAGCCAGCGCTGTTGCCGGCCGACCCCCAGCTCAGGGCCCAGGTGCTGCTGCTGGAAGATTGGGCTGACACCGCCCTGGCCGCGGCCGTGCGTGGAGCCGTGCTGCAGGCGGCAGCAGCTGACCCCGAGCTGCGTTCGGCGGTGTTGCCCGAAGCCACTCCTGCAGCGCTCAAACAGTTGGTGGCGGCGGTTCCCTCTGGCCTGGGCAGCTGGGCCGAGAGCCTGGGCACGACGCTCATGGGCACAGGTGAGCGGCAGCAACTGCAGCGCAACCTTGAGCAGCTGCAAACGCTGCTGACGGGCCGAAGCCATCTGCTCACAGACAGCCTGAATCTGGCTGATCTGGCCGTGGCGGCTCAACTGGCCCTGTTGCGCAGACCCAAAGCGCTGCCAGGGTTGGGTGATCACCCACTGCTCGAGCCGCTGTTCAGCTGGTGCGACCAGATCCTGGAGCCCTTGGCTCCAGCCTGAGCAGCCAATGGCCGCTGCGCAGCGGCCGCGGCCGCAATCCCTCACCTGGTGGGGGGTAGGTCGCCTGCCACTGCTCGCCGCTGATGCTGCCATCGGCGTTGCGGCTGTAGTGGCTCAGGGTTTCCACCTGGCTCAGCCGCGGTGTCCTGCCGCTCTGGTGCACCACCTGTTGGCTCAGCTCATCGGCCCAGAAGCTGGCTGGCTCCTGCTCGCTGCGCCGCGCCACCACGGTGGACTCGAGCAGGCGTTCGCCCGCCAGCCTGCCGAGTTGCCGGTTGGGGTTGGCCGGGTCATTGCTGACCTCCAGCAGCGCCGGCCCCAGCAGCGCCTGGCCGACGGCTGCGGCATTAAAAGCGCGATCAC
>Ga0194124_10003915_pt1 | contig 15178 bp, 17 predicted proteins | sample TA2KigCas0mmetaG_FD_148605 | JGI IMG/M metagenome (GOLD analysis project Ga0194124, IMG submission 148605) | Freshwater microbial communities from Lake Tanganyika, Tanzania - TA2015031 Kigoma Deep Cast 0m | ecosystem: Environmental > Aquatic > Freshwater > Lake | place: Tanzania: Lake...
GCCCTTGCCGCCGGTGAGGATGCCGTCCCACTTGGGCGGCGTGGCGTCCCGGCTGCCCTGCTCATTGGCGAAACGGCCCCAGGGGAACATCCGGTCCTGACCGGCCCCTTCGAACTTGGCCACGCCCACGGGCGTCTCATCCATCTTCTCGGACCGGATACCGAAGGCGCCGCGATGCCCTTGGAAGGCGTTGAAGCGGATGCTGGCCTCGAAGTAGCCGAACTGCTGGCTGAACTTACCTTGGGAATTGATGTTGCCGCCGACGAAGCCCCCGGGCGTCTGCTGGAAGCCCAGCACGAGCCTTCCCTTCTCAATCTTGACGAGCTCGGGAGAGCCGACGTTCCACTTGGAAGCGTCGATGGCGGCGGCGTTGAACTGATCCTCCCAGTGCACCTTGCGCCCGACCATGGGACTTTGGGCCGGGAGGACAGCGGCGCAGAGGAGGAGCAGCAAATGACGCATAACCCGGAGAGGACTCACTTCCAAATCTTCACCCAGTCCACCTCGACGTCGTCAGGCAGATTCTTCTCCTTGAAGTCCTTGCGGTCGGACTCGAGGGCGTCGTGACGGACGGACAAGGCCATCGCCTTCACGGGGTCGGGCTTCTCGATCTGCATCACCTTCTTGTTGTTGATGTAGAAGGCGTAGGTCTTTTCGGTCCAGAGGATGCCGTAGGTGTTGAATCTCTTGGAACCTCCGGAGCTGGGGAGATAGCTTTCCAAGGGCTTTTCGGCCGGATAGTCGCGGGTGCCCGCGGCAGTGGCGATGCGGGCCCAGGGGTAGGCGCGGGGTCCGCCGCCCTGGAAGGTCAGAGCCACTCCGGGAAGCTCGTCCTGCTTCGTGGTTCGCACACCGATGACGCCGCGGTGGCCGAGGTAGCCATTGAAGCGGAGATTGACCTCGAAATAGCCGAACTGCTGCTCGAACTTGTCCGCGGTGCTGACGCCTCCTCCTCGGGGACCGTCGGGCGTCATGTGGAAGCCGAGCACCAGCTTGCCCCCCTTGATGGAGACGTGCTGCGGGGTGTTGATCGCCCACTTTGAGCCATCGACCTCGGCCGCATTGAACTGGTCCTCCCAGACGACCTTGCGGCCGTTGGTGGGGCTCTGCGCCGCGCAGAGGGCGGCGAGCAGGGAGAGCAGGAACGCGGGGATGGTCCTCATGGTCGGAAGGTCACTTGTTCACGTAGGCGCGCACCCATTCGATCTGGATGGGCTCGGGGCCCAGCTGAGGGTTGGGAAACTCCCGCAGCACGCCGCCCTCGGGCAGATGGTGGAAGAAGTGGATGTTGAGGGGCTCCTTGGAGAAGTCGCGACGGAGCGTGAACACTTCGCGGCCGTTGAGGTACCACTTGGCCGCCTTCTCGGTCCAGAGCAGGCCGTAACGGTTGAACTTCTTGTAGGCCGCGCCTCCGTCGAGATTGACCGGAGACTTGTCGGGGATGAGCCGCTGCGCGCCGCCGGTCTGCGCGTTGACGACCGTGGCCCAGACGCGGACGTTGTCCTCGCCCCTGCTCTCAAAGAAGAGCTCGCCGGCGCCGTTCTTCTTGTCCTCCGCCGTACGAAGCCGCATTCCCGCCCAGCGGTTCTTGGTCTGCTGCATACGGATGGAGGCCTCCACATACATGAGGGGCGCGGTGAACTTGGGAGCCAGGGTCGAGCTGCGCCAGAGGGTGGGCTTGCCGGCGGAGACGATTTCGAGGCTGACGACCTGCTTGGTCTCGGAGCCGACCTTGGCCTGCACGAGACGGACGTTGGTCTTGTCGTAGGACCACTTGGCCTCGTCGAGGACCTTGGCCTTGAAGGTGTCCTCGAAGGCGAGCTTCATGCTTGTCTCAGGCCCGGCGACCAGGGCGGCCGCGGCGGCGAGAGGGAGGATGCGGGAGATGTTCATGGTGAAGGGAGTATCAGGGCTTGTAGATCTTGACCCAGTCGATCTGGAAGGGCTCCGGCCCCTGGGTCGGGTCGGGGAATGACTTGAGGATGCCGCCCTCCGGCAGGCTGTGCCGGAAGTGCATCGCAACGTTCTGACCGGGGACGCCGCCGGAGTTCGAGCGATCGGAGCGGAAGACCTGCCGTCCGTTGATGTACCAGGAGAGCACCTTGTCGGTGAAAAGGATGCCGAAGGTGTTGAAGCGCTTGTAGGCGACGCCGCCCTCCATTTTCACGGGATTCGGGGAAGGATTGTACCGGCGATGCCCCATCTCGGTGGTCTCGGCGAAACTCAGGCCTACGCCGTCTCCGCCGCCCGACCCGAAGCCGGTCGACAGGGAGGGAAACTTCTTCCCGGCGGGGGCACCGATGTCGAAGCCCATGCCGCAGCCATGACCGCCCGTCTGCACCATGCGCATGCGGGCCTCGTAGTACCCATAGGGCTGACGGAACTTGCAGTCCAAGCCCGACCCGCTCCAGAGGGTGGGCTTGCCGCGGGAGACGATGTTGAGGTTTACGACGGTGGCCTTGTTCGTGCCGTCAGGACTGGTCCCTAAGGTGACGACCGCGGAGTTGTAGTTCCACTTAGCCTTATCTATTGCGTCTCCATTGAACTGGTCCTCGAAGACCAGACGCATGGTGGATTCAGGCCCGGCCGAGACGGCCGAGGTGAGCAGGAGAAGCAGAGCGAGCCGACTTAACATCGTTGGGGGTAAAAACATTGAATGCCTCCTCCGCACAAAGGCAAGACCCCAAGCCCCTCCCCTACTTGTCTAAAATCATCCCTATTTCCTTGAGGGACAGGGGTCTGCAGTCCCCCGGAGGCATCCTGCGCATGACCAGCTCACCGATCTGGAAACGTGCTAGGGTCCTCACGTGGAAGCCGAAAATTTCAAAGAGACGACGAACCTCCCGCTTGCGACCCTGATCGAGATGGACCTCAAGGTGGGCCGGGTGGTCCGGAAGCCGGATGACCTTGCGGAAACGCAGGTGCTCGCCCTCGTCGACGGCGCCCTTGAGCAGGCGCGGCGTCAGGGCTGGGTCGTAATCGCGGTTCAGGGTGACCTTATAGCGTTTGACCACGCCGCCCGAAGGATGCATGACCCGATTGGCCAGGTCACCGTCGTTGGTGAGCAACAGCATGCCCTCGGAGTCCTTGTCGAGGCGTCCGACGCAGAAGAGACGGAAAGCCCCGAATTCGGGCGGGACCAGGTCGAAGACCGTCTGGCCGCCATGGGAGTCGACATTGGTGCAAAGGTAGCCCCTGGGCTTGTTCATCAGCAGGACGACCCTGCGGGCGACCGACTTGACCAGCTGGCCTTGGCAACGGACCTGATCCGTCGCCGGATCCACGGGCTGCCCGACCATGGCCGGACGACCGTTGACCGTCACCTTGCCCTCGGCGACCAGCTTCTCCGCCTCACGGCGTGAGCAGACCCCCGCGGTGGCGAGGAACTTGTGGATGCGCATGGGTCCTTCGGAAGCCACGGCCCATCTGTGTGGCAATCCGCCCCTGAGGGCGAGCAAAGTCGACAGGCAGGACTTTGCTCGCCCTGCGTGCCGGGAAGCCCCTAAAAGGAAGCCTGACATGCGACTCATCGACGGAAACGCCATCGCCCAGCAGGTCCTCGCCGAAGTGAAGGCGCGCGCCGCGAATCTGGCTCCCATCGTCCCTCACGTGGCCTTCGTGCGCGTCGGGGAAGACCCCGCCTCGGTCTCCTACGTAGCCAAGAAGCAGAAGACGGCCGCCGAAGTCGGGATGAAGGCCAGCCTCACGGTCTTCCCGTCCGATGTCTCCAAGGCCGAGCTCTTCGCCCATCTGGACGCCCTCAACGCCGACGCCTCCGTGCACGGCATACTCATCCAGGCCCCGCTGCCGAAGCACCTGCCCGAGACCGAGGTGTTCAACCGCGTCTCACCGGCGAAGGACGTCGACGGCTTCAGCACGCAGAGCATCGGGCGCCTGGTGCAGGAGCTCCCCGGAGCCTTCGCGGCCTGCACGCCCGCGGGCGTCATCGAACTGCTCCGCCGCTCCGGCGTGGAGACCGCCGGCAAGCACGCCGTCGTGGTGGGACGCTCGCTCATCGTGGGCAAGCCCGCCGCCGCCCTGCTGCTCGCCAAGGGGTGTGACTGCACGGTGACGATCGCGCACTCGAAGACCAGGGACCTCGCGGCCGTCGTCCGCCAGGCCGACATCGTGGTGGCCGCGATCGGACGCCCGCGTTTCATCACCGCCGACATGGTCAAGTCCGGCGCGGTCGTCATCGACGTGGGGATCAACCGCGTGCCGGACGCGACCAAGAAGGCCGGCTACCGAATCGTGGGCGATGTGGACTTCGACGCCGTCTCGCCGAAATGCGAGGCGATCACGCCCGTGCCCGGCGGCGTCGGCCCGATGACCGTGGCCATGCTCATGATGAACACGCTCACGGCCTGCGAGCGCGCCCGTGGCTGAGCCCCCTCCGATCCCGCCGCCGCCGGCCGGCTTCGGCTGGCGCTCCCTGGCCTGCCTCGCCGACATCATCCCGCTGTTCATCTGCGGCCACGCGGTCGCCCGTCTGGTCGCCGACGCCGAGACGCTCACGGCCTATGCACGGCAGCAGCAGTGGCTCAGCGGCTTCATGGAGCTCTACGCCAGGGCCCTCAGCTCGCCCGGAGCCGAGGCCAACCGACGCATCATCGACCACGTGCTGCACCCGGCCGCCGCCGACATCGAGGCGGTCGTGACCTGGACGTGGCACGTCGGGACGGTGACGTTCCTGATCATGCTCGCCGCCCTCACGATCCAGGAGGCGCTGACCGGCGCAACGCTCGGCAAGCGCATCTTCCGGCTCCGCACGGCCGAAATCCCCGGCGGCGGCCGGCCGCCCTTCCTTTCCTGCCTGATGCGTTCGGCTTGGAAGTCGGCGTTCTTCGCCTTGCCCAATCCGCTCTTCGGGCTGCTGGGCATTGTGAACTTCCACGTGCCGCTTTTCCGCAAGGACCGGAGGGCCTGGCACGACCTCTGGACGCGCACGCAGGTGGTCGAGGAGACCCGGCCGTGAGCGCCCGCCTCGGCATGCTCCTGCTGGCGACCTGCGCTCAGGCGGCTGACATCCCCTTGCCGGCCTTCACTGAAGGAAAGCCCGCGGTCGGGCGCCGGGCAATTGTGACGACACCTGAATATTCAGGGACGCGCGTACGGCACGTCATCGCCCTCCCGGACGACTGGACACCGGACTGGAAGGCGCGCGGCCGCAGCTGGCCGGTAATCGTGGAATACACGGGGAATTATTTCCTGACGTCCGGCTCGACCGGCGAGGTCGAGGGCGCTGGCCTGGGCTACGGACTGATGCGCGGACGGACCATCTGGGTGGTCCTTCCCTACGTGGCCAAGGACGGCAAAAGCAACGAGCGCACCTGGTGGGGCGACGTGGACGCGACGGTCCGTTACGCCAAGACCAACGTCCCGAGGATCTGCGCGGAGTTCGGCGGCGACTCGCGCAAGGTCGTGCTCTGCGGATTCTCCCGCGGCGCCATCGGCGTCTCCTTCCTGGGCCTCCATGACGACGAGATCGCCGGGCTCTGGCGGGCCTTCTGGACCCACGACCACTTCGACGGCGCGAAGGAGTGGAAGGGTCAGGAGTGGGGCTCCCCGCTGGCACGCTACCGCGAGGAGGCGGTCGCACGGCTCAGACGACTCAAAAGCCGCCCCCTGCTCATCACCGGCGGCGGCGAGGAGACGCGACGCCTCCTTGAACCCGTCGCGGAGAAGGGCGTCACGTTCCTCACGGTCGACATGCAGGCCCTCTACGGAAAGTTCCCGAACGAGGCCGTGCCCCATCCGCACACGGATCGCTGGCCCCTGCGCGAATCCGAGGCCCGCCGGAAGGCCGAACAGTGGCTGGAGTCGGCCCTCCGCTGAAGGAATCCTGCAAACAGGAAGCCCCGGCGGGGCCGGGGCTTGGGGGAGGACTCAGGCGGCCCTTCAGGCGTCGCCGCCGCGTTCGCGGAAGGGACGGCGCTCGCCGCGGTCCGGACGGTCACCGCGGGGGCGGTCCATCGGCTTCGGGGCGGGCGTGTACTCGCGGCCCTCCTTCTCGGCGATGGCGGCGCGGCGCGAGAGACGCACGCGTCCCTTGTCGTCGATGCCGACGCACTTGACGATGATCTCATCGCCCAGTTTCACGACGTCCTCGACGCGTTCGACGCGCCGGTCGGCGAGCTCGGACACGTGGACGAGGCCTTCTTGGCCGGGGAGGCATTCGACGAAGCAGCCGAACTCCTTCACCGAACGCACGATGCCCTTATAGGTCTTGTTGATCTCGATCTGGGCCGAGATGAGGTTGACCTCGTTGACCGCGCGGGCGAGGGACTCGCCGTCGGTCGCGAAGATCGTGACCCAGCCGGAGTCGTCCTGGTCGATGTCGATTTGGCAGCCGGTGTACTCCGTGATGCGCTTGATGTTCTTGCCGCCCGGGCCGATGAGCGCGCCGATCTTGTCGGACGGGATCTTGATGCGGTGGGTGCGGGGGGCGCAGGGCTTCAGTTCGGCGCGGGTTGCCGGCATGGTCTTCGCCATCGTGTCGAGGATCGCGTCGCGGGTGACCTTGTTCTGGGCGATGGCCTCCTTGGCGATCTCGAAAGGCAGGCCGTGGATCTTGAGGTCGAGCTGGAAGCCCGTGATGCCCTCGCGGGTGCCGCAGATCTTGAAGTCCATGTCGCCGTAGTGGTCCTCGGCGCCGATGATGTCGGTCAGCACCTTGTGGCGGACGACGCGGCCGTCCTTCTCCTCGGTGACGAGGCCGCAGGAGATGCCGGCGACCGGGGCCTTGATGGGCACGCCGGCGTCAAGCAGGGCCAGGGTACCGCCGCAGACGGAGGCCATCGAGGTGGAGCCGTTGGACTCCATGATCTCGGAAACGAGACGGATGGAGTACGGGAAGTCCTGCTCGGACGGCAGGATGGAGAGCAGCGAGCGCTCGGCGAGGTTGCCGTGACCCGTCTCGCGGCGGCTGGTCATGCCGAAGCGGCCGGTCTCACCCACCGAGAAGGGCGGGAAGTTGTAGTGCAGCAGGAACGACTTGGACTTCGGGCCTCCGGTGATGGAGTCGAGGTCCTGGGCGTCCTTCGAGGTGCCGAGCGTCGCGAGGACGAGGCCCTGGGTCTCACCGCGCTGGAAGACGGCGGAGCCGTGCACGCGGGGGAGGACGTCGACCTCGCAGGAGATTGGACGGAGGTCCTTCGTTCCGCGGCCATCGGCGCGCTTGCCGCTCTCGATGATTGCGTTGCGGTAGACCTTCTCCTGGAGTTTCTCGAAGGCCATCTTGATCTGACGGGCGTCGAAGGCGTCGCCGAGCTCGGCCTTGCAGGCCTCCTTGGCCTTCTCCACGACGGCCTTGACGGCGTCACCGCGCTCCTTCTTGGAGGCGAGGAAGATGGCCTTCTGCAGACGATCGCCTTCGGCGGCCACGCGTTCGCAGATGGCGAGGGCGCGGGCTTCGCAGACGACGAGGGGGAACTGGCGCTTGGTCTTGGCGCAGAGGGCGGCGAGCTTGCGCTGGGCGGCGATGATGGGCTGGATGGCGCGGTGCGCGAAGGCGAGGGCCTCCACGAAATCGGCCTCGGGCAGCTGGTCGGCGGAGCCTTCGATCATCATCATGTCGCGCTCATTGCCGACGTAGATGAGGTCGAGGTCCGACTCGTACTGCTGCTCGTGGGTCGGGTTGACCACGAACTGTCCGGCGATGCGGCCGACGCGGACGCCGCCGATGGGGCCGTTCCAGGGGATGTCGGAGCAGAGGAGCGCGGCGGAGGCGCCGTTCACCATGAGGATGTCCGAGTCATTGATCTGGTCGGCGGAGAGGAGGAGGCCGATGACCTGGACTTCGTTGAGGAAGCCCTCGGGGAAGAGCGGACGCAGGGGGCGGTCGCAGAGACGTGAGGTCAGGATCTCCTTGTCGGAGGGCTTGGGGGACGGGAGGTCAGGATCTCCTTGTCGGAGGGCTTGCCCTCACGGCGGAAGTAGCTGCCCGGGAAACGGCCGGCCGCCGCGAACTTCTCGCGATAGTCAACGGTCAGGGGGAAGAAGTCCTGGTCGGGGGAACGCAGGTCCTCGGCCGCGGTGGCGGAGACGAAGAGCGTGGTCTCGCCCTTGCTGATGGTGACGGCTCCATTCGCCAGTCTGGCGAAGGTGCCTGTGCTGATGGTGATGCCGAGTTCGTCGACGGTCACCGAGTGCTTTTGCTTCATGTTTTTGGTTTCTTTTTGTTGTGCTGGACGGGATGTCCGGCGGGTTTGTGGTGGTGGGTGGGAAAGAAGGCGTCCCAGCTTGGGCTGGGACGCGCTCAGGGTGCCTGCGCCCGGAGGGCGCGGGTCACTTGCGCAAGTTGAGCTTGGCCAAGAGCGCGTTGTAACGCTCGAGGTCGCTCGACTTGAGGTAGTTGAGCAGCTTGCGGCGGCGGTTCGTCAGCATGATGAGGCCGCGGCGCGAATGGAAATCCTTGCGATGGGAACGCAGGTGCTCGGTCAAGTGGTTGATCCGGGCGGTGACCAGGGCCACCTGGACTTCGGGAGAACCGGTGTCCTTGGCGTCCTGCTGGTGCTTCTTGATGATGTCCGACTTGTCGACCGACATGGTGTTTTGTGTGGTTAGTTTTGTGGGTTGGCCGACCTGGGAGGGATTCCCGAAAGTCCCGCCTTCAGGCCGGACTCTCCGTCTGGAAGGGTCTTGCGACCCCCGGCCAGCGTGAGAAGGGCTCCGCCCCTCCCCCTAACGAAGTTGACCCTAAGAGATGACGGCCGCCCACGGTTCCTGCAAGCGGAAAAGACCCCTTGGGACGGCTCAAAAGGGTCAAGAGCCCCGCTGGACATGTCCGTTGACTCCCGCCCCGGGCGGCGGAAAAAGGAGGCATGCCCGATGGCGATGCAGAACGGCCCTCCCTCACCGGAGCCGAACGCGGCAAGTTGCGCAGCCTCGCCCAGACGATTGAACCCAAGGTCTTCGTGGGCAAGGCGGGCGTGAACGTGGGAATCGCCAAGCTGCTCAAGGACGCCTTCCGCAACGTCGACCTGGTCAAGGTGCGCTTCAGCGCGGATCGTGACGAGATGGCGGCGCAGGCGACCGAGCTCGCCCGGCTGACGGACAGCGAGATGATCGGATCGATCGGGCGTACGGCCTGCTTCTTCCGCACGGGAGGCGGCGGCTGAACGGATGGACTCCGCGTCCTTCGATGCGAAGCTCAAGGCGCTCACAGCCAGGGCCGAGGAAGGGCTGCGGCGCCTGACCCCTCCGGCCGACGCGCGGCCAGCCCGGCTCCACGCAGCGATGCGACATTCGCTGGACGCGGGCGGCAAGCGGCTCCGTCCCGTGCTCTGCCTAGCCTCCGCCGAGGCGTTCTCTCCGGGCGCCGACGCCGACGCGGCGGCCGTCGCCCTGGAGTGCGTCCACACCTACTCGCTCATCCACGACGACCTACCGTGCATGGACGACTCCGACCTGCGGCGTGGGCGCCCCTCCTGCCACAAGGCCTTCGACGAGGCCACGGCCCTGCTGGCTGGAGACGCGCTCCTCGCGCTGGCCTTCGAGCTGATCGCCACAGGCCATGCGGAACAACCCGGGCTGGCCGCATCGCTGGTGCGTGAGCTGGGCCGCACCGCGGGCTCGACGCTACTGGTGGGCGGCCAGGCGGAGGACATGGGCGGCCTCACCGCGGGCGCGACCGATGACCGGCTCGACTTCATCCTAGAAGGCAAGACTGCGGCGATGATTGGATCCTCGTTCGCGATGGGCGCGATGATCGGAGGAGCTGACGCCGTGGACGTGGACCGCTTCCGCCGGGCGGGCCGCGCGGTCGGCCGGACGTTCCAGCTGGTGGACGATCTGCTGGACGTCACGGCCGATTCGGCCAGCCTCGGCAAGCCGACGGGCACCGACGCCAAGAACGGCAAGCTGACGTTCGTATCACTGCACGGAGCCGAAGCGACGCGCGCGCGCATCGCCGGACTGACCGCCTCGGCCGAAGCGGAACTGAGCGCATCCAGGGCGGACACGGGATTCCTGAATGAACTGGTGCGACGGATGTCCGCCCGCCGCAATTAGTCGTCGGCGCGCCGACCGCCCGAAGGCGGCTGCTCGGGAAGGAAACCATAGTAAGTGCCGAGCCACAGGCGCCAGGACAGCCCGTTGAGCAGCACGGGCAGAGGCATCACGGCGGCGACGGCGAGCTTCACGGTGGCGCCCGGGCCGATCAGCCCGGTCCAATGCGATGGCGCCCAGGGAGAAGCCCCCCTCCCCTGCGCGACGCCATCCCGTAGGACGGGCATGCCCGAGGCACGTCGAACAGGGCGTTCCAACCCCTCGCGGACCAGCCCCCTGTCGGACGGGTAATCAGTTCACTCCGCGGCCGTCTCGCCCACCTGGAAGCGGACGAAGCGGACGACGTTCACCTCTTCGCCCAGACGGGTCTTGGCGCCCGCGAGCAGGTCGGAGATCTTCTTGTCGGTCTCACGGAAGTAGACCTGCTCGAGCAGGCAGGCCTCGGCGAAGAACTTGTCGACGCGTCCGGAGACGATCTTCTCGAGATTGGAGAGCTGGCTCTTCTTGCGCCCCTCGGCGGCGGCGGCCTGCTTCTCCGAGACGGCGATGCGCTTCTCGAGCTCGGCCACGGCCTCGGCGTTGCCGGCGGCCTTCTGCTCGGCGAGCTGGCCGCGGTAGTCCTCGACGACGCGCTGGGCCTCGGCGATGGCCTTGTCGGCCTCGGACTTGGTGAACTCGGCGGCGATCTCCTTCTCCTTGGCCACGACTTCGGCCGGCACCTCGTCACGGCGCACGAAGCGCGCGTTGTTGGCGACGACCTGCATGGCCAGGTTGCGGGCGAGGTCGGCGACCTCGGGGCTGGAGGCGGCGGCAGAAGACTTGAGACCGAGCTCGAGCAGCACGGCAATCTTGGCGCCGGTGTGCACGTAGGCGGAGACGCGTCCGGTGCCCGCGGCCTCGAAACGCAGGACGCGGGAGACCTTGAGGTTCTCGCCGATCTTGGTGACCTGGTCGTTGAGGAAGTCGTTCACCTTACGGGAGGGGTCGCCGTGATAGGGCTGCTCCAGCAGGCCGTCGACGCCCTTGAGGGAGGCCTGCTTCACCAGGTCCTTGGAGAGCGCGAGGAAGTCCTCGTTCTTGGCCACGAAATCCGTCTCGCAGTTGAGCTCGAGCAGGGTTGCGTGGCGTCCATCGTCGGAGATGTGGACGGCGAGCACGCCTTCGCTGGCCTTACGGTCGGCCTTCTTGTTGCGCGTGGCGACTCCCTTAATGCGGAGGATCTCGACGGCGCGTTCCATCTCGCCGTTGGCCTCGGTCAGGGCCTTCTTACAGTCCATCAGGCCCGCTCCGGTGCGCTGGCGCAGGTCATTGACCGTCTGTGCGGTAATCGCGGACATGGCTCAGCTCACTTGGAGGGCTTGCGGCCGCGGGGACCCTTAACGGCGCCGACTTCGCCCTCGGCCTGCTCGCTGCGCTCGTTGGCCTTGAGGAGATCGGCCGAAATGGTCACCTCGGGCAGGATGGTCTCTCCCGACTCGTCGCGGCTCACCGGGGTCACGGTCTTGCGGGGGTCACGCTCGACCTTGCGGCGGGCGAGACCGCTCTGGACGGCCTGCGTGAGGGCCTCGACCACAAGGCGAATGGCCTTGGCGGCGTCATCGTTGCCGGGGATGGGGTACTGGAGGACGGTGGGGTCCGAGTTGCTGTCGCAAAGCCCGATGACCGGAATGCCGAGACGGTTAGCCTCGTTGACGGCAATCTCCTCGAGCTTGGTGTCGACGACGATCACGGCCGAGGGCAGGTCGCGATACTCGAGCAGGCCCTCGAAGTTGCGCTGCATGCGGGCCATCTCACGACGGACGGCGGCGCCTTCTTTCTTGTGCATCTTGGCCAGCGAACCGTCCTGCTCCATGCGGAGGTAGGTGCGGTACTTGTCGAGGGACTTCTTGATGGTGGCGAAGTTGGTGAGGGTGCCTCCGAGCCAGCGATTCACGGCGAAGGGCATGCCGGTGGACTGGGCGGCTTGGCGGACGACGTCCTGGGCCTGGGGCTTGGTCGCGACGAAGAGGACTTCCTTGCCTTTGGCGGCGACTTCCTCGACGTAGGCCGCGGCGGCCGCGAGACACGCGTGGGTCTTCTCAAGGTCGATAATCGACACACCGTTGCGGTGGTCGAAGATGTACGGGCGGGACCGGGGGTTCCATCGGCGGGTCTGGTGTCCGAAGTGGACGCCGGCGTCGAGGAGGTCTTTGACTGTGATGTTCATGGTTTTCGGGCTCCGTATCCCGCATCCTGCCGAGGAGGGGACATTGGATCAGTGGTGTTTGACTGCTGTTTTGGTTGTTATGCCCGGGCAGGTCGGCGGCCTGCCCAAGCGGTGGAAGGTCGGTTCAAACGATCTCCAAGCCCGGGCGCAAGCGGTAAAATGGAGCCTAAAAGGGCGGTTTGGGGCTGACAGCGATGGGCGGGTGGGCAGGGTCAGAACGGCGATGACCTGGGTCTACCGGATACTTTTCCCCACCCTCCTGGTCCTCACCCTGCCCTATTACCTGTGGCGCATGATTCGCCGGGGCGGCTACGGGGCGGACTTCAGCCATCGTCTGGGCTTCTTTCCGGACCTGGGACCCGTGCCTGCCGGCCGGCGACGATTCTGGATCCAGGCTGTCTCCGTGGGTGAAATCCAGGCCATCGGCCCCCTGCTGCGGAGGCTCAAGGCGGCCGGAAACGTCGAAATCATCCTCACGACCACGACCAGCACCGGATACCGCATCGCCAAGGAACTCCATGCGGCAAAAGCCGACCGGATCGGAATCTTTCCCGCCGACCTCTGGCCTTGCAGCGCCCTCGCCTGGCGGCGGATTCGCCCAGACGTCGTGGTGCTCGTCGAAGGGGAGCTCTGGCCCGAACATCTCGCGCAGGCCAGAAGCCACGGCGTGCCCGCGGTGCTGATCAACGGACGGCTCTCCGACCGCTCCTTCGCGCGTCACCTGAGGCTACGTCCGCTGTCGCGCCGGCTGTTCTCGAGATTCTCCGCCATCCTCGCGGGAAGCGAGGAGGACGCCCGCAGGTTCCGCGAGCTGGGCCTGTCTCCAGTCAATACCGGTAACTTGAAGTTCGACGTGGCTCCGCCCTCCGCGGTCGACGCGACCGCTGCCTCGCGGCTCCGCGAATCGCTCGGATTCGCAGGCTGCGAATGCGTTCTGCTGGGCTCATCGACCTGGCCCGGCGAGGAGACGATGCTGCTCCGCTCGATCGCCGCCCTCAGAGGCTCGGGCCTCGACGTCAGGCTGCTGCTGGTGCCCCGGCATGCGGAGCGCAGGCACGAAGTCTCCGGGGAGGTCAAAGCGACAGGCCTGAAGTGGCACCTGCGCTCCTCCGGCTCGGGCCTCGACGTCAGGCTGCTGCTGGTGCCCCGGCATGCGGAGCGCAGGCACGAAGTCTCCGGGGAGGTCGAAGCGACAGGCCTGAAGTGGCACCTGCGCTCCTCCGGCCCCGCAGCCCCGGCCGGCACGGTCGTGCACGTCGCCGACACGACGGGGGAACTGCGCACGCTCACCGCGGCGGCGGACCTGGCCTTCTGCGGCAAGAGCCTGCCCCCCAATGAGGGCGGACAGACCCCGGTGGAGGCGGCGGCCGCCGGTCTCGCCATCGTATACGGCCCGAGGATGACGAACTTCCACGAGATGTGCCGCCAGCTGGAATCTTCAGAGGCCGCCTGCAAGACGCAGGACGCGGCGGAGGCCGAGGCGGTCATCGCCCGCCTCGTCCGCGACCCTCAGGAGAGGAAATCCGTCGGCGCACGCGCGCTGCGCTGGTGCGCGGACAACCGTGGCGCCACGGAAAGGACGGCCATGGCGCTGCTCAAGGCCGCAGATCAGGCCTCGTAAGCCTCACGCAGGCGCAGGAGCTCGTCCCGCAAACCGCCGCCGAGGACGATCGAACGCGCGGCCGCCGCGCCGGCCCCGGGATCTGAAGCGCGCCCGGCCACCCAGAGCGCGGCGCCGGCACTCAGGCAGACGGTGTCGAGCAAGCCATCGGGAACCGCCCCCACCAAGAGATCGGACATCGTGGCCAGGTTCTGCTCCGGAGTGCCGCCGCGCAGGTCCTCGACCGGACACGCCCGCAGGCCGAAGTCTCCCGGCAACCAGACGGCGTCGACTGAGGCGAGTTCGCCGCAGCCACGGACACGGGCTTCGCCCGCAGTGGTGAGCTCGTCCATGCCGCCGCCCGCATGGGAGTGCACCACGATGCCGCGCCTGACCCCGAGGCCGCCGAGGGCGGCCGCGATTGGCTCGACCCAGCGCACATCGTAGACTCCGACCATCATGTGGGCGGGAGAGGCGGGATTCACCAGCGGACCGAGGACGTTGAACACGGTCTTCACGCCCCGCTCGGCCAGTGAACGCCGGACCGGCCCGACCGCCTTGAACGCGGGATGGAACGCGGGGGCGAAGAGGTAGCAGAAGTCCGCCCGGTCCAGGGCGCGCCGCAGCCCGGCGTCATCGGCATCAAGCCTCACGCCAAGACCGGCGAGAAAATCGGCACTGCCGGACTTGGAGGTGATCGACCGGTTACCGTGCTTGAGCACGGGAACGCCGGCCGCCGCGACGATGAGGGCGCTGGCGGAGGAGATGTTGAAACTGCCGGAGCGGTCCCCGCCCGTGCCGACGATGTCGATGGCACGCGCAGGGAGGTCTCCGAGGTCCGGACGGCGGCCCCCAGACGCCCCGGTAGGCGGTCGCGAAGCCGAGCACCTCCTCGGCCGTCTCTCCCTTGCGAGCGAGCGCCAGCAGGAAGGCCTCACGCTCCGGATCCGTGACGGACTCCGACACCAGCGAGAGGGCGGCCCGCGAGGCCTCGTCCTTGGAAAGCCCGCGGCCGGCGGCCACGGCCTCCGTGAACTGGCTCAGAACGGGGTCCATGCGTGCCATTACCAGCCGCCCGGGCCGGGCTACAAGGTAATTTAGGGGAGCAGGAGGGTTGCAACGGCGGCAGAAACGGCATCATGAACACCATGCGAGACGGCGACCAGCCACAGGGCGACCAAGACGGCTCAGGCAACGCGCCTTGGAACGAGTCCGACTGGTCCGGCTACCTGCGCCGCAATGACCTGGAGGTGGGTCGCTTCCTTTCCTACTACCATGAAGTCCGCAAACTGCCCGATCGGCTCGACCTGAGCGCGCGGCGGATGGGCTGGGAGATCGCCGACTGGGCTCCGCCAGAAGGCCCC
>Ga0194124_10003918_pt1 | contig 15169 bp, 10 predicted proteins | sample TA2KigCas0mmetaG_FD_148605 | JGI IMG/M metagenome (GOLD analysis project Ga0194124, IMG submission 148605) | Freshwater microbial communities from Lake Tanganyika, Tanzania - TA2015031 Kigoma Deep Cast 0m | ecosystem: Environmental > Aquatic > Freshwater > Lake | place: Tanzania: Lake...
CATGTGCTTCAGACCACATCGAATGCGCACTACCAATGCGCAACAGCAAAAGACCAACAGCACAAACAGCAACGAACAAAACCAACCAGACATATTTCCCTGAAGATCGGTCATAAAAATGGCGCCAAGAAAAAAGCCCCTCATCGCTGAGGGGCTGGCAGAGGTGTGTGAGTGTTGCCGAGGATGGTGGTGAGGAGTGAAGCCAATCAGAAGGTGTCGATTGACAATTCCTGAGCTGCTGACTCAGAACTTGAATTGGGTTTGGACCAAAGCACCAACGTTGTTCATAAACGAATTCGGAGTACCCGGAACACCATTCATGATCTGGCCATGTGGGTTGGACAGATAGAAGATGGAAGGGGTCACCGAAATGTTGTCGGAGACGCGGAAGCGGTAGAACCACTCGAAGGCGTAGTTGCTGTCGTCTGGGAACGTGCCAGGAGCACGCAACGAAGTCGCCATGACGCCTTGACCGAAGGCAAAACCTGCCGCGTTGCCCTTGGCAAACGCGTCATCCCATTGGAACATGGCCGCCCAGGATTGAGCCGACAAAACACTGTTGATGTTGTTGGCAGCCGCGCGGCTTAAAGGCTGATAGGTAAAGCCGGTGTAGCCCCAGCCTAAGCTGACCGAAGGAATCCAACCGGTTTGCTTGGGTTGCCAGAAAGCACCAAGGCCCAGGGAATTGGTTGAGGCTGCGTAACCACCATTGATGGCAGCTGTCGCGCCAGCGGCGTTGTTGCAGGGCAGAGCTGCTGTGGCCAGTGGGGTGCCATCACGCAGGTTGGTCCCGCAAGTGCCATAGCGATACAGCGCAGCAACGCCCCAGTTGGTGCCGCGACCACCGAATTGGAGGGTCACATTGCTTTGCCCATACGCCGAGAACATACCGCCGGCGTTTGGGTCACCATTCTGACCGGTTTGCGAGACATAGTTGGCCGCAGCAGTCAGGTAAGGCTTGCCTTTGGCCACGGTTTGTTTCCAAACCACGCCGAAGCCAGCACCGGTAGCCTTGTTGTAGGCGCCAGGAGCACCTGCGAGAGTAAAGAAGTCCAGCAGATCAGCGTTGTACGCCTGAGGGCGGAACGCGATCATCTCGGTGTTACGAGCGCGGGGACCGATGGTCACCGTGAATTCCTTACCGACCGGGAAGCGGTAGTAGAAGCGGTCAATATTGACTACGTTATCCCCACCTGTCGGCGCGAATGCCTTGTCAAGCCTGGCCATAACCAGAGGTGCGGTACCAGCAAAGGCAGAGGTGCCAAAGTTGCCACCGCGCAGACGGGTGTAAAGCAGGTCTTTGCCCGTGAAGCTGGTGGTGAAGTTCAACCGCACGTCGTAATTGAACGACATTGCGTTCAAAGCTGCAGTTGGTGCTGCGACAGTGTTGGTTCTGGTCAGATAGTTGTTAGTCCGATTCAGGAAGGTGTTGCCGTTGTAGCCAACACCACCCAACACCATGTTGGCTTCACCCTGAAGCTTGGTGGTGGTGGAGAACTGCATGACCTCTAGCTTGCCGACCTTCTTCTCGAGGCCGTCGACGCGGCCGCGCAGCACGGTCAGCTCGCCTTGGAACTCGGTCAGCAGGCGCTGCAGTTCGTCGGTCTGCTCGGTGACGCGCTCCAGGCAGGCGTTGAGCAGGGCAGCGGCTTCGTAGCGGCTCAGGGGGTTGCCGCCCTTGAAGGTGCCGTTGGGATAGCCGGCCACGCAGCCGTACTTCTCGATCAGGTTGCTCAGTGCCTGATAGGCCCAATCGGTGGGCTGCACATCGGAGAACTGGGTGACGCTGGTCACCTGGTTCTTCGATTCCCAGGCGCGGAAGCGGTCAATGTCCTGTTGGTTCATGTACTCGTTGACGGCCGACATGCCGTTCAGCGAGGCCACCTCCTGGGCCGAGACGGCCATGGGAGCCACCAAGCCAAGGGCTGCGGGCGCAACAAGCAGTTGCTTGAACAATTTCATCGGGTCCTCACACCGAAAGGAAAAAATCTCCAGACAGGAGATTTGGCCGGAACCTATCGGGCCGAGCCGGGTGCGCGCCAATCGCAGAACACGGCGCGCTGTAGCGCAGAGCACATGAGCCGTGCACGGCGTTGCAACAGGGCTTGGCGGCGGTTGTGGCGCAGGGCCCCCAGCAGCTGCTGCCCCGTGGCCAGGCGACCCTGGCTCACGGCCAGCAGGCGCCAGGCTTGCCAGCACTGGGCCTGTTGCTGCTGCAGCAGCCCATCAAGCCGGGGCAGATCGGCGGCCAGTGAGCCGTGCAGCTGGTCGGCGATGGCCCGCTGCAGCACCTGCAGGTCATTGAGCTCGCCCAGCAGCTCCTGCATCTGCTTGAACTGGCCCAGCTGCCGGCGGCAGCGGCGTCCCAGCAGGGGTTTGCAGTTGTCGAGCTGGTAGCGAGCCAGTTTGATCTGCTTGCGCAGGTCGTGAAGCTGCTCGCGCTGGCTGTCTTTGGTCCATCGATCCAGGCCCCAGGCCGGATGCAGGTACAGCTCCGCCATCCAGCCGAGCTGCCATTGCACCAGGGCATCGGCCAGGGGCTGCTGGGGCAGGGGCGTGAAGGCCGGCTTGCGCAGCCAGCGCTGCATCTGGGCCAGCCAGCCCAGGTAGGCACCACCATTGAGCTGCTCCACCACCTGCCCATGGGCCTGCAGGCGCTCGCGCCGGAGCTGTTTGAGCACCGGCTTGAGCAACGCCAGCTCCTGGGGGGGCAGCTGGGGAAGCAGCTGCTCATGCAGGCGCGAGTTCAACACATCAAGGTCGCGGGCCAGGCCCAGCCGCCGCGCGGTCTTGGCCAGGCGCCGCCGCTCCAGCTGGGGCGGAAGCTGCAGCAGCGGCGCAAACTGCTGCAGGGTGACTTGCAGCCGACGCATCGCCACCCGCATCTGGTGCAGGGCCTCCGGATCGCGGTTGGCCAGGACCGGCCCGTGCCACTGCACCAGGGCCCGCACCTGCCGCTCGAGCAGGTGGATCACGACGTCGCCGTTGCTGAGCAGCACCACGCTGCTCAAACGACGCTCAGCGGAACTGGGGCTGCTTGGTTTGCTCAAGGCTGCGCTGCAGGGCCACGCCCAGACTCATGCCGGGTGTGAGCTCACCGCTGAAGGCGCTGCCCAGCACATGGCGGTACAACTTCGATTCAACCAGGCGGTAGGTGCTTTTGAAGCATCAGGCAGCCCAACACGCCGCCAACCCAGGTTTTCTGAAACGCTGGCATGGGGGACCTGCTGCCATGGATTGATGCTGGGTTCTATTGCAGCCCAATCGCCGCCACCTGGCGGTGATGCACAGCACATCGCCGCAACATACGTCGATTTAATCCACCCTTAACCAATGGTTTTTTAGTGTTGCTTTTTGCAATTCAGGCCCCTGTCTGTGGTTCATCCGGCAGCCGTTCCCGATCCGGACCCAGGGTCCGACAACCCACTGAAAACGGTGCAGTCACCGATGGAATCCCACTCCGGCTACCGGGGGGAGGACTGGAGTCCCCAGCGGCTGGTGTTCCACCAGAACCTCGAGAGCTTTGCCGATCGGGTGGGACTAATCGTCGGTTTGCAGAGCAACGGCAAGATCAGCCAGGAACAGGCCTACACCGAGATCCGCAAGATCTGGAAGGAGTTGAAGGAAAGCAAGTGCACCCTGCTGCGCTGAGCAGCCACGCTCCGGCGAATCATCAGCCGGAGTCTGACAGCTCCGTCCAGCTCCTACAGGGTGGGAGCATGCAAGACGACAGGCCAGTTGCGTGACACGGACCACTCGCCCGGAGCCAACGCTGCTGGTGATCAACAGCGGCAGTTCGACCCTCAAAGTCCAACTCTTGAGCCCTATCAGCACAGAGGGCGATGGCGCAACGCAGTTCGCACGGTTGTGGAGCGAACAGCGCAGCTGGCAACCGCAGCAACCCCAGCTCGTGGACGCCCTGCTCGATGGCTGGCTGGCACCGCTGCTGGCCGCGCCGCAGCAGCCGCTGCAGCTGGTGGGTCATCGGGTGGTGCATGGCGGCGAGCAGTTCAGCGCTCCCTCCCGCGTGAATGCCGAAGTTCTGGCAGGCCTTGAACAGCTGGTGCCCCTGGCCCCGCTGCACAACGCCCCGGCATTGCAGCTGATGCGCTGGATTCACGGGCGGCTGCCGCAGCTCGAGCAATGGGCCTGTTTTGACACGGCCTTTCACCGCACCCTGCCGCCTGCGCAGCACACCTACGCCGTGCCAGCCGACTGGCGCGAACGGGGTCTGCGCCGCTTCGGCTTCCACGGTCTCAACCACCAGCATGTGGCCGAAACCGTGGCGGCCATCCACCGGGAAGAGGGCAGCAGTGATGAGCAGCTGGCCCGGCTGCGGCTGATCAGCTGCCATCTGGGGGCCGGTTGCTCGCTGTGTGCAATCTCCGGCGGCCACAGCCAGGCCACCACCATGGGCTTCACGCCGCTGGAGGGTCTGGTGATGGGCACCCGCAGCGGCTCAGTGGATCCAGGCCTGTTGCTGCATCTGCTTCAGCAGGGCATCAGCGCAGCCGAGCTCGACGACGGGCTCAACCACCGCAGCGGCCTGCTGGGGCTCTCAGACCTCAGCGGCGACATGCAGCAGCTGCGCCAGGCCGCGGCCGCAGGGCATGCCAGAGCGCAACTGGCGATCGACGTGTTCACGGCGCGGCTGATCGAAGGCATCGGTGCCATGGCGGCGGTGCTGCGTGGAGTCGATGTGATCGCCCTGACGGGCGGCATCGGCCAGAACGACGAGCTGCTGGCCCACGCCCTGCACAGCGAACTGCAGTGGCTGGGGCCGTTCCGGCTGCTGCAGATCCCGGCCGATGAGGAGGGTCAGATTGCCCGCCAATGCCTGGCGGCCAGCGGGCTCAGCGGCTGACCCCCGGCACAAAACGGCGCTCATGCTGGGCGCCGGTGAGCATGCGGTTCCAGTAGAGCGACGGCAGGATCTTGCGCTTGACGAACCACATGCTCCAGCGCTCCTTGGTGGGATCGAGGGGGAATGACGGCGTGGCTTCCTGCTTGTAATTGAACTCGGCCATGATCGTTTTGCCGTAGCCGGTGATCAGCGGGCAGCAGCTGTAGCCGTCGTAGGCCGCCTCCGGCGCCCTGGCCTCGAGGTGGGCCAGCAGGTTGGCCACCAGCACCGGCGCTGGGCCGCGCACGGCAGCGGCGGTCTTGGAGTTGGGCATGCCGCTGACTTCACCCAGGGAGAACACGTTCGGGTAGCGCACGTGCTGCAGGCTGTACTGGTCGACCTCCACAAAGCCGGAAGCGTTGGCCAGGGGACTGTCAGCCACCACGACGGGCGGAGCCATGGCGGGGTGACGTGCAGCAGGTCGTAGGCAATCACCTCCTCGCGGCTGGTCTCGCCTTAGGTGACCATGAACACCGCCTCCTTGGTGTCGGCCCTGACCTCGGTGAGCACATGGTTGTAGCGGGCATCGATGCCCTTGCGGGCCACCACCTCGCGCAGCGGCGCCGCATACACCGGCACACCAAAGATGCCCGGGGTGGCGGTGGCATAAATCACCTTGGCCGCCAGCCGCCGCCGCTTGAAGGCGTCGTCGGCCAGGTAGGCGATCTTCTGCGGGGCACCCGGGCATTTGATCGGCATAGGCGCGCAGGTGAACACGGCGTTGCCGCCTTTGAAGGCCTGAATCGCCTCCCAGGTGTAGGGGGCGAACTCCTTGCTGTAGTTGCTGCACACACCGCCGCTGCCCAGGGCGGCGCTTAACCCCTTGATCGTGTCCCAGGCCAGCACAAATCCCGTGGCCACGATCAACACGTCGTAGCTGATGGTCTGACCAGCGCTGGTGGTGACCCGGTTGTGGTCGGGATCGAAGCCTGCCGCGGCCTCCTGGATCCAGGTGACGCCGCTGGGGATCAGGTCGCGCTCGGCGCGGCGGGTGTCCTCCAGGGAAAAGACCCCAGCACCCACCAGGGTCCACCCGGGCTGATACCAGTGCTCGGCCGAGGGCTCCAGGATCGCCACATCGAGCCCGGCACGGGCACGGCGCAACTGGGCTGCAGCCGTGATGCCGGCGGCGCCGCCGCCGACCACGAGAACCTGATGGTGCGCCATGGGTCAATCAGTATTGCGTTGAGTTGGGGGGGATGACGGTGGCTGCCGTCGTGGAACGGTCATGAGGGCGCAAGCGGCCGCCCGGATCAGATCGGGCAGCTCATCTCGACGCGCGCCGGCGGCGTCTGCCAGATGCGGCTGGCGTATTCGTACACCGCCCGATCCGACGAGAAGAAACCGCTGCGGGCCGTGTTGAGCAGGCTCATGCGCTGCCAGAATTGGCGCTGCTGCCAGGCTGCATCCACGCGATCCTGGGCCTCCAGGTAGGCGGCGAAATCAGCGATCACCGCATAGGGATCGCTGCCCACCAGGTTCTGCACCAGGGGCTTGAACAGCTCGCTGTCGCCGGCGCTGAAATGGTCCGACTCGACCAGGGCGAACACCTGCTCAAGCAACGGGCTGGCAGCCACCCACTCCCACGGCCGGTAGCCATCGCGGTGCAATGCCGCGATTTGGTCGGTGGTGCAGCCAAACAGGAAGAAGTTGTCGGGACCGACATGCTCGCGGATCTCCACATTGGCCCCATCGAGGGTGCCGATCGTGAGCGCGCCGTTGAGGGCGAACTTCATGTTGCCGGTGCCAGAAGCCTCGAGGCCAGCGGTGGAGATCTGCTCCGACAGATCTGCCGCGGGGTAGATCTTTTCGGCCAGCTGCACGTTGAAATCGGCCAGAAACACCACCTTGAGCAACCCCCTGGTGTCGGGATCGCTGTTGACCACATCGGCGATGCCGTTGATGAACCGGATGATCAACTTGGCCATCGCATAGCCCGGCGCCGCCTTGCCGCCGAAAATCACCGTGCGCGGGGCCAGGCCGTCGGTGTCGCCGCTCTTGATGCGCAGATAGCGGGCGATCAACCCCAGGGCATTGAGGTGTTGCCGCTTGTACTCGTGAATGCGCTTGACCTGCACGTCAAACAGGGTGGTGGGGTCAACCAGCAGGCCGTTGCGCCGTTCGATCAGTGCGGCCAGGCGGCGCTTGCTCGTGAGCTTGCAGGCCGCCCAGCGCTGCAGGAACGGCTCATCGTTCTGCAGGGCCTCCAGCTGCTTGAGGGCCTCGATCTGCACCGGCCAGCCGGGGCCCACACTGTCGCTGAGCAGGGCGTTGAGCCCTGGATTCGCCAACGCGACCCAACGGCGCGGGGTGACGCCGTTGGTGACGTTGGTGAACTTCTCGGGCCACAGCGCCGCAAACTCCGGAAACAGGTTGGTTTTCACCAACTCGCTGTGCAGTGCCGCCACACCATTCACATGGTGGCTGCCCACCACGGCCAGGTGCGCCATGCGCACCGCCTTGGCTTCGCCCTCGTCGATGATCGACACACGCCGCAGGATCTGCTCGTTGCCCGGATGGCGCAGACGCACCTGTTGCAGGAAGCGCGCGTTGATCTCGTAGATCAGCTCCATATGGCGCGGCAGCAGCGCGGCAAACAGATCCAATCCCCAACGCTCCAGCGCCTCGGGCAGCAGGGTGTGGTTGGTGTAGGCCAGGGAACTGGAGGTGATCGACCAGGCCTGTTCCCACTCCATGCCGTGCTCATCGAGCAGCAGCCGCATCAGCTCGGCCACGGCAATCGCCGGGTGGGTGTCGTTGAGCTGCACCGCCCAGTGCTGGGGGAAGTCGGAGATGGGGAGCCCACGCCGTTTGAGGTTGGCGATCATGTCCTGCAGTGAGCAGCTCACAAAGAAGTGCTGCTGCATCAGCCGCAGGCGCCGCCCGCCCGCCGTGCCGTCGTTGGGGTACAGCACCTTGGAAAGGGTTTCAGAGCCCACCTTCGATTCGACCGCGCCGTGGTAATCGCCGCTGTTGAAGGCGTGGAAGTCGAACGATTCAGCCGCCTCAGCACGCCACAGCCGCAGCCGCCCGCAGCTGTTGACCCGGTAGCCGGCGATCGGCACATCGTGGGGAATGCCGAGCACCATCTGAGAGGGGATCCAGCGCGCCCGGTAACGGTTCTGCTCGTCGTGCCAGACCTCGGTGTGGCCGCCGAAGCCGACGGTCTGTGCCTTGATGGGATGCACCAACTCCCAGGGCCAGCCGCCCTTGAGCCATTTGTCGGTGATCTCGACCTGCCAGCCGCCCTTGATCAGCTGATCGAAGATGCCGAATTCGTAGCGAATGCCGTAGCCGGTGGCCGGGATCTCGAGGGACGCCAGCGATTCGCAGTAACAGGCCGCCAACCGTCCCAGGCCGCCGTTGCCCAGGCCCGGCTCCTCTTCCACCGCAAACACCTGCTCGGGATCGCTGATGCCGAAGCGCTCGAGTGCCTCGGCCGCTTCGCTCTGCAGGCCGAGCATCAGCAGGTTGTTGGCCAGCTGGGGGCCGATCAGAAACTCGGCCGACAGATAGGCCACCGCCTTAGGCTGCTGGTGGCGTAGCAGATCCTTGGATGCCAGGTGGCGGGTCATCAAGCGGTCGCGCACCGCATAGCTGAGCGCCATGTAGAGGTCGTGCGGACTGGCGTCGATGGCGCTGCGTCCGAGCGAAAAGAACAGGTGCTCGGCCATGCCTTCAAACAGATCGCCGGACGTCAGTCCGGTGCGCTGGCGATCGCTATAGCTGGCAGGCAGTGGGATGCCCGAGGCCCGGGCAGTGCGGGCAGGCTGGGTGGAGGTCATCGCGCCACGGGCGCAGGATTTGCCTTCAAGGTGGCCAGGGGGCCCGCGAACGGCAAGCTGGTGTGATGCGTACCTTGACGATCCGCCGGCCCGACGACTGGCACGTGCACCTGCGTGACGGGGCGATGCTGCAGGCGGTGGCGCCCGCCACGGCGCGGCAGTTCGCCAGGGCGATCGTGATGCCCAACCTGCGGCCACCCATCACCACCACGGCGGCGGCGCGGACCTACCGCGAGCGCATCCAAGCCGCCCTGCGAGCCGCAGGAGGCGATGCGCTGGCCTCAGGGTTTACGCCACTGATGACGGCCTACCTCACCGAAACCATTGACCCGGCCGATCTGGAGCGGGGCTTTGACGAGGGGGTACTGACGGCGGTGAAGCTCTATCCAGCCGGGGCCACGACCAACTCGGATGCCGGCGTGCGCGACATCGGGGCGATCACCAGGGTGCTCGTGACGCTCGAGCGCATCGGCATGCCGCTGCTGATCCACGGCGAAGTGACCGACAGTGATATCGACATCTTTGATCGCGAGGCGGTGTTTATTGAGCGGGTGCTGGCACCTCTGCTGGCGCGCCATCCCGGGCTGAAGGTGGTGCTCGAGCACATCACCACCAGCGATGCGGTCGACTTTGTGCGCAGCGGGCCGGCCAACCTGGCCGCCACGATCACGCCGCACCACCTGCACATCAACCGCAATGCGATCTTTGCCGGCGGCCTGCGGCCCGACCTGTATTGCCTGCCGGTGGCCAAACGCGAGCTGCACCGGCTGGCGCTGCGGGCTGCGGCCACCAGCGGCAACCCCAAGTTTTTCCTGGGCACCGATTCGGCCCCCCACGAGCGCCACGCCAAGGAGAGCGCCTGCGGCTGCGCCGGCATCTACAACGCCCCCGTTGCCCTGGAGAGCTACGCCACAGTGTTTGAAGCCGAGAACGCCCTCGATCGGCTTGAGGCCTTTGCCAGCGAGCACGGCCCACGCTTCTACGGGCTGCCGCTCAACACCGGCACCGTGACCCTGGAGCGCGTTCCAGTGACGGTGCCGGCACGCCTGCACGGCAACGATGGCGCCGGCGAGGCGGTGGAGCTGGTGCCGTTTCATGCGGGCGAAACCCTGGCCTGGCGAGTGCCCTAAACGCAACGACCTGTTGCGAGGGCTCGCGGTGCAGACACTGGCCGCCGTAACACGGCAGCGGGCATCCGTTGCAGCCCCGGGGCTTCCCCATGGCCTTCTTCATCCAACTGACCGAGGCCATCAGCCGCCACCAGAGCCTGCTGGTGACCGGGCTCGACCCCAACCCAGAGCTGCTGGCCAGCTGGGCGGCGGCGCGGGGCCTGGCGGGGCGCTCGTTTCTGAGCCAGGCGCGCCATTGGATCAAGGCGGTGGTGGAGGCCACCACCCCGCACGTCTGTGCGTTCAAGCCCAGCCTGGGGTTTTACCAGGCCCTGGGGCCCATCGGCCTGGAGCTGCTGGCCGAGGTGCGGGATCTGGTGCCCGCCAACGTCCCACTGATCATCGATGCCAAGCACGGGGATCTCAACAGCTCCTCGGCCCTGGCCCACTTCCTGTTTAAGGAGCTGGGGGCCGATGGGGTCACCCTCTCGCCCCTGGCCGGCCAGGACATTGCCGCTCCGTTTCTGCTCTACCCCGACAAGGGGGTGGTGATCACCTGCCACAGCTCCAACCCGGCGGCGCGGGTGCTGCAGCACTTCCCTGGCGAAGAGTCGCCCCTGTATCTGCACATCGTGCGCGAGAGCCAGCTGTGGGCCACCCCCGAGCAGCTGCTGCTGGAGGTGGGCACCAGCGACCCGGCCGTGCTGGCGGCGGTGCGGCAGGCGGCGCCACAGCGGTTTCTGCTGCTGCGCAGCCTCTGGGCCGAGGAAGACCAGCTGGAGCCCCTGCTGGAGGCGGGACTCAGCCAGGCGGGCGATGGCCTGCTGCTGCCACTGCCCCAGAACCTGCTGGTCGAAGACGACCTGGCCGAACGTGCCGACGCCCTGCGCCGTCAGATCAACGACAGCCGCGAGCGCGTCCAGGCCCAGCAGCTGAACGCTGGCCAGCAGAGCTGCACGCTGTGGGCGCCGCAGACCGACGATCCGATGGCCGAACTGATCGTCGATTTGTTCGACATCGGCTGCCTGCTGTTCGGTGAGTATGTGCAGGCCAGTGGAGCCGTGTTCAACTACTACGTCGACCTGCGCCAGATCATCTCCGACCCAAACCTGTTCCAACGGGTGCTGAACGGCTATGCCGAGCTGCTGCGGGAGCTGCCATTCGATCGCATCGCCGGCATTCCCTACGGCTCGCTGCCCACCGCCACGGGCCTGTCGCTGCAGTTGCACAAACCGCTGATCTACCCGCGCAAGGAGGTCAAGGCCCATGGGGCCAGGCGGCTGATCGAAGGCGACTTTGAACCCGGCGACGTGGTCGCCGTCGTCGACGACATCCTGATCACCGGCGGCAGCGTGCTCGAAGGCATCGCCAAGCTCGAGAGCTCAGGGCTGGTGGTGCGCGATGTGGTCGTCTTTCTCGATCACGGCGGCGACCACGACCGCCACGCCAAGGAGCGTCTGGCCGAGGCGGGCTACACGGTGCATGCAGTGCTCGACATCACCCGCATCACCCGGGTGCTGCAGCAGGCAGGCAGACTCGATGCAGACCATGTGGCGACCCTGCTGCCCGGTGTCGCCAACACCTGAGCCGGCATCTGGCTCCTGACCCTGCAGCCCCTGTGAAATCGCTCTCGGATCCGTTTCTCAAACGGCCGGTGTTCACCCTGGTGTGCAGCCTGCTGGTGCTGCTGCTGGGACTAGTGGCGCTGCCAGCGCTGCAGGTGGAAAACCTGCCCCCCATTGCCCCCAGCCGTGTCACGGTGCGGGCCAGCTACCCCGGCGCCAGCCCCGAAGTGGTGGAGCAGGGGGTGACCGCCATTCTCGAGAAGCAGCTCAACGGGCTCGAGCGCCTCGATTCGATCCGCTCCACCAGCTCGGCCAACGCCAGCTCGATCAGCCTCAGCTTTGAGGGCGGCAGCCCTGAGCTCAACCAGATCAACACCCAGAACGAGACGGCGGTGGTCAGCCGCCTGCTGCCCGCCAGCGTGGCCCGCCAGGGCGTGCAAGTGCGGCGCAGTTCCGATGACCTGCTGATGGTGCTGAGCTTCAGCGCCGACCGCACCACCTACAGCGACACCTTTTTGAGCGGCTGGGTCGACCAGGTGATCCGCGACCGAATCCAGCGGGTGCAGGGGGTGGGCAGCGTCAGCCTGTCGGGCGGCAACAGCCTGGCCTTCCGGCTGTGGCTCGACCCCTGGCGCCTCGAGGAACGGGGCCTCACCATCGGCGATGTGCGCATGGCCCTGCAGCAGCAGAACGTGCTGGCCGCCCTGGGCCAGAGCGGCGATGCCCCCAGCCCTCCCGGTCAGGAGCTGACCCTGCCGCTGCGCATGGAGGGCCGCCTGCGCAGCCCCGCCGAATTCGAGCAACTGGTGGTGGCCCGCGACGCCAAGCGGGGCGGCATCACCCTGCTGCGCGATGTGGGCCGGGTCGAGCTGGGCAACGAGAGCTACGACGCCATCGCCACCAACCTCAAGGGCGATCCGGTGGTGGCGTTGATCGTCAACCAGCGCGACGGCAGCAACGCCATCACCGTGAGCGATGCGGTGAATGCGGCGCTGGCTGAACTCGAGCCCCGCTTCCCGCCCGGGATCGGCATGCAGCTGATCGTCGATGAAGCCGACTACGTCAAGGGCAGCATCGACGCCACCACCAGGAGCCTGCGGGACGCGGTGCTGCTGGTGTTTGTGGTGCTGCTGCTGGGGCTGGGCAACAGCCGCCTGGCCCTGGTGTCGGCGGCGGCCGTGCCGGTCGCCCTGATCGGCTCCCTGAGTGTGCTGCTGGCGACGGGTCAACAGCTCAACACCCTCACCCTGTTTGGCATGGTGCTGGCCTCGGGGCTGGTGGTGGACGACGCCATCGTCGTCAGCGAAGACATCGGTCGCCGCATCGAAGCCGGCACGCCGCCCCTGCAGGCGGCCAGCTCGGCCATGGCCGAGCTGGGCAGCGCCGTGATCGCCACCTCGCTGGTGCTGGTCGTGGTGTTTGTGCCCGTGCTGGGCCTGGGAGGCAGCGCCGGTCGGCTCTATGCCCCCATCGCGATCACGATCAGCGCCGCGATCAGCTTCTCGACCTTCAATGCACTGACCTTCACCCCCATGCTGGCGAGCCGGCTGGTGCGGCCTGAGCGCCCCGAACCGGCCTGGTTGCTGCGCTGGATCGATCCGCCCAGGCGCTGGCTGGAGAGCCTCGAAGCGCCCTACGCACGCATGCTCGATCGCGTCATGGGGCACTCCAGGCGGGTGGTGGCCTTGCTGCTGGTGGGGATGCTGGTGACCGCCCTGGCCCTGCAGGCGCTGCCCAAGAGCTTCATTCCGCAGGAGGACACCGGCCAGCTGCGGGGGGTGGTGATCCTGCCCGACGGCCAGGGGCTGCAACAGACCCAGGCGGTGTTGAACCAGGTGCGGCAGGTGGTGGCGAGCGAACCGCTGATCACCCGGGCCACCTTCTTTGCCGGCCGCTCGTTTGGTGACAGCAGCCCCAACAAGGGCCTCTTTTATCTGCGGCTGGCCCCGATCGAGGCGCGGCGCGGCCGCGGGCAGGGCACGGCAGCGGTGGCCGAGCGGCTCAACGCCAAGTTGCGCCAACGGGTGCGCCAGGCCATGGTGCAGCTGAGCGAACCGCCCAGCGTGCGCGGCTTCAGTGCCGAAGGCGGCCTCGAGCTCGAGCTGCTCGATGTCAGCAACGGCCAGCTCAGCCTGGAGGCGTTTGAGCAGCAGGTGCAGGGCTTCATCAGCGCCGCCCGCGCCTCAGGAGCCTTCGCGCGGGTGTCGACGCGGTTCAGCGCCGGGGCGCCCCAGCTGGTGCTGGTGCCCGACCGCCTGCAGATGGCCTCGCTGGGGGTGGACCTGGCAGCGGTGGTCGACACCCTGGGCAGCAGTTTCGGCAGCGACTACGTCAACGACAGCTTTGAAAGCGAGCAGGTGCGCAAGGTGATCGTGCAGCTCGAGGGCAGCCGGCGCCGCGATGCCGGCGATGTGCTGGCGCTGATGGTGCGCAACCGCGAGGGCAAGCTGATCCCGCTCGAGCAGCTGGTGCAGCTTCAGGAGGGCAGCGGCCCCACCAGCATCAACCACACCCGGCTGGTGCGCTCGATCAGCGTGCGGGCCCTGCCCAAGCCGGAGGTCAGCAGTGGCCAGGCGATGGCGATCCTCGAGCAGGTGCAGCAGCGGCTGGGGGGCGTCACCGAGCTCGAATGGGCCGGCCTGGCCCGCGCAGAGGCGCGAGCCGACGGCAGCAACGTGCGCGTGTTCGCCATCGGGTTGGTGGTGATGCTGCTGGTGCTGGCCGCGCTCTACAACAACTTCATGGATCCCTTGATCATTGGGGTCACGGTGCCCCTGGCCCTGCTGGGGGCGGCGATTGGCCTGGCCGTGCGGGGCATCCCCCTCGACGTGTATGGCCAGATGGGCCTGCTGGTGCTGGTCAGCCTGGCCGCCAAGAACGGCATTTTGATTGTCGAATTCGCCAATCAGCGGCTGGCGGCTGGCATGGCGCTCGATCAAGCCATCCAGGGGGCCGCCACGGCGCGCCTACGACCGATTCTGCTGACAGCGTTCTCGTCGTTGGCCGGGTTTGTGCCCTTGCTGCTGGCCAGCGGCTTCGGTTCCGGCAGCCAGATCAGCATCGGCACCGTGGCCTTCAGCGGCCTGCTGGCCTCCACCGCCCTCAGCCTGCTGGTGGTGCCGGTGGTCTACAAGCTGGTCAAGGGCTGGGAGCTGGGTGGCTACAGCCTCAGGCGTCTGCCCGGCAACCCCTTCAGAACAGGGCGACCAACACCGCCACCACCAGGGTAAGCACCAGCACGGTGATCAGCGCGCCGCCCGCCAACAGCAGGGCGCCGGCGATCAGACCGAAGCGTTTGGTGGTGCGGGGGAACAGCAGGTAGAGCACCAAGCCCAGGGCCAGCGGCCACAGGGGCGGAATCAGCACACACACCGCCGTCAGGATCAGCAGCTTGCGCCGCTGCCGGCGTTGCACCAGGACAACCTGCGCCTGCTGTTGCTGGGCCAGCTCCAGGGCCTCACGCTCATCGTCGGCCAGCCAACGGCCCATGCGGCGGGCATGCTCGAGCTCGGCCTCAAGCTGCGACTGGTGCGGCGGTTGATCCATCAACGTCGCATGGGGGCAGGGGGACTTGAACCCCCACAGCCTTGCGGCCTACAGATTTTAAGTCTGCTGCGGCTACCAATTACGCCATGCCCCCGCAGGGGGATCCTAGATTTGAAAGCAAGCTGCAATAACCCAGTGCCGGGCTTTCTCAGCGCCATTCCCACCGACACCCTGCTGGTGTTTGGCCTGTACGCCGCTCTGGGCGGTGCCTACCTGGTGGCGGTGCCACTGCTGCTCTACGCCTGGATGATCAAGCGCTGG
>Ga0194124_10003933_pt1 | contig 15119 bp, 12 predicted proteins | sample TA2KigCas0mmetaG_FD_148605 | JGI IMG/M metagenome (GOLD analysis project Ga0194124, IMG submission 148605) | Freshwater microbial communities from Lake Tanganyika, Tanzania - TA2015031 Kigoma Deep Cast 0m | ecosystem: Environmental > Aquatic > Freshwater > Lake | place: Tanzania: Lake...
GTTCTCGCACCGCCAATCATGCACCAGACTGGCCAGGTCTCCGTCCTCAGATGAGGACGGCTCCATTGAAGCTGTTGCTGAGTGTGTATACTGCCGCCGCCAAGCTGACGTCTCCGTCCTCAGATGAGGACGGCTCCATTGAAGCATATGATACCTCGTAGATTCTTGGATCTGGACCTTCGTCTCCGTCCTCAGATGAGGACGGCTCCATTGAAGCGTGGCTACCGCGACGCAGATTCGCGCCGTCAAAGATCGTCTCCGTCCTCAGATGAGGACGGCTCCATTGAAGCGTATCGTCACATAACACGCACGGTAACGGTTCCTCGGTCTCCGTCCTCAGATGAGGACGGCTCCATTGAAGCGGGGCAAGGCTGGTGCGGAGCACGAACAGCAACTCCGGTCTCCGTCCTCAGATGAGGACGGCTCCATTGAAGCCTGTAGTTTTACAGGCAAAATCATATTGACGTTCGTAGTCTCCGTCCTCAGATGAGGACGGCTCCATTGAAGCGAAGGACCGAGACTCCGTTCCGACGACGGAGATAGTGTCTCCGTCCTCAGATGAGGACGGCTCCATTGAAGCCGTAGCCGGGCAACATGCCATGCCGCGGAACCAGCAGGTCTCCGTCCTCAGCTGAGGACGGCTCCATTGAAGCCTCGGGAACGTCACACCGCTGATACTGCCCACAGACCGTCTCCGTCCTCAGATGAGGACGGCTCCATTGAAGCTTCCCGAGTATCGTGTTTGCTGACACATCAAGAACGGGTCTCCGTCCTCAGATGAGGACGGCTCCATTGAAGCTCATAGCCCGTACCACTGACCGGCCATGCCGATCATGTCTCCGTCCTCAGATGAGGACGGCTCCATTGAAGCGAAGCAATACGAGTCGCGAGTATTAGACCAGAAAAAGTCTCCGTCCTCAGATGAGGACGGCTCCATTGAAGCCCGCAGGATCTTCGCTAGTTGCCGGGATGTATCGCCCGTCTCCGTCCTCAGATGAGGACGGCTCCATTGAAGCCCGCAGGATCTTCGCTAGTTGCCGGGATGTATCGCCCGTCTCCGTCCTCAGATGAGGACGGCTCCATTGAAGCTAAGAGTGGGTGAAGTCACCCCCAAAACTCGGGCAAGTCTCCGTCCTCAGATGAGGACGGCTCCATTGAAGCCGCCCCATTTTTGGATTGAGGAAAGGGAATGATGATGTCTCCGTCCTCAGATGAGGACGGCTCCATTGAAGCCCGTGCGTTGTCCTCACGGTATGCCGACGAGGAAGAGTCTCCGTCCTCAGATGAGGACGGCTCCATTGAAGCGGTCACTCCAGCGACCGACGTGTCAGCCACTAGAAAGTCTCCGTCCTCAGATGAGGACGGCTCCATTGAAGCGTTGATAGCACAACCAAAGCTGTTCCACCTGCCGATAGTCTCCGTCCTCAGATGAGGACGGCTCCATTGAAGCATTTCGAGCATCTGCTGCACCGCCGGGAGGCAACGAGGTCTCCGTCCTCAAATGAGGACGGCTCCATTGAAGCCTCACCGTCTTCCTCGCCGCAATTTGCGGTGAGGAGGTCTCCGTCCTCAAATGAGGACGGCTCCATTGAAGCCACGTTTCACGCTCCCAAAAGGTTTTTTTTTGCTGGGTCTCCGTCCTCAAATGAGGACGGCTCCATTGAAGCTAATCTCGCCCATATGCCGGGGTCAAAGTAGCCATCACGTCTCCGTCCTCAAATGAGGACGGCTCCATTGAAGCAAACGTCACGCTGTAGTATTGCCTTTCGTTGTTTTGGTCTCCGTCCTCAAATGAGGACGGCTCCATTGAAGCATTGAATGCCCGCTCATTCTCTGACTGTTTTTGTCGGGTCTCCGTCCTCAAATGAGGACGGCTCCATTGAAGCCAGCGCTCCAAAAACTCTTCGCTTTGCTCGTCGATGGTCTCCGTCCTCAAATGAGGACGGCTCCATTGAAGCGGCAAGCGATGGACAACGCAAGTGGAGGCAAGCACGTCTCCGTCCTCAAATGAGGACGGCTCCATTGAAGCGATCAGCTCGCACTGCCAATGGCGTGAGCTGTCTGGCGGTCTCCGTCCTCAAATGAGGACGGCTCCATTGAAGCGGGTTCCGCAGTTGGACGACACCACGGTGTTTCCAACGTCTCCGTCCTCAAATGAGGACGGCTCCATTGAAGCGCAGCGGCTTCCAGATCGGCTTCTGAAGGACCGCCGTCCTGTCTCCGTCCTCAAATGAGGACGGCTCCATTGAAGCTGATTTCAATCTACTCCCACTAAGCTAAGGCCGATACATGTCTCCGTCCTCAAATGAGGACGGCTCCATTGAAGCACCGAGTAGGCACTAAGCATCATGCTTGTCTCAACGGTCTCCGTCCTCAAATGAGGACGGCTCCATTGAAGCTTGGCCGATGACTGTAAAAGCGAATTCACAATAACGCGTCTCCGTCCTCAAATGAGGACGGCTCCATTGAAGCAGGTGGTTCTGTGCTGAGTATCTCTGCCAGCGTCAGTCTCCGTCCTCAAATGAGGACGGCTCCATCGAAGCGCGATTCGTTCCGCAGCAGCGTAGGCTTGCGTTTCGTGTCTCCGTCCTCAAATGAGGACGGCTCCATTGAAGCTGGAATTGTCAATTCTCTTTGATAAAAAACCGACCCTGTCTCCGTCCTCAAATGAGGACGGCTCCATTGAAGCGATGAGGTAATCAACGAATGCCGATCCCGCGATCTCGCGTCTCCGTCCTCAAATGAGGACGGCTCCATTGAAGCTCAAAAATTTCTCTAGACATCGATGCAAATTCGTCTGCGTCTCCGGGGTCAAATGAGGACGGCTCCATTGAAGCAGTTGTGTCTGCAAAAGAAATAACTGCCCAAAATTGTCTCCGTCCTCAAATGAGGACGGCTCCATTGAAGCACGACGGTCAGCACAGCAAAAGCGGTCTGGCTGTCCGTCTCCGTCCTCAAATGAGGACGGCTCCATTGAAGCGAGTTTACTGGGCAGGCGTGGAAGTGGGTGGTCTAGTCTCCGTCCTCAAATGAGGACGGCTCCATTGAAGCACTATGACGGTGGAGACACTGGTGGTGGAAACAGAACGTCTCCGTCCTCAAATGAGGACGGCTCCATTGAAGCTTGCACTCCGGGACAGGTGTGAGTCGAACTTCGGAAGTCTCCGTCCTCAAATGAGGACGGCTCCATTGAAGCTGGAGGTGTCGCCAGAGGCAATTGACAGCCGATTCAGGTCTCCGTCCTCAAATGAGGACGGCTCCATTGAAGCTGGAGGTGTCGCCAGAGGCAATTGACAGCCGATTCAGGTCTCCGTCCTCAAATGAGGACGGCTCCATTGAAGCTTCAGGATCAACTACGTGAGTACGAGTATAAAGCAGTCTCCGTCCTCAAATGAGGACGGCTCCATTGAAGCCGAAGTGCGAGGTAGTCTCCGTTATCCCTTTTCCGAGTCTCCGTCCTCAAATGAGGACGGCTCCATTGAAGCAATCGAGTTGGTCAGAACAACTCCTCCGCCTGCTAAGTCTCCGTCCTCAAATGAGGACGGCTCCATTGAAGCTTGACCACAGCACCCTTTGCCCCCAGCCATCGGCAGGTCTCCGTCCTCAAATGAGGACGGCTCCATTGAAGCTCTTGAGCCGGAGTGAACTCTCTGCGAGGCTTATCCGAGTCTCCGTCCTCAAATGAGGACGGCTCCATTGAAGCCGCGACGGTGAGCAGGTTGTCATTTGCCGGAGTAAACGTCTCCGTCCTCAAATGAGGACGGCTCCATTGAAGCTCTCATTTGACGACAGCAGACCATCTGCCGTCTGAAAAGAGTCTCCGTCCTCAAATGAGGACGGCTCCATTGAAGCCACCACAGCCACAGCATCGACACCGAAAACCCCAGCGCGCCGTCTCCGTCCTCAAATGAGGACGGCTCCATTGAAGCCGATTTCGATCATCCGGTAACTTCGGTCCATTTCCCTTGTCTCCGTCCTCAAATGAGGACGGCTCCATTGAAGCCTTCAATTCTGGAATTTACAAAATCAATCTCGGCGGCGTCTCCGTCCTCAAATGAGGACGGCTCCATTGAAGCGACAATCACCGGCGACTAAACGCAATAGTCGTCAGGTACTGACGGCGGCGTGGCCAATACTTTGCAACGCTCTTTTGTCGCGACCCGAGGTACTGTGTCTGGGCAATACCGACTGTGCGATGACGGGGTCTGGCAGAAACAGGGCTAAACTGCGGCCCCCGGCACGTTCGTGACGGTCGCTAAACTTCAGTAAATCTGACACCTAACCCCGACTATGCTTTGATCCATTCATTGAGCGCCGCCACGACCGCCAGCTCCTGACCCGTGTTACCGGCAGTGGTTTCCACCCGAAATTTGGCCCCACACGTCCCGTTCGACAAACAGCCTTCAATCCCTTTGGAGCCAAGTCGAAAGCCAGTTCGAGCTGGCAGATCAGGGTTGAAGTAGATGGTCGAGCAGTGCAGGACTTGGGCGATCTCGTCAGTGAGTCTCTGCATCATGGTCATGACTTGTGAATGCGATCGCATGTGACCGGAGTCTTCCCATTTCGGAGGCCGCTTTTGTCCGATGAGTGCGGCAGGCGGCAGGATCTGGTCTCGGACGGAGCGGAATCGCTCGCGGAAGGTTTCGTGAAAAATCTGGCCGGTGGGTGAGAGTTCCAGATACGCAGTGCCGTCAATGTCGATGCGTTCGATAAGGCTTTCGTAGCGCTCGTCCCACTGGTCAGAGTATTCGCTGCCCGCGACAGGCTCATTCGTATCGGCGAGGTCGAACAGGAGACCGCTGGCTCGCAGCCAGACATCGAAGTCGAGCGACACCGGCATGGGCGGGAAGAGGATGATGTCATCGAAGCGTTCGTGCTTGTAATAGACCGGCACATGCACGGCCTGCCCCATCATGACGGCAATGGCGATCTGAGCCTTGTAGCCACCTGTGGCATTGATCGCACAATTCACCGCTAAGTAATCGCGAATGACGGCGCAGATTTCTTTCGCGAGATTCCGCAGGCCGCGCGTACGAAAGCGGCGGGGATCAGAGTCCTGCAAGTCCGCAATCTGCCGCAGTTCGACAACGGTATGCCCGGCGTTCAAGTAGTAACGTCTGAGAACCTCGCCGATGGCGCGTCCGTCATCAGTGTCGGAGTGGCAGAAGAACAGATTGGCGTCTTTCGCGACATGCCCCCGATCGACCAAACAGGCGAGCGAGTTAATCTCCGCTCCGCACAGCCGGTCCATCGGCCTGAGCCGCTCCAGCCCTTCAGCAACCCGCGCCCAGTCTTCCGCGGCGTAGGCGGACGCCAGTTCCGCTTTCGCCGCATCTGCGTCATCACGCTTGAGAGAGCTGAGATTGGGAAAGAACAGACTGGTGCCGACAGTGGAGATGACTGTTGTGGCGGACATGATCATTTCACTTCCGTTCGTTTTGTCTGCTCGAACAACTTCTCGACGTTGTCAATCAATGAATTCGCTGACTGCGGATTCAGTCGCATTCCGGCATGGTCGATGTCATTGCGCACGTCGGGGACTTTGAGCCACACTGCCAATAATCCGGCTTGAGCGAATTCGTCCAACCACGAATCGGTGGGACGAGCCACACCAGAAATGGGATTCGCAGCGGCGAGTGTTTGGCCAAGAATCTTCTCGATCCGCTCACGTTCGTTGGCATCCAGAATCTGAGCATCGGACAGCCCGGCCAAGCGACACGCTTCACTGATGAGCCACTCTCTGAGCAGGGTGATGGCCTGCGGATAAAGTCCTCGCTCGTTGTAGACTTCCGCGAGGCGACGATGTGCGTCGAGGTCCGCTTCGGACTGGCCGCCCAGTTGTGCGAACAACGATTGAAGCGGTTCCAGCATCAGTCCAAATGGCTTGGCCCAGCGACCGGCTTCATTCGCGACGTTTTCGGATGCCAGTGATTTTGACAGACGCGGAGCCTCGGTGATGACTTCCCGAACTCGTCCCAACAGCAATGCGTCCGATAGTCGATTCAGGGCTTTCCCGATCGAAGACAGTTGCCGAGGTGGATTCTCAGATTTGTCTTTGTGAGCCTGACGCTGGATCGTCTCCAACAAATGTTGGAGCGGTTCACCATCCAGATGATGCCGAAACCGCTCAACCGCCGCGATCCATTCGAGCAAGTTGACCATTGGCGTCAGATCAAAGACCGGAGCCACGGGTGGATCGCCGGTGCGGGCTTCAAAGGGGGCGTAGACCAGCGCCCGCAGTTGCACATTGCGAGCCGTCCACAGGAACGCGACGGCTAACACGCTAACCAGAGGCAACGAGCGAAATCCGTGGGTGATGTCAAAGACGACGCGCGAGTCACGCGGTACGGCAGCCACCACCGCACCGAAGACGCTCCAGAGCTCGTCGGGTGTGCTGCCCTTCTCGATGCGCACAAACTCGGGTCGCCAGGGGTGCGGCCAATCTTGTTCGAGGGTACTTCGATATTTATCATCCGATTCCGTTGTCACAAACACCGTGCCCGAGGTTGCATCCGAGAAATGTCGTGCGAGAGCGGTTGGAAACAACGCCGTGTGGCACTCGCTCGCGTCGGGCCAACGGAAAGTCACTGCCTTGTAGTCGCCAGTGCCAAGGAACGTGACGAGGTGAGTTGGGCGATGGTCCATGCCTGCGATTTCTCTGCTGTGTTTGTTGCGAGCCGAGGGACTACTTGCCGGGCTTTTTCGACTTCGCGGCCGACGGCGTGGCACCAGTGGAAGGACTCTTCCATTGGTACTGCGGCGGTTTGGCATCGTCCTTGATGAGGACATCTACGATGTCGCCGACATTCGGCGGAGGTGTTGGAACGGGGCCGAGATTGAGATTGCCTTCCGGACGCCCATCCTCTTGAACGTGAAAGCCGCCCTTCTCGCGGACTCGCAGGAGCTTCACTCGCACCGGTGTTCCCGAAGGACGCTTTGCCTGCGAAACAGATGGATTGGCTTGTACGGCATTCGTTGTCGTAGTCGCCAATGATCGTTGCCCCTTCGTGGCGTGCTTGAGACATCGCTGCGATAAATCAGTCTTCAGATGGGTCAGCAATTGCCCAAGCACTCTTCGGCTGGTTGCCATGTCTGGCAACAAAGTGGTGGGGAATGCAGCGACGTGGACTGTCAGTCCGCTACTTCCGGGCGCGATGTGATAGTGAATCGGGGACGAATGCCGATCACTCATCGGACCTCGAAGCGAGACTGGTCGTCGGTGCTGTCCACTTCGTTCCTGGTGCCTCATTTTCTCTCGTTTCGGTCCGTGTATCTGGCGAGGCAATCCCAAGGCCATTTTCGATTCACAGTGTTTCCCATGTCCCGATGATTCGGGAGCCTGAGCGAAGGCTTGAAACGACGCACCAAGCTGGTCGAGCAGAAACCAGCAGTCTTTCCACGGCGTAGAGACTTTCAGAGGTTGAAGTTGCAGCATCTGCCGCAGCGATGGGCTTTGCGCTTCAGTTTCTACGAACTCGCGCGTCTGGCCGATTTGCCGACGCAACGTGTTCGCCAATAGCTCGCACTGTGAGTCCGAGACATTGTCGAAGTTCGTTGCAGCCAGTGAACCAAAGCCTTTGCGAGCCTTTGATCCCACTCCACCGTAGCGGCAAAGCAACGCCAATGCGGACTGAGCTTGCGCGAGCACATTCTCAGGACTGATCTCCACACGATCCAAACGGCAAGACTTGGCGATGACTCGGAGCTTCCACGTTGCGCCTGGCGGAAGGAAGTGGCGCTGCTTGCCGCCATCGTTCATCCCGTAGGCGGCATAGAACAATCCCTGAGTCAGCGGTGCTTGATCGGGCGGCGGTGGCGGAAGCACCTCAATTTCATGAGCCTTCTTGAAGTCGGGCTTGATTGAATAGCCGTCGCGAAAGTCGAAGCGTTCGGCTCGGAGACAGCGTTCTGGTTCAACAACAACGCGAATTGCCCCTGCTCCGTTGGTGCTGCCCCAGAGGGCCGCTTCTAAGGAACGCAGTTCTTCAACGGTGAGGTAGCCCGCGTGCATCGTGCGCCACCAGTAGCGGAGTTGGCCTCGCAACGTTGCGGGGCGGAGGTCGCAGTCGGTGGGAGCGTTCTGGTCGGCTCCGGCGAGGAAGGCGGGAGTGATCAGTTCCAGTGTCGCGGTGAAGGAGCGGCGTGATTTCTCGGCGGGAGTTCCCTTGCGAGGTCTCTCTTGCCCCACGGCTTCGGCTTTGGCCGGATCACTGTCGCGAAAGACGCCGAAACCGGAGTTTGTTTTCGCTCCGGCTCCGAGCCAGTGCAGCGCGGATCGCAGCCAGTCGGCGATGGTGTCGTTTGTTACCGGAGTTCCATCAGGCAGCTTGTAGGAATCGTTACCTCGCGGCGCGAAGGCGAACTGGAAGCTTTGCTCGCGTGCAACGGCGAGAAATGGAATCGGAATGGGACTGTGCCAGTCTCCGGGCGGCGTCCTTCCTTGAGCGTCCTGATAGTACGGTTTGTAGTGCGGCGTCATGACATCGGCTTCAAGCTGCACCGGCTTCGTCGGCACGGCATCAAAGAAGATCCACTTGCCGACGCGCGATTCCTTCTTGAAATCTTCCTGACCGAAGAGTTCGGTGGCGGTTTCATGGCCGATCCATTCGCGAACATAGGCGCGGAGCAGGCCCTTGACGCTGGAACCCGGCAGGTACGGCGTGCCGAGCGTGTGATGCCAGGTAAAGCCGATCTCGACGGGATGCTCGCGGGGGAGTCCCGTGGCAAAGCGCGTGGCGGTGATCAGTGTGAGTGCTCGACCGCCGAGCTTATTGACGAGCCCCTGCTGTCTTGCTTCGTGCTCTTTGAGCTGATCGCTGCTGCCGACCGCATCCTTTGTGGCAACGGTCTTGATCCAGTCGAGCTTGGTCCCTTCACGGATCGTCCAGTTTTGCTGCCAGATACCACAGAACTTGTCGTACCACAATCCGGAGTTGGAGCTGCGACGATCAAAGCTGGCAGATTCACTGCCTTTGTACAAAGGACGATTGTCGGGCATGGCGGCCTCAGTGAGAAGTTGACTTCGTATTGGCAGACTTCACGATGAATGCCTGAGCGAATTTCTTCAGCCAGACAAGATAGGCGAGCGCTTCAGACTGGGCATGGAAGTAGGTGGCCTGATCGCTTTGCACCAGCGCGTTCATGAGCGGCTTGTTCAATCCGACGGGGGCGTCGGAACCGCAGAGCCAGTCTTCGAGGTGATCGAACAACCGTTTGTGGGCATCCTTGTCGGATGATTCACCTTTGGCCTGCGCCAGCAGCGTGGCGCAGGCTTGCCCAAGGCTGTTCATCACGATTGTGGCAGAGAGGCGTTCAGCGGAGCTCTTGTAATCCTCGGCGAGTTTCCCGTTTTTGATGCTCTCGACTTGCCGTAACGCGTGAGCGGCGCGGCGTTGGTCCAGCGTGAATTTGGAAGCGGCGGCATTCATGCGGCACCTCCTTTGTTCTTGAGAATCTTCACGGCGAACCAGCCCTGACCGACAGTTTCGTTACCTCCGACTTGCAAGTACGGACGCTGAGCAAACATTGTTTCCACCACGTCGAGCGATCTGCCGCCACGATCGGCCAACAATCCGTAGAAGACACTGTCGGGCGGGATGGTTTCTTCGTACCACAGGTTGTTGCTGGACTTGGTCTCGGGATTGAGCACATTACGGGCAGTGACGGCGAGCCCAAACCGCGCGAACCAAGAGAAATCGCGATCGCTGAGGACGACCAATTGCTGCGCTACTCTCTGTTGGCTGTCGGCATGGGGAATCAACGACTGCACCTGATCGACCAGACCGGTCGGCAGTTTGCCGCTAAATTGAAACTGTCGCTCCTCCAAGAAGAGATCGTTTTCGTTTTCTCCGAGATATTTGCCATCGGCAACGCACTGTATGCCCACGTCTGGCGCGGCGACGGATGATCGTCGGAGGTCGCGCGCGAGGCGTTCGATGAGATGTGGACACGTCAGCCATTTGTATTGTGACTTTAGACTGCGAACGGGCAGGAGCAGCAACCGGATGTCGGAGACCAGCAGCGTTCCGGCAATGTCTTGCTCGCCGAAAACTCGCTTGCGAGTTGGTTCATCGACGCCAAGTTGTGTATTGCGGGCCATGTCGAGCAGTGCCCCTTTGACACTGGAGCCGACAATGACCGGATAGTCTGTCGCGGCTTCACGCGCCACGGGCAGATCGACGAAGCCAGCCGACTGACCAGCTCCGGGATGGATCGAGGTTTCAGCCAACAGGCCGAGGATTAGGCTGTTCATGGGGGAATGGCTTTCCGTACGAATCAAAGGGTTGACGGTTGATCGGGAGGCCATTCACCAGAAATGGCGTGGCCGAAACCATAGGACGTTTTCAGTCCCAGACCGGCTGTCACGAGTTGCCGGAGAGGTGCTGGGTCCGCGATCTCTAAAAACCATGTGGAACCCGCAGGAATGACAGGGCGCAGCGGCAGGGGGCATCGTTGCAGCGAATCCCATCCCCCAACGTACTGAGGTTTGCCCACGCAGGCCGAAATGACTGTTGTTCCATGACAGCCGAAGAACGGGCAGCCTGCCCGGGGGATATCGACGGAAGCGGAGTGCGCTTCGTCGGTTCCCTCGTGCGGGATCATCGGCGTGATGAGAGTGATGGCCAGTTTGCGAGGTGTTTTGCCGGCGGCAGTCGCCAGTCGTTGCAGGCCGAAGAGTTCGGATTGAATACCGTCGAGTTGCTGCTCCTCACAGCCGGCCAGGCGGCCCTCGCCCCCCAGAGGCAACAAGGAGGGAACCTGCCAGCCTGACGGAAGACCGGAGATACCCATTGCAACGGAGACACCGGGATGCAGGCGAATAAATACGGGGCTGTAGAGATCACCGTCTTGAGTGGTGCGGCTGATTTCGCTGCGGGAGAGTGCAACGCGGCGCTCTTCGGCAAACAGTGTGGAGGATTTGCGGATGTGGGCAGCATCGGGGATCTGTCCGTTTTGGATCTCGAGAAGTCCCTCGAGAGTGATCCATTGCTCCGTGGGGTGTTTAAGCCCGAGGCCACCGAAAATGCCATCTGTCGGCACGGATGGGACCGGAAGTCGAACGGGACCCAGATCCGTGAGCGTGGGTGTTGTCTCGGGCGTAAGCAGACACTTGGGCTGCCATGTAAAACGGCCTCGAGCATCGGTGGATTCTTCTTCGCAGCCCAGCACGTGAAGCGGCATGGGAACAAGAACGTCGGTCTTGATTTTGTTTTTTTGCAGCAGCCACGGACCCTGAAAACGCAGGCAGCCGAGGTCGTCAAAGTTGCGACCGAGCACTTCAGCACAGCCAGGGACGTGGATCCAGTTTCCGCTGCCGTTCCAACTGCGAGAGCGAGCGATTGCGGCGCGGAGGGCACCCACAACCGTTGTGGCCGGTGGCGGAAAAAGGCTGGCCACATCTGTCTGGCTGGCTTCGCGTGCGTTGTAGGGGCGGCCATCCCGAAAGAACCATGCGTCAACCGGGGAAAGGCTAAAAGTGCGTAGGGAGATGGTGTTCATCGGGCGTTCTTCTGCGCTTCGGTGGCGAGAAACCGGATCAGCAGTGCGCCGTCGATTCCGAGGGTGTTAGTATCGACGTGGACGGAGCAATCGTGATCGCTTGTTCGAGTGACTCGCTGGCAGACTTTGAGCAGTCGCTGAATGGCGGCCAGAGCGTGATCGGGTTTCGGGTCATTTTGCTGCTGTCTGGCCTTGCCGCGAAGAAAGTCTGCAAGCAGGACGCTGGTCAGCAGTTCGTTGTTGTTGTGCGTCAAGTCCGAGGAGAGTGTGCCGAATTCGCCAGGGCGAGTGAGCGAGCTGTCGGTAAGTGAAGCGAAGCGTTCGCGAATATTGTAAAGGAAGCTGGCAGAGAATTCAGCCAGGTGGGTTGATGATGAACTGGTCGCTGACGCGCTCGGGGGACCATTGATGTCTAGCAGCAGGGCATCAATGATGTTGTTGGGGTGCCCAATACCGTTCAGCGTACGAATGTGGTTCCACGGAGCAGCCCACTGGGCTGTTATGCCGCTGGACTTGTACACAGCTATCGCGAGGCTGTCGCGGCCGGTGGCGTCCTTGGCAATATCATCCAACAGATGGTGCGCCGTTTTAAGGAGTTGCTGGAGCGGTGTGTGGTAGTGGGCGAAAACGATGGCTCCGGAGAGCGTCGCAAGGCGGGCGATCGAGTCCGGGAGATGATGTGTGAAGGCTTTACGGTACTCATCGGCAAGCTGTATGGCGCACTTCAGTGCTGTTTCACAGGGCAACATTGCCAGGACATCATCCCCACCGGCGTAAATCGTGACCCCAAGCTGGGCACCCACAATTCTCGGAGTGTTCTCGGTAAAGCCCGCGAGGGCTTTTGAGGCGGGGGAACCGGAATCATCGTTTGAGGTACCCGCGGCATTGAGCAGTTTGCCCATCGAGTCACCATCCATCAGCAGGATCGCATAGAACGGCGAGGGTTTGCCATTGGACACCCGGAAAAGCTCTTCAAGTTTGCCACTCAGATTCTTCCGTTTTAGAGAATCGTCGCCGTCCGGGCTGTCGAACGGAGTGACATTCGAGTTAGCGAGTGCATTCTGCTGGAAAAAGTTACCGTCAAGTTCCAAAAAGCGGCCAGTTTTACCTTGCCTTTTGAGCTCAGCGAGCCGTGGGATTTTGGAATGGCGTTCCCCGAAGGATTGTGATGCCAGTATTTCCACCTCTTCAGCGTACTGGCGGGCGGTGGCTTGACAGTTGCCGTTCGAAGCGATTGCTTCAAGCCAAGGGACAGCTGCAATGTAGACAGTAGAAGGCCAATTGTTATGGGCGATCGGAGAAGAACGCTCGGGAAAGAGCGACTTTTGGACTCTGGATTTAGGGTACAGCCGTTTAATCAGTGCGATGGCGCAAAGTCGCTCATCGTCGGCAAGGTCGAGTGATCCCAGATTTCGACGGAGGCTGGCCCAGAAGCGATCCTGGAACAGGAGCTGGTCACGTGACACCGAGCGTATCCAGCCCGAGAGTTCCTGGCGATCGTGCATCAAGGTGCAGTGGTCTCCGGGTTCGATAGTGGCGGGCGTTGTGCGCCAATTCTTACGTGCCGCGATCAGCCTGGACGATTGATCAGGAGCCGAGACTGTCCACGTAAGTTCCCAGAAGTTTTGTACCTGGCGGTCCCAGATAGACCGAGTGTGCTGGGTGAGATTGCCGTCAGACTGGACGATCTTGTCAATAGATTCGCTCCACACGGCATCAGCCACGACCTGCCAGCGGTTCTGCAGTGCAGTCGTGGCCGCCGAGGCTGCTTGTGCTGCTGCAGACGCATCAGAAAAATCCGCTATAAAACGGTTGGGAAGCGCCCCGAAGTCGCGGTTTGCCTGCGTTTCAATTGCAGAGGGGGCCGGCACCAGCAGGTTGCCCCTGCGCTTGACTTCATTCATTGCAACTTTCGCGAGATCCGAGAGCAGAAATGAACTGGCCCAAAGATCCCTGGTACGACGCGACTGGGAGACGAAGGTCTGCACCGGGCCGATGGAGAATGCTAGTCTTGCTGGAACACTCATCGCACTCTCCGGGGGGTGCCCGCGGTGTTTAAAATCATTTGCATCCGGAGAGATCCCGGGGCGAACAGTGCATGATAGTACTCAATTTGGCGAGCAGAACAACCCGCCGATCGGCTCTGCACGTTGGTTTGGAAACTCAGGACAGCGCATGCAGGGAAAAAGTTCGCTCAGTGGTACTGGGCGCCGCAGAATACTGCCGATACAGTTGTTCGCCTCGACCGGCAGACCTTAAAACGGGGCGTGTTCACCGGTGGGTTTGCCGTAGCGAGCACTGCAGTGGTGCCAGAACCCCCGCCAGTCCTCGCAGACGCAAGTTGTTTCTGACCAATAGATACGAATATGCCTATACTCTTGCGTTTGCTGTCCGTGGTTTTTTCGGCCAGTGCTCGCAACCCTGCTCGCAACACCGTATTTTCATGGAAGATACGACGCGGGCGGTCTCCGTCCTCAGATGAGGACGGCTCCATTGAAGCAGCTTGCGGCCTAACCAAGGGGGCTACGCCTACGCTGGGTCTCCGTCCTCAGATGAGGACGGCTCCATTGAAGCGTTCGAGGCCAATATCGGGCGAGTCAACCAAGAGCTGGTCTCCGTCCTCAGATGAGGACGGCTCCATTGAAGCACGCCCGTCAGCCATGCGAGCTTGAGCGACGTCCAGAGTCTCCGTCCTCAGATGAGGACGGCTCCATTGAAGCGGACACACGCAACGCACCTGATCCGCTGCGTAGTCCGTCTCCGTCCTCAGATGAGGACGGCTCCATTGAAGCTATGACTCTCGCGGCTATCCTCTCGTCAACTCTGCTGGTCTCCGTCCTCAGATGAGGACGGCTCCATTGAAGCCCCAATATCGTGTTTGCCGACACGTCGAGGACTGCAGGTCTCCGTCCTCAGATGAGGACGGCTCCATTGAAGCCTTTCAGTGAGAGACCCACAGAGAGACCCACGGCAGGTCTCCGTCCTCAGATGAGGACGGCTCCATTGAAGCACAATTGCGTCCAAAATAGTTTGGCTGCCGCCTCGATGTCTCCGTCCTCAGATGAGGACGGCTCCATTGAAGCACAATTGCGTCCGAACTAGTTTGGCTGCCGCCTCGATGTCTCCGTCCTCAGATGAGGACGGCTCCATTGAAGCACGGACGCGCTGACCCCCATACAGTTCAAGCTCCCCGGGTCTCCGTCCTCAGATGAGGACGGCTCCATTGAAGCAGGTTCGCGTCGTGTTTGCTGGCTAGCTCTTACGCGGTCTCCGTCCTCAGATGAGGACGGCTCCATTGAAGCACACGCTGAACATTCCCGACGCATCGGCCTCGGCAAGGTCTCCGTCCTCAGATGAGGACGGCTCCATTGAAGCATTCAACACGATACAAACTCCAGCAAAAGAAAGAAGTCTCCGTCCTCAGATGAGGACGGCTCCATTGAAGCACAAGCTGTCTTGCCCTTCGCTGCAGTCATCTTTGTCGTCTCCGTCCTCAGATGAGGACGGCTCCATTGAAGCCTGTGTCCTGTCTCGCATTACGGCAGACACAGAGTCAAGTCTCCGTCCTCAGATGAGGACGGCTCCATTGAAGCTTCAACGGTTGCAGCTTGATTTGCTTT
>Ga0194124_10003939_pt1 | contig 15100 bp, 13 predicted proteins | sample TA2KigCas0mmetaG_FD_148605 | JGI IMG/M metagenome (GOLD analysis project Ga0194124, IMG submission 148605) | Freshwater microbial communities from Lake Tanganyika, Tanzania - TA2015031 Kigoma Deep Cast 0m | ecosystem: Environmental > Aquatic > Freshwater > Lake | place: Tanzania: Lake...
TGGCTTGGCGATCGCGGTGGACAGAGGGGGTGTTACCTCTATGGCTAGTAGCCACTGCTGGTGGAATGGCAGTGATATTCGTGGTGGGTCTTTTCTTCTATGGATCCTATGTAGGCGTAGGGTCGGCATAACAAAAAGAGATTAGAGATTCCATGAAGAAAATGCTTAGGCTAGAATTTATCAAGGATGCAATTAGCCCAAAATACAAAACTTATTTAAAACGAACGATAGGGCCATGTTATTTGGGCTTATGTAGGTTTCTCGCAACACGAACTAAAATAACAAAAATAGACGTAACAAGCAAATATTCCTTGTCGGAACGATATAGATTCTTTGAATCGGCACAATATTTTCTACAGACAAATAGGATAAATGGAATTTATCTTGAATTTGGTTCACATGAGCTAAACACGTTTAGGATGGCGTTAAATACACTAGGCGCGTACGACAAACCCAATAAAATCCATAAATTTATATCATTCGATTCATTTGAAGGAATGCCAGAGCCGAAGGGCATAATAGACAAGCAGAAAATATGGAGAAAAACAATAAATTATACTTCCGTAGATATGTTCTAGAAGATTCTGAAAAAGATGCGCACAGAATTGAGGCAGTAAAAGGATTTTACGATGAGACACTAAAGAGTTACAAGTTTAGAGATGTGACTCAGATTGCCCTAGCCTATATAGACTGTGATTACTATTCATCAACATCAACAGTATTAGAATTCCTAAAAGACAAATTGTCGCATGGAACATTAATAGCATTCGATGACTGGGATTGCTACTACTCAGACCCATTCAGAGGCCAGAAACTGGCATTTAGACAATTCAGACATAAGGTTAAACAACACTGGCATTTTGAACCATTTAGAGCGATTAGGACAGGTGGAATGTCATTTGTCTGCTTAGAGAAAGTAAAAATTGGCAGGGAAATCGACTAAAATATCGAGAGTCGAACATTAATAATAGTGGAGAATAAAATAAAGGAATCGAGACAAACGGAAACTCACGTCAACAGGGGTATTCGCGGCAGCTGTTGGGACGGAACCACCGAAATCGACGTCTCTGCGCTGATTGGCTCGGCTCGCTGGTCAATTGAATGGTTTTAAGCTTTGCACCTTTGTGTTAAACCATTCAATAGCCCGTTTGGGGTGCACAAATCCACTCCGCATGATTTTTGCAAGCAAACGTCGACTGGCCAGAAACAGATTCGTCAACGCTGCCAGCACGTTGGACTTGCAGCGGTACTTGGTCAGGCCGCGCAGCCGGGTTTTCTGAAAGCAAAACTGCTGCTTGAGCACCCGAAACGGGTGCTCAACCTTGGAGCGGGTGTAAGCCTTGGCGGTCTCGATCAGGCCCTGCAAACATCACTCTGGAATGTCGGGCAAGCCGCAGCGGTAGCAAGGCCGCATCGCCACCCTAAACCCCAATGGGATACCTGGCATCACAAACATTTTTTGCGATGCCCTGGTATCTGGCATCGCCGTAAACGAGAACCACACACCATGGAGTAGCTCAGCGGCTAGGGTGAGGATATGCCCAGCAGCGGCTGTGGTACGGCCGAGTGGATCAGACCGGTGTCCTTGTCGTCGCCGATATGGACCTTCGTTGTGAAATACCACTGATAGGCCTTCTAAGTCTGGTGCATCTCCGGATCGCGCTTCCCCTACCTGTTCTTGGTTGAGGTCGGTGGCGCGATCAAGGTGGCATCCACGATCGTGCACTGCCGCATCGTCATGCCCCATGCGCCGAGGTGAGCGTTGACGGCCTCAAAGATCTGGTCGCCCAAATCGTGCTTCTCTAGCAGGTGGCGGAAAAGTAGGATAGTGGTCTCATCCGGGATCCGGTCGTTGATCAGTTCGCTGCCGGCATAGCGGCGCATGATCGACACCTCGATCTGGGCCTCATCCATGGCCGGTTCGCTGAGCGAATACCACTGCTGCAACAGGTGGATTCGCAGCATGGTGGAGAACGGATAGGCAGGTATACCTACTTTCGCACTAGGATTAGGGGGTAGAGCTTGATCAAGTTGATCAGCGCCTACCAGGGGAGCACGACCTGCGTCACAGAGAGGGACTTCTCCCGTGATCTCTACTTGTTGGGGGTGGTGATCTCATAATCAGACAAACCGAGCTACTGGGCTCCCATCACCCCATTACTGGCCTGCGATCACAGGGCAAATTTCCCGCAGATGGCCTTGTGCAAGAAGGGTCTCCTTGGTAACACTTTGTCACATCATAGGCTTATGCGCTTGCAATATGTATTTGATCCCGTAGACATGAATGGTATCTCATCTCAGGTCTTCTTGCGCTTAAAAACTGTGTAGTTGATGAATCCTAGGAGCGCGGTCAAGTATCATTGCTTATTGGACAAGTTCGACCAAATTTAGATTAGGCCATCAAAAGAGTATTCCCATGGAAAAAGCACACTTTGACAAATACTTGTCGCAAGAATATGAGCTGAGAGCTACGGAAACGCATGGAGACACTATATTTAGCGGTCAGCTGCTTTCTAAAAGATGCAAACGTATTGTTAATATTATTGGGGGTATTCCTCGATTTGTTTCCACCAACAACTATGCCGATAATTTCAGTTTGCAGTGGAACAAGTTTAAATCCACACAACTAGATAGTGCATCAAATATTCCTCTTACAGCCAAACGGTTTTGGTCCAACACACAATGGTCGTCAGAAGAGCTTTCTGGCAAGACAGTGTTGGAGGTTGGGTCGGGAGCAGGAAGGTTTACTGAAATCTTATTGCAAGCTGGAGCAGTGGTCGTCAGCTTTGACTATAGCAATGCTGTGACCGCTAACTATGACAATAATAAAGACAAAGGTGATCTATTTGTTTTTCAGGGCGATCTTTATGATATACCACTTCAAGATGAAAGTTTTGATTACGTATTTTGTTATGGGGTTTTGCAACATACGCCCGACCCCTTAAGAGCATACAGAGCTATTTATTTAAAGCTTAGGCACGGGGGGAAGATTTCTATTGACTACTATAAGAAAATGAGAATTCCATCGCCTTGGTCGACACCAAAGTATATTTGGCGGCCAATTACATCTCGAATGAAACCTGATACACTACTAAAAATCATTGAAACGTATATGCCGCTTTATTTGCCATTAGATACAGCGATTCGAAGAATTCCAAGAATAGGCTCAAAAATAATCGCCTTAATCCCAATTCCATGTTGGAATTACATAGACATTGGCCTTGAAGAAAAGCAGCGTTTAGAGTGGGCAATAATGGACACTTTTGATGCCTTAGGTGCGAAGTATGATACGCCAAAAACATTAAAGGAGGTAACGGAAATGGTTGATAGTCCTGAAAACAAAGAAGTTAGTGTTTTCTATGGAAGCAATGGTGTAGTAGCAAATGTGCTGAAAGCAGACGCCAAAGATGAGCCTTAATGTCAACTCCCACAACATTATTAAGCAAGTGACAATGCGCTGTGGGACTTCTGGTTCGGCGGTGCCACCTTGACCATGAAGACCTTTCACTCCTTTTTCAGCTAAACATGATGGGACTACACTGTTAGTTAAGTTTTACAAGCTTCAAGTGGATATGAGATCCACACAGGCCATTTGCTGAAGAGCTGATTTACTTTTTACTTTAAACAGGTTCTTTTAATAGAACCAAGCTAGTCTTGGGGCAATATAAGTGTACAGTTGCGTGTTTTAAAATGGACCGCAATTAGAGACTCCTGAAAATCCAGATAGACTCCGGAGCAGCTTGTTTCAGCGAACGTAACCAAATAAAGCTGTCTAATCCAGGGCAATCGACGTTTGCGACAATAACTATAACCTGCAGATAAACCGGAATAGCCATAACAGCAAGCTCTCGTTCGCGGATATCCATGTGCGTTTAAGCAGTACGTAGGATCCGGAGAAAAGCTGGGTGGTTCACGTCTCTCATGCTAAGGGGGGGTTTGAAAGACACCTATGCTCATTAGCTCAAGCCAGCGACTGGGTGCCATGCCAAAGCAGTGCGGCTTTCGCTTGGAGTATTGTTGATCAGGAAGCGACTCAACGTGAGCGACGGGGAGACTGTCGAGCAGATCCGGGAAAACGCCTATGTGCAGTATTTCCCTAAAATTCCGCTGCTGAAGGGAAAGCAAAATTACGAAGCCTGTTTAAGAAGGAAAGCAAAAATGAAAAAATACGAATTCAAGTATGTTGAGAGTTTTCAGGCATCAGTCCAAGGTATGATCCCGAAGAACCCAAAAAGATAGCTTTCTGCTCGGAATAGATAGAAAAAGGAAGAAGATGTCGTGAGAACTAAAGGGGGCTCTTAGCGCGAGTAGCAGATGGCCTCATTTTATTAGGACTAGCAATTAAGATCAACGAGGGATGTTTACTGAAAGTCTAGTATTGACTAAAAAACAAAGACAGCAAAACTTGAATATGCATATGCGAGGAGAGACAAAGGCTATAGATAACGAGAAAGGTGTATCCATGGAATTGGAAAGGAGGAAGGATAGAGCAAGGGCAAAAATGCAGGCAAAGTCAAGTTGAATAATAATACGTAATGGCGTGCCCGGCTATATCGATTCAGTGCTCATGAGACTGGCTGGTCGTGATCATGATGCAGTTCCTGGTTGCGCTGCCTCCAGGGGCGTACGCCACTGGAGGGCCGATGTATCGTGAGTGCGATGTACTCAGTGGATTGGCGGTCAGCCAAAAGTTGGTCCTCGGGAGCTGTGGTGAACAGCACGGTGTGAAGAACTAATACCGTGACCGTCCGTTGAGAGACTCCGCAAAACCGATCTGCAATGGGTTTCACGGCTCGATGTAGACGGTTCTGATGATGTCGATGGCCTCCCACCAGACCAGTAGAGACTGAGCGATGAGTCCTGGAATGTTGTCTTACAGGATGAACGCAGGCGCAGGGTAGACGGTGGACAGGTCTTCCAGAACGCCCACTACGGCTTTGGCCATGCAGCGCCTGCCGACTCGGAAGACCAGACAGAGACAACTGGGCTCATCGATCAAGTGCGGAAAATTTTGTCTGCAACCGTCAGCCGTGGCTACGATCTGGAAAACCCATGGACCAAACATGGTGAAGATAAAAGCTAGGTGTCGCCTCTCATAACCATTGGCTGGAGGGGGAATTACTCTTCCTGGAGATAGGCTGTTGCAGGCGCACCTCTTGACAGAATCGTTGCATCCATTTGTGGTTCACGCTCCAGAATTATCGCGACAACAGAAACAGACCAAACGCCGACCCCAGAGGGTGTGCTGAACGACGATCTCACGGAGACGAAACACGGCAAACCACGACGACGGTCTTGTACTGGGAGATTAAATGCTTAGCGGTATTGTGCTCACGGTTGATCCATTCTGTGTGCAAGGTTAGTTTCGTGATGAAGATACAGGAACAATCTGACCGGGTGGGAGCACTTATTCACCCTGGACTAATCTCCGGGGTCCACGCCAATAACATTGTATAATATAAAAGGTGGCAGAAATACGAGGAAGCAATATATTATACTAATTGGATTCAAACGGAACTGCTATAGATAGATCAAGGCAGAGGCCAAGAAAAATTACACACAGAGAAGCAAGTAATGCAAAAGACGATCCCCCAACTAATAAAAAGAAAGCAATGAACGCTGTGGAAAGGATATAAAGGCTGGATACACAGGCGTGAGAAATACCAGCTTGGTGGAGACGTTGGTACAAATGCTGCCGGTGAGGAGAATGCAGGGGCTGTCGGGCAATGAATCGACGGAATAATGTTGAGGACGAATCAGCAATAAGGGGAGTAACGAGGAAAAGCATATCGGTTGCTAAATGCCAGGTTTGAGCTTGAAGCACAGAACCAGCAAAGACTGCACCAAGATAAGTGCTTCCAACATCTCCCATAAAGACCTTAGAGGGACTCCAGTTAAGGGACAAAAAACCTAGAAGGGAACCAATAAGTATAAACACTGGCAAAGGCGAGAGGAAAGAAAAGTATAAAAATACTAAAGCTATGGAAATGCAACCCGCAAGCAAACCATCCATGCCGTCCATAAAATTGACAAAATTGATGAAAGCCACAATTGAGAAGAAGAGGAAGAATAAGCAGAGCATATTAAATGGGTCAAAAGAGAACAAGGAAGAAGCCAAAGGGCTTATAAGAAGGAATAAGAATGATGTAATTGCTTGAAAAATGAGCCGTATATATACAGACAAACCAAAGCAGTCATCAACAAGCCCGACAATGGAAAGTGGAAATGCAAGTAGCTGAACGCACAAAAGAGCAGATGGGTGCAAAAAGGGTGAGAGCAGAGCGATAGAAGAAACAGCCAGAAGGACAAAAACAATACCTCCTGCAGTTGGCTTAGGCTGATTGTGAGAACTGCGAAAGTTTGGATAAACTAAGAACAAAGACGAAGATCGTACTATAAATAATTGCAAAAGATGATGACTTATGATTGCAAAAATAAGGATAAGAGAAACATGGGGGATAATTGTCATAATAAGAAGTCAGTTGAAAGTTAAATAAGCAAAAAATGGCTGAAAAGGAGTGGGGACGGGCAGGAGGTGATGTAGTGTTGAAGTCGGAGAAAGGCTAGATAATAGGATTAGCTTTTACAGATTGGGTAATACTAGAGAATGTAAAAAGGAGATTTTTGATCTGGGTAAGCTAAAGTAGATAGCAGATTAAGTTAGGGTAGAATGTGGAATTGAATGGGTAGGTAATAAGGATAAATGGATATTAATTAGAAAAAACGAATTCCCCATATATAAGAGTAAGTGCATATAGAGCGTAAAAGGTAAATCATCTGAGTAAGGGAATGATGGGAGCCTCTGGCCCAGGCATGGTTGACTTTCCCGATTGGATTATGGACAGTTGCACCAACTGCGGAAAGGCGTCGAACAAGATCTGCGTCTTCGAGATGTAGAAAGTATCTAGAATCAAACCCATTGACTTTTCGATAAAAGAAAGCGGGTATGACTAGGAAACAACCAGACAGAAAAGGTGAATAAATGCACTCTGTATGGTAATTATATTGTTTATGTTTATGAAGGTAATCATATGTGCCAAAGAAACCGATCTTGGTGAGAAGGGGAAAACGACCCAATAAGAGCGATAAGAGAGTAGGGTTGAGCTTAGCTGAATACTGTACATTACCTACAAGATTGACAACGAGAGGTGCAGCGCATGCGACGCTTGGGTTAATTGTAACCCAGGCTAAAAGTGGATAAAGAGCGGAAGGACAGAAGGAGATATCAGGATTGGATACAATAAAGAGGTCATCGTCAGAAATTTGAGCTCTAACAAAATTAAAGTTATTGGCTGAGCCATAACCGAGGTTAGGGCCTTCATAGTAGTGAAGCCGCTGAAGAGCCCCATTCAAGGATAGCTCTTCGGGTGAGAAAGAATAAAGAGCACCAGGAGAAGCATTGTAGATAAAAAGTTCACATATACTAGGGCTAACAAAAGAAGAAAGGCGAAGAAATGATGTGAGAAAATTGCGTAGGTCGGAAAGAGAATGTTTGAAAAGAACGAGAGAAAAAACGTATCGCATTGGGGCAATGCAATTGGGATCAGGAGCTTAAAATAAGCATATGCTACATTAGAGGAGGTAGACGCAAGGATAGACTATATCCGCTCAAAGAAGGTATGAGGGAAATAGAAGTTGGCATTATTAAGTCTATTTAACGAAATGAGAACAATATGTATGGCTTAACAGGAGGATGTGGTTAAATAGGGGCATGGAGCCTATCAAACAAAAAAATGAGTGAATGTGGTCAAAAATTGAGGGAAAAGATTACAATTGTCACTCATAGTCTTCCATTGGAGAATGCAAATGGTGGGCCGATGACGGTATCTGCCTTGATAGAGCATTGTAGGAAGAATAATTATTTTGTGCATATAGTAGTGTTGAGGTATGTGGATGACATTGCATTTGAAGAGGTAAATATAAAAGAGATTCGCGAAAAAGTTTGTCGGTTGTCTGTAATTGATGTGCCAGTTCGATCGAGTGGGTGTAAGCAATATGGCATATTGGGGAATCTTGTTGGATTGAGGGACTATGATTCTGTACTCCGATGTGATAAACTGGTACTAAAAGAAATACAAGAATATGGGCCGGAAGTTGTTATCATGTATCATTGGGATTCAATTGCCTCATGTAGGTTAGTAAAGAAATACTTTAAGGTTGCCTTACTTGGGGACCCTCTTAATGCGCCAAGTTTCAGACAAGCTAAATATCAGATACAAGAGTCAAATAAGTTGTGCCAGCCAAAAGCTTTAAGCAAATACTTTGTATATTGGATAAAAAATTATAGAGCTGGGAGGGTGATGGGAAGCTTGCTAAGAGACTGTGGGAAAGTGATTAGTTTTCAGTACCAAGAATTGAGATTATATGAAAAAAAATACTCAGGTAAGATACATTATTCGCCAACTCCAGTTAATGATTCAAGCGATAGAGACTATTGGGGATCATCAGAGACTCTTCTAGACACAGAAAAGGTTACATTGTTACTGGGGCCAAGCAACTTGAATTCAACTGTGACCTCAGCCGGACTCGCTTATTTTGCAGACAATGTATTAGGAGGTCTGCTAGCATATTTTGGCCCCAATAAAATGGATATTCGAATCGTTGGCGAGGGAAAGTTACCTGTTCAATTACATTATTTTTTGCAAAGTGGATGGATAAAACAGATAGGGAGGGTAGATCCACCAGACCAAGAGTTTAAAAACGCGGATATACAAATATCGATGACACCATTCGTATTGGGAAATCGTGTACGATTGATTACAGGTATGATGCATTCTAAGTGTATTGTGGCACATAGCTCAGAGGCGGCGAATATACCTGAACTATTACACGGTCACAATTGCATGTTAGGTAGAGATGGGGCGGAACTAAAAAGAATAATTATATTCTTGATTGAGAATAAGAAAGAACGTATAAGGCTTGGCAATAATGCTCGAATGTGCTACGAACGTTATAATTTCCCACCAGTTGCATGTAGAAAGATTATGGAAATGATTTATGAGTGAGAAGGCGATGCTTAAATGTAGAGAGAAGGATAAGTCCATCTCCAGTATATATATATCAGGAGGGTGGACTGATAGCCAACTGTTATGGCTTATTCCACTAATATCAATGGTAGCAAAACAGAATAATATACGAACTGTAGTAAGTGAGAAGGCGATCCCTTTATATGTATTGAGGAATGAATGTGTAGATCTTGAGCTTAGAAAAGCAGGAATAAATATAGTAGACGTAAGGTGGGGAGTTGGGGAGCTAATGGTGCTCCAAAAGCTAGGACAGATTCTGAAAACTATGATAAATAGCAACCGAAGAGAATTATTATCAAGGAAGGACTATAGAAAAACAGCACTGAATCATACAATTTGGGATTTGCATTCAATCTATTCAAGCAAATGGGTTGAGCGTATTAACATATTCTCATTGGCTGCACTAAAAACCCTTTGGATTATATTAAGAACCGAGGCTAATGTGCGCTTTGCAGTAAAGAACCATGTTAAAATAGCTTTTATGAGTCATGGAGTATACCAGGGGAGATATGCTTTAGCTAGGTTTCCGGTGCAAACGAAGGCATATGTGTATGTTTCGTACAGCTTCTATTTGCATAATCATAAGCTCCCAGGGCAAGGATTATACCTAGACAAATTAGAGTACAAGGATGAAGTGTCTCAGATTAAAGATGTAGATGTTGAAATGTGGTTTAATAAAAGACTTGAAGGAAAAGGTACATATGAAGATGCAAGACTAGCATGGGTGGTAGATAGTAGGGAACAACTTCGTTGTAGGGAAGAAGCTTATGATCAAGATAGGCATCAGAACCTCATTTTTCTACATGTTTTTCACGACTCACCATTCCTGACAATTGATGAGTATAGAGTATATGCTGACTATTACGAGTGGATATACACCACGTTAGAGCTCATTACTATGAGTACTGAAAATTGGTATATCAAACTACATCCAAGCGCGACAAGATGGGGTGAAGATCAGGTTAGAATTGTAGATATGCTAATTAAAAAAATCGGTTTACGGACCATGCCCGATAATGTCGACATACTGGATGGGAGATATTCGAATCATGAGATTTTTCAAAAGGCTAAGAGATTAATTACATTTAGAGGCACTGCCTCAATCGAATTTGCCTGTGTAGGTAAAAAACCAATCTTGATATCAGAAACACACTTTTCGAGACAGAATCCAAACACAGTATATTTACCAAGGAGCCATAATGCATACAAGGAACTTTTATTAACTGATAAGTATGATTTCACAATTTCAGCGGAACAAAAAATAGAGGCAAAGAAGTTCTTATATTGGTCTGAAGAAAAAGAACAAAATCACTGCGCTTTTTGTAATGGTTATATATATAGAGGCGACACTACCGATACTAATAAAAGTGACTTTTTAACAACAGCACATAATTTGCCAGAAGCCCTGATAAAACTCGAAGATATTGCTCAAAAAATGCATTTAGGCGAGAGTGATAATTGCCAACATAAAAAGATATAATAATTATGTGTGGTATCTTTGCATCAACAAAAACGAATAAAGAGTTTGAACAAAACTGTCAGCAATTATTACGAAGAAGAGGGCCAGACTCTGGTGATATAATTCATATTGATGGTATATGCTTAGGACATAGAAGACTTTCAATTATTGATGTAGGTTTTGGTGGAAACCAACCCTTTAGTGACGACAGTGGCAAAGTGCATTTAGTGTTTAATGGTGAGATATATAACTACAAGGAACTACGCGCTGAATTGAAGATCAGTAATAGTGTAAGATTTCGCAGTAATTCTGACACAGAGGTTCTGCTAAATCTTTACATGCATCAAGGCATAAGGGAAACACTTAGGAAGATAAGAGGAATGTTTGCGTTTTGCATATATAATGGAATTACAAAAAACCTTATTTTTGCTCGAGATCATTTTGGAATTAAGCCATTATATATCGCATTAATTGATTCAGAGTTGTATTTATCATCGGATCCACGTACACTTAATTGTATAGGGACATCGAAGGAGTTATCACGTAAAGCGTTAAATGATTTATTATTATATGGTAGTGTGCAGCAGCCATCAGTAATTTTCTCTGGTATTGAATCGATAAAGCCTGGTGAATGGGGTATTTACGATGTCGAAAGCAAACGACTCAATATCAAGTCTTATGTTGATTTAACTCCATTTACTATAAGACAATATTCGCATGCAACAGTTAGGGAAGAACTTGATTATCTTCTCAAGCAAGCAACAGAGAGAGTTATTGCCAGTGATGTACCAGTAGGGCTTTTTCTTAGCGCAGGTTTGGACTCTACTATAGTAGGCAAGCTTCTTAGCGAAGAGCAGGCATGTAATATCAGCAGTTTTACTTTAGGATTCGAGGGCAAGTATGGAAGTTATTTAGGCGAACAAAACGAAATAAAAGATGCAAAAAAATCTGCTATAGCCATGGGGATGAAGCATTACGGGCATGTAGTAAAGGATTCGGATATATCAGATCTATATGGTGAATACATCAAAAGCCTTCATCAACCAAGTGCTGATGGCTTTAATACATTTTTAATTTCATATTTTTCTTCTAAGTATGTTCGTGTAGCTGTAACAGGTCAGGGTGCTGATGAACTTTTTTGTGGATACAGCCATTTTGAAAGCCTAGCAAGGCCCTCAGTGCACAGAGGACTAAGCAGTTTGCTTAAGCAACTAGTCACACGTAACGTTAGGCACCCGTTCATTATGAAGAAATTGCTGACTAAGCTCGAGCCTTTAGATAGTCTGTATGTAGCAAGGCATATAGGTTTTAGGCATGCTGAGTATACAGATATGAGGCAAACACTCCCAGAGGGTATTATGTTAGAAAATTACAGCCTTGAGCAACAATTTAGTTTGATTGAGGTTTATTCGTATATGTCAAACACACTTAATCGAGATAGTGATGCGGTAAGTATGTATAACAGCATGGAATTGCGGCCTTTTTATCAGGATTATGATCTCTTCACATTTGCGCTTTCTCTACCATTAGAGCTAAAGAGAAATAAAGAAGGCGGCAAGCTAATACTAAAAGAACTATTTCGTCAGAGGTTACCGTTTTACGATTTTGGGAGAGCGAAAACAGGCTTCGAGCTTCCAATAGCCAAGTGGATGAATAATGAATTGAGGGACAGATTGATCAGTGAGTCAAAGATGCTGAAAGAAATAGATATCCCCGCTGAAATCGCCAATGAATATATAGACTGCCTTGAAAAGGCACGTTGCAAAAGGAGGCACTGGGCACTTGCTACACTTGCATCGTTCATAACGACATAAATGAAGGTATTGCATATTATTGCTGGTCCTCTAACAGGTGGAGCAGCCAGGAGTGTTATAATGCTTCATAAAGAGTTGTTGGCGCAAGGTGTCGAATCTGTGGTCTTAAATAATTCCTTTATTGGTAAACATGTAAAGATACCTGAGGTTTTCTCGATTTATAGCAATCCATTATCATTGCTGATATCGAAGGTGAAGAATGCATGGACTAATATGACAATATCAATAAAGTACCCTTACAGACAAAACCGACCATTTTCGGTTTCGTCAAACAACATGAACCTAAAGGATAATTACTATGCAAGAAGAGCTTCGATTATTCACCTTCATTGGACTTCTGGTATGCTTAATGTGGAGGAACTAGCGTCAATAAATAAAACATTAATATGGAGTTTGCGTGATTGGTGGCCTTTGACAGGTGGCTGCCACTACCCAATTGAATGCACAAAGTACTTAAGTCAATGCAATACATGCCCACAGCTCGCATCAAAAAGCTATGCAGATTTATCATATAATGAGTATCTGAAAAAAACAAAGAACTTCAGAAATATAATGACTGTTTCTGTTAGTAGAGATGCATCTAATAAAGTCAAAGAGTCGCCAGTAATTAAAGGTAATCGACATACGATAATCTCAAATGGCATTGATTGCACTCAATACAGGCCTTACCATTACCAAAAAGATCACAAGTATGGACATATATTTAATGATCAATCCGAATCAACGATAATAACTACGGCCAATAGTTTCTCAAGTTATTATAAAGGAGCAGATTTACTAATGAAAGCTCTGGGTTATTTTAAGGGACTGAATATAAAGATAATTCTCGTTGGCAATGCAAGTCGGAATCTGTTAGCAAAAATACCCATTAAATATATTTCATTGGGATATATTGACAACTTCGATGATCTATCCTTTCTTTATACCAATTCAGACGTATATGCAGCATCATCAAGAATGGATTCATTTCCAAAGGCGCCTTTGGAAGCGATGGCATGCGGAACACCCGTTGTATGTTTTGAGTCAACGGGAACGACTGAGATAATAGAATGTGATTTGTCTGGTTATGTGGCGGAAGCCGAAAATCCTAAAATGTTTGCGCAGATGCTGTTGAAATCTATTAATAATAAGTCGGAGAGAAAACTAGAGGTAGGAAAAAGGTGTCGAAGCATAATATTGAAAAAGTATAGCATTGAAAGGATTGCAAATGAATATATACAGTTGTACAATACTCTGTCACAAGAACTGTCATGAGGATGATTCGAAAACCTGCCTTGGTTATCCTAGATTGTGTAATGTATTGCTGCTGGTTTGTTTTATCGCCTATACTTTATATTACAGCGAGAGTAGGCTACAAGAAGATACCTATGTGTACTAGTTTGTTTGATACCTTGAAGACAATACCGTTAAAATACCATTACTACACACCTGTTATGGAACGCACTCAGATAGAGAAGCTATATAAAAATGAAGATAATTATGGTAAGTCAGTCAATGATTACGCATTGGTTGATCGATTAATCCCCAATATATACAGAAGCGAATTGCTAGCTACGGATCTGCACAAAAATAATACTGATGATTATTTCTTTGGTTTCAGATTTGGAAATGGGTCATTTGAAACAGGAGATGTAGAATTTTTATATCAAGTAATACGTTTTTTAAAGCCTAAGAGCGTAATTGAGATTGGGGGTGGTAATTCCACTAAAATTATAGCGGAAGCGCTTGCTAGGAATGTAAGTGAAAAATATAGTGAGGGAAATGTAAACCATGTATGTATTGAACCTTATGAAATGCCCTGGCTCGAACGGATGCCTGTGGTACTACATCGTTCACGGGTTCAAGATATTGATATATCCATTTATGATAAACTTGATAATGGTGACCTTCTGTTTATAGATACATCACATATAATGAAGCCCGGTGGTGACTTAGTTTTTCTATACAATTATGTCTTACCGCGACTAAAGCAAGGGGTAATCATTCACATTCATGATATATTTTTACCCTATGAATATCCAGTTGAATGGCTGGTAGAGAGAAGAGTGTTGTGGAACGAACAATACTTATTACAATCTATTCTATCAAATACATCACGGTATAAAGTTGTCGCGCCACTTCATGAAATGTATAGACAGCAGTTCGAGTCCTTGAAATTAATATGTCCCTATATAAGTGAGGAGAGTTGCCCTGGTTCTTTTTATCTGCAAGTTACATGAAATATAAGATACAGCCTATAATATTGCTGACACATACACGATCTGGCTCATCTGCACTGGCTAGCTTTCTTGATAGTCACCCTGAGATTGTCTTTTACCAAGAAGTTTTTGCTCGTAATAATAGATATGATGGATTTGGTGTTGCTGGAATACCCTTTAAGACGTTTATTGACCAATTGTTTAATATGAACTACTATGCTCCCTTTAAAAAGGTAAATGAATGGTCAAACTCGAATAATCTTAAGTTTATTGATATTGGGCAAAAAAAAAGGTGTAAATATGTAGGAGTTAAGATTACAATTTTTACTTTGATATCAAGGCCACGCCTTCTGTTATGGGTTATATACGCCAGGCCCCACATCCTGTTTTTGTATAGATCAATATTTGGTGCTGCAAATAGTATGGTAACTGTATACAGGACTGGAGTATATCATAAACATGATGATAGCAAGAAAGCAATATCATATTCTAAATTCAGTTATTATATGAAAGCGCTCATCCATCAGTCGACTCAATATACTCTTTTGCTGTCATTGAATATCATATTTAAACTGCTAAGATTTAAATATGATATTATAACTT
>Ga0194124_10003950_pt1 | contig 15055 bp, 14 predicted proteins | sample TA2KigCas0mmetaG_FD_148605 | JGI IMG/M metagenome (GOLD analysis project Ga0194124, IMG submission 148605) | Freshwater microbial communities from Lake Tanganyika, Tanzania - TA2015031 Kigoma Deep Cast 0m | ecosystem: Environmental > Aquatic > Freshwater > Lake | place: Tanzania: Lake...
GGGGCCCGGCTGGAACACGGTGAAAAAGTCGTCCTGGGAGGCCAGCACCCTGAACTTGAGGGCTTCCAGCAGCCGGGCCTGCAGGGCCAGGGGGCGGATGCGACGGCAGCGGCGTGGATCCACGCCGAGCTCCAGGTCGCTGCGTTGTGCAATGCCGTCGATCCAGGGGGCCAGCAGCTCGAGGCGATCGGCGCTGTGGTGGTGGCGCTGCTTGGTTTCGGGATGGGGCCAGTAGATCAGGCCGGCCACGGGCTCATCGCAGCCCTGCCAGCGCAGCAGCACCCGCCAGAACGAAAACGTCTCGGGTGGATGGCGGTCGCTCCAGGCCAGCCGGACCACATGGGCGTCAGGCTGGCTCAGGCGCCAACGGGTGTCGGCGAAGGCCAGATTGAGCGTGCCTGGGTAGTAGGGGCTCAGGTCGATCCCCTGCTGGGCAAACAGCGGTGCCTGCAGGCTGATCGTGCCGGCCGGGTAGGGCGAGCTCGCGCACCGCCCCGATGCCACCCCATAGCCCCGCACCACACGGCAGCCGTGCCACTGCAGGGCGGCGGTGTCCATTCAGCCGTCGCCTCCGCGTCTGGGGTCGTAATGGACGCAGCGCTGGCAGGGTCCGTCGGGGAGCACGGCGCAGCGCAGCAGGGGGCTGCGGGCATTGAAGCGGCAGCTGGGATCGCCGATCACCCACTGCTCGCGCCAGCGCTGGGCGTCGGCCGGTTGGACCTGGGCTTTGACCTGGAGCGCCACACAGACCAGCTGGTAACGGCCGCCGCGGTACTGGTAGCGGTGGCTGCGCTGCAGCACGAGAAAACTCTGGCCTGCAGCCGCAAACCAGCGACCGGGATGGGGCACCTCGGTCAGCTCCGCCACCTCGAGCCGGTTGATGAGCCGACCGCTGGCGCTCTGGCGCAGTTCGATCTGCATGCTTCAGGGGATCACGTCGGCGGGCTTGCGCACCGAGAACCCCCAGGCAAACAGGGCCACGACCGCCACCAGCAACAGCCACTCCGGTGGCATCAGCTCGGGTAGGCCGAGCCGCAGCAGCAGCCGCACCCCCACCAGGCCCACGGCCAGGAAGCCAGCGGTTTCCAGGTGGCGATACACCTCCAGCCAGCGCACGAACAGCCCTGCCGTGAGCCGCAGGGCCAGCACCCCAAGCACCCCGCCGGTCATCACCAGCCACAGCCGATCGCTCACGGCCACCGCCGCCGCCACGCTGTCGAGTGAAAAGGCCAGATCGGTGATCGCCAAGGTGCCCACCACCGACGCCAGGCTCGGGGCCGCCGCTGCAGCCTGGGAGGCCGGATCCGATTCGCCCTCGAGCTGCTGTTGCTCGCGCCAGAGCTGCCACAGGTGGTGGCCGCAGAGCCAGAGCAGGTAGAGGGCTGCAGCCAGTTGAAACGGCCAGAACAGCAGCACCCAGCGGGCGGCGGCGATCAGAGCGAGCCGAAACACCAGCGCCAGCCCGAGCCCGAGGTTGAGCGCCAGGTCCTGGCGTTCACGGTCGTGAAGGCTGCGGCTGATGGCCGCCAGCGCAATCGCATTGTCGGCCGAGAGCACCGCCTCGAGCGCCACCAGCAGAGGCAGCAGCAACAGCAGCTCGCTCCACTGATCGGCGCTGTTGAGGAGCGGCAGCAGCGACTGAATCGACTCGGCTTCCATGCCGGTGGCCGCTGCAGCGGACTCTGAAAGCAGGCACTCTAGAAACAGCACCCTTGCTGCTGTTCTGTCGATGCCGGTCCAGGTTGAACTCGTGCATGCCGAGCCGGGGCGGCGGGTGGTGCTGGCCCGGCATATGGAGGGCGACACCACGCTGGCCATGGCCCTGGGCGAGGGCGCCAGCGCCGAGGAGGCCGAAGACCGGGCGCGGGGCCGGTTGCAGGCCCAGCCGAAGCCAGCACCGATATCAGCACCGACACCGGTCGCATCCAGGCTTGCCGAAGCCAAGCCTGCTGCAGCCAAGCCTGCTGCAGCCAGACCAGCTGCAGCCAGTGTTGCCGAAGCCAATCAGCCCCACGCGGCAGCGATGGCCGAGGAGCAGGTCGCTGACTCGCCGCCAGATCTGCTGATCGAACGGCAGCGCGAGCAGACGTCTCAGCAGCACGATCGTGATCTGAGGGAACCTGAAGCCCCCCAGGAACCACCCGCCGATCCCGAGGATTGGAGCGGCGAGCTGGCGAGCCTGGACCTGCAACTCAAACGCCTGGCTTGGGGGCGCGAACAGGAAGCCACCTTTCTGCTGCGGGCCTTTGGCCATGGCAGCCGCTCCCGGCTCACCACCTACGCCGATCTTCTGGCCTATCTCAAGGCCCTGGAGGGCTTCAGCCCTGGTGCTGATCCTGTCAGCTGCCCCATCCCGCTCAAACGCAGCGACCTGCTGAGTCAGAGCGATCAGCTGCTCGCCCAACTGGGGTGGACTGCGGACCGCGGCCGCCAGCTGCTGGAAGCCCAATTCGGGCGCAACAGCCGCCAGCAGCTCAGCGATGCCCAACTGCTGGAGTTCAACATGCTGCTCGAAAGTGAGGTGTTGGCAGCGCCCTGAGCTGCTCGGCCCATGGGCCTATGGTCGGGATCGTCAGCGGTGAATCGTCAGCGGTGAATCATCAGCAGTGGATCTTCAGCAGGGTGAGCCCGAGGTCAAGCTGGTGCTGGTTGGCGTAGGCCTCCCGCTCGAGTTGGCGCTCCTGGGCAGTGCTCTTGGCATAGGTGGGCTGTTGCAGCACCGTTTGCAGCGACGGCGGCAATTGTTCAGGCAGGCCGAGGGGCCTTGGCCGGGCGCCGATCCCGCCTCCCGAGCAGCTCTGGGCCACGTGAATCGCCTCGTGGTTGAGCACCCGGGCGAATTCAGCACTGCCCTTGGCCACCACAGTGGGCTTGATGCGCAGGGTGCGCTGCCTCGGATCCCATTCGCCGGCGGCGCCGGGTTTGCGCGGCTGCTCCAGCGTCAGGCGCACCCCCAGGGCGCCAAGTTGGCGCCACAACAGGCTGATCTGTTGGCGCTCGCGTTCAAAGCTCGGCGGGTTGGCGATCAGTGCCTTGATCTCAGCGAGGCTGAGGTCAGGGTCTCCGGCGCGTTTGCGGTACACATACCGCGTGCCACCGCCTGGCAGGGCCTGGGTTCGCGGTCGCCACTGCTGATCCGCCACAGCCAGGCTTTGCAGCAGCTGGGCTTCGGCGGCCACCCGCGGAAGCGGCACCGCGCGGGCGGCAGGGGCAGCCGTGTTGGCTGCCGGCTGCGCTAGGCGCTCCTTTGCCGGCTGGCTGACCGCCGCCAGCGCGAGCGCGCTCAGCAGCACCAGCAGTCCTGCGCCCGCCCAGGACGTCGACGGGTGGTTCTGGCGCGGTGGGCGGCGAACGATGGGACTGCTGACATCGAAACAGGGCACCAGTTTGGCGGCCGTGGTCGCGGAGGTGCCGTCGATGGACTGCGGCCGATTGCGAAGATCGAAGTCCATCGCCGATCGCTTCATGCCCCTCACTGCCTTGGTGCGCCAGCTGCAGCAGGTGCCCCTGACAGCCGAGGTGGACGCCCGCATGGGGCGCAGCGAGCGGCTGCGGCTGGGTGGTGGCGGCCGGGCGGCCCGTGCCCTGATCAGCAGTGCCCTGGCCCGCGCGCGCCAGGCGCCGCTGCTGGTGGTGGTGCCCACGCTCGAAGAGGCCGGCCGCTGGGCCGCGCTGCTCGAGCTGATGGGCTGGACGAGCTGCCAGCTCTACCCCACCAGCGAGGCCAGCCCCTACGAGGCCTTTGATCCCACCAGCGAGATCACCTGGGGCCAGCTGCAGGTGCTCAGCGAGCTGCTGGATTGTGGTGATGGCAGCGGCGCCTCGCTGGCGATCGTCGCCACCGAGCGGGCCCTGCAGCCCCATCTGCCGCCCCCAAGCGCGCTGCAGGCCCAGTGCCTGAGCCTGCGCAAGGGCGACAGCTTTGATCTCGAGCAGCTGGGCGAGACCCTCACGCGCCTGGGCTACGAGCGGGTCACCAGCATTGAACAGGAGGGCAGCTGGAGCCGACGTGGCGACATCGTCGATGTCTTTCCGGTGAGCAGTGAGCTGCCGGTACGGCTCGAGTTCTTCGGCGAAGAGCTCGAGAAGCTCAGGGAATTCGACCCGGCCACCCAGCGCTCCCTCGATGCGATCGCGGTGGTGCGGCTCACCCCCAGCGGCTACGGGCCGCTGATTGCCGAAGCCCTGCGCGAGGCCATGCCCGATGGGCTCGAAGCGCTGCTGAGCCCCGAGGCGCTCGAGCAGCTGCTCGAGGGCGGCACACCCGAGGGCCTCAGGCGGCTGATGGGCCTGGCCTGGGAGCAGCCCGCTTCGCTGCTCGACTACTTGCCGCCCCAGACCCTGGTGGCGATCGACGAGCGCCGCGCCGCCCTGGCCCACGGCCAGCAGTGGTTCGACCATGTGGTGAGCCACCACGGTGAGGTCGAAGCCGAACTGGGCGCGCCGCTGCCGCCGCGGCTGCACCGCGAGCCCGCCGCCGCCTTGGCCGACGCCACGGAAGCCTTTGCCGGCTTTGACCTGTGCGAGCTGCAGGAGAGCGACAAGCACGCCAACAGCTTTGATCTGGCCAGCCGCTCGGTCCCGGCCTACCCCAACGCCTTTGGCAAGCTGGCCGGCCTGATCAAAGACTTTCAGCGGGAGCGGGCCTGCGTCTGGTTGCTGTCGGCCCAGCCCAGCCGCGCCACGGCGCTGCTGGAGGAGCACGACTGCATCGCCCGCTTTGTGCCCAACCCGGGCGATCTGCCGGCAATTGAGCGGCTGATTGAGCAGAACACCCCGGTCGCCCTCAAGACCCGCGGCACCGCCGAGCTCGAGGGCCTGCAGCTGCCGGCCTGGAAGCTGGTGCTGATCACCGACCGGGAGTTCTTCGGTCAGCACAGCCTGGCGGCCACGGGCTATGTGCGCCGCCGCCGCAAGGCCGCCAGCCGCACGGTCGACCCGGGCAAGGTGCGGCCCGGCGATTTCGTGGTGCACCGCAATCACGGCATCGGCAAGTTTCTCAAGCTCGAGAAGCTCGCCATCAGCGGCGAGTCGCGCGACTACCTGGTGGTGCAGTACGCCGATGGGCTGCTGCGGGTGGCCGCCGACCAGCTCGGCAGCCTGGGCCGCTACCGCGCCACCAGCGACGCCCCGCCCGAGCTCAACCGCATGGGCGGCACCGCCTGGAGCAAGGCCAAGGAGCGTGCCAAGAAGGCCATCCGCAAGGTGGCGGTCGATCTGGTCAAGCTCTACGCCGAGCGCCACAAGGCCCCGGGCTTCGCCTACCCCCCCGACGGCCCCTGGCAGCTGGAACTGGAGGATTCGTTCCCCTACGAGCCCACGCCCGACCAGATCAAGGCGATCGCCGATGTCAAACAAGACATGGAGCAGCCCCAGCCGATGGACCGGCTGGTGTGCGGCGACGTGGGCTTCGGCAAAACCGAGGTGGCGATCCGCGCCATCTTCAAGGCCGTGACTGCGGGCAAGCAGGTGGCGATGCTGGCCCCCACCACGGTGCTGGCCCAGCAGCACTGGCGCACCCTGAGTGAACGCTTTGCCCCCTACCCGCTCAAGGTGAGCCTGCTCAACCGCTTTCGCACCGCGGCCGAGCGCAAGGCGATCCAGGAGGGGTTGGTCGAGGGCTCGGTCGATGTGGTGGTGGGCACCCACCAGCTGCTGGGCAAGGGCACCAGCTTCAAGCAGCTGGGCCTGCTGGTGGTGGATGAGGAGCAGCGCTTCGGCGTCAACCAGAAGGAAAAGATCAAGGCCCTGCGCAAGGACGTCGACGTGCTGACCCTGAGCGCGACGCCGATCCCCCGCACGCTCTACATGAGCCTCTCGGGGGTGCGGGAGATGAGCCTGATCACCACGCCGCCGCCGCTGCGCCGGCCGATCAAGACCCACCTGGCCTCGCTGGATGAGGAGGCGGTGCGCAGCGCCATCCGCCAGGAGCTCGACCGCGGCGGCCAGATCTTCTACGTGGTGCCGCGGGTCGAAGGCATCGAAGATGTGGCCGCCCAGCTGCGCGCCATGCTGCCGGGGCTGCGGCTGCTGGTGGCCCACGGCCAGATGGCCGAGGGCGAGCTGGAGAGCGCCATGGTCGCCTTCAACGCCGGCGAAGCCGATCTGATGCTCTGCACCACGATTGTGGAGAGCGGCCTCGACATCCCGCGGGTCAACACGATCCTGATCGAGGACGCCCACAAGTTTGGCCTCGCCCAGCTGTACCAGCTGCGCGGCCGGGTGGGCCGCAGCGGCATCCAGGCCCATGCCTGGCTGTTTTACCCCGGTGACGCGTCGCTGAGCGAGGCGGCGCGGGCGCGGCTGCGGGCGATCCAGGAGTTCGCCCAGCTGGGATCCGGCTATCAGCTGGCCATGCGCGACATGGAGATCCGTGGCGTCGGCAACCTGCTGGGCGTCGAGCAGAGCGGCCAGATGGAGACGATCGGCTTCGACCTCTACATGGAGATGCTGCAGGAATGCCTGGCCGAGATTCAGGGCCAGGACATCCCCAAGGTCGACGACACCCAGATCGATCTGCCGATCACGGCCTTCATCCCCGGCGACTGGATCACCGACAACGACGAGAAGATGGCGGCCTACCGCGCCGCGGCCGATTGCAGCAGCAGGGAATCCTTGCTGGAGCTGGCCACGGGTCTGGTGGATCGCTACGGCGCCCTGCCCGCGCCGGTGATCGCCCTGCTGCAGCTGATGGAGCTCAAGCTGCTGGCCAGGCACTGCGGGTTCTCGCGCATCAAACCCGAAAAACCCAACATCACCCTTGAGACCCCCATGGAGGAGCCAGCCTTTCGGCTGCTGCGCCAGGGCCTGCCCCAGCACCTGCACGGCCGTCTGGTGTACCAGGGCGGCAGCGGCACCACCGCCAAGGTGCTGGCCCGGGGTCTGGGGGTGCTGCCCGCCGACAAGCAGCTCGAGGAGCTCAAGGGCTGGCTGGCGCAGATGGCCGCCCAGATCCCCGGCGCCGACGGCCTCACGGAGGCCCAGCGCAGCGAGCAGCAGAGCGCCACCAACGCCGCGGTGCTGGCTGTTTGAGCAGGTCTCGCAAAAATCCGTTAGAATTTTTGAGAAGTTCTGTAACGGACGTCATGGGAGAGGTGATCGAGCTGAGCAACGGCCTGGGCGTTGGTTTCGGCCTGCTCCCCGCCCTGATCAGCGTCGCCGCTCTCGGCCTTTACGCCCTGATGCAGGACGGTAGTGGGAACGACGACGACGACTCCACCCCTGGTGGCGGCCTGATGCAACCCGTTGCCGGCGCCGCCTGAGCGGCTGATCAGCCACCACACCGTGTGCGCCCGGTCAGGTCGCACCGTTGGTGTTGACGGGTGATTGGGTCTGCTGCTGCCGATAGGCAGCCGGCACCAGCACCAGAAACAACAGCCACCACAGACCCACGGCCACAGCCACCGCTGCCGTGATCCAACAGCGCTGCAAGACCACCCAGCTGCCGCCGATGCCTGCTGCGCCGCTCAGCAGGATCGACCAGGGCTGGCACCACCACGGCTTCAGCTGCCAGATCGAGCCAGGCGCTGGGCTCTGCGTCGCCGATTCCCCTGGGACCATTGCCGAATCGATGCCATGTCTGAGTCATTGTCAAGGCGCGAGATCCTGCTGCGCCACAACGCCGGACTCTTTGAGGGATGCTTCATCCGCTGCGATGGCAGCGGGCGTGAGCACGAGCGCTTTGGCAGCCGTCTCGAGGTCGCCGACCGTGCCGGGACCATTCACGCCGATCTGACCAACCTCAGCACCGGCCAGGTGCGATCGATGGCGTTCCGTGAGCCGCCAGCCGTGATGCAGATCAGCGAGGCGGGGCACTGGAGCCTGGGGCCTGATCGCATTGGGCCCTGGCCCTGGGTGTGTGAGCTGTGGGGGGTGTGGGGCGATCGCCGCCGCCGTGTGGTCGTTCGCCACAGCAGCGTCGGGCTGGACTCGCTGGTGCTGGTGTGCGAGTCACGCCCAGGGGGCTGCGATGAGGCCCCAGAGGCACCGCTGCAGCTCAGGCCCAACGACCTGCCCCCGCAGCAGCAACGCTGGGCCATACCAGCTCCTGCAGCCTGCACGGTCACGGCGATGGGCCAGCGGGTTCCGGCCGGCAGCAGTGAAGCGGTGGCCCTGCACTGGCAACCCGAGCCAGGCGTCAGCCTGCAACTCTGGCGCCGCTACAGCGAGCACGGACTGTTGCTCGAGCCTTGAGCAGCAACGCTGCTCTGAGCGGCAGCTCTGCTCTCCCCAGCCCCAGCCGACGCTCAGGGTTGGTTGGTTGAGGCAGCCGATCCGCCTGCCGTGGCGGCCTGCACGTTGCTACTACCCGGTTTGTAGGCCTTCTCGACGCTGCCAGCGCCACGCACCTTCTTGACGAGGGTCGACTCGGCAACCCGGTACTGGCTGTCCTTGCGGGTGCCCAGATCCTCGAGCCGCAGGCGCTGGGCCTCGAGGTCGCCCATCTTCACCGACACATCCGGGGCACTGCCGTGTTTGTGGATGTCGCGGCCGCTGGGGGTGAGGTATTTGGCGATGGTCACCGTCATGCCGGAGCCATCCGACAGACCCCGCACCGACTGCACCAAGCCCTTGCCAAAGGTCTTCTGGCCCACCAACACGGCCCGGTTGTTGTCTTGCAGGGCGCCCGAGAGGATTTCGCTGGCGCTGGCCGAGCCCTCATTCACCAGGATCACCATGGGCTTGATGGTCAGGGCGCGGCCATTGGCTTTCTTGACATCGGTGATGCCGTCGCGGGTCTTGGTGGAGACGATCGTGCCGTCATTGAGCCACTGGCGGGCGATCTCGATGCTGGCCATCAGCAGGCCGCCGGGGTTGCTGCGCAGATCGAGCACATAGCCGTCGACCTTGCCGTCGAGCTCCTTAAGTGCCACGCGCATGTCCTTGGTGGCATTGGCGTTGAACTGCTTCAGGCGGATGTACCCCACCTTGAGGCCATCGCCGGTGGTGTTGATCTGATGCTCAACGGCGTGCAGTTCGATGCGTTCGCGCGTGAGCGACAGCTCGATCGGCTGGGCCTGGCCCTTGCGGCGCAGGGTCAACTTGACCGTGCTGCCCGCCTGGCCGCGGATCAGCTTGACGGCATCCTCGGTGCTCATCCCCTTGGTGCTCTTGCCGTCGATCGCGGTGATCACGTCTTTCGGCTGCACCCCGGCACGGGAAGCGGGTGACCCCTCAATCGGGGAGACGACCACCAGGTCCTTGGAGTCCTTGTCGAGGCTGAGCTGGATGCCCACTCCCGAGAGCTCCCCGGAGGTGTCGATCTGCATTTCCTTGAACTCGCGCGGATCAAGGAAGCGGGTGTAGGGGTCATCGAGGCTGCCCCGCATGCCGCGGATGGCGTCGTAGGCCTCCTTGGAGCTGCCGTAGCTCTTGGCGAGCACGTCGCGGCGCAGCTTGCGCCAGCGGTCTTCGGTGTATTTGCCGGTGGTGTCGAGGTAGTCGCGGAAGACGATCTGCCAGGTCTGATCGATTACCTCCTTGGGGCTGTCGCTGATGCGCGACAGGCCGCCGGGTGGGGTCACGGCCTCCTGGGCCAGGACCGCCGTGGCCGCACAGGCGCTCAGCCCCAGCACCACCACCACCGATCGTGTCCCCATCGCCGCCGGGCTGAATCCTGATTTCAAGTTAGCGGCTTCAACCGCCCTCAGCTTGGTGGGTTTCCCCAGCTCCAGGGTTCAGGCTCAGGAGCTGGGGCTCAGGGATCCAGCCAACGGCCGTCGTCCTTGATCAGTTGGATCAGGGCCTCCACGCCCTCGGCCTCCGGCACGCGGCGGATCTCCTCACGGCCGCGGTAGAGCGAGATGGTGCCGGGGGTCTTGCCGACGTAGCCGTAGTCGGCATCGGCCATCTCGCCGGGCCCGTTGACGATGCACCCCATCACGGCGATGTCGAGACCGGTCAGGTGGGCGGTGGCGCCGCGCACCTGGTGCAGCACCTCCTCCAGGTTGAACAGGGTGCGGCCGCAGCTGGGGCAGGCCACGTACTCGACCATCGTCTTGCGCAGCCCCAGGGCCTGCAATATCGAGTAGCAGACCGGGATCTCCTTCTCGGGCGCCTCGGTGAGCGACACCCGGATCGTGTCGCCGATGCCCTCGGCCAGCAGCGGCGCGATGCCGGCGGTGCTCTTGACCCGGCCGTAGTCGCCGTCGCCGGCTTCGGTGACGCCCAGGTGCAGGGGGTAGGGGAACCCCTCGGCGTCCATGCGGTCGGCCATCATCCGGTAGGCGGCCATCATTACGGGCGCCCGTGAGGCCTTCATCGACACCACGATGTTGTGGAAGTCGAGGCGGTCGCAGATGCGGATGAACTCCATCGCGCTCTCGACCATGCCCAGGGGCGTGTCGCCATAGCGGAACAGCATCCGCTCGGCCAGGGAGCCGTGGTTGACGCCGATGCGCAGGGCCTTGTCCTGCGCTTTGAGCAGCTGCACCAGGGGGGCAAAGGTCTCTTCGATGCGCGCGCCGATTGCGGCGATCTCGGCATCCGAGAACTCGCTGCGGTTGGGGTCGGGCTTGTCAAACACGAACAGGCCCGGATTGATGCGCACCTTGTCGACGTGCTGGGCCACCTCCAGGGCGATCTTCATGCCGTTGTGGTGCACATCGGCGACCAAGGGCACCGGCTGGTAGGTGGCCTCGAGTCGCTCACGGATCTCCCCCATGGCCTTGGCATGGGCCAACGAGGGCACGGTGACGCGCACGATCTCGCAGCCGGCCTCGTGCAGGCGGCGGATGCCGGCGGTGGCGCCTTCGATGTCGAGGGTGTCCTCGTTGATCATCGACTGCACCACCACCGGGTGGTCGCTGCCGATCCAGACCGTGCCCACCCGCACGCTGCGGGTCTTGCGGCGCTTCAGCGTGGTGGCGTAGCGAGGGTTGCTGGCCCAGTCGGCGCCGCCGGTGGAGGGCGCAGCGTCAGCAGAGACCGGGGCAGCGGTCATGGCAAAGAAGGGGCCATCAACGGCTGCAAGGCTGTCACAGCGCGAGGGTCAGTTGGGTGCTGCGGTCAGGGCCTCGCGCACGGCAGCCAGATCGCGGCGGGTGAGCCAGCGGGGGCTGCCGTCGCTCTCGCGGCCAAACCGCAGCAGGTAGGAGGGATGCAGGATCGGCAACAGGCGCCGGCCGCGCAGCTCTTCCTGCAGCGGCCCGGCGCTGGCGTCACACCACTCCCCCCGCAGGCCGGTGATGCCGCCCTTGATGCCCAGCACCGCCTCCAGGGCCGTGGCGCCCACCAGCACCACCAGCTGCGGGTCGATCAAGCCGATCTGTCGGGCCAACCAGGGCCGGCAGGCGGCCAGTTCGGCGGGTTTGGGCCTGCGGTTGGCGGGCGGACGGCATTTGATCGCATTGCAGATGTAGAGGTCGCGCTGCGGGTCGAGCCCGGCTGCGATCAGCAGCTGGTCGAGCAGCTGGCCCGAGCGCCCCACAAACGGTTGTCCCTGGGCGTCTTCTTCGGCGCCGGGGGCCTCGCCGATCAGCATCAGCCGCGCTTCGGGGTTGCCGCGGCCCACCACCACCTGCTGGCGACCCGTCGCCAGGGCGCACCCTTGGCAGCGATCGCACTGCAGCGCCAACGCTTCGAGTTCAGCCTGCCGCTGCATGCCAGCCCGCCAACACCGCTCCAGTTTTGCGGCGCTGGTTTTGCGGCGCTTGGTTTCGGTCTGAACCCTTTGACGCACAAGGGTGCGGCAGGATGGCCGCATCCCCACCCGGGCCCATGCCGGCGACAACGCCCCTGCCGAGTTGTGCTTCAGCCGCCGCGGGCTGGCTGTCGGAGCAGGCTCGGGCCCTGCAGCCCTCGTTGACCCTGGCGATCGCCGCCAAGGCCAAGGCGCTCAAGGCCGAGGGCCACGACATCTGCAGCCTGAGTGCCGGCGAACCCGATTTCGACACCCCGGCGTTCATCTGCGAGGCGGCGGCCCAGGCCCTGCGCGATGGCCAGACCCGCTATGGCCCCGCTGCGGGTGAGCCGGCCCTGCGCGGCGCCATCGCCGCCAAGCTCAGCCAGGAGAACGGCGTTGCCACCGAAGCCGCGCAGGTGCTGGTCACCAACGGCGGCAAGCAGGCTCTCTTCAACCTGTTTCAGGTGGTGCTGGGAGCCGGCGATGAGCTGCTGCTGCCGGCGCCCTATTGGTTGAGTTATCCCGACATGGCCCGGCTGGCTGGGGCCTCGGTGACGCTGATGCCCAGCAGTGCTGCCGAGGGGTTCCGCCTGCGGCCCGAGGTTCTGGAGGCGGCGATCACCCCGGCGAGCAAGCTGCTGGTGCTCAACAGCCCCAGCAACCCCACCGGGGTGGTGTTGAGCCGCAGCGAACTGGAGGGCCTGGCCGCGGTGCTGCGGCGCCACCCCCAGCTGCTGGTGGTGTGCGATGAGATCTACGAGTTTCTGGTCGCCCCCGGGCACGCACACCACAGCCTGGCGGCGGTGGCCCCCGATCTGGCCGAGCGCATCTTCATCGTGGGGGGCTGTGCCAAGGGCTGGGCGATGACCGGCTGGCGCATCGGCTGGCTTGCCGGTCATCAGGCCGTGATCAGCGCCGCTGCGGCGTTGCAGAGCCAGAGCACCAGCAACGTTTGCACCTTTGCCCAGTACGGAGCGCTGGCGGCCGTGAACGGGCCGCGCGACTGCGTGCAGGCGATGGCGCAGCAGTTCAACAGCCGCCGCCACCACCTGGGTGAGGGCCTGCGGGCGATTCCGGGGCTGCAGCTGCACCAGCCCGAGGGCGCGTTCTACGCCTTTCCCGACGTGAGCAGCTACGGCCTCGATTCGATGAGCCTGTGCAACCGCCTGCTTGATGAGGTGGGCCTGGCGGTGGTGCCGGGCATCGCCTTCGGCGACGACCGCTGCATCCGGCTCTCCTGTGCGGCCTCCGTGGCCACCATCGATGATGGTCTGAACCGTCTGCGTCGCTTCCTCCAGGCCCTCTGAGGTCGCGGCTGCTCACGCCGGCCTTTGTTCCCTTTGACCGTTGCCATGCCCGCTCGAGAACGTGTGACCGCCGTTGCCCTTGGCCTTGCCCTAGCCCTGACACCGGCGGTCCTGCCCCCGGCCCTGCGCCCCGCCAACGCCCAGGCTCCCCAAGCGGGTCAGCAGACCAGGCCTGTGTTGCGCATCAGCGCCATCCCCGACCAGAACCCCGAAAAGCTCAACCGCCTCTACGGCCAGGTGGCCCAGCAGCTCAGCAAACAGCTGGGTGTGCCGGTGCAGTACGTGCCGGTGATCGACTATGCCGCCGCCGTGAGCGCCTTCCGCACCGGCAACCTGGATCTGGTGTGGTTTGGCGGCCTCACCGGGGTGCAGGCGCGGCTGCAGAAGCCCGGCGCCCAGGTGATCGCCCAGCGCGACATCGACGCCTCCTTCCACAGCGTGTTCATTGCCAACGCCGCCAGCGGGCTCAAGCCGATCACCAGCCAGAAGGGTCTCGGCGAGCTCAAGGGCAAGCGCTTCACCTTCGGCTCGGAAAGCTCCACCTCGGGCCGGCTGATGCCCCAGTTCTTTCTGCAGCAGGCCGGCGTGAGGCTGAGCGACTTTGCCGGCGGGGCACCGGGCTTCAGCGGCAGCCATGACGCCACCATCGCCCTGGTGCAAAGCGGCGCCTACCAGGCCGGCGCCGTCAACGAGCAGGTCTGGAAGGACAACCTGCGCAGCGGCAAGGCCAACCGCAACAAGGTGATCGCCATCTGGCGCACGCCCGGCTATCCCGATTACCACTGGATCGCCCAGCCCAACCTCGATGCCCGCTTCGGCAAGGGGTTCACCGGCAAGCTGCGCGGTGCGATTGTGAGCTGGCGGCCCAGCAACCCCGAGCAGAAGGCGATCCTGCAGCTGTTTGGGGCGCAGCAGTTCACCGGCGCCAAGGCCAGTGACTACGCCCCGATCGAACGGGTGGGCCGGCAGATCGGCAAGATCCGCTGAGCCCGCCAGGCCCCCCGTGCTGAGCCCCCCGCTGCTGGAACTGCGCGCGGTGACCGTGGCCGGCCGTGAGCGGCCGCGGCTCAGCGGCGTCGATCTGGTGCTGCATCCGGGTGAGCGCGTGGCGCTGCTGGGCCCCAGCGGTGCCGGCAAGAGCACCCTGCTGGCGGTGGCCAACGGTCTGTTGGCGCCCCAGCAGGGTGAGGTGCTGTGGCAGGGGCAGCCCCGCAGCCGCAGCACCGGGGCGCGGCGCCGGCAGCAGCGCCGCATCGGCACCCTCTGGCAAGACCTGCGCCTGGTCGAGGCGCTCACGGTGCAGCAGAACCTCAACGCCGGCCGGCTGGCGATCTGGGGCTGGCCGCGGGCGCTGCTGAACCTGCTGCTGCCGCTGGAGCGCGAGGCCTGCGTTCAGCTGATGCGGCGGTTGGATCTGGATCCCGCCCTGCTCAGCCAGCCGGTGGGCGCCCTCTCGGGCGGACAGCGCCAGCGGGTGGCCCTGGGCCGGCTGCTGCGCCAGGACCCCGAACTGCTGCTGGCCGACGAACCCCTGGCCAGCCTCGATCCAAGGCTGGCAGGCGAATTACTGGCCCTGCTGCTGGGCATCGCCGAGGCCCCGCGGGCCCTGTTGCTGAGCCTGCACCGCCCCGACCTGCTCGAGGGCTTTGACCGCGCCGTTGGCCTGCGCGAGGGCCGGCTGGTGTTGGACCGGCCGGCCAGCGAGCTGGATGGGGCCTGCCTGGCGGCGCTCTACGCCGGCACCACGCCTTGAAGCCGGCGGCCCCGCTGCTGGTGCTGCTTCCGGCCCTGGTGCTGCTGCCGGTGCTGCTGCTGCTGCCGCAGGCGGTGCACGGTGGCGGCTGGGAGCTGATCGCTCAGTTTGCCGGCGCGGCCGTTCAACCGTCGCTGGATCCGGTGGTGCTGGGCGCCCAGCTCCAGGGTCTGGGCATCACCTGCGCCGTGGCCCTTGTGAGCTGGGCGGTGAGCCTGGTGCTGGGGGTGGTGCTCGGGGTGGCCTGTTCCCGGGTGGTGTGGCAGAGCCTGCTGGGCGTCAGCTGGCCGGCCGATGGGCTGGCGCGGCTGCTGGCGATCCCGCGTTCAATCCACGAACTGATCTGGGGCCTGCTGCTGTTGCAGCTGATCG
>Ga0194124_10003957_pt1 | contig 15035 bp, 17 predicted proteins | sample TA2KigCas0mmetaG_FD_148605 | JGI IMG/M metagenome (GOLD analysis project Ga0194124, IMG submission 148605) | Freshwater microbial communities from Lake Tanganyika, Tanzania - TA2015031 Kigoma Deep Cast 0m | ecosystem: Environmental > Aquatic > Freshwater > Lake | place: Tanzania: Lake...
AATGAGCATTTTAAATGTGCAAAGGTGTAAAGATAGAATAGTCTTAATCAATTGCTGTAAAATACTCATTAAATTCTTCTACAGTACCAGGGAAAGTAGAAAATAATAAACCATAATCTTTTGAAGATACATCTATTCCATGACCTTGATTATCTTCGTAAATTAAACAACTATCATTATCATTTAGTTTTTTAATCAATTCTGTTAATGAATAATCATCAATGTGAGATACATAATAATATTTATTATTATAACATAAAAACTTATTTATGCCAATTTTTTTTATTCCATTTGGATAAAATACGATGGTATCATTAATTTCATATAAATACCATTTATTTGTATATTTTTTGATATAAAAATTTTCTTTAAATTCATATAGATTACGTTTAATTATATCGTTTAATAATACTTTATCTGTTAAAATATCAAATTTAAACTGAAAAACTTTATATATTTTATATAATTTATCATATTCTATTATTAGTTCTTCTTTAGTAATATTATTACCAAAACATTTATTTATAAAAAAATCATCTTTAATATCATTTTTATCTTCATCTTCAATTCCTAAAAGACAAATTAAATCAAATTTTATATCATCTATAACTATTATATGTGTGTTATTATATAAATTTACTTCAATTGGAAAATTCATTAATATATTTATTATTATAAATTTTCTTTAAATATTAATTTTATATAGATATTTTTAGAGGTTATGTGATAAGTAAATTATTTTTAACTTAATTTAATAAAGTTATTCCACATAAATTTGTCAGTGTAAGTAATATCAAACACTCTTTTATTTAGTTCATGGCATGATATTATGGCTGAATACACTGAACCTTTTTTGGTATATCCAATCCAAATATTATCACTTCCTGTGAAATTCCACAAATCAAATCATTCTTTGGAACAACTTTTTCTTTATAAAATTCATTTGGAATTTCTGTTATATCATCCTCTTGTAAAGAATATGAGATTTCTCTACGAAATCCAGCAAATCTCATTGCCCCCCATTCCACTGTGTATCATTAATGAATTATAATTTTTATAAATAATTTTATCATCATCAAAATTAATTGCAGATATTTCATAAAATATTTTTTCTTTCATTTATATTATATCAATTTAATAATTTTATTACTTCTGAAAATATTTTATCATTTGGAATGTACTATCCTCTTCAAATCAACGGCATCAATTACGATATTTGCAAGTTGCCTGACCACACTTTCTCTACGCTGCATGATCCGGTGACCAAACGAATTGTGGGCCAATGGAACAACGACATAGCCCGGTATGAAATCACCGACCACATTGCTCATTTTGAAATGATCAACGGCATATAAAAATTAAATTGTAATAGGGATAAATATTCAAAACAATTTAAAAATATTGTGCGAATGAAGTTAAATGGCTTATGTTTTAACTTCATATGGAGAAATAATAGATAAATACAGTATTTTGAATATAAAGATTGAAAAAATAGAAAATGCATCACAAAAAAAGAATGTTGCAAAAGAATTAAACAACATGAGTGAATTGGTAAAAGAAATCATCAATACATTCCCTGAAGTTAAAAATGAACTTGAAGCATTGCTAATGATAAACAAAAAACTTTGGAAAATTGAGGATGATATTAGAGAAAAAGAAAGAGTAAGAGTATTTGACGAGTGTTTCATTGAACTTGCACGTGGCGTTTATAAAACAAATGATGAACGAATGAGAATCAAACACCGGATTAACCAAATTACTCATAGTGCAATATTTGAAGAGAAGTCATTCACCATTCTGTAATTGATTACGACGGAAAGTGCATTTATTTGTTGTAATTTTTTTGATTATAATTGATTTAAACAATAATTAATTATAAATATTATTAATATTATGCAAATAAAAATAAAACAAAACGGAGCATGGCAACATGCAAATCCTGATCAAATACAAGCTTTTAAAAATTTCAAAAATAGAGTAAATATAACAACACATTATCCACAAACACCTGTAACCACAAATGAAGTGTCAGTTTATAGAAAATACAACGATCCATATTTGCCAACATACATTAGTGATGGAAGTATTGTTCCTGATCAAATACAAGCTTTTAAAAATTTCAAAAATAGAGTAAATATTCCACAAACACCTGTAACCACAAATGAACTGTCAGTTTATAGAAAATACAACGATCCATATTTGCCAACATACATTAGTGATGGAAGTATTGTTCTACCAATAGCAGATTTTGATGATGTTCAAGTATTTTTACTTGATATGAATCCAGTTGATTGGCATTCAGCGAGAAATTATCAAGTTTGGGCATATTATGATTTTATGTACGATGATAAACAGAAAAAAACATATGTTTCCAAATATTCAACACCTCTAGCATATCCACCTCATGCAAGGGATATAACAGAAATAGAGATTGATAATTTACAACCGAATATCATATTCAGTATTTCAAGAAATGAAAATAATAGTGTTTACTATGAAAGAACCGATTCAACAAGAGTAAGAATTTGTGATAATGAATCAGCCCGTTTAGGATATCGTGGATTTTACAATAGGATGACAATGGATGTTGGCGTAATTGTTGTTAGTTCCAATAGTTCCAATAATCCAACATGCGCATTATCTTTACCTGCCAATTTAATCTTGGAAAAGACAAATGATCAAGAGGAACAATGCATCATGTGTTATTCAAATAAAAAAAATTTAACATTCAATCCATGTAATCACAATGTTACTTGCTCTGAATGTTATTCAAAATTCAATAAAAAATTTGAGTGTCCAGTCTGTAAAGGAACTATTTTCTCTTTGTCTTGATTTGATTTCGCTTAATGGAATGGAATGGAATCAGCGGAGTCAAAAAAAATATATCGTTGTATTACAGAATGGAGGTGAAACGCATCGTATCGGTGGTCGCATTCCTTGTGCTTTTCCTCACGGCGCTGTTTTTATTTATACGGGAATATCCAAGCGACCGGGAGTTTTCGGTTGTGTTTATCGTGGCGGGCGGGGTGTTGTTGTGGGGGGCATATACAAACGAGTCATTATTGAGTGATTCGTCACAAGAACACCGCGACCCCGTTTTAATTCCGTCATGTTGAATATTTTATTTAATTATATATTCATAAAATAAATGAATTCGCTGTTACACTCGTCCCTTTGGTTCTCTATCGTGGTGCAACTCGTCACCGGCATTATTGAAGTAATGGCGCTGTTTGTTAAAACAGTGCCTGGCATGAAGGTCATCAAGCAGCTTCTTGGCTTGGAAGTCGCGGTGCAAGCCGTGGAGGGCTCGTTTTATGCGTGGCTCTACTACAACATTGACCGCGTGAAAAACATCACGCCCAAGCGCTACGCCGACTGGGCCATCACCACGCCCACCATGCTTGTAACGATGATCGCCTACATCATTTACCTGAACAACACAGATAAAGGCAATGATTCGCCTTCTTTAATCCAAATTTTGAGAGAAAATGCGGTGCCCGTCACACAGATCCTCGCGCTAAACTGGCTCATGCTATTGTTCGGGTACTTGGGAGAGGTGGGCGTCCTTCCGCTGGTCGCCGGCGTTGCTCTCGGCTTCGTGCCGTTCATCGCTTATTTCTACATCATATATGAGAGATTTGTTGCAAATGATGCAAATATGACTATAAATAACACCAGCCTGAAAATATATGTGTATTTCATGGTGTTTTGGTCCCTGTACGGCATTGTCGCCGTGCTGCCTTACACACTAAAAAACACTATCTACAACGTACTTGACCTCTTTTCCAAGAATTTCTTTGGCGTATTTCTCTCGTATTTGATTGTTTCAAACGCGGCAAAGCCGAGCTTAAATACAGCTTCTCAAAGAAATTCATAATTGTCTAATTTTTCAAAGAAAAAGGATCATGGATTATATTCAATTTTCAGTTGCTTATAATTCTTATAATGGAACAATTTAAAAAATAATGTTCAAACATGACTAGTAACGAATTTGATGGGTGATTCTTCTATTACATTTTCAAAGGCCATGACTGCATTTAAAAACGGGGAATACAAACAATCCTACGTTTTGTTACATGAATTGGCAGAACAATACGAGCATGTTCCAATTCTTGAATACAATGCAGAGACATTGTTATATATGTATGTATCATATGAAACCATAACAAGTATTGTTGGAAAAAAAAATGCATACATTTATAAATTAATGGATGAAGGTACTTGCAGTTTAATTTCTTCAGAATTATTGAACCATATTAAATTTATATTGTGCCATTACTATTTGATAAACACTCAATACTTGAAGGCATTTCCATATATGAAATACTTACAAGTTGTGACGGGTCCGAATGTTTCGCCAGAGACAATGTCTTATTTCAATTTAAACGATGAAAACAAAACACTTCTGATATATAATTCGGGAGGAATTGGTGATATAATTATGTTCAGTCGTTTCATTTGGAAAATTTCGGAGTCACAATCAAAAAATAAAATAATTTATGTAGTAAATGATGAAATTCATTGGATTTTCAACGAGGCTTTTTCAATAAATAAGTTATCAAATTTAAAATTAGTGTCTTTTTCTCATTTCAAACAACATCCAATTCCTTTTGATTATCACACAAACATTACTTTGTTGTTTGGTCATTTGAAATTAGATTACAATGAAATATTCACAAAGTACTACTTGGAACATGTTTCAGGAAACCCGTTACCAATCTACAAATACATTAAACCAGACAAAAAAAATATCGTTATCAATTGGTCTGGTAATAAGTTGAATATAATGGAAAAATTCAACCGGTCAATACCACTTGCAAATTTTATTCCAATCATAAACAAGTATCAACATGTTATTCACTTCATGTCTATTCAAAAATCATTATCAGATGATGAATCACTGATTTTGAAGGCAACCAACGTGAGTAACTATGGTCCATCATTAGATACCAATGAAAATGTTTACAAAGACACATTGACATTGTTGAAACATGTGGATTTGGTTATCACCACGGATACATCCTTAGTTCACGTTGCTGGAACAATGAACATCCCATGTTGGTGCATCTTAACAATTGGCTGTGAGTGGAGATGGCGACATCCATGCAATTCATACTGGTATCCGAATGTAAAAACATTCCGACAAACAGAGGTGTGCTCATGGACTAACGTAATATCAGAGTTAATGGCTTCAATTGACTTGTTGATTCAACAAATATAATTTAAATACATAATGTTCATTTATGCAACATGGAACTATCACAACAATTACATAAAAAAATGATGAATATTGTTTCAAATTTGCCATTTGATTTACAAGAATATATATTTGTAACACATCTAAAACGATACAAACTACGAAACGGAACATATGTTAAACAAATAGACCAAAGTAAGTATAGGTTTTTAGATTATATAATGCGTGGACGCCTCATCAACTTGCTTGCACGCTCTCTGCAGCCCCCCAAGCCGATGGAACAGGGACTACTCATATGTATCGTTGTAGGTTTAGTATGAAAAATTTACACGATAATCCAATTAGAGCAGAAACACATGTTGATGATGACATGGTGGATCTGCTATTAGAGTTCACAAATAATAAATATATATATCATATTTATGTGTACCGATTAAAAATGAAACAAAATGATAATTTTTCAAGTGAAAAAGAAACGAAGGATATATATTACAAAGGAGGTTTGAATGATGATTACTTTTGGGATTTTTTTGAAATTTCATATGAAGTAAAGTAAGGAAAGGAAAACGTATGAATTAAAAAAAAATAATATATGAATGTATAGTTCAATGAACAAAGAAAAAGATATAAGAAAACAGATTGATCGTGAGATTGTTCTACTCACATTGGGTGAGTCACTTGATGAACAACCTTTAGTTGATTTAGCAATTGAGTACGCAACCCTACTCCCACCATCTGCAATAACTTCTAAGAAAGAAGCGTATACACTTGCTGCTACACACATGAGATCATTAGAAACAAAGAAAGAACAAGAAAAAGCGATAATGTTAGAAAAACAAGTCAATAAAGTTATCCGATACACAATGAGAAGAAACAGAGCCGGCATGTTTGAGCTTTCAACACGGGTGATGAAAGAATTAACTGATCAGCCATTTACGGCGAAACCCATATTGAAAAGGTGCCCATGCAGTTTGACTAGAAAGTCTGAACAATGCAAAGTATCGCCTTCAATGTGTAGGTATAATCCATCACTAAAAAAGTCAAAAATGAGATCTAGAATGGGGGGATCCAAAAAATATTTGAAACGCTCGGTTTCACTGAAAAGAACCCGAGCATAAAATTAAAAAAAAAATACATATACACAAGTCCATACCGGCGAGTCAATGGTTTGATTTTTGTGCATTACAACTTGTGCACAATACTTGTAAATTATCATAATTGGTTTTCCCTCCTTTAGACCAAGGAGTAATATGATCCCCTTCATAATTTTCTGTTACTACTAATTTGCAAAATGCACACTGGTTGTTTTGTTCCTTCAATTTTGTAAGTATTAGAGTTTTATTGAAGTAACGGTTCTCTTTGGTTTCGTCATAACATTTGTTGATTAAATTATCAATTGTAATGATAAACTTCTTTTGAAAGGCTGCATTTCGGGTTTTGCATTTTAGGGTTTCTTGGATGTCTCCAGATATTATTTTTGATATCTCTTTGAGTATATATTGAATATGTCTGTTGAACAATGAAATATCAGTGTTGAATTTGTACAATAGTCGGCTGATTATGAACTTATATGGAACATACAGCGTTTTAAATTCTTTTTTTGATTTACTGAAAAATGAATTATTTTCCAAATGTCGGACAATTTTTTTTGTCATATCCAGTTTATCCTTGATCGCGACTTCATTGTTTTGCAAATAATATTCAACAGACTCTTCGGTTGAACCAAGGGTGTCCTGATAAAAGTTGGATCGCAGCTGACTAATCGATTGCCAAGACTTTGGCAATACATTTGATAATACGATGAAATCAATTATTTCAGTTTCAATATCACCTCTTTTGTCTTCTAAACGTATAAAGTGTTTCAAGTCCTCTTTTGCAAGTGAAATGATATTGTAGAACTTTACATAAATCACCTTATTAAATTCATATTCATTCAAGGTTCTACTTGATCTATTCAATATTTCATATTGGTCTCTCCTTTTGTTTGCATCCGTTCTGTATGAAGAATCCAACTGATTGAACGTGAAATTGTAATTTCGTATGCGATGTTGATCATCGGGGGATAAGTCTTCAAATTTTTTTTTGTCGTATTTTTGCCCTCTTTGTTGATCTGTAAAAAACTTTGAATTCAATTTGAACCGGTTGTTAAGATAATCAAGTGCAGTTGTTAACCGGTGCATTCCATCCAATACTTCTTCACTATCATTTTGTGGATTCAATATTGTCCATATCGGATTCATTGCCCGTTGTACTAAAATTGTTTCAATGAATCTGGTTTTCAACCTATCATCCCATGATTCATATTCTCTTTGGAAATCAGGATTTTTGTTTAGATACACTTGATTTGTTGCAATCGCGTTTTCTCTATTTGTTCTAAGATTGATAATTGTGAGTGGCAGGGTTATGTATGACATTGTTTGAATTTGAATTACCAAAATTACAATATGAACCTTTAAATGGTTTGTACAAATTATAAATGAGAGAGAGAGTTTCAGTTTCAAGGTATGTTTCTTCTGCAAATTGGACAACTTGGAGTTGTTTGAGTTTCATTCCAACTAGAAAGACATGTGCGATGAAATGAATGGGCGCAACGGGTCATAACCCATGGTTCCGATGTTTTATCCATGCAAATGCAACATGTGCTTTCTTTGTCGAAAAAATAAAATACTACAGAATTAGGCGAAACTGTCGGTGTATACGTTATGGTCTCATTTTGCACAGTTTGAACTGCTGTGTACAAAAAGGAAGTGATCTTGAAACTACTATAAATGCATATTAAGAAAAAAAAACATATCAAATAAATACTTATCACTATTATGATGTGGATTTTAAAAAAAATAATGGTAAATTCACAAATAGAAACGTCCTTGATTTCAAATTTGAATGGAGATGACGTTACTAGAAAACATGTTTTAAGGATAATCTCAATTACTTCAAACACATGTTTTAAACCTGGCATTTGAAGATGTTTCCATGCATTGAATTCCTGAAAAGAAGTAAACACTTTTCCATATATTTGATAAAAAGCATATTCATAACGTGCAATATTGCATAATGATGCAAACATTCCAAGCGTTGACAAAAAATATGTGATAAATGTTATATTATGAATAATATGTGAATCTTGTATGAGACACATCATTGCACCGGTCGTATAAAATGTAACCCCCACAGCTTTTACCAACAAAAAGAATCTACTACAAGTGCGGGTTTCATTGTATAAAAATGGTTCTAACGGGTCTGCCATGAACTTAGATGGAACGATAATGGACTAGTATCTTATTCATTTATATTCATTTATAAATTGTATAACTCAAGCTTTGATCTGATACCACAAAATATTAGAAATAAAAAAAAATTGATTCAATTTAAAAAGCATTTGAATTGTAGTATTTCAAACAAGAAGCAAGAAGCAAGAAACATGGCGTATTCAAAAACTCGTACTACCTACCGTCCCTCCACCCACCCATCCTGCAATAACCACAAAGATCTTGTAATTTCTATCATTGTAACGCCGGCTCCTACGTATCATGAACTGTGCACAATGTCAACGAAAGATTATGACGCCATATCGTTCCAAAATGAAATCAAACGTTGTGCACCGATAACCCAGTGGATGAAACTCCAAGGAAAAATACAACCAACTCCAACACAACATGCCCGCATTGACCCTGCTCAAGTGAAAGAACTCAGTGACCTACTCCACCACAACACGCTACATCTCAATTACGTTTCCATGATGGACCTGATGATGAAAATCCAATGCGACCTGCATGGAAAATGAATATTCCCGTTTCCCAGTACGAAACTGGAGGCATGCAGTGGTTTAGCATGCATTTTTTTTTGAAGTTGCGCGTTTTGATGAATGTATTTGTTTAGACACGTATTGTAATGCAGTCAGGCATAATATTGTGCGGCGTGTGTAAAAATGTGGAAAACACACTTCCATTAATTCGTAAAGGATTTGCAGAAATGGTTGCCAAAAGTGATGTTCCGTGTTGGGCTGTATTTTATGAAAACAATTCACATGATAAAACGGCAGAGTATTTATCTCTATGGTCAAACGAAGATTGCAATGTGGAAGTCAAATGTGAAATTTTCACAATAGAACAAGAACATGCAAGAGGTTATGCTCGCACATATGATAATAAACCTTGTCGGATTGAGCAAATTGCTTATGCTAGAAACCAGCTTATGGGTATGATAGAATCAGACACCGGCCCCAGGTCAAATGCAAAATATGTAGTAATGATTGACATGGATAATTCAGTCCCGTTGCCGGTTGACTTGATATTGAAATGCATCAAGCGGGATCCGAATGGGTTTGATGCCTTGATTTGTAATGCCGGATATGATTTGTATGCATACCGTGATTCAAATATTTTATTTGGTCCAGAACTACTACCTGAATTTTGGTCAAAAAAATATTTAAACTACATACGGTTTTCTATGCAAAACAACATAAATTTACATTACAGGAATGTTTTTCCGTACATTCCGGTTACTTCTGGGTTCAACGGGTTGTGTATATTCAGACGGGATGCAATATGGGGAGTGCGATATTCTGCAATCCCAACAATAGAAATGAATTCAGAATATGAAAAAATCTCTCAGGTGTTGCCGAAACAAAATGTGGTAATTGGAAATGGCGTGTATTTATTTGCAACAAATAAAAAACTTGGATTATTTTATTTAAATAATTCTGGATACAACTTTCCAATTGTGTGTGAACATGTACCATTTTTCGCAAGATTGCGAGCACGTAATTGTGGTCGCATTTACATGTGTTGTGATTTGATATGGTATCATAAATAATATTACGGGTTGTTCAAATTCAATTTCGGTTGTAAAAAGATTTTAATACAATTTTTTTATTTAGTTCATATAATACATATCTATATCTATTATGTATTGTATAATATAAAATGATTAGCATTTTGATGCCTATTTATAATGGAATTGAGTTTATAAACGACTCAGTTGGTAGTATTCTGTCTCAATCATATATGGATTGGGAATTATTGATTGGCATTAACGGACATCCCGAAAACTCTGATGTATATCAAATATCAAAAAAGTATGAAGAAAAGGACAAACGCATAAAGGTGTATGATTTCCCACAATTCAAAGGAAAATCGCCTACATTAAATCATATGGTTTCTTTGTGTAAGGCAGAATACATAGCATTACTTGATGTAGATGATATATGGAATAGCTATAAATTGGAAGTACAATCAAAATATATTAATATATATGATGTCATTGGAACAAAATGTATTTATTTTGGAGATATGAATGATATTGTTCCAACCCTTCCATCAGGAGATATAAGTCAATTCAACTTTTATAAATTCAATCCAATTATTAACAGCAGCGCGCTTATTCGTAAAGAGTTATGTGTTTGGAATCATAAATGGAATGGGGTTGAGGATTACGACCTTTGGTTGACACTATGGAAAAAAAAAAAGCGTTTTTATAATTCTGAGAAAAAATACTTGTAAAACATCGCATTCATAACACTTCTGCATTCAACGCAAAAGGGAATCATTTAAAAGTGGAAAACTTATTAAAAACACATCAAACATCATGAATGTTGAATGCTCTTGCGCGAAATTATAAATAATGCGTCTATTTACCTGCGGGGGTTATATGGATGAAGACTATATTTAGAACTATATGGATGAGAACGCGCAGTTTACTGCGGGTTCTGGGCTTAATTTACATTTTAACCATCAGCTTCTGAACCGGTGTCACTTTCATCATAATCAAATGTTCTCCACGAAGTGTCATATGTTTCATCTGATGTTTTTTGCCATTTAGCAATGGAATGCGCTGTGGAGAAGGCCAGTTCTCTACAAAGAGCAACTATCATTGATGACCGTCCAGTTGCTCCTCTGAACGAGTGTATCATTTCAATTCTGCGAACCAAATCAATACTGTGTTCTTGTTCGCATATCAATTCGGTTGCAATAGACACGGTTACTGGCTGTACTTTAGGGGTTTTTTCTGGCATTAATTCTGTACGACATAGTGGACAACGGTGATCAGCATTAAATGCTTTGAATAAGCAGGTTGTGTGAAAATGGTGTCCGCATTCAGTAATAGATACGTTTGTGGTTGAAAGGTTATCCCAACAAATACTGCATTTTTCTTTATCAGGTTCTGGATTGATTTTTGAATTCCAAAAATGCTGCATCTGTGTTTTTGAATTTTATATAATAAAATATTATATACAAACCTAACAAACGAATGGGTTGGAATACCAAAAAAAAAAAAATACGTAAAGGAGGAAAAAAAAAGTACGCGCCCTGAGTTACTCCAAGATGATTGTGGTGTCAGATACAGAGTGGATCCATTGACTGGAGTGACTACCGCTGCAGAGCCTTGGTGCACATCATGTGGTTACCCACCTTCCATGTGTGATCCTTATTACACTAGATGCCGTGAAACAATCATTGGACCATGGGTTGATGAAAATGGTGTATATCATGAGTCAACAACATCTGCTCCTAATACGGAGGATTTAGGAGAATGTTTACCGTTGGCTAGAACACATGAGGTTAGGGATGATCCCATGGATAATATGTATGATGATGATTTGTCTGATGATGATTTGTATGATGATGATGATGATAAAAAAAAAATTGTCCGGAGAGGAAAATGCAAAGATGAAATACGCAACAACAATAAATTTAAAGATCCTCCTCCTCCTCCTCCCCCGCAAGCAATGAGTGTGAGAAGCAAGTATGATGATGATGATGATGATAAAAAAAAAATTGTCCGGAGAGGAAAATGCAAAGATGAAATACGCAACAACAATAAATTTAAAGATCCTCCTCCTCCTCCTCCTCCCCCGCAAGCAATGAGTGTGAGAAGTAAGTAAAAAAATTCAATTTTTCATGTGAATAAATGTGTATACAGTATACATTAAATACATTTTTTCACATTATTAATAAATAAATGAGTAATTTGTTTCAACATGTGACTGATGCTGTTGGGTTTGGTTACAGTTTGTTTTTATTTATTTCTTACAGTTTGATAATTGCACTAACTTTAACTATTTGTGAATCATTAAATACAATTTTATCTGATTCAATGATAGATTTCATCAAAAAACTTGTATCCTCCATTTGTAATGCCGTGTTCAATTATGTTTCGTTGCAACCACGATATGATTATTTGAACGAAACCAAAAAACTAATAAAAGATTACAAAAATAAAAAAATCAAGTCCATTTACATTTACTACAAACGAGTACCCAAAAAAGTTATTAATATATACAACAAAATGACAATGTGCAATTTGAAACAGTTACATGAAACATTGTTGCAACAATATGATGCATTTGATCGCCAACCCAATGGTGTTGAATATTTGGAAACACACTCACATGAATTACCATTTCATTGTGGTTTGATATTCAAAATGGAAAATGATGATCATCTTTTATTGGATAAAACTTCAGTGGTTTCGTTATTGAAATTGAAAGAATTATATGTAAAAGGTGCAGTAATAAAAGAAATTTCAATTCCAAATGATTTGATAATGTCTCTAGGTTCATTCATCCATGCCGGGAAACATAAAACACGAGATGAAGAATGGTTCAATTGGGATCCCACACACAATTGTTTTTACATGGTAAAACGTCTTTTGATAAAAAACAAGCTGTATTCTCAAGAAATGCGTAACCAAATAAATCAATATGGCAATCAAATAAAGAAAATGTATGATGCTTCTAAAAAATGCGACTATTCAAAAAATTTGGAAGTATTCGTAAATCTTCAATGTAGAATGATGCATTTCAATCTTGAATTTATAACAAAACTGAATAATGTACTCATGCATTCATTTAATTGATGTGGATGTGATGAAATACAAATATAATACCTGCATTATCAAAATACAATAAAAAATGAGCTGTTTTTATTGCATTCATACATTCAAAATGAATTTATCGTTATTTTGTAAATTTATTGCGACCATATTTGCAGTGTTGTTTTTGCGAGAACCCTTTGGGATGATTGCAGTCAATACTGCGTTTGTATTTGAGTGACCATTTATGGCGGCGGGTTTTGGTTTTGCAGCGCTTGCTTCCACCAAATTTTTTGAATTTGTTCAAGTTATCATTTGGATTTTTATCAGGCATTTCTTGTTATAATGTATATGTCTAATAAATATATTGCATACATTGTTATTATTGTTATTGTCTTAATTAAATATTAAACTTTGACCTAAACCGAGCTGGAAAGTTAGTAGGTGTCATATTCGTTCCACTCACGTGGCTATAAAAAGATTCAACGTTTGTCCAACTGGATATGTTTACGTTTGATACATTCCAATTACTAATGTTCTGATTGAAGATTGTATAATACAACATTTCATTCATATTTGTGACATTTGAAACAATCCAATTACTAAGAGGTTGATTGAACACCGTGTCATATAAGAACATTGATTGCATGTTGGTAACTCTTGAAACATTCCATGTGTTTATTGGTTGATTGAAAGAACTATCTGAAAACATATATGACATGTCGGTAACATTTGAAACATTCCAGTTACTAATGTTTTGGCTGAAGGATGTACCCGTAAACATGGACTTCATATTAGTTACATTTGAAACATCCCAGTTACTAATGTTTTGGTTGAATGCGTAGCTTATACTAAACATGGCTTCCATGTTTCTGACCTTTGACACATTCCATGTGTTTATTGGCGAATTGAACCTACTATACAAAAACATATTTTGCATGTTTGTCACATTGGAAGTGTCCCATGATAATAACGAATCACAAACTCGTATGGGTTCCGGTTGAAATTGATTCCTGATAAAAAAGTTTGATCCCTGACAAAGTGAAGATAAATCAGTAAAATTGATAACAATGTTGTTATATGGAACACTACAAAATGTAATTTCTTCTCTTTTTGTTACAGTGTTTGAATTAATTACGACGTCTGTCAAGGTATTTAGTGTCACATTATATTCAGACACCACTGTGCTGGTGGTACCTCCAGCAAAAAAAGTGGTAGTCACCGTGGGATATCCCCTTTTGGTTGAAATGATATTGCCACTGGCGTCACGTATCACATTAGCGATTTCTTTTACATATCCTTTCAGTCTATATGTATTCTGTCCGCTACTGTTGTAACCAGTTACAAGAACTCGTTGCCCTCTCATTAATGGCAAATATGTTTTTTGTTGATTTTCAAATTTATTTGCACTGAATTGCATACAATATGTTGGTACCTCAAATAAAGTTATATTTTGTATTACAATTTCCACAGGTGTTGAATTGAAGGAACGATTTTGATTAGTGTTTGAATATTTCCCAGGCGGTGTGAATGTCTTAACTGCATTGACGTCATTTTTCAAATAATTTTTCAACAAATTAAATGATGTTGGATCATCTGGTAAAGTTGTTGCAAACCATTCAAATTGTATATCAAGTCCAGCCTTGTATTTATCCTTCATCAAGTTTACGTCATTTGCATCTCTCATTGCATACAAAAATAATGAAGATGAACTCAATGGGATCTTAGTTGCAGTATTATTCAAAATCTGGTTACCACTTATATCAATGCTATTCAAATTTGTTAAATATTTGAATGTTTTGTTTTCATGAATTTTAACTGGCGGGACAGTTGAATACACTTGTGATACCATGAGATTTCCATACCCAACAGGTGCAGTTGTTGTCGCAATATAAATTCCATGAGTCCAACCCGGCCTAGATGAGGCGGTTGAGATTGGGTTTAATAATTCTAAATTATATTTTACGACATCTCCTGGAAACACAGAATTCAATGGAACATTTTGAATTATTTTTGTTACGTTAAT
>Ga0194124_10003967_pt1 | contig 14985 bp, 14 predicted proteins | sample TA2KigCas0mmetaG_FD_148605 | JGI IMG/M metagenome (GOLD analysis project Ga0194124, IMG submission 148605) | Freshwater microbial communities from Lake Tanganyika, Tanzania - TA2015031 Kigoma Deep Cast 0m | ecosystem: Environmental > Aquatic > Freshwater > Lake | place: Tanzania: Lake...
TGCAATGCGGCCTCGAGCCCGGTCCGGAGGGGGGCGGCGACCGCGAGCGGGTGCAGCGCTGGCTGCAGCTGCCGGCCGAGCGGGTGCTGCCGGAGGCTTACCGCCTCGGGGCCCCGGTGTCGCCCCATTGGGCCTCCGCCCTGGAGGGCGGCGATCCCAGGCGGCCCGGCCCGCCGCTGGATCCGCAGCGGCTGAAGCTGCCGGCCGTGCCGGGGCCGTTGGTGGTGGAAACCGCCGGCGGGCTGCTGGTGCCCCTGCGGCTGGACCTGCTGCAGATCGAGCAGATCCAACGTTGGGGGCTACCGGTGCTGCTGGTGGCCCGCAGCGGCCTGGGCACGCTCAACCACACCCTGCTGTCGCTGGAGGCGCTGCAACGCCGGCGGATCCCCGTGCTGGGGGTACTGCTCAACGGCGAGCCCCACCCCAACAACGCCGCCACCCTGGAGGAACTGGGCGGCGTGCCCCTGCTGGGCTGCCTGCCGCCCCTGCCCCGCCTGGATGGTCCAGCCCTGGCGGAGCAGTGGCAACGCATGGATCTCTCCCATAGGCTCGGCGTAGACGCCTGAACGCAATGCGACGCTCCCACCTGCTGGTCAGCGCCGCCGTGGCCGCCCTGTGTGCGGGCATCCTGGTGCTGTTCACCGACCTGGAGGTGTCGGTGGTGCGCTGGTTCAGCTGCGGGCCGCTCTCCACCGCCGGCGAAGACCGCAGCGAGCTGTGTGAGCGCAAGCTCTGAGGATTGCCCTCAACCGCCGCGCTTGGCCCTGAGCGGGCAATGGCCGGTGATCACCGCCACATTGTTCTCCGCCAGCTCCAGGGGCCAGCCCTGGCGCAGCTGGTCGTGGATCTGCTCAATCTGCAGGGCGTTCCAACCGCGGGCCTCCAGGTGGACCCGCACCGATTGCCACTGCCCCTCGGCGAACACCTCCGTGGCGCCCCAGGCCCGGCCGGGCCTGGCGGCCATCAGCTGCTCCGGCCGCAGGAAGCGATTCGAGCGCGGCGGCTGCGGGCGCTGGCTGGGGTAGTCGAGGAAACGGGACACGGGGGCGGAGGGCCATGGCGTCATGTCCATGATGACCACAACCACGGCCGGCGTCAGGGTCCCGCCAGGATCGCCGCCTCCACATCGGCGCGGCTGAAGCCGTAGGGGAACTGGCGCTGCACATCGCCCCCGGCGGCACTCCAGCGCACGCTCAGCTCCTCCACCTCCAATTGCAGGGTGGCGGTCCAGCCGGAGCGCTGCAGCTGCCAAAGGCAGGAATGGGGGGCCGCCTGCCGGGCCCCCAACTCAACCAGCCAGCGCTCCAGGGCCGGCAGCGGGTGGTTGTAAAGCGGCGTCTGGGGGGGCGGCAGGGCGGTCATCCGCAGACGGCAGGTCGAGCACCACGGCAGTCTGCTCGGCGGTGTTCCACCAGCTGGGGGCCGTGAACAGGGCCGCACCGCGGGCCCAGGCCAGCCCCACCCCCAGCACCAGGCTGAACACCACCGCCAGCGCCAGCAGCAGCAGGGCAAACCACTCCCCTCCGGAGAGGGCGCGGCGAACGGGCACGGGCTGGGGGGCGCGGGGCGGCGGCGACGGCCTGGCGGTGGCGGCCCCCCGCTGGGCCTGCAGACCGGCGTCGTAGAGGCGCCGGCGCGCCGGATCCCCCAGGGTGAGATAGGCCTGCTGCAGCTGCCGGAAGGCCTCCTGGGCCTGGGGCTGCGGCAGGGCGGTGGTGTCGGGGTGGTAGCGCTTGCTGAGGCGCCGGAAGGCCTGGCGTAAGTCCTGGGCACTGGCCTCGGGCCCGATCTCAAGCAGCTCGTAGTAGCTGGGCTGATCGGTGACGGCCACCGGCGCTGCGCCTGGTCTGCGGGATCCTAGAGACTGCGAGCCAGTCGCCCAAGGGGATGTCCGCCGCCACACCTGATGCCGCCCTGTGGAGGGAGCTGGGCTGGCGGCCGAGCCCGCCGCAGCTGGAGCTGCTGCTGGCGCTGCAGGAGCAGCTGCGCCAGTGGAACGGCCGCGTCAACCTCACCCGGCTGGTGGAGGGTGATGACTACTGGATCGCCCAGGTGTTCGACAGCCTCTGGCCCCTGCGGGACCTGCTGGAGCGCCAGCCGCAGGCGCCGCTGCGCTGCATCGACGTGGGCACCGGCGGCGGCTTCCCAGGGCTGGCGGTGGCCATCGCCCTGCCCCAGGCCCAGCTCACCCTGGTGGATTCCGTGGGGCGCAAAACCCAGGCGGTGCAGGCCATGGCCCAGGCCCTGGGGCTGGCGGATCGGGTCACACTGCGCTGCGAGCGGGTGGAGCTCACCGGCCGTGATCGCCGGTGCCGCGGCGGCTTCCACCTGGCCATGGCCCGGGCGGTGGCGGCGGCGCCGGTGGTGGCGGAATACCTGGTGCCCCTGCTCAATGGCCAGGGCCAGGCCCTGCTCTACCGGGGCCAGTGGAACGCCGGCGACCAAGGGGAGCTGGAGCGGGCCCTGCAGCCGCTGCAGGCTCGCCTGGGCCGCCAGGAGCAGCGGGAGCTGCCGGGCGGCCGCGGCCAGCGCACGGCCCTATGGCTGGAAGCCACCGCCCCCTGCCCGGCGGCCTACCCGCGGGCGGTGGGGCTGCCCAGCAAGTTTCCGCTGGGACAGGCCCCAGCAGCCGGCTGATCAGCCCCCCTGGCTGAGCCGCTGCTGCGGTGCTCCCCCCACCACCTGCCGCAGCTGCCGCAGTAGGGCCGGGATGCGCTCCGCCCAGGGGCTCGCCGCCAGGGCCCGCAGCAGCTCCGCCTCGCTCACCCCGTGGTCGAGGGCGTCGGCGTTAGCCCCCGGGAACCAATGGCTGCCGGCCCCCAGCAGGCCATAGCGGGCCCGGGCATAGCTCTGCAGATCCCAGGCCTGCAGGAGGTTGTGCAGCCACAGCAGCACCGGCAGGTTGATCTGGCCCGGGGTGTCCTGCCAGTCGGGCAGACCCCGCTCCCAGCTGGTCAGCCAGTCGGCCCCCAGGGCCTCCAGCCGAGCCTGCTCCAGGCGCCCCTGGATCGGCGGCAACAGGGCCCCGGCCTCCGGCAGCAGCGCCACGGCCTGCATGTGCCGGTCCAGGTCCTCCGCTCGGGCAGCTCCCACGCTGATGGTGTGCACCCCTGGAGCCGTGAGGCAGAACAGGTCGTTGAACAGAATCGGGTGCAGGGGCGTGCACAGCTCCAGCAGGCGGGCCGAGGGGCTGTGCAGATGGCCGCCCTTGTCGGTGGGGCTGATCACGAACACCCCCATGTCGTGGGCCGTGGCCGCCTCGACGGCCGGCCGGTTGTCCTGGCGGATGTAATACCAATGCAGATTCACATAATCGAAGGCGTCGCTCTCGATCGCTTCGAGGATCAGGGGCAGGGGCCCATGGGTGGAGAAACCCACCGACCCCACCCGGCCCTCCGCCTGCCAACGGCGCACCACCTCCAGGCAGCCGCCGGGGCGCAGGGTGTGCTCCAGGTGCTCCGGCAGGTTGAGGCCGTGGATCGCCAGCAGGTCGACCCGATCCACCCCCAGGCGCTCCAGGCTGGTGGCCAGCTCCGCCTCGAACGCCGCCGCATCCGCCTGGGGGGGCACCTTGGTCTGCAGGATGCGCTGGGGATCGCGCACCTGCTGCAGCAGGGCCCCGAGCTGCCGTTCGGAGCTGCCGTAGTGGCGGGCCGTTTCCACGTGGTGGAACCCCAGCGCCACGGCGTGCTCAAGGATGCGGCGCAGGTTGGCCTGGCTCTCGGCGCTGATGCGATCCGCCGGCAGATCACTCCAGCTCTGCTGGAAACGCATGCCCCCCAGGGAGAGCACGGGCATGGGCAGTTCGGTGCGGCCGAAGCGCCGCACGGGCACGGGCGCCATCAGGGGGTGGCGGCGCCGCCGGCGCTGCGGGGCAGGGTGCGGCGCGGCCGGGCCGGGCTCGGCAGCCCCAGGGGCAGCAACTCCTGCTCACGGCTCTGCTGCTCCAGCTCCGGCAGCTGCTCGTAGCTCACCCAATGGATGCAATCCACGGGGCAGGTGTCGATCGCCTCCTGGATCCGTTCGGTGCTGTCGCCGTCCTGGCGGATGGCCCGGGAGCGGCCCCAGTCGGGCTCCACCACAAAGGTGTTGGCGGCCACGTTGGCGCAATAGCGACAACCGATGCACACCGCCTCATCCACCCACACCGCCTGTTGGCGCAGGGCACCCCCCAGTACCGGTTCACGGCCACTGGGCTCAGGGCCGGTGGCGGCCGGAGCCCGGAAGGCGACCGACGGATCCATCACCATGGCCGCAGCCGGGGGATCAGCCGTCCCAGCGGCTCACCACCAGTTCGATCGAGCCGTCGGTGGCCTGGCGCTGCTCGGTCACCTGGAAGCCCTCCTCCAAGGAGGCCGCCAGGATGCTGCGCAGGGCGTACTGCTGGGTGAGCTTGGCCAGGAAACGCTCCACGGGGATGGGCTGCTTCCAGAGGTCGAGGTCGGTCACCAGCTCATAGCTGCCGCTCGTGGGGTTCCAGCGGAAGCCGAGCTCGCTGCCCTCCGGGGAGGCCACCGCCAGGTCGGCGAGTACCGTCTGACCGCGGTAGCCGCGCACCGGTTGCTCGCCATCGCTGGGGTTGTGGCCCAGGTCGCGCAGGGCCGCCACGAGGGCTTCGCGATCACGCAATTCCGTCTTGACGGTGCTGAAGTGCGACATCAGGTGACCGGGGTGGAGAGGGTCTGCTCGGGGTTCACCGTGGCGGCCTGGCCCTGGTAGGCCTCGGCGGTGGGCTGGCGCTGTTGAACGTTGCCGAGCCGGGCTTCGATCCGCTCGGTGAGCTGCTCACAGCCAGCGCCGCTGATGCCGCTCACCAGCTCCTCCACGCGGCCATCCGGACGGATCCGAAAGCTGATGGTGTGCTGGGGCATCCCGGCAGTGGACGGGTCGCTGGATGCTAACCGCGCCGCGCGGAGGTTGGCGGTTCAGGCCAGCAGGCCCTCGTCCACCAGGGTCTGCAGGCGCTCCAGCACCAGGGGATCCTCCAGTTGTTCCAGGGCCAGGCGCGCCTCATCCCGCACCGCCAGGTCGCCGTCCTGCAGCATCGCCGCCAGCAGCGCCTCCACCACCTCCCGCTGGCGGGGCTCCACCAGGTCGCCGTAGAGGCGCCCGAGCGACCAGGCGCTGTTGCTGCGCACCGCCGCCTCGCTGTCGATGCGCAGGGCGAGCAGCAGCTGCCCGGCCGCCTGGTCCGCCTTAGCCAGGCCCGTGGAGCCGGCATCCGCCACGGCGCTGGCGGCCCAGAGGCGCACGGCGGCGATGTCGGTTTCCAGGGCGCGGATCAGGGGGTTCATCACCGGCGCGTTCGGGTAGCTGCTCAGGCTCCAGGCCACCGCCTTGCGCACGTAGCCGTTGCTGTCGTTCTGGAGCAGGGCCAACAGTGGGGTGATGGCCTGCAGATCGGGGTTGCGCCCCAGGGCATACACGGCGCTCATGCGCAGGATCGGGCAGCTGGCCTCCAGCAGGGGCAGCAGCAGGGCCGGAGCGCGGGGGTCGCGGTGCTCACAGAAGATGCGCAGCCCCTGCATGCACTCCTCATGGTTGCCCTGCAGCAGCTGCAAACCGAGATCGCATTCCGCCGCCACATCCGCGGCGGCCGCCTCCGCCCCCTCCAGCTCGTCGAGGGGGTCCCCCAGCAGCTCCTGGGCCAGCTCCCGGGCGAGCATCTCCGGATCGAGCGCCAACTCGGCCGGGCTCTGGGAAAACTCTGGGTACGGGCCAGTCATCGGCCGATCGTAAAAGCCGGCAGCGGATTCAACCCCGAATCAGCGGGCTGGGTCTGAATCAGGAGATCGGTGCCGGGGCCGCCATGTCCCCCGGCAGCCAGATGCGGGCGCTCACGGCGAACAGGGCCAGGCCGAACAGCAGCACGATGGCGGCCGGCAACAGGGTGGAGCGGAAAAACTGCACGGGCCTCAGCGGCGGAATCCCCAGTTTGACGCGCCTAGCCTGCGGCCGTTCCTGAATCGCCCCCGCGGCGCCGCGCCCATGGCTCCACCGCAGCGCCCCGCCGGGCACCAGGCCCGGAACCGTTGGCGGCGCCTGGGGGCCATCAGCGCCGAGGGTTTCGCCAGCGGCGCCCCCAACAGCGGCCTGGGGGAGGTGCTGCCGATCTGGCTGGCCACCCATGGGGTGCCGGTGGAGCTGATCGGACTGCTGCCCCTGGCGGGGTTGCCCTATGCCATCAAGGTGCTGTGGGCGCCGCTGCTGGACCGCTGGCCCATCCCCTGGCCCGACCGGCGGCGGGGCTGGATCGCCCTGCTGCAGCTGCTGCTGGGGCTGAGCATCGCCAGCCTGGCCCTGCTGCGCCCCAGCACCGACCCCCACACCCTGACGGCCATCGGCCTGGTGGCCCTGCTGGTGGCGGTGCTCAGCGCCACCCAGGACATCGTGATCGACGCCTACCGCACCGACCTGCTGCCCCAGGGGGAACGGGGGGCCGGGGCAGCCGCCAACTCCCTGGGATTCCGGGGCGGCACCCTGATCCTGGGCTCCGGTGCCCTGCTGATCGCCGGCAGCGCCGGCTATCCCCTGGCCTTCGCCTTCGCCGGGGGGCTGATGCTGCTGATGATTCCCTGCACCCTGGCGGCGCCGCGCCTGCCGCCCCTGGCCCAGCCCGTGGGCAACCTGCGCCAGGCGGTGGTGGGGCCCATCCGCGAATTTCTGGCCCGCACCGGCGGCCGCCGGGGCCTGCAGATCCTGGCCCTGGTGCTGCTGTATCGCCTGCCCGATGGCCTGCTGGCCCCCATGGGGGGGCCATTCCTGGTGGCCGCCGGGCTGAGCGAAGGGCAGATCGGCCTGCTGAAATCCGCCCTAGGGGTGCTGGCCACCATGGCCGGTGTGGTGCTGGGGGGTGTGCTGTTCGGCCGGCTGGGCATGAACCGCAGCCTGTGGCTGTTCGGCATCGCCGGGGCCGCCGGCAACCTGGCCTACTGGCTGGTGGCCCGCACCGGGGTGAGCTCCCTGGAGCAGGTGGCGGGGGCGGTGCTGCTGGAGAACCTCTCCAGCGGCCTGGTGGGCACCGCCTTTGTGGCGCTGCTGATGAGCCTGTGCAACCCGCGCTTCTCCGCCACCCAGTACGCCCTGCTCTCCGGGGTGTATGCCGTCAGCAGCAAGGTGCTGGCGGCCCCCTCCGGGCTGCTGGTGAAGCTGCTGGGCTGGGAGCACTTCTTCCTGATCTCCGCCGCCGCCGCGGTGCCGGCCTTCCTGCTGATGGTGCTGGTGACCCCCTGGGATGAGGCCCAGGCCCGCGGCGCCTACCCCGGCGACTGAGCGGGCTGCAGGCTCCCCTCCAGGCGACGGCGCAGCTGGCCGCAGGCGGCATCGGCATCGAGCCCGCGGCTGGCCCGCACGCTCACGGCCACGTGCTGGTCCTGCAGGCTGCGGCGGAAGGCCTCCACCGCCGCTGGGGTGGGGCGCTGGAATTCCTCCTCGGCGATGGGGTTGTAGGGGATCAGGTTCACGTGGCTCTGGAACCCACGCAGCAGCTGGGCCAGGGCCTTGGCGTGGCGGGGGTGGTCATTGAGCCCCCCCAGCAGGATGTATTCGAAGCTGACGCGGCGGCCGGTGATCGCCACGTAACGGCGGCAGTCCTCCAGCAGGGCCTCGATCGGGTAGGCGTGGGCGGTGGGGATCAACTGCTCCCGCAGGGCCTGATCCGGGGCGTGCAGGCTCACCGCCAGGGTGAACTGGGCGCGCCCCAAGCGCTGCAGGGCCAGCTCCGCCAGCTGCGGCAGGGTGCGGGCCACCCCCACGGTGCTCACGGTGATCTGCCGCTGGGCCATGCCCAGGTCGGTGCAGAGGCAATCGATCGCCGCCAACACCGCGTCGATGTTGAGCAACGGCTCCCCCATGCCCATGAACACCACGTGGCTGGGGCGCTGCTCCATCACCTCGCGCACGCTGAGCACCTGGTCGACGATCTCGTGCACCGCCAGGGAGCGCTGCAGCCCCCCCTTGCCGGTGGCGCAGAAGCGGCAGGCCATGGGACAGCCAACCTGGGAGCTCACGCACACCGTGAGCCGGCCGTCGGCGGGAATGCCCACGGTCTCGAGGCTGAGGCCGTCGTGGGTGCCCAGCAGCAGCTTGGTGGTGCCATCGCGGGCCACGCTGCGGTGCAGCTCGCGGGAGCGGCCGATCCAGTCGGCGGCCCCCGCCGGCGGGGCGGCGGCCAGCTGCTCCCGGAAGGCCTTGGGCAGCACCGACACCTGCTCGAGGCTGCGGGCCCCCTTGGCGTAGAGCCAATCGTGCAGTTGCCGGCCGCGGAAGGCGGCCTGGCCGTGCTGTTCAGCCCACTGTTCCAGGGCCGTGCGGCCCATCCCCAGCAGGGGAGTGGCCATCAGGGCCAGACCAGCAGGCCATGGCCCAGCTGCACCTCCACCACCAGCAGGGCGATGAAGCCGAGCATGGCCACCCGGCCATTGAGGCGTTCGGTGTGGGTGTGGAAGCCGTAGCGGGGCAGACGCCGCTGCGGCACGAGCTTGGGCTGGATCATGGCCGAGGGCGGCGGCTGGGGATGGGGATCACGGAAAGAATGGCGGATCCGCTCACTCGTCGGTGAGCAGACCCTCCTCCTGCAGACCCTCGAGGGCCCCCGGATCGGCGATCAGCTCCTCCTCCATCACCTCATCGAGGCTGGGGCGGGTGAAAGCCGCCAGGTTGCTGGCGGCCGCCTCGATGCCGTGGCGGCTGCGGGTGGCCTCCAGGTCGGCGTCGGAGGGATCATCGAGCAGGGCACCGGCGCTGGTGGCCGACGGGGCGGCCGGCATGTCCACGGTGTAATCCGGGCGCAGGTTCTGCATGCGGCGGTAGCCGCCGCCGTCCTCATCGAGGATGTCCGGGTGGGGACCCGCCTCGGCCCGCAGCTCCTCTTCGAAGCCGCTGAAGCCGGTGCCGGCGGGGATCAGGCGGCCGATGATCACGTTCTCCTTGAGACCGCGCAGCCAGTCGCTCTTGCCTTCGATGGCCGCCTCGGTGAGCACACGGGTGGTCTCCTGGAAGGAGGCGGCGGAGATGAAGCTGTCGGTGTTGAGCGACGCCTTGGTGATACCCAGCAGCACCGGGGTGAACTCGGCGGGTGCACCGCCGGTGATCGCCATGGCGCTGTTCACCTGCTCCACCTGGCGCAGCTCGATCAGCTCGCCGGGCAGCAGGGTGGTGTCGCCCGCATCCTCGATGCGCACCTTGCTGGTCATCTGCCGCACGATCACTTCGATGTGCTTGTCATCGATGGTGACGCCCTGGGACTTGTAGACGTTCTGCACTTCCTGCACCAGGCGGAACTGCAGCTTGGAGATGGCCTCCTGGGCCGCCTCCAGGGTGGGCTTGCGGCTGCGCAGGTCTTCGAAGAAGCACTCCAGCAACTCGTGGGGGTTGATGGGACCGTCGGTGAGCAGTTCACCGGCGCTCACCTGCTGGGCGTCGCTCACCATCACGTTGCGACCCAACAGGATCGGATACTCGCTGATGGCATCGTCGGCTTCGATCACCGTTACGGCGGTGGAATCGTCGTCCTCGCCCTGCTTGATCTCCACGGTGCCGCTCTTGCGGCAGAGCACCGCCGATTCCCGCGGGCGGCGGGCCTCCAGGAGCTCTTCGATGCGGGGCAGACCCTGCACGATGTCACCGGTCTTCTGGCGCTCGAACACCAGCAGCGCCAGGGAATCGCCGCGCTGCACCAGCTCGCCGTCGCGCACGTGCAACACCGAATCGGGCGACACCATGTAGGGGCGGCCCATGCGGATGGTGATCGTGTTGCCCGTCACGGTTTCCACCTGGCCGCAGCAGGGGGCATCCACCCCCTTGGCCAGCGGGTCGCCATCGACGATGCGCTGCCCTTCCGTCACGGTGGGCTTGGCGGAGCCCAGGTCGATGCTGCGGGTGTCGCTGGCGCGCTCCACGATCAGGCGGCGGATCGGCTCGCCCTCCACGCCGTCGGGCAGGGCCAGCACGCCGTCCTCCTTGCAGAGGATCTGGGTGGTGGCCACCACATCACCGGCCTTGACGCTGTCACCGTCGTTGACGGCCAGCTCGGTGTGGGTGGAGCCGTGGCTGGCGTCGGAGAGGGTGTCGCGGCGCACCAGCAGGCTCTCGAGGATCACCAGCTGCAGACGATCGATCGTCTTGGCGCGCTTGTCGGGCACCGACTCCACATCCACGGTCATCTGCGGGGTGGTGTCGTGGGTTTCGAGGATCAGCTGCGTCTTGAGCAACTCCACCCCCTCTACGCTCTTGATCAGCTCACCGTCCTTGAAGGCCAGGCGCTGGGTGGCCTTGAGGCTGAGGCTGGGGCCATTCGACTGCTTGACGCTGCCGAGCTCGGGCAGGTGGGCCGCATCGGGGATGCGGTACTCCTCCACGGGGCGCAGCAACAGGGCTCCGCCATCGGAGGTGTCCACCGCCTCCACGAACACCATGGCCTCGGCCTTGAGACCCTTGGCGATCTCCTCGCCGGGGTTGACCATCTTGCCGTCGCTGTAGCGGGCAACGGTCTTGGCGTCGGAGACGTGGTGGAGCTTGCCGGAGCGAACGATGATCTCCCGCAGGATGTCGTTCTTCTGGGTCACCGTCACGATGCCGGCGGTCTGGCTGAAGATGTCCTTCACCACCTCGGTGCCGGCCTCGATCCACTGGCCGTCCTCGATCATCAACAGGGAGATGTCCTTGTTGATCTCGTGGGTTTCCTGCGGGATCCAGAGCAGGGTGCCGCCCTTGCTCACCTCGTAGCCGTTCTTGGCGCTGCGGGCCTTCTTGATGGCCAGACCGGGGGCGTACTTCACGGTGCCACCGGTCTGGGTGCGGAAGCGGTCGTCCGCCAGCTCGGCGATCACCTCGCCGTTGCTGATCTTGGTGCCCGGGTGGGTGTTGAGGCGGTAGCGGATGTTGTCCTTGCCCTCCAGGTGCCACAGCTCACCGGAGTGGGTGGATTCACCCACGAGCTTGCAGTCCTTGAGGGTGAGGCTGGTGGTGACGATCTGCACCTCACGGGAATCGCCGGCGCTTTCGCGCAGACGCACGGCACCGCCGTACTCGCTCACCAGGCGGCTCTCCGCCAGCACCTCACCGGTGGTCACCTTCCTGTTGCCCTTCACCACCGGCTGGGCGTTGGGGGGGAGGTTGTAGACGTCGCCGCTGTACACCCACAGGCGACCGAGGCGTTGGGCCTTGAGGGTGATGTTGCCCTGGCGGTCAGTGACCTCCTTGGGCTGGATCACATCCTCGTAGCGCACCTGGCCGGCCAGGTCGCAGATCACGTCCTTGGTGGCCTTCTCCACGCTCTTCTTCACGGCGGCGCCGGAAGAGATCTGAGCCAGCATCACGTCGGCGGGGGTCTCCGAGCCGGCATCCACGAACAGGATCGAACCGGAGGTGATCGCCAGCTTCTGGGCCTTGCCGCTGCCGCTGGGCTTCACGGTGAGGGTGAAATCGGTTTCAGCGATCTGGGCCTCCACACCGTGGGGGGTGCGGAAGGGGCGCACGCGGGCCTTGCTGTCGAAGTCGATGGTGCCGGCCACCTGGGAGCGCACCACGCCGGTTTCGGCCGTGGACACACCACCGGTGTGGAAGGTGCGCATGGTGAGCTGGGTGCCCGGCTCACCGATGGACTGGGCGGCCACGATGCCCACGGCTTCGCCGAGGTCGACCAGTTCGTTGTGGGCCAGGGCCCAGCCGTAGCACTTGCGGCACACGGAGCGGGCGGCCTCGCAGGTGAGCGGCGAGCGCACCACCACGGTTTTGACACCGGCGGCTTCGATGCGGGCGGTGGTGGGGGCGTCGATCTCACCGTCGCGGTCGACGATCACGGAGCCATCGGCGTCGAGCACGGGCTCGGCCGCCAGGCGGCCCACCAGCTTGGCGGCGAAACGGCCCTTGTCATCGGCGTCGATGGGGATGCCACGGGTGGTGCCGCAGTCGTCCTCGCGCACGATCACGTCCTGGGCCACGTCCACCAGACGGCGGGTGAGGTAGCCGGAGTCGGCGGTGCGCAGGGCGGTGTCCACCAGACCCTTGCGGGCGCCGTAGGAGGAGATCACGTATTCGGTGACCGTCAGCCCCTCGCGGAAGTTGGTGCGGATCGGAAGGTCGATGATCTCGCCCTGGGGGTTGGCCATCAGGCCGCGCATCCCCACCAGCTGACGCACCTGGGACATGTTCCCCCGGGCGCCGGAGTTGGCCATCATCCAGACCGAGTTGAGCGGGTCGTTGTCGTTGAAGTTCTTCTTGACCTCCTCAACCAGACGCTCGTTGGTTTCCGTCCAGGTGTCGATCACCTTGGTGTGACGTTCCACCTCGGTGATTTCGCCGAGGCGGTAGCGCTCCTCGGTGTCGGTGATCTGCTGCTCGGCCTCCTCCAGCAGACGGGCCTTCTCCCCGGGGATGCGCAGGTCGTCCACGGAGATCGACACGGCGGCCTGGGTGGCGTAGTGGAAGCCCAGGTCCTTGAGCTCATCCGCCATGGAGGCGGTGGCGGCGGTGCCGTGGTTCTTGTAGGCCCACGCCATCAGGTTCCGCAGCTGCTTCTTGTCGATCGTGCGGTTACGGAACGGCGGTGCCGCCTTGCTCAGGGGAGCGGAGGCGCCGAGCACCGGTGCGGCGGCTTCCTCAGCAGCGGCCTTCTTGCTGCTCTTCTTGCTGGTTTTCTTGGCGGGAGTGGCGGTCATGGCTGCGCGCGAACAGGGATGGGATTAGGGGGTACGAGTTCGGGATCTCAGGCGGCTGCCACCGCGTCGATGATCGTGCTGTTCATCACCACACGGCCCACGGTGGTGAGCAGATAGCGGCTGATCAGGGCTCCGTCCTCATCGAGGCGATCGCGGCGGTAGCTCCACTGCTCAATGCGGGTGCCATCGCTGAGGGTTTCGCTCTTCAGCGGCTCCTTGCCCTCGTCCTCGCTGTCCACGTCGCCGTTGAAGCGCACCCACACCCAGTCGTGCATGGTGAGGTGCTTCTCATCGAAGGCGCTGAGCACATCGCGCAGGCCGGCGAAGGTGCGGCTGCGGTCGCCGAACTCCGGCTTGGCGCTGCCGGGCTGCACGGCGGTCAGGTAGTAGGCACCGAGCACCATGTCCTGGGACGGGGTGATGATCGGCTCGCCGGTGGCCGGCGACAGGATGTTGTTGCTGGCCAGCATCAGCATGCGGGCCTCGGTCTGGGCCTCGATCGCCAGGGGCACGTGCACGGCCATCTGGTCACCGTCGAAGTCGGCGTTGAAGGCGGGGCACACCAGGGGGTGCAGCTGGATGGCGCGGCCATCCACCAGCTTGGGCTCGAAGGCCTGAATGCCGAGGCGGTGCAGCGTCGGGGCGCGGTTCAGCAGGATCGGGTGCCCTTCGATCACCTCCTGCAGCACCTGCATCACCTCATCGTCGGCGCGCTGAATCAGTTTCTTGGCGGCCTTGATGTTGTTGACGATGTTCTGGCGGATCAGGCGGTGGATCACGAACGGCTGGAACAGCTCGATCGCCATCTCCTTGGGCAGACCGCACTGGTGCATCTTCAGCTTCGGACCCACCACGATCACGGAGCGGCCGGAGTAGTCGACGCGCTTACCCAGGAGGTTCTGACGGAAGCGGCCCTGCTTGCCCTCGATGATGTCGCTGAGGGACTTCAGGGGGCGGTTGTTGGCGCCCACCACGGTGCGGCCGCGGCGGCCGTTGTCGATCAGGGCATCGACGGCCTCCTGCAGCATCCGCTTCTCATTGCGGACGATGATTTCCGGAGCCAGGATCTCCTGCAACCGCGCCAGGCGGTTGTTGCGGTTGATCACCCGCCGGTAGAGATCGTTGAGGTCGGAGGTGGCGAAGCGGCCGCCATCGAGCTGCACCATCGGGCGCAGGTCCGGCGGGATCACGGGGATCACATCCAGCACCATCCACTCGGGGCGGGCGCTGGTGGCGATGAAGTTGTCGATCACGCGCAGGCGCTTGATCAACTTGGCCCGCTTCTGGCCCTTGGAGCCGGCGATCTCCTCGCGCAGCTGTTCCGCCACCACCGGCAGGTCGAGGTCCTCGAGCAGCTGCTTGAGGGCTTCAGCGCCGATGCCCACGGTGGGCTCGTTCTCAATCTCCGAATCTTCGGCGTAGATCTCGTCTTCGATCTCCAGCCACTCGTCTTCAGTGAGCAGCTGCTTGTAGGTGAGGTCCTTGTGGTCGCCCGGATCGAGCACCACGTAGCAGTTGAAGTAGACGATCTGCTCCACATCCCGCAGGGGCATGTCCAGCAGGATGGCCACGTAGCTGGGGATCCCCTTCAGGTACCAGACGTGGGACACGGGGGCCGCCAGCTTGATGAAGCCCATGCGGTGCCGGCGCACCCGGCTCTCGGTGACCTCCACGCCGCAGCGCTCGCAGACGATGCCGCGGTGCCGCACCCGCTTGTACTTACCGCAGTGGCACTCCCAGTCCTTGGAGGGACCGAAGATCTTTTCGCAGAAGAGCCCGTCCATTTCGGGCTTCAGCGTGCGGTAGTTGATGGTTTCGGGTTTGGTGACCTCACCCACCACCTGACCGTTGGGCAGCGTGCGCTGCCCCCACTGCATGATCCGCTCGGGCGAAGCCAGCGTGATCTTGACGTAGTCGAAGTGGTTCTCGGTGCGGAGATTGCTGTTGGTCATGGCCGTGGAGCGCGCGGATTGAGATCGAAGGGAACGGAACGGAGTCAGTCGTCGTCGTAATCCGCGACGCCGAGGGATTCATAGGTGGGCCGGTTGGGCGTGCTGCGGCGGGGGTTGACGTCCTGCATCAGGTCGACCTCTTCACCGGCGTCGGTGTACACCGCGATGTCGAGACCCAGGGACTGGAGCTCGCGCATCAGCACCTTGAACGACTCGGGGGTGCCGGGGCGGGGGATGGGCTTGCCCTTCACGATGGCGTTGAGCGCCTCGTTGCGGCCCTGCATGTCGTCGGACTTGACGGTGAGCAGTTCCTGCAGGGTGTAGGCGGCGCCATAGGCCTCCAGGGCCCACACCTCCATCTCACCCAGGCGCTG
>Ga0194124_10003991_pt1 | contig 14914 bp, 9 predicted proteins | sample TA2KigCas0mmetaG_FD_148605 | JGI IMG/M metagenome (GOLD analysis project Ga0194124, IMG submission 148605) | Freshwater microbial communities from Lake Tanganyika, Tanzania - TA2015031 Kigoma Deep Cast 0m | ecosystem: Environmental > Aquatic > Freshwater > Lake | place: Tanzania: Lake Tanganyika...
CTGAGCAGGGCGCCGAATTCTTTCGGCTCTGGCAGGGCGGCCTCGACGCCGAAGACGCCGCCCACCTCGCCTTCGCCGGCGACGTGCAGGCGTTCGTCACCTTCGACCGCGCGCTGGTCAAGCGCGCGAACAAGCTCAGCAGCCTCGTCGTCGCCGAGCGCGCCGGCTGAGCGCGTCCTCAATCGTCGCTGCGGTCGATGGCTACGAAGCAGCCGAGGCCGAAGTGGCTGCCGTAGCCGAGCGAGAACGGCGCCAGCACCGGCTCGTCGAAGCGCAGCCGCAGCCCGAACGCCGGCTGGGGCGCGTCGTCCTTGCGCGCCCGCGCGAAGTCGAGCCACCGCACCCGACGCCGCGCCACCCGCGGCTCGGCAGGGCCGACCTCGACGGGTTCGGGCAACCCGCGCCGTCGCGCCTCCTGCCGCACCTGTGCCGTCATCCACGCGCCAAACGGACCGTCGCGCTTCAGCCGCCAATGTTCGGGCGGCGCAAACGGCGTCACGCTGTGCACGACGTGGGCGCGCACGCCGAGCTCTTCGCGCGTGCCGTAGCGCAGCGGCGTCAACACCAACGGGTGACCGTTGCGTCGCGGCACCGGCCGCAGGCGATCGAACGCGCGCTGCTCGGCGACGGTGAACGCCGCAGGGCTCGTCAACAGCACGACGTCGATCAGGCCGTCGCCGTCCTCATCGAGCGACAGGATCGAGATGTGCTCGTGGTTCTTCACCGGCTGGCCGAGAGCGTCCTTGCCGCTGAAGCGTGACGTGACGCCGTCTTCGCCGGCGACGAACTTCAGCGCGCCCATCAGGTTGCGGCGCACGTGCTCGCCGACGCGCAGCGCATCCGTCAACGGCGCAGCCACCCGCCCGTCGACGGCGAAGCGCACCGCCTCGACCACCCGCGTTGCTCGTCGGCTGACCGGCGGCGGTCGGGCGTCCAGCGCGTCGCGCCGGCGCACGTAGAACGTCGGCTCCAACGCCGGCGGTCGGTTCATCGTGTGCGCGATGGCCTCGGCGCTGCCCCAGCAGAGCGCCTCCAACCACGGCACCGCCCGGGCCTTCTTCTTGCCTTTGGCAGGGACCGTCCACGGGCGCGCGTCGTAGGTCGCCGGCTCGACGACGCCGGCGACGCTGACCGCCTCGTGCCCGTCGGCGACGACCCCGTCGGTCAACGGCTCGCAGTTCCACGCGACGTCGGCGTCGTCGAGCACGCGGCACGACACCCACGTCTCCGAGCGCCCGAGGTAGCCGAGCGAGCCGAACAGCTGTGCGGCGACGGCGCGCGCCTCGGCGTCGAGCACGAGGCCGGGCCAACCGACCAGCAGCGGCGTTGAACGCTCGACGATCGCGAAGCCGTCGAAGACGAGCTTCTTGTCGGTGGGGTCTTCCGAGCCCTGCGTCAGGTACGAACGCGTGTGGCCCGCACACGCCGGCGGCAAGCGGTATCGCGGCGGCACGGCCAGCGCGCGCAGCAGCCGCTCGACGACGTCGGGCGCCAGCGTCGGGTGCTTGCGGTGCCAGCAGTCGACCAGCGCGCGCAACAGACGAAATGGCGCGGGCGGCCACTCGGGCACGGCCTCGTTGACGTGGCGCCCCCACGGCGTCGCGTGGAGGCGGCCGGCGAGCAGCGTGACCTCGACGATCATCCCGCGGCCCCGCTCTCGTCGCTCTTCTTCGCCTTCTTCACCGTCTTCGTCGACAGCTCGAGCACCGACGGCGCGAGCAGGTCGGGGGCGGCGCGCGCCGCCGCCACCAGCGACGGCAGCATCGCCGCCAGCGCGCTCGTCGATGGCACGATGACGCCGGCCGGCGCACGGGCCTCGACGTCGCCCGCCACCATCAGGTCGCAGGCGGTGCGCAGACGCAGGCCGTCGTCGAGGAAGCGGCGGATCTTGTAGAGCGCCAGCACGACGAGCAGCTCGTAGCCCGCCTGCGGCAGGCCGTAGCCGCGCAGCTGGGCGAGGTCGATGTTGAAGAACGCGCGGATCTCGCGCGCCGTGAACTCGAGGCGGCTGTAGGGCACGTTGCCGTACACGTCCTTGTCGTAGCCCTCGGCCCGCACCTCGCCCGACGGGTCGAAGTGGTTGTTCTTCACGCCGCCCGACGCCGCCTCGGCGACGTCGCTGGCCTCGATGAAGCCGGTGACGACCCGCGGAAACCGCAGGCGACCGTCTTCGAGGTTCGCGAAGAACACGCCGTGCAGCAGCGCGCACGGGTCGTAGTGCATCACGGCGGCGGCGGCCTTCGACCAGACGACGACCTGACCCTTGCGGTACCCGCTGCGCGCGAGGAACGGCTTGGCGAACTCCTCATTGCTGGCGATGAACGGCGAGTTCAGCCGGTGCGCCTCGACCAGCGAGCTCGTCGTGACCCCTGCGCCCTGACCCGTCAGGTTCACGCGCACGTAGGGCAAGCCCGACAGCTCGCCGCGCAGGTTGACGCCGTCGTCGGCGAGCACCGCGCGCTCCAGGCGGTTGGCCACCGACTGCGCGCTCTCGACGAGCAGCATCTTGGTGCCGCCTGGCGTCGTGTACTGGGCGGCGCCAAGGTCGGCGAAGCCGGTGGGCTGAAAGCGGGCGCCCTGCGCGGGTCGCAACGCGACATCGAGGAGCAGACGCGGGGCGTTGTGCAGCGCTGCAAGAATCTCAGTCATGGCTCATCTCCTTGGCGGTCGTGGTGTCGTCGTCGAAGGGCAGCAGCGCGGCGGCGACGAGCGCCTCGCTGCCTGTGCAGGGGATCAACAAGGCCGCGGCCAGCCGCCGCCCGAACCGCGCGTCGTCGGCCGGCTCGTCGATGACGCGCCGGGGGCGCAGGCCGCGCGCGCGCAGCTGGCGTGACACGAGCGAGACGGCGTCGCCGACGCGCCCGGCGCGCAGCAGCGGCAAGACCGCCGCGTCGGCGACGACCGGCAGCGTGTCGCCGCCGGGCAGCGGTACGCCGTCGGGCAGGAACGCCAGCTTCAGGAGCGCGAAGACCCGCGGCAGCGGTGCACCGCGCAGTGACGGCGCCGACAGCGCCACGTGGTCGGGCCGCACGAGGCACAGCCCGAACAGCAGCTCTTCGAGCGCCGCCTCGTCGATCAGACCGGGCTCGAGGAAGGCGGCGACGTCCTCGAGGCCGGCCCGCCGCTGGCCCCACGCCGGGTTGCGCACCCCGCCGCCGCGTCGCACGTCGAGCAGGCGTCGGTGCAGCACCTGCGCAAGGCGGTCGGCGACGTCGGCGCCCGACCACGCCAGCGTGCGCGCCGCGGGCGCGAAGCGGCTGGGCTGGTCGGGCAGCACCGGCGCAAGGTACGGCCGCAGGACGGAAGCATCGCCCGTGCGGCCGAGCGACGAGAGCGCCGCCGCCAGCCGCAGCTCGGGCGTCGGTTCGCATACCGTGATCCACTCGACGCCCAGCCCGCCCAGCGGTCGCAACAACGACGGCGTCCGCCCCGGCGGTCGGGCGGCCACCAGCATCTCCATCGCGCCCAGGGCGCGCACGAGCCGCGTCATGGCGGCCGGACCACCGCGGGTCGCGACGTTGAGGCGCGCATCGTCGACGCGACGTCGTGCCGTCGTGAACTGCGCCGGCGGCGAACCCGAAGGAAACCGCGAAAGGAACCCGTCGAGCAGGTCCATCTCGCCGTCGAGCTGGCGCAACAGGTCAGCCTCACGACGTCGACTGACGTCGAGGGTCTGCGTCGGCAGCGCGAGGAACGAGTCGCCGCGCCGCTTGATGAGCGCGTAGCGCACGAACGAGTCGATGCCGCGATCAACGCCGAGCGAGGCGACGGCGTCGGCGAAGTCGAGGCTGTCGGCGGCTCGCTGCATTCCGCGACGCCCCGAGACATCGGCGCGGCCCTCGGCGATCATGCGCTGCACCTCGGCGAGGGACGCTGGCCGATGCCACAGCGGCAGCCAAACCTCGGCGCGCACGCGCTGCGGATCGTCGTCGCCGCGACCGGCGGAGCCATAGCCGGCGGCGCGGTGACGGACGGTGAACGGACTGACGGCCATTCGCACGTCGCTCTGTGCGCCGGCCTGACGACTGCCGATTCCGCTCGTCCAGACCAGCGTGCCCTCGATGAGCAGCAAGAAGGTCCAGGGGTTGTTCGGCATCTGCTTCGCTTCGAAGCCGGGGCCGGTGTTGAACCCGCCCGCCGAGCCCGGGTCGAACTGTCCGGCTGGCCGCTCCAGCAACGCGTCGCTCGTCGCGCTGAGCAGCGCGGCACGCAGCAGGTTCTCCGATGACGCACGGTCGCCGAGCAAGGTCTCGGTCAGCGAACGGAGAAAGAACCCCGAGTAGTCGAGGACACCTTCGTTGCCGCCGCTGCCAAGCAGCGGCATCATCACGACGTCGTCTTTGTCGACGCTCGCCACCGCGTCGAGCCAGACCACCGCGTCGTCATCCAGGACATTGCGCAGCTGACCGATGAAGCGCGCCTTCTCCTCGTCCTTCGGCGCATCGGTGAAGCCGGCCGCCGCGACGATCCCGCGCACCGCGCGCAACGTCGACGCAAGCGGCCCGAAGCGCGGCTCCGACGAGGCGAGGATGGCCGCGATGGCGTCGGCGGCGAGCTGCCCCTTGGACGACTCATAGAAGCCGCTGGCGTTGTTCCACGGCGTCACCACCGGCGACGGCGCCCAGCGCTCGGCGAGGAACGTCACGAGCTCGTCCCCATCGACGCCGGTGAGGTGGAAGCCGTCGGGGCCAAACGCGCCGCGGACACCGGCGCCGAAGCCGGCGGTGGCGAGGCGCAGCACGCCGAGGGCGCCGAGGTAGCCGGACAACGGCTGCGGCTGCAGCCCGCGCAGGACGATCGTCTTCGTACTGCTCATCGCGAATCTCCTGCGCCCGCGGCGCGCGATGCCCGCTCGTCGGCGCACTTGATGAGCCCCTCGAGGTAGGCGAGCCGGAAAGGCCCGACGTCGGCGGCGTCGCGCAACGCCAGCACCCGCGTCGCCCAGCTGGCGCCCGTCTGCTCGTCGTCGCCAAGCTCCATGTACGCAAGGGTCAACGTCGTCGACGACACGACGACGCCGGCGCCCAGGTCGACGGCGGGCAGCGTGTCGCCCTCCCACACGCCGCGGGCGTGACGGATGCTCGCGTCTCGCTGGCCGTCGGCGCCCATCGGCGCGTCCTCGGTGGGCAGCGACCGGAGCGACACCCGCACCTTGCCGTGGTGGCAGGCGACGAGGAAGCAGGCGAGATCCGACAGCCCGTGACGCAGCCCGAGCAGCGCCGACGCCAGCTCGTGGCGGAAGCCACGCCGCGCGTAGCGGATGTGCCCCCTCTGCGCCTGACTCTTGGCCACTGGCTCGTCGGGCGGACCGACGCCAAGCGCACGGGCCGCGTCCTGCCATACGGCGTGCGCCTTGCCTGCGTCGTGCCAGCGGGCGGCGGTGACGAGCTCGTCGCGAAAGCGCGGCGGCAGGTCCAGCGCGGTGGCGATCGCCGCGGCGGTCTGCGCGACGTCGTCGCTGTGCTCGCGCAGCGTGTACCAGCGGCGCCACTCCGACTCGGGGTCGCCGTCGTAGGCCCGGTCCTCGTCGCCGGCGGCCGCGCGGACGATCGGCGTGACCGCCGCTTTGCCTTGTGGGTCGAGCCCGAGCACCGGGTCGTAGCCGCCGTCGGCGCTGCGGCGCAGCACCGTCAGGCCCGGGAACACACGCTCGACGACGACGAACCGGCCGCGCAGCGCGTCCCACGTCCAGAGACGCTCGTCGTCGCTCAGCCACTTACGCACGACGGCCACCGGCGTCGCGCACAGCTCGTCGCGGCCGGGTGATGGCTGGTCGTTCGCAGGATCGTTGTCGAAGGCGCGCCAGAACACACGGCAGTCCTGATCGTCGGTCTCGCGGACGAAGCGAGAGACGTCGACGTCGTTGCCCGCCCCCTCGGTGGTGGTGTCGAACAGGTCGAGCACGTCGCGTCGCCGCAGCACGAGCCCGGTCGCTGCCGCCATCGGCAGCCGCGGCAGTGACGCGGGGCCGCCGTCGACGAGCGTTGTCAGCACCTCTTCGCTGGCCGCCAACTCGCCCGGCGCATAGGGCGGCGCACACCTCGCGCGCGCCTTGTCGTCGACAGGCAAGCCGACCCAGAACACCCGCGCGTCACCATCGTCACCAGCGCGATTGCACCGGCCGAGACGCTGCACCAGCGACGCCCACGGCGCGACCTCGGTGAAGAGCGTCTTCGATGTGAGGTCGACGCCGGCCTCGATGACCTGCGTCGAGACGACGATGGTGCCCTCGCCGTCCGATGCGGCCAGCGCCCGAGCGACCGCCGCGGCGCGGTCGGCGGGACGAAAGCGCGAGTGCAGCAACACCAACGTCGCTGTGGGCTTCCGGCGACGAAGCTGGGCGTAGAGCTCGCGGGCCCGCTCGACGGTGTTGACGATGGCGACCGTCCGCGTCGCCGGCTGGTGGGCGGCGAGCACCTCGGCGGCGAGCCCGGCGAGGTCACCCATGTGCGCCGTCGCCCGGGTCACGGTCTTGCGGGCGCCGAGGCGACGCTGCACGACGCCGTCGGCCCGGTCGGCGTCGTCCAGCGTCAGCCGGCCGTGCAGGTCGACGTCGGCGACGTCGACGGTGCGCAGCCACTGCTGGTCGAGGGTCGCGCTCATCCATGACGTCTGCGTCGGGCCGAGCGTGCCGAGCTTGCGACGCAGCGCCTGCAGCTGCGCGGTCGTCGCCAACGACGCCCCGGTCAGCTGGACCTCGTCGACGACCCACAGCGCGTCGTTGTTCAGCAGGCCGAAATGCAGCGGCCAGCGGAAGCGGCTCATGCCGTAGCCGCGGTTGAGGGCGCGCGACACCAGCATGTCCTGCGTGCCGATCAAGAGGACGTCCTCTTCGGGGTGGATGTCCCACTCGCCGTCGTCGTCGACACCGCCCATCAGCACCACGACGCGGGTTGACAGCCCGAGCCGCGCGATCACGTCGCGGGCGACGTCTCGGGTCTGCTCGACGAGCACGCGCATCGGCAGGCAGTAGACGAGCCGCCTTGGCGTGCGCGACCGCCCGGGGTGTTCGGGGCGTCGCCGCCACAACCACCCCAGGAGCACGGCCAACGTCTTGCCGAGGCCGGTGGGCACCTCGATCAAGGCAGGCCAGTCGCCGTCGCAGGCGAGCCGCGTCTGGTAGGGAAAGGGCGACGCGGCCGGCCCGCGTCCCGTCGCCTGTCGGAAGAACTCATCGAACGTCACGACTGCTCCGCTCCGCTGGCCGGCGAAGGTCGCCGCCCGACATTCGCCACGTCACGCCTCGCCCACCGCCTGCCTGCGCAGCGATCCCACAATCTTTCCCGTGGGTACAACCGCGCGACAGCCAACCCCGCGGCTGCCGGGCGCGGACTGTCACAGGCGTCTGCAACAACCCGAACGCGCCATCCTGCCCGTCTTGTTCAGGAGAGCCGGCGCAGCGCTCGTTCGTATTCGTCGCGCACCCGCGCCCGCAGCGCCGCGGGCGCCTCGACCCGCGCATCGCCGCCCCAACGCAGCACCCAGCGCGTCACCTCTTCCAGACCGGCGACGCGGGCACGAATGATCACGGTGTCGCCGTCATGCTCGATCACCTGCGAGGCCTGCAGCGGATACTCGTGCGCCACCGCGGCGTGCGGCGGATGGATGCGGATGGCGACGTCGAAGACCTCGTCGGTCGACCACACGCTGACGCTGTGGGCGTGGGCCTGGGCGGCGTCGACCGTCGAGCGCGTGCAGCGCACGTCGTGCACCACCGCGTCGGCCATGCGCGCGAGCTTGAACGTGCGCAGCTCACCCTTGTCGACGTCCAGCGCGAACAGGTACCAGGCGCGCTGCGAGAAGCGCAGCTCGATCGGCTCGACGGTTCGACGCCGGCCACCGTCCTCGTCGCGGAGCCCGCGATACGCAAACGACAGCAGCCGTCGGTCGCCGGCGAGCGCGGCCTCGACGGCGCGGGCGACGCCGTCGTCGACAGGGACCGCGGTCTCGACGTGGAGCGGCGGAGCAGGCAGGCCGCGCAGCCTCGGCTCGATGCGTCGCGCGGCGCGCGAGCCGGGCAGTCCGGCGAGCACCTGACGCGCCACGACGAGCGCGAACTGCTCGGCCATGTCGGGCTGCGCCGTCCATTCCGCCGGGAGCCGGACCCATGCTTCGCCACCGCGCTGCTCGCGCACAAGCGCGATCCCGGCGAGGCCGAGGTCGTCGAGGTACCGGTACACCGAGTTCCGCGAGACGCCGAGCTCGTCGACGAGCTCGGCGATGCGGAGTCCACGTGGTCGGCGGCCGATCGCGCGCAACATCCGCAGCGTGCGGACCAACCGGGCATCGTGACGTGTGCTCGTCATGCTCGTCTTCACCCTTCAGCGAGGCACGCGCTCGACCACCGCCGCGCTCACCGCGCGCGTCGACACCGCCCCCCCGTCACAGTCCACCAGCGACACGACCGCCAACTCTTCGGGCGCGAAGGGGTCGAGCTCGGTCACCATCAGCCCGCACGCCTCGCCGATCGGCGCCGCGAAGAACACCAGGAAGTCGCGGCGGAAGTGGTGGTGCTCGGGGTTGTAGACGAGGTCGAAGTAGTCCTCGACGACGAAGCGGGCGCCGTCGAGCTGGCCTTCGGCCCGCACGAACATCGCCGGCTCGGTGGCCGCGAACGAGTCCCCGATGGGCAGGTCGAGCACGACGTCGCCGCCGTCGAAGGTGAGCGTGTGCTGCCGCACGTCGACGCCGTCGAAGGTGCACGACTCGAGCACGCGCCGCTCCGCTGGCGCGGCGCACTCGGGCCGACACAGCGTCACGCTGACGTCGTTCTTGAAGTCGAAGACGTAGCTGCCGTCGACGGGCACCGACGCCGGCGTCGTGCCGGCGGGCGTCGTGCGGTCGATGCGCAGCTCCGCCGTCCATGCGGCGTCGTCGCTGGCGGTCAGCGGCTGCGTGATCAGCCAGCGCCAGACCGACGATTCCCCGAAGGTCGACACCTCGGTCAGCACCGCGCCCGCGCCGCGCGGCGACAGAAACAGCCCGTCGTCGACGACGGCGCACAGCGGCACCGTGATCGCCGCGGTGCCCGCCGTCGTCGGCAGGAAGTAGCTGCCAGTGGTGATGCCCACCTGCACCTTCGCCGCGATCTCGTCGAGCAGCGCGCGCCCCTCGTCGCCGGCGCCGCAATAGATCGACCGCGTCGGCGCCATCGCCCACGACACCCCCGCCGACGGACCGGCGTACGTCGACGCGTCGGGGCAGCCGGCGAAGCGTCCGTCGTCGCCTTCCCCCTCGCCCTCACCTTCGCCCTCGCCCTCGCCCTCGCCCTCGCCCTCGCCCTCGCCCTCGCCCTCGCCCTCGCCCTCGCCCTCGCCCTCGCCCTCGCCTTCGCCGGCGCCGCCGGGCGCGCAGGCGGGCAGGGTGAGGACGGCGAACACGGTGAGGGCGAGGACGACGAGCGGTGTGGTGCGCGACATGGCGCGAGGTTCGCGCGTCGCCGCCCGTCCGGGCAAGGAGTGGTCGGTGTGCCTCTCAGCGGATGCGCAGCGCCGGCGCGCGCTGCAGCGCCGCAAGGAACAACCGCAGGCTGATGCGGTCGTTCTCGTCGAGGGCGACGAAGGCCGCGCTCGCGTCGGCGGCCTCGCCGCCGTGCAGCACGATGGCCTCGTCGAACGACGCCGCCTCGCCGTGGTGCAGGTACGGGCTGGTGGTCTGCACGCCCCACAGGCGGCGGGTCAGGAAGGCGCGCCGGTGGATGCCGTGCTCGTGGGCGACGCTGTCGGCGCTGGCGGCCAGGGCCTCGCCCATGTCGTGGCGCTTGAAGTCCGAGAACGCCGGCACGAGCCAGTGCGCGCCGTCGCCGCTCCGCGGGGCGCGCGGGCGGGCGGCGTCGGTGGACAGGTCGACGACGGCCTCGCTGCCCGACAGCGCGGCGCGGGTGCGGTAGACGGGGTCGAAGACCGGCAGGAACGGCACGTGGCACGACGCGCAGCCGAGCCGCTCGAACAGCGCGAAGCCGTCGACCCAGCGCATCGCCAGCTCCGGCGAGCGCACGAACGACAGCTCGTTCGAGTACAGCTCCTCGGGGCGGTCCGGGCCGTCGTCCAGCGCGAGGAACGGCGGCGCCTCCAGCGTCGCCAGGTACAGCACGAGCGCGGTGAGCTGGCCCTCGCCGATCTCCCCCCGCACACCATCGCCGTCAGGGTCGCCGTCAAGGTCGCCGTCAGGGTCGCCGTCGCCAAGCGCGAGGTGCGCCGGCGGCGCGGCGACGAGCTCGTCGGCCTGCAAGCCCAGGTGCAGGTGCAGGCTGTCGGCGACGAACGACCGCAGCGTCGCGTGGGTGCCCTTCCAGCCAAACGGCTTGATCACGAGGTCGTCGTCGACGCCTGCGACGTCGCGGGTGTCGACGACGCCGTCGTCATCGACGCGCAGCGCGCCGAAGGCGACGCCCTTGGCCGACAGCGCCACCGTGGCGGCGACGCCGTCGCGCCGCGCGCGGGCGACGGCGTCGTCGCGCTGCGCCTGCAGCGTCGCGGTCATCTCGGCGGCCACCCGCTCGGCCCAGCCGGCGCCCCACAAGGCGGGCGGGTTGCGCGCCTGCGCCGTCGTCACGTCGTCGCCGTCGCCCATGACCAGCGCGTTGTCGACGCGGTCGCCGGCGCCGGCGTCGCCGCCCTTCCAGTGGCACGACTGGCACGACACCGCGTCGGGCCCGCCCCGCGCCGGCACCTGCACGCGGGCGAGGCCGTCGCCGTCGTCGCGCCACGGGCCGAGGCCGTCTGCCGTCGCGAACGACCGCTGGAACAGCCCGCGCCCGACGTCGACCACGGTGTCGAGGTCGACGCAGCCGCGATCGACGCTCGCCTGCGGCAGCGCCAGCGTCGCGCGCACCCGGGCGGGGTCGACCTCTTCGTGCACGCGCTGCTCGGCGGTCTGCCGCCGCCACGCCTGCAGCCGCGCCGTCGTCGCCGCGTCGACGGTCGCGTCGAGCACGCCGAGGCGCGGCGGCGGCGTGAAGTCCGGGCACGCGCCGGTCGCGCGCGGCGCGGCCGCCACGCTCCGCGGGCCCGCCGGGCAGCCCGCGGTGGCGGCAAGCGCGACGACGACGGCCGCGGCGCGCGCGCGGGACCACCAGCGTCGCGGGCAGGGCAGGCGGCGGGTCATTCGACCAGCACCACGCGCTCGCGGGTCAGCGAGGCGAGGAACGCGCGCAGCGCGGCGCGGTCGTCGTCGGTCAGGGCCAGATAGGCGTCGCGCGCGGCCTGCGCCTCGCCGCCGTGCAGCGCGATGGCGTCGTGCAACGTCGGCGCGCGGCCGTCGTGCAGGTAGGGCGCGGTGTCGGCGAGCCCCCACAGCGGTCGCGTGAGCCACACCGCGCCGGGCACCGCGGCGAGGCCATTGTCGTCGACGGCGCCGGGGTGTCGGGGCAGCGGCTCGTCGACGGCGTCGGCGAGGCCGGGGCCCAGATCGTGCCGCTTCAGGTCCGAGAACAGGAAGAGCGGCACGCCGCGGGCTACGTCGCGGGGGCCGTAGTCGACGCGGGTCGCGCGGGGCTGCCGGCCGTGCTCGTCGAGGTCGATGCTGCCCTGCAGGCCCGAGCCGTCGTGGGCGGCGACACGCAGCACGGGGTCCTTCCACCACAGTCGCTCGACGTGGCACTGCGTGCAGCCGACGGCGCCAAAGACGGCGCGCCCGCGGGCGAAGCGTACGAGCAGGTCGGGGGAGCGGGGCGGCGCGATCACGGGGACGCCGAGCATGCCGAGGTAGCTCGCGAGCAGCACCGCGTGGGCGCCGCCGAGCTCGGCGCCCGGCTCGGCGGTGGCGACGCGCGGCTCGCCGTCGTCGTCGGGGTCGACGGCGGGGCCGTCGCCGAGGAAGCGCGCGGCGTCGTCGCGGTGGCGGCGCAGGTAGGCGCTCGACTGCAGGCCGTGGTGCACCGCCAGCGCCTCGTCGGCGAGGGCGACGAGGTCGGCGTGGCGGCCCTTGTGGCCAAACGGGCGCACCACCAGATCGCGGGAGACGCCCTGCACGCCGTCGTCGTCGACGACGCCCCCCGTCGGCGTGGGCCGCACGACGAGCGCGCCGAACGTCACGTCGCCCTCCTGCACCGCGAGCGGGATCGTGACGGGAGCGGCGTCGGGGGCAAGCGTGGCGGCGAGCTGCGCGGCGCGCGCGCGGTGCGACGCCAGCTCGGCGGTCATCTCGGCGGCGACGAGCGCGACGTAGCCGAGGCCCATCACGTGGGGCGCGTCGCGCATCGCCGCGCTGGACACGTGCGCGCCGTCGCCCCGCAGGAACGCGCGCTGGCTCGACGAGCCGGCGCCGTCGGGCCCGCCGGCGAAGTGGCACGACCGGCACGACGAGGCGTCGAGGCCGCCGCGCTCGTCGTCGTGGATCGGGCGCCCGCGCGCCGGCATCCGCAGCCACGGCAGGAACGCCCCCGGCGTGCGTCGGTCGGCGCCGCGACCGAGGCCCAGCGCGCGCGTGGCCTCGCCCTCGAAGGCGGCGTCGCCGTCGACGAACAGGTCCTCGTAGCGGCCCTCGGCGAACAGCTGCGTCACCTGCAGGTGGCCGGCGAACAGCTCGGCCCGCTCGTTGGCGTACTGCCCGATGATCCGCTCGGCCCGCGCGCGCTCGAACACCGCCACGGCGTCGGTCAGCGCGGCCTGCGCCGCCGGCGTCACCGGCTCGTCGCCTCCGTCGCCGCGCGCCAGCGGCGGCCCGCCTTCGCTGGCGAGCGCCGCCACCGCGAGCAGCGCGCCGCCCAGACGCGCGGTCCACGCCGGCGCGCGCCCCATCCGCTCGACGACGGGGAGCACCCCGGGGCGCGCCCGCCCCGCGCGGCGCGGGGAGCGGCGGGGCGGGCTCACGGCAGGCAGCAGTGCCCGTGGAAGGCGGCGGCGCCGCCGTCGCTGCAGGCGCTCACCGCCTCGACGCCCGCCGCGTCGGCTGTCTCGACCGTCACCGTCGTGGCCGCCGCCAGGTGGCCGGTGTTGTAGTTCAGGTTCAGGCACGTGCCTGACCGCCCGTCACCGAGGTTCGGGGCGTCGCGCACCCACGCCCGCACGCCGAGGATCGACGGGTGGCCCGCGCCGGCCAAAGACAGCGCGTTGACCTCGGCGCGGCTGCAGAACGTCGCCGTGGGGCCGTGATCGATCTTGCACTGCGCGTCGATGTCGGCGGTGCCGTCGCGCGCGATGGTGCCCGACCCGTCCTGACGGGTCGCGATGGCCACCGACGTGACGAACAGGCGGAACACGCGCCGGCAGACGCTCGGCTGGCCCGTGCAGTCGAAGTTGTCGACCTCGACGCAGGTGTCGGTGCAGCCCGGGTCGTCGATCCGGATGTCGTCGCCGCCGCCATCGACAGCGAGGTTGATGGCGAACCCGTCGTCGCACTGCTCGGGACCGATGACCAGCCCGTCGCCGCACACCGCCGCGCAGGTGCCCGGGCCGGTGCCCACACACTGGTAGCCGGTCTCGGTCTGGCACGTGGCGGAGCAGCCGTCGCCGGCGTTTGTGTTGCCGTCGTCGCAGGTCTCGAGCGCCGGCGCCTGTGGCGACAGCAGCCTGTCGCCACAGGCGGGCGCGCAGGCCGGCGGCAGGCAGTAGCCGGCCTCAAGCACGCAGGTGGCCGAGCAGCCGTCGCCATCCAGCGTGCCGCCGTCGTCGCACTGCTCGCCGCCCACGGCGAGGCCGTCGCCGCACGACGGCGCGCAGACGGACGGCACGCCGGCGCACGTCCAGCCCGGCTCGGGCGCGCAGGCGTCGTCGCAGCCGTCGCGAATGACGAGGCGGCCGTCGTCGCAGCCCTCGTTGGCGACGACGCGGCCGTCGCCGCACACCGGCGTGCACGCGCCGGCGGTGGGGCAGTCGAAGCCGACCTCGACGGCGCACGTCGCGCTGCAGCCGTCGCCGTCGACGCCGTTGTCGTCGTCGCACGCCTCGGGGTCGACGACGATACCGTCGCCGCAGACCGGCGCGCAGGCGCTGAGGCCGCCGGTGTTGCTGCAGCCGTAGCCCGGCTCCACCGCGCACGTGGCGGAGCAGCCGTCGTCGTCGTCGCGATCGCCGTCGTCGCAGCCCTCGTCGCCGGTCTGGATGCCGTCGCCGCAGACGTCGAGGTCGCAGGCGTCGCCGCGGCCGTCCTCGTCGCGGTCGGTCTGGTTGGCGTTGTCGACGTCGGGGCAGTTGTCGGCGCCGTCGGCGACGCCATCGCCATCGGCGTCGGCTTCACCCTCACCCTCGCCTTCGCCCTCGCCCTCGCCGCCGCCATCGGCGACGAGGGTAGAGCAGCCCGCGAGGGGCAGCAGGGCGACGAGCGCGGCGAGCGTGACGGGGTGGGCGAGCTGGACGACCATGGACGACCTCCGAGGCAGACGAACCACGAGCAGGCGAACAGCGCTGACGAAGCGCGAGCGGCGGCGCCAGCGACGCCACGGATCGGCAAGGCTCAGGCTAGCCGGGTTGGGCGCGTCGGCGCGAGCCCACGCGGCCGCTGTGCCGGAACCAGGCGAGCGATCACCCGCGCCGGCGCAGCGACCCGAGGATGTCGAGCAGCCGCGCGCGCGCCCCGGCGAACGCGTCGGCGTTGGTCGTCGCGACGGCCCGCCGTCGGCGGCGCCGGCACCGCGGGGCCGACCAAGACGAGCGTGCTCTGGTCGACCCACGTCGACGGGATGTCGGGGACAAGGTCGCCGTGGATCACCGGGACGTCAGGGCGCGGGGACGAGCTCATGCGGGGACTCCACGAAGACGGGATGCGACGTTGACCCTGTCGGGGTCGCTGCGCGCGCGAGCCCGCCCACCCACGCTGAACCATCGCCCCGACGCTCCGATGGCGACCACCGTTCTTGAGCCATCCTAGATCGACCACCCGCCGCGACCCCGTCCCAGCAGGAGCCCGCATGCGCGTCGCCATCCTCCTTGCTTCTGTCGTGGCCGCACTCGTCGTCGCCGGCTGCTCGCCGGGG
>Ga0194124_10003999_pt1 | contig 14897 bp, 10 predicted proteins | sample TA2KigCas0mmetaG_FD_148605 | JGI IMG/M metagenome (GOLD analysis project Ga0194124, IMG submission 148605) | Freshwater microbial communities from Lake Tanganyika, Tanzania - TA2015031 Kigoma Deep Cast 0m | ecosystem: Environmental > Aquatic > Freshwater > Lake | place: Tanzania: Lake...
GCCCAAGGTCGTCTGGTCGGTCGCGGCCGGACCGGGCTACGCCTCGCCCGTCGTGGCCGGGGACCTGGTCTTCGCGGCCGAGGCCCAGGAGGGCAAGGAAGTGGTGCGCGCGCTGGACGCAGCCTCGGGTACCGAGCGGTGGAAGGCCGTGGTGGACGACACCTTCACCGACTCGCAAGGTCCGGCCGCGCCGCGCTGTACGCCCGTGGTGTCCGAGGGGCGGGTCTTCGCCCAGTCATGCCGCGGACGCCTGGCCTGTTTCCGGGCCTCCGATGGAGAGGCGCTGTGGACGGTCGACTACACGAAGGACTTCGGGGCGGTCTTCGTGGGCGAGAAGGGCAACAGCCAGGGCGCCATGCGCCACGGCAACAACGGGTCGCCCTGGGTGGAACCGGGCTGGTTGTGGGCGTCGGCGGGATCCACCCACGGCGCGGGCCTGGTCGCCTTGGATCCCGCCACCGGAAAGGTCCGCTGGAAGTCGGGCAACGAGGTCGCCGGCTACGCCGCGCCGATGGTGGGGGTCCTCGGCGGCATGCGGCAGGTGGTGGACTTCATGGCCGAGGCGGCCGTGGGTTTCGAGGCCCAGACCGGCCGTGTCCTGTGGCGACATCCGCTCAAGACGGCCTTCTCGCGGCACGTCATGACCCCGTTGCTCCTGGCCGACCGGGTCATCCTCGGGTCGCACCAGACGGGTCTGCTGTGCCTGCAGGTCCGCCGTGAGGGCGACCGGTGGTCGGTGTCCGAGGCCTGGAACTCCAAGGAGGCCGCCCCCAACTTCTCATGCCCGATCGTGGTGGGCGACCGCATCGTGGGCCTGGGACCGCAGCGCGAGGTCGTGTGCATCGGGCGCGACGACGGCACGGTGCGCTGGACGCAGACGGGCTGGATCACCAGCGCCGCCGACAAGGCCCACGCGGGCTTCATCGCCGCCGGGGACGCGCGCGTGCTGATGCTCACCGACGGGGGCGAACTGCTGCTCTTCGACACCGGAGGCGCGGCCGCGCGGGAACTGGGCCGGGCGCAGGTGGCGGGAGTGAACTGGTGCAATCCGGCGCTCGCCGGCGGGCGCCTGTACCTGCGCGACGGGTTGCGGGACACGGGGCGCTGGAAGTGCCTCGACCTGGGGCAGAAATGACGAAACGGCCGGCCGCCACGCCCACGCCGACCTGCGGATTCAAGGCCCGGAACCACCCCCGGATGGCCTCTTGCCGAAGCCCTCCGTCCGCCTATCCTCGCCAAATCGGTTTCGATCCCGCTCCCGCTTGGCCATGAAGATCCACCGTGTCCTGAAGGGGTTCCTGATTCTGCTTCTGCTCGCCACTCCGTCCCTGGATATCCTGCGGGCGCAGGCGCCTAGGCCCGGCGCTCCGGCGATCTTCTTCACGGCACCGGCCTCCGGCACCCGATGGCCGATGGCCCCGCTGACCCTCGAGGCCGTGGCGGTGGACCCCCAGGGCGGGCCGATCACCGTGGTCGAGTTCCTCGCCGACGGCGAGGTGGTGGCGAGATCGGACCGGAGTGGCGACCTGTTCGCGACGGTGATCGGCCTCAAGGTGCCGCACCGGGTCGTCTGGGAAAAACCCACCCCGGGCATCCGGGTGCTCGCGGCACGGGGACTCCGGGGCGGACTTACGGTGGCCCAGTCGGAACCGATCCGGGTCGTGATCGGCGACCCAACCCCGCCCGTCGTCCCGCCCGTCGTCCCGCCCGTAGACCCGCCCGTCATCCCCATCATCCCGCCCAATCCTCCCGCGGGCGGCGACGCCACCGTGACCCTCACCGCCCTCGACCCGGTGGCCGTCGAATCCGATCCGGGCGACCTGATGACGGTGGAATTCTGCCGCACGGGCGACCTCTCCCGGCCGCTGCGGGTCTACTTCAAGGCAGGCGGGTCCGCCGATTGGGCCACCGATGTGGCGGTCGTGGCCGGCGGCCTGAAGCCCGAGTCGGTCGACGACCCATCCCTCGGGCCCTGGCTTCGCAGCGTGGTCATCCCGGCCGGAACCGCGGTGGCCAAGCTGGCGCTTGCGCCGGTGGCCGACGACAAGGCCGAGGGGGACGAGATCCTGTATCTGGCCGTGACGCCGCGTCCGGAGGGCACGGGGGGCGGAGCCGAGCCGTCCGACTACCAACCCGGCCTCCCCGGCGAGACCCGGGTGATGATCCGGGATGCGATCCGACAGGCGCCACCGGGCGCGCCGCTGGTGCGGATCGTCGGGGAGCAGACCGCCACCTCCGAGCCCAACCCGCGCATCCGGGTCCGCCCCGGACGCCTGCTCCTCCAACGCTCGGGCGACACCGCCGAACCGGTCCGGATCCGCTACGCCGTGGGCGGGAGCGCCGACAACGGCGGGGACGTCGACCTCCTGGATGGCGACCTGACGCTGGGCGCCGGCGAGACGGAGGCGGAGCTGCTGGTGATCGCCCGCCCCGACGACCTGGTCGAAGCGGAGGAAACCGTGGTCCTCAAGCTGCTGGATGACCCGTCCTACCGCATCGATCCGTCTGCAGCCTGGGTGCAGGTCACCGTCGCCGACGCGACGGAACCGGCCGGGGCGTCGCTTGAGCCCCGGTCACCGGCCCAGGGCCAGGCGCTTCGCGTGGGCTCCGAGGTCACGCTGAGCTGGTTGGCCGTGGACCCCAAGGGCTACCTGCCGAGGGTGGCGTTCTGGGCCAATGGGAAACCCATCGGCGAGTCCCGCCGGGAATTCTTCCGGGCACCGGACCCGGGCAGCCCCATCGGGCACACGCTGGTCTGGAAGGTCTCGGTCGAGGGCCGGATCCGCATCGACGCGGCCGCCTACGACGCCCAGGGGATCAAGGCCGCGTCCGACACGATGACGATCGTGGGCCTGCCGGCGGTGGAACCCGGTGAAGGCCCCCTGCGCCCGGCCGACCTGCACCCGGCCGACCACAACCCGGCCGACCGGCGGATCTCGGACGACGAATGGATGGGCTACGCCAAGCACTGGCGTCATGGCGTGGCCTGGGGTGACCCCGGGGCGACCGTCGTGCCGATCGGGCACCTCACCCGGGCCGGGTTCCTGTGGCGCTCCGGGGGAGCCTACCAGTTCGATCCGTCGATGGGCCTGCCGATGGGCTGGATGGAGGCCGAGGCGACCGCCCCCGGTACCGCCAACCGGATCGACGGCCTGCCGGGCGCGGTGGGCCCAGCGGCGACGACTCCGGGTCCCAACGGCACGCCCGGGCGGTTGGCCGATTCCTACCTGCTGCTCGACGTGCGGCCCATGGAGGCATCCCGGGTGGGCCTCGTCGTCCATGTCGGTCCCGCGCAGAACACGCGCTGCCACGCCCTCGAGGTCCGCCTCGGTCCCGGGGCGTCCGTCGCGGCCGCCTCCGACGAGGGCCTGTGGGACGCCCAGTCGGGCATCCTGCGCTGGGGCCCCTTCCCCGACGACCGGATCCGCACCCTCAAGGCCGAGGTCACCGTCCGGGATCCCGCCTGGATCGCAGGCCTCGGCTCGTTCGACGGCCAGGACCGACGGGCGGGTGTCCAGACGCCCCAGGTGGCCGCGCCCGGCATGACGATCTCCCGCCCGAGGCTGACCGCCCTGGACACCACGCCCCAGGGGGATGCCAAGCTGGTGGTGGTCGGTGGCGAGGCTGGCATGGTCATGGACCTCGAAGTCTCGGAGGACATGACCACCTGGCGTCGGATCGGCCGGGTCCAGATGAATGGCCAGTCGATGCTGCAGGTGGATACCGACGCGGCCTCCTCGACCCGGCGCTTCTACCGCGTCGTGCCCCGCAGCCCCTGAACCGGGGTCCCCTCGACCAAGGTCCGTGAACCGGGGCCGGTGAACCCAAGGGCCCCGGCCTCGGAGGCATCCCACAGCCCCAGGGGCCCCGCCGGACATCGGCGGGTGCGAAGTCCGTCAGGGACGCTGGTCGCGCGGTTGGTATCCCCGGTGCCAGGTCAGGCTCCAGAGGCGGTCCAGCAGCACGGCCTCCACGTGGCCGTCGACCATGACGAAGTTGACCGCCCCCGGCAGCTTCGCCCCGGCCGTCACGGGCACCGTGCCACGGAAGAACGACCCGTGCCTCGAGATGCAGAAGCGCTGCATCATCGCCTCATTGCCGCCGGATGCGAGGTTTCGCGCCGCCCGGTCGGTGGCCAGCGGCCATGAGTCGGCCCAGTTGCTGTCGCCGAAGATGGGCGTGGTGACCGGGACCTCGTAGCTGCTCTCCCTCGCGAAGGCCTTGGTGGCATCGATGGCTCCCTCGCCCTCCGGCGAATACTGCCAGCCGTTCATGCCGTAGCTGCTCTCGAAGCCGGTGTTCCACTGGACCGGGGTGCGGACCGGGCCGTACCAGGCAAGGGTCGCCGTGCCCATGGCCTCGCCGGTCTGGTTGCGGTTGGCCGGGACCGGGGCCGTCGGGCAAATGCGGATCTTGTCCGAGGGCACGTTGTTGGTCCGCAGCACCGCCATCCAGAACTTCGCCGGCGTGTAGGCCACCGGGAAGGTCTTGCCCGTGTCGTTGAGGTACATGAAGAACCCCAGGCCCATCTGCTTGAGGTTGTTCAGGCACACCACCGACGCACCGCGCTGCTTGGCCCGGCTGAGCGCCGGCAGGAGCATGCCCGCCAGGATGGCGATGATGGCGATGACCACCAGGAGTTCGATGAGGGTGAAGCCTCGGCGGCCGGAGACGGCGCGGGGTGATTCGGTTGGCGGACAGGGATTCAAGGGAGGGGAGGGTTGGAGTGGGTGGAACTCTCCGCGGATCGGGTCAACGCGGGGACCCGGCAATGCAGAAGAGGTGCTCGTCGCCCCGCAGGATCAGGCGGCCGGCGGCCGGCACCGGGCTGGCGATGATCCGCTCGCCCATGGGATTCTCGGACAGCAGGCGGAACTCCCGGCCCACCCGGGCGGCGAACACCACGCCGTCCTCACGGGCCGCATACAGGACCCCGCCGGCCACCACCGGCGAGGCGTAGTATGGGGCGCTGGCCTTGGGAAAGGCGGCCGTCCAGTGGATCGTTCCGGTGGCCGGGTCCACGCAGGCCACCTCGCCGCGATGCCGCAGCAGGTAGGCCCGGCCGCCCGAGACGGCCGGGGCGGTCACGAACACGCCCACATCGTGGCGTTCCCAGACCTTCCTCGGGGCGGCGGCACCCTCGGCGCCCGCAAGCTTCAAGCCGTACAGGTTGGCCTGTCCCGGGCGGTCGTCGCGACCCACCGGCAGGAGCACCATGTCCCCCTCGACCACCGGCGAGGCGATGGCGGGCCAGTTGGCCGTCCCGGCGGGATTGAACCCATCGGCCGTCCAGAGCACCCGGCCATCCTCCAGGTCGTGGCTGGTGACATGATCCGCGCCCCAGACCAGCACCGACGGACGGCCGGAGGACCCGACCAGGAGCGGAGTGGCGTAGCCGTTGTTGTTCTCGGCCGGTGCCTTGGAACGCCGTTCCACCTTCCAGCGGAGGCCGCCGGTCCTGCGATCGAAGGCGGCCACCCACGACTCGCCGTCATGCAGGCGGGTGATCACGACCAGGTCCCCGGCGATCAGCGGCGAGGCCCCGCTGTCCCAGTAGAGCTTCTCGGGTCCGAAGCGTTCGGTGAGCTGATGCTTCCAGAGCACCCGGCCCTCCAGGTCCACGGCGGCGAAATGCCCGCTGCGGAACTGTGCGTACACGGCCTTGCCGTCGGTGGCCGGCGAGGCGTTGCAGCTGGAGGCCAGCGTTCGGTGGCGCGGGCCGGAGAGGGGTCCGAGCGGGGTCTCCCAGAGCTTGCGCCCCTGGAGGTCGTAGGCCAGGAACGCATCCTGGCCACCCGAGGGCGACGTCAGGAAGATGCGCCCGCCGCTGACCACGGGGGTCGAGGTACCCTTGCCGGGAAGCGCCACCTTCCACGCGACGGCCTGGGCCGACCAGCGTTCCGGATACCCCTCGCCATCCACCGAACCCGTGGCCGACGCCCCGCGCCAGGCCGGCCAGTCGCCCGGCGATGCCGCCAGCAGGGATCCGCCAGCGAGGCAGCCGGCGACGAGCGGGGCGGCCCAGGCGGGGATTCGGGTCGGGGTCGGTGAGGCACGTCGGAACCCGGGGATCATGGAAGAAAACTACGGCCAATCGTGGCCACGAAGCGAGCCCGGATATCGGATTGCCGGAAGAGGCGTCGTTCGTCCCGCCGAAGGCGACCGGGACTCCGGGTCGAGGGCCTCGGCGCCGAAAACGGGGACCCCTCCGGGGTTTCCAGCGCTCAGTCCACGACCCCGGATGCGGGGCGACGCGCCAGTCCCATCAGTCGCAGGCTGCCGAAATTGTCCCGCTGCGTGCGGGTATGCCGGCGGCCAGCCCACCATTGCTCATGGCGGAACCCGCCGAAATTGCCCGCGCCATCGGCCGGCAGGTCGAGATCGCCCACCGCCAGATTCAGGCCCACGACCACCTCGCCAGAATCCGGCGAATAGCACCGCCCGGGAGCCACCTCGAGACAGGGGTCGAAGCGCACCGACCACTCGACGGTGTAGCCCCGGCCATCGGCGCGCCGTCGCACGACCGCGCGCTGGTCACCGGCGTCGATCCACCGGCGATAGGTCTCCCACGCGGCGGGCGACGACCTGGGCTCACCCTCCATCAACCCTCCCACGCCGATGCCGCCGAGACGCGACTTGGTCGCGTTGCACACCATCTGCCAGGAGCCTCCATCGCCATCGACCCCCGAGGGGTCCCGCCGACGATTTCGCGCGTCGACGAGCACCTCGAGGCCGTCGCCGAACCATGGGAACCCCTCGCGACTGAACTCGTGGGCGCGCGGGTTCTCCGGGGGGAGCCATCGCGGGGTCGCCACGCCATAAAGGACATCGTCGGTGACCTCGAAGGCGAAATGGAGCCAGAGCCGGTCATGCTGGACCCGGATCCGCACGGCGAGGTCGGCCGGGTCGCGCACCGGCGAGAACTCGGGCACCCAGTCGACGACGCCGACGATCTCGGTGGCCCCAGACCATTCGCCCGGCGCGATCACCCCGTCGAGCACCGGACTGGGAGCAAACCAGGACCTGGCTTCGGGGCAAGGCGATGGGCTGGATCCCGCCGGGGCGACCTCGCCATGCCGGACCGGTTCCGATGACGCCGACGATGACGGCGATGACGGGCCGCCCGGACCGTGGCTGCGGGGAACGCACGCGGTTCCGGCGAGGAGGAGGATCATCGCACACGCCAAGATCCCGCGGCCGGATCGTCGCGGGGTTGATGGTGAGGTCGATTGAGTCATGGGACCAACGTCAGGCACCTGGCAAGACGGAGGCACCCACCCGAGGGGTCTGGCCCGGGAGTCCGAGGCCATCCCCCCGGGAGATCAACGGGCCGTCTGAAGGCGCTCGTACTGGGCGACCGCGGCCTTGGCCCGGGCGTCGCCATTCTGCGCCATGGCGTAGATCTCCTGCATCACCGAGGCGATGCTGTCCTGCAGGGCCATGCGCTGCTCGGGCGACATCGCCGGCTGGGCGCGCAGCAACTGCAGGCGGTTGACGGCATCCTCCATCTTGCCAGCCTTGAGGTCGGCGACGGCCTGCTTCACCTGGGCGGCGGGCGCCGGTCCGGGCGGGGCATCGCCCTCGGCCGGAGCCGCCGGGGCCTTCTCGAGTTCGGCGGCCGACTTCTCGAGGGCGGCGGCGGGATCCTCCTTCGTGCAGGCCACGGCCAACGAGACGAGGAGCACGAGGGAAAGGAGGGCGCGGGGATTTGGAATCATCGGGACAAGGTTCTTCGGTTCAAGGGGGCCATGGGCCCGGTGTCAACGACCGTTGGGGGTGGCGGGGTTGCACCAGAGGCGATTCTTGCCCGGGATGTTGCCCTCGGCGTAGAACATCCGGGTCTTGAGGTACTCGGTGTGACCATCCACCACGCCGACGGTCGTGCCTTGGGTATGCAACCGGGTGATGCCCTCGGACGGCCCGCTGGATCCGTCATTGAAGTCGCCCGGGTTCGTCTCAAGACCCTGCCACAGGATGATGGCGTTCGGGTCGAACTGGGAGGACTTGTACGAGCCCGGCGAAATCCCGCCGAAGCCGCAGACCGCGCCATTCATGAGGTAGCTCGACATCTTCTGGGAGCGCTGGCGCCACGCCGGCTTGTTGGTTCGATCGGCCGGGCAACGGAAGACCGCCGGGCTACCGATGTAGGCATAGAGCAGGCCCGTCTCATACGCCCTGGCCTGGTTGGTGCTCCAGCGCGCCGTGGTGATGTCGGGCGGGGAACCCAGCGAGGCGTCGTAGAGCCATCCCTTGCGAAGCCATGGGGAATTCCAGTTCGGCTCCGGCAGGAAATCCTGCGAGTCGCCAATGTACATGTGGGAGGCCAGGGTGATCTGCTTGACGTTGTTCTGGCACTGGATGGTGATGGCCTTCTCCTTGGCCTTGGCCAGGGCCGGCAGGAGCATGCCTGCCAGGATCGCGATGATGGCGATGACCACCAGCAACTCGATGAGGGTGAAGGCGGCAGCACGCCGGTCGAAGCCGCGCTGGGTGGGGTGATTCATGGGATTGGAAGGGTGTCCGCGGGTCCTCGGTAGCTGGCAGGTCGCCGCAGGCACTCCGGGGTTGGTTTGCCTATTCGATCCGGAGCGCCGAATCCGTCAAGGATTTCCTGTCGGAAGACACGGCCGTGCCGCCGGGGTGAGGGCCAGACTCGATGATGGTCCCGTCAAGTGCTCCGGATCGCGGCTTTGGCAAGACCCCCGGGATGCCCCGGGAGGCGTCGAGCTGCGGGTCCGGCGCCCTTGCCTTCCCGGGAGCCGGCCGGTTCCCAGGAAGGCCGAACGGCATCGACACCCGGGGGTGTCTCGGCGGCGACCCGTCGGGCTCACGGGCTTCCGAAGGGCAACCACCAGGCCCCCGAGACACCGCGGGCCACCCAGACGCCCGAACGGACCGGCGCGCACAGGTTGGCGCCTGTGAGCCACAGGCTGCACGGGCGCTCCCCGCGGGCGAGCACCGCGAGCGGTGCCGAAGGGTCGGCTCCGACCAGCACCAGCGACCCGTCGCCTTCCCCGAGCAGCAGGCCGTCGAAGGCGAAGAACTGCGTGACCGAAGCCCCCAGCTTGAAGGCCGGCGCCACGGTCACCAGGGCTCCGGACGCATCGAGCGCCCAGGTCTCTAGCGCCGCCCCCGAGGCGACCGTCACGGCGATCCGGCCATCGGGCAGCACCGCGAGCGGACGAGCCCCCAGCTCCGGCAGTTCCCGCTCGGCGATGCGACGGGCCGCGATGCCGTCATACCCGAGCGACTGGAGGGCCACCGACGTCAACCCCTTGGCGTCGCTGGTCTCGACCCGGCAGTGGATCACCGCGCCGCCGTGGGTCACGCCCTGGAGCTGACCAGGCAGCGGCACCGGATCCCGAAGCACCGGCTCCGACGCATCGGCCGCATCGAGCACCCGCAGCGAATGGTCGGTCACCCAGCTTCCCTGCATCTCCCACCAGGGCAGATCGTTGGTCGCCGGCGGCTTGTTGGTGGCGGCCGGGACCCAGCGGTAGCGTGCCACCGAAGCGAACACCTTGCCCCCGCGGACCGACAACGGGCTCAGCGAACCGCCATCACCCACCGGATACTCGCCCACGAACACCGGGGCCTCGCGGCGGGTCACATCGACGGCCAGCCAGCGCGTGTCGCCCCAGCCGAACCAAACCCCGCGGCCGGGGGTGACCAGCGCGTCGCCGCCGATCATCGCCCCGCCCCGCATCCAGATCGGCCAGAAAGATCCCGACTCCGGCGCCCAGACCAGGGACCGGGGGGTCGGCCAATGGGCGGCATAACGTCCCCATCCGGCGGCCGACACCCGGGTCGGGACCGACCGTCCCACCAACTCGAGCCGATCCCCCGCGACCGAGACCACCTGCATCAGGGTCTCGCCCGGCAGCTTGGTCCACACCTCGTTGGTGGTGCCGGGGTTCTGGATCTTCGAGGTGTCCGGCCCGCGATGGAGCAGGTACAGCAGGCCATCCCGAAGGTCGGCTCCCACCACCGGGAGATTCGTCAGCGTCAGCGAGGCGAGGGTCGCATCGGGATCGGACACCGGACTGATCCGCAACCTGGGCGCGCCCTGGGCCTGGAGGGCCATGTCCCAGGTCCCGTTGGAGACCTGCACCAGCCGGTCGCCGAGGACGAAGAGTTGGTCGACCGCCTCGGAGAGCCCGAGCACGGCCTGCACCTGGGGGCGATCCCGGTCGGCCACCGTGGCCGAGACGAGCTCACCGCCCGAAAGGCTCAGCACATGGTCTTCCCGCAACACCGCCCGACGGGCCGCCGAAGCATGGTCGATGGTGCCCCGGAGCTTGAGCGACTCCTGGGTGAACTCGAGCAACTGCACCCCTTGGAACCAACCGTTGGTGCCCTGACGCCCGTGCCAGGGGAGCAGCACCAGACCGGCCTCCGGGAACACCTTGAAGGCCTTCTCATCGGCATTGGCCTCGCTCCAGGACCACCCGTCACCGAGAAACACCTTGGCCGCCAGCCTCGGAGACTCGGCCTTCGAGACGTCGAACAACGAGACCGCCGCCCTGCCCTCCTCCACGCCCATGGCGATCAACCGGTCGCCCATGGGCTCGATGTAGGTGGACCATCCAGGCACCTCCAGCTCGCCGCGGATGGCGGGCCTCGCAGGGTCGGACAGGTCCACGATCCAAAGCGGGTCCACGCGCCGGAAGGTCACCACGTAGGCGCGGTCGCCGTCGTACCGCGTGGCGAAGACCGACTCGTTGGTGACGAGGTTCAGCCGGGCCAACCGCACGGGCTTCAGGGGGTCCCGGAGCGAAAAGGTCTCGAGGGCGACCACGGACGGATCGACCGCGCCGCTCGAGCGCCAGCGGGCGTCGATCTGCGAGACCACGGTGACCACGTCGCCGGAGACGCCGAACTTGAACTTGTCGGCGATGCGGCCGGCGGTTGGGAAGCCTCCGGCGGGCCGGATGGTGCCGGACGGATCGGTGAGGTCGAAGACGTTCACCCGGTAGGTCGGCGGGAGGTACTCCTTGGGGTTGGCCGGGTCGACCGTGCCGCCGGGATCCTGCGTCGTCGCCACGAAGAGGTGCCGGTCGGTGGCGTGGATGGCCTGGGCCACCGCCTTGGATGCGACGACCGAACGGATGGCCGGCCTGGCCGGCTCGGCCAGGTCGACGGCGCTGACCCAGGTGAGCGACTCGGAGACGCTGGCGCCCTGCGGCTCCGCGGCCGAGACCGGGCGGTTGGTCCAGCCCTGGCTGGCGACCACCAGTACGTTGCCAACCAACCGGCTTTCGACCGGATAGCCCGGGAGGGACACGGTGGCCGACGCGCGCGGACCGGTCGGGGAGGATTGCACGAGGACGACCTCCGTGGCGTCCCAGCGGCACTCGGGCTGGGTCAACAGCGCCAGCCAATCGCCGGCATGATCCTTGGCCGGCAGCACGTAGAGCTGCTCGCCCCGGGCGATGAGCGGCAGGAGGCCGCGGAGCACCGGGCTGCCCGGGCGGGTGACATCGATGACCTGCAACCCCCGCTGCTGGTTGAAGAAGTAGAGGGTGTTGCCGGCGAACTTCCAGATGTCGGACTCCTGGACCGTGTTGGCGGCGACCGACGTCCGGTCGGCGAGGTTGAGTCCCGGTGCCGAGACCTCGGGCACCGGCGCACCGCCGCCGCCCGACGACGAGGGTTGGGAGGGACTGACCTGTGGAGCGACCTTGTCGCTGCCCTGGAAGAACCCGGCCGGCACGCCAAGCGACTGGACGTCGTCGGTCACGACGCGCAGGACCTCGGTGGCCTCGACGGCGGCAACGGTCATCGTGACCTCACCGGGATCGTTGGTGGGATTGAGCACCGCGCGCGGTTTCCACGTGCCGCCGCCGAGGCGCGCGCGCGATTCGAGGGTGATGCGCCGCACGCCGGAGGGCACCTGGACGGTGACCACCAGATTGGTGTGCACGGAGCGGATGCCGGAGATGCGCGCCGAGGTCGAACCCGGGTTGGACGACTGCGCGAGGACCGGCTGGACGGGCTGGACGGCCACCAGGCCCGCGACCGCGGCCACGAGCGCCGCCAGCGAGGAACGGAGTGTTTTCATGGGATGCATGGAGTGGAGTGGATCGTTGGAAGGGATGGTTGGACGGGATCGTTGAAACGAATGGCGGAGACGTCCTTGGGGCAGCGGGGGATCGTTCGCAGGCGGGTTCATGGCTTCCCGAGACCGGGCAACACCGGGTTGATCCCGGGAGTCTGCGGGCTTCCGACCACCGGGCCGGTGGGCTGGAACGATCCGCCGACCGGCTCGAGGGACATGAAGAGCCCATCGACCGAACCGCGCTCGAAGGTCACGACCGACACCGGGCTGCCCGACGGGGTGAGCACTCCAAGACTGGAGACCGTGCCGTCGGCACCGCGGTTCCACAACTGGTACTGGCCGCCGGGCGGGGCCGTTGGAACGGCGACCGCGTGGATGCCGGAATCCGGGGCGCTGAACACGATGGGAGCCGGCGGGTTGACGGGCGGTTGGGCGGTGAAGGCCACCCGGCCCGCCGACGGGTCTGCCATGGCCACCGAGGCCAGACCGGGCCCGGAGCCGGCGACGGCACCCGAGACTACGGCACTGTTTAGGCCGCTGTTTAGGCCGGCCGCCGGGCCACCCACCGAGGCCACGGCCGATTCGGGTGACCCCGGCTGGGCGGGCACGAGGGCGACCTTGCCCACCGGTTCGACGGCGGCGAGCAGGCCCGATCCCGGCGGCGGATTGGCCGCACCGGCCTGACGGAAACTGGCCACCTCGGGCAAGGATCCCGTCCCGGTCGGACCGCCGAGCACCGCAGCCATGCGCTCGCCCGCCAACCGCGCCAGGGATTCGGCCAGGCTGTTGGTCCGACCCACGCCATCGGGTCCCGCCGCGGGGATCAGGGCCGCGACACCCGGCTGGCCGAGCGGAAACACATGGAGGCGGCTCACTCCCGAGGGAATCAGGCTCCATTGCTGCACCTGCTGGCTCAGCTCGGCGACCTGCGCGGTGAGGCCTCGCACCTTCCCCTGAAGCGCGGCGTTCTCGGCCACCAAGGCCTCGTCACGGTCGCCCGTCGACGGTGCGTCGGCATCCGGCGAAGGCGCCGGCCTGCCCGGTCCGGATCCCAGCGGGTTCTGGCCCGGCGGAACCAACTCGTCGGCGGCCGGCAATACGACGCCCGCCGAGCCGGAGCGGTCGGCGGTTGACGGGGCGCCGGGGAAGGCCGGCGAGGACCCGGTCATTCGTCGAACCTGGGCCGTCCAACCACCGCCGGGGTTCGACAACGACTGCAGGAACGCTCCAAGGGCGAGACAGGCGGCCATGGCAGCCAACCGGGGCATCCAACGGCGCAGGGACTCCGGGAACATCAGCACCTGGGCGCCATCCATGCGCGTGCGCTCGAGGATCTTGCCCCATAACCGGGCGGGCGCGGCCGGCGCCGGCTCGGCGAAGACCTCCGCCTCGAGAGCCGACTGGAATCCGTGGACCAGGCCGCGCAGGTCGGCATCCCGACGGAGCCGTTGCTCGAAGGCCTGCCGCTCGGCGGCGTCGAGAAGGTCCAGGATGTACAGGCTCGCCTGCTCCTCGGAGGCGGTCTGGGCGCTGGGATTGGGGTCAGTCATGTCGGGTCTGGAGTCGGAGGCGCAGGGCGATCATCCCGCGCCGGATTCGGGCCTTGATGGTGCCGAGGGGCTCTCCGGTGGTCCGGGCGATCTCCTCCTGGGTGCATCCGCGATAGAAAGCCAGTTCGATGGCCCGGCGCTGGGCCTCGGGCAGCGACCCGAGGGCATTGCCGAGGCGGTGGTGCCGGTCGTCGGGATCGGCCCCGAACGATGTGGTGTCGGGATCCGCTGCGGGGGAATCGGACGCCTCGGCCGAGCGCAGGCGATCCATGCCGGCCGCGCGTCGGGAACGTTGCCGCAGGCGGTCGAGGGCCAGGCCTCGGGCGATCATCATCATCCAGCCGAGCGGGCTCGCCTTGGCCGCATCGTATCGCCCTGCCCTGCGCCAGATGGCGACCAAGGCATCCTGAAGGATCTCCTCGGCATCCGGCGCATCGCCGAGGATCCGCTGGATGAATCGCAGGAGGGCCCCGCCGCGCCGCCGATAAAGCTCCGCCAGGGCTCCCGCCTGCCCATCGGCCACCTGGGCGATCAGACGGGCATCCTCGCCGGCATCGAGGCCATCCATCGGGCCCGGGCGCAGCGTGGCCCAGCCCGGGAACGGGAGGGTCGTCTGCGGTTTGGGGCGGGGTTGCACGGGGCGCACCTGAGTTTCAACCATGCTATCCGCCATGGCCGGCGAATTGGATGCAGGATTTCGTCCGGATCCTCTTTCAGGGATCCTCCCCTCGCAGCGTCAGGCGGCTGCCCCTTGCCCGGCCGGTCCGGGTCCCTCGTGGGAGCCGGGATGGGCTCCAGGTGGTTTGGCGTGGGGATCGCCGCCATCACGACCACCGACAGGTGAGGCCGCCAGCGATGGACGGCGGAGAAAACGCCGGAGCACCCGGGGCAGCACCTCGGGCAGGTCCTCGGCGATCAAGCCCGGGCCCGCGAGGCGGCCGCACTCGAAATGCCAGCGCACCGCGGTTCCGGCGGCGGACGAGGGCGACATCCCGCGAGCCATCAGACCGGCGCAAAAACCCGCCAACACATCACCCGACCCGGCGGTGGCGAGCCAACCGGCCGAACCGTCCGCAGGGGCCTCGATCCGTTCGGGCGCCCCATCCGCCGGAGCGCTCCAGGAAACCGGCCCCTTCAGCAACACGGTGCATCCCGCACGACGTGCGGCCGTCCGTGCGGCCTCGCCTCGGAGGGGTTCTGGCGTCCTCTCTCCTGACGCAGTTCCCGTTCGACGGGGAGCAGATCCGGAAACAACCGTCGACCCCCCCCCTTCGTGCGGAGTGAGCAGG